>Ga0070717_10002664_pt1 | contig 12574 bp, 18 predicted proteins | sample LARL113metaG_FD_71366 | JGI IMG/M metagenome (GOLD analysis project Ga0070717, IMG submission 71366) | Corn, switchgrass and miscanthus rhizosphere microbial communities from Kellogg Biological Station, Michigan, USA - LAR L11-3 metaG | ecosystem: Host-associated > Plants > Roots > Rhizosphere ...
TGCCTCTGGTCGTTCGAAGACAAAGCCCGTTCAGCCGGAGCCGGTACGGGTTTTCCGGTTGTGCGTCAAAATCCGAGGCGTCGTCGATTGCTTTGGAAATCGTGTAGCTCCCCGAAAATGAAATCTCGTTCGAGAGTCTTCGATTCAGGGACAACGAGAACCCGTGGTAAACGGAACTGGCGTGGTTCTCCCACTGATAAATGTTGTCGAATTGGGACGAGAGTCGTGCGGGAGGAAACACCATCCTCCCAAGCTGCTGCGGAAGAGGATTGGGAATTCCGAGGCTGGCAGCGTTCTTTGCTGTGAGCAGGACAGGCGGCGGAAGATTCACATTGAGAGTGCGGGAAAGTCTTACGCCTCGTGCAAACAAGAAAGTTGCGCTCGCGGTAAGGTTATTGGTGAGCAGTCGCTCAACCCCAGCACTTGCGATTGCACTGCGCGAGGTCTGCAAGTTCGGGTCGGCGGTGAAGATCGACGGACGAATCGAGGCGATGGGAACCACGGAGCTTCCACCCATTTCCGACTGGAAAGTTTGGGTCGCTGCTTGCCCATACCCGACTTGCTCAAAAGCTTGGATACCATTCTTCTGAAGCGCACGGTTTGCCGCAGCCAGCAGGTAGCGGTCGAAGAAGATGCCGAACCCCGCCCTCAGCGCCCAGCTTGGTGAAGGACTATAGGCTAGCCCGACTCGCGGCGCGAAATCATTCGTATCCCCCGTGAACTGCGCGGGCAGATGCTCGAAGTCGTAGCGAATGCCCGCATCAATCGTGACACGGTTGGTGACCGTCCAGTGGTCTTGGATGAATCCAGAGTACTTCGGCGTTGCGAAATTCGTGCTGGGATTTCCAAAAGCTTGTCGGTACCCATCCGGCTGCCCGCTCAGAAACGAATCGAGAGTCGGAAAGATGTAGATCGCTCCAAAACCGTCATAAGCTGAAACTTTCTCCCGAATCCAGTCCAAGTCTCCTCCGAAACTGACGAGGTGACGACCCTTCGCTATGGACGCTACATCGCTCAACTCGCAGTGGTTTTCACTCCTGTCATTTCCGTCGTAGGGGCGACCGAAATCGACGAGACCAGCAATACTGATTCCCGGTCCCGTCTGGTTCGCGGTCCTCAGTACGGCTCTGCGCGTGCTCACCTGAAATCGGACGCTGTTGAGGGCGCTGTTGCTAAGAATTGAAGTGAGGGAGCCTGTCACTCCCTGATCCTCAATGAAGCTGCTCCCTCGCCCACTGGGATCGACCAGACCTCCGGTATTGAAGGCGTCTCCCACCTCACGATTGTTGGTCAATGCGTACTTCAGCAACAACGAGTGCTTGTCCGCGATGTGATGATCCAATCTCCAAGAGACCTCCGTCTCGGCGCTTGACGTGCGAAACAATTCAGGGTTGATGGCGCGAGTGGTGATTCTCGGAAACGCACCAGAACCAAGCATCCCATTGATGGCACTGGCGACCGAGGGCGAGATCAGCGAGCTATCATCGCCGTGTGCCCCCTCCTGCTCTCCAGCCACGTAGTAGAAAGTGCGATTGCGAACAATCGGTCCTCCAGCCGACAGTCCCGCCCGAAACCGATTCAGTTCAGGAGGCTTGGTCTCATTGGTGAGCGGGTCTCTGGCATTCAACGCACCGTTTTGGACAAATAGAAAGGCATCTCCGTGGAGAGTGTTCACGCCACTCTTTGTGATGACATTGATCGGACCGCTCGCGCCTCCACCGGACTCTGCGGACAAGCCGTTATTGACTACTTGAAACTCCTGTACGGTCTCTGGCGACAGTTCCGTGCGTGCGGAGCCTGAGTATTCATCGTTGTTTTCAACGCCATCAATGTAGAGACTGTTGCTGCGGGAACGCAGACCTGCGAAGGTGAACCCGCTGTCGGCAAGGGCGCTCTTGCCGCCCGTGGCGCCCTGAATATTCGACTGAGTTAATTGTGGAGCCAAAAGCACGAAGTCAAGGTAGTTACGACTAACCACGGGCGACTCTTCAATTCGCTCATGGTCGATTGTTGTTGCTTCGGTGGTCTGAGTGGAGTCAATCGGCGGCGGCTGTTCCGAAACCGTGATCTGTTGCTGCACTCTGGCGCGAGCAAGCCGAACTGTTAGCTGAATGACCCTTCCGATAAAGATCACAATCGCGTTGTTCACGTAAGGGGAAAATCCGGGTGATTCTACGCGAAGCTCGTACAGACCTACGGGAATCTCGCCAACATAGAAAGAACCCTCTGGGTTGGCGGAAATTGTGCGCGTCTGGTTCGTACCTTGGTTCCGCAGCGTAACCGTCGCACCAGCGACAGCGCTGCCAGTCTGGTCAATGACAATCCCCTGAACTGCCCCAGCCACTCTGGAGGTCTGTGCCGTGCACAACGTGCCCAGTGCAAGGATGACAAAGCTAGCGGACGATAAAGTCAGCCAGCGTGCTCTTTGTGATGAAAACATGCGTGCCTCGTTCAAACAGGGTGAATGGATTGCTAATGCTTAGCCCTGTGTGAAGCGGGCGGGATCACATTCGGAGAGGTGGGGGTGGGGAATGACCGACGAAGGCAGTGGGGCTGGGTGTGGTACAAGCAGCGAACAAAAGCGACAGGTAAGACGTTGCCGACACCGCACGGAGAACGATAGCAGCAACGTGAGCAAACCCGATAGCTGCTCCGGCGATCAGCGCCACGATCACCGTGCTGTATTCAACATCGTTACCCGTCTGAAACGTGTTGTCCCAATGATCGAATATCTCTGACACATGTCCCCAAATGCAAAGCATCAGGATAAACGTCGTGCCGAATTGAATAAGCCTTTGCCGCACTTTCCGTTTGATGCCACTTTCCCGTGCTCTCGCATACAAACGAGAACTCGTTGGCTGAAACTATACTAGCTCTGCCTGTCTGAAGAGAACCTGAAGAGGTGACTGATGCGCCAGCTTGCTGAATTTCTTGCAGTCCTGTCGTGCAGCCTGTTCGCGGGAGCCGCCATTTACATCAGCCTCGTCGAACATCCAGCCAGAATGGAATGCGGGGTGGAAATAGCCGCCACCGAGTTTTCGCCCAGCTATCGTCGAGCCACAATCATGCAAGCGACTTGCGCGGCTCTAGGTCTGCTGTCGTCCATAGCCGCATGTCTCGTCGGGGCGACACTCTGGTGGCTGGTTGCTGGAGCCCTTCTGGGCAGCGTTATCCCGTTCACGCTGTTCGTGATCCTGCCTACAAATAAACTGTTGCTCAGCCCGACGCTGGATAAGCAGTCAGTCGAAGCGGAGCGTCTGCTCGCACGCTGGGGCAGATTGCATGCCGTGAGAAGTGTGCTCAGTGCTCTCGCACTATTGCTATTGTTGTATCTTCTCATTTTCGCTAAGCCTTAATCGTACAATGCTGACCGATGCTCCACCCCGCAAGGCGAACCGTTCCGGTTTCCTCGAAAGCGACCGGATCAGAACCCTCGACCTGCCGCAAGACGGGCGCTTGCCTGCAATCGCAAAATCCATTGAGTCGGCGATGAAGTCTGATAAGAGCGCGGATGTTCGCCGTGCCTGCGGAGAATTTCTGGTTATCGCCACCGAGTTCTACGAAGTCCCTGCCTGCGGTGTCAGGGTGCTAGCTGCCCGACCTCTGCGAGTTCGCGAACAGTGGACAACCGAACTCTTCGGGGACTACAGTCCCGAAACCATGTTGATCCGGCTATGGATGCGGACGGCGGTGCGGAAGGCAATCACGTCCTTCGGAACATTCCTCAGCACGCTATGTCACGAATTTTGTCATCACCTCGACTTTCAGAAATTCGGGTTCAAGGATTCGTGGCACACACGCGGGTTCTACGAGCGGGCGGCTGTGCTGTACCACCATGCGCGGGGCACACCGCTCAAAACACTGTTCTGGCTGCCCGTGGCAGGCGGGCGCTGGCGCATCGACTGGCAACGCACGAATCGTTCACGAAGGACCGATGCGGCTTCAGGTTGACCGCTCCGCGCTTTCTCCTAGAAGATTGTGACGCATGGACGTTGAACGCATCATTGACGACATCGAGCAGCTACAGGAAATGTTCGAAGCGCCGGATATAAGGCCTGTCCCTCGCCACAATCCTGTCCAGTTTTGAAATCAACAACATTGGAGTGCAGGCGAGAATATCATCTGCTATAACTCTGCCACCATGTTCGACCTGTTTTGCCTGTGGTTCGGAGCAGTCCCTCGCATCTTTCGCAACCGACAAAACCTGCTTCTGGAGAACCTGGCTCTTCGACAGCAGCTTGTCGTGTTAAAACGCAGACATCCCAAACCAAGGCTCGGCCTGCTCGACAGACTCTTTTGGGTCGCCGCTCGGCGATTCTGGTCTCAATGGAAACAATCGCTCTTCCTCGTCATGCCCGAGACCGTTGTCCGCTGGCACCGTGCCGGATTCCGACGGTACTGGGCCGTACTATGCCAAGCCAGAAAGGCAGCGGGCGGCGGGAAGAGAATTTCCAAAGAAATCCGTGACCTGATCTTTCAGATGGTCGTGGAAAATCCAACTTGGGGTGCGCCCCGCATCCATGGCGAACTGGTCATGCTCGGCTTGGATGTATCGGAGCGTACGATCTCACGCTGGATGCGCCGTGCACCCCGAAAACCCGAACCTGCGAAGCGTTGGCTTTCGTTTCTTCACAATCACCGCGAAGCCATTCCCGCCATGGACTTCTTTACCGTCCCCACCGTCACTTTCAACCTGCTCTACTGCTTTTTCATCATTAGCCATGACCGGCGTCGCATCCTGCACCTCAACGTCACCCCGCATCCGACCAGCAGTTGGATCGTCCAGCAGCTGCGCGAAGCATTTCCCTACCAATCCTCTCCCTGGTTCCTTCTCTTCGACCACGATCAGAAGTATGGATTGGAGGTTCCCGCTGCCCTTCGCGCTCTGCAAATTACTGGCATGCAAACCTCGATCCAAAGCCCCTGGCAGAACGGGGTTGCCGAGCGCTGGGTCGGAAGCTGCCGCCGCGATTTGCTCGACCACATCATCGCTCTCAATGAACGCCATCTGAAGGGACTCCTTGCTGACTACATTCGCTACTACCACGACGACCGCACTCACCTGGGCTTGAGAAAGCAAACACCTGGTGGCAGAGTTCGTTCAGCAGCTCGGCGTCGCATTGTTGCTCACGCACGGGTCGGAGGCCTGCACCACCGCTACGATCGGGCTGCGTAAACAACATCTCCGAAAGCGCCGCTCTCCGCGGCGGCTCGACCTTTGGGGACGAGGGCTACTTGCGCTGGAGTCACTCACAACAAAGACGGAATGTCCTCCCCACCAAAGTTATCCTCTATTCAGGCTAAACAGACTTGCGAAACCTCCCCTTCACCGATGCAGTTTGGATTCTGGCGAGGCACAACCCGATGAATGCTCTGCCCGGCCAAGCGCACACTCTGGAGATGCTGCAGCAGATGGACTTCGTTGGAGTAGTCGACATCCAGATGAGCGACACGGCGTGGTACGCCGACGTTGTCTTCCCAGAGTCGACGTACCTGGAACGTACCGACCCAATCGAGGTGCTGTCAGGAATTACGCCGGTCGTGGTTTACCGGCAGCAGGTAGTTAAACCCGCCCATGACACCAAGACCACGCTCGAAATCTCGCAAGGTCTGGCGAAACGGCTTGGACTGTCCCAGTACTTTGACTTCACCATGGATCAGTGGGTCGCGGCACAGGTCAAGGAACTTCCTCTTGAGGCGCCGCTCGAGCATTTGAAGAAGCATGGAGTTTAAGTGCCACCCGGGTTTCCCAAGTACGGCACAACTCTGAATGCCGACCACCGCTTTATCACTAAGTCGGGCAAGATCGAATTGTTTTCGGAGCGGTTGCAGGAAGCGAACTATGACCCGTTGCCGGTTTATCACGCCCCCGCCCAGCCGCCCTCGGGTAAGTTCCGGATTATTACAGGCCGCCGCGCGTATTTCACGCATGCCAACAGCACCAACAATGCCTGGCTGAATCAGTTCGCACCGGCCAACGGTCTATGGCTGAATCAGTCGGCAGCCGACAACCTGGGGATTGCGGATGGCGATCGGGTCGAAGTGGCGAGCACGGTTGGCGCGGTGCGACTCAAGGCGAAAGTGACACAGGAAATCCGCCCCGATTGTGTTTTCATGCTGCACGGATACGGCAAAAAATCCAAGTGGCAACGATTGTTTGCCGGCAATGGCGGCTCCGATGCTGACCTGTTGGAAACAGCGTGGGACAAGGTTTCCGGTAACGCAGCGCTGCACGAGACTTTCGTCTCGGTGAGAAAGGCATAAGCCATGGCTGCCCGTCCAAAACGTTACGCGATGGTGGTGGATTCGAAGAAGTGCATCAACTGCAAAGCCTGCGTGGTGGCGTGCCGCGCGGAAAACTCGGTCCCGCTCGCTTACAGCCGCAACTGGATGAACGAAGAGACCCGCGGCGTGTGGCCCAAGCTAATGGCCGCGTCTCAGCCCGAACAATGTCATCAGTGCGATCATCCGGCCTGCGTGCGGGTGTGCCCAACCGGTGCCTCGCATCGTACGCCGGACGGTATTGTGGTTGTCAATGAAGCAGACTGCGTCGGTTGCCGATACTGCATGATCGCATGTCCCTACAACGCGCGCTTCTTCCGCGAGGACAAGGGTGTGGTCGAGAAATGCGATTTCTGCGTGAAGCGACTCGATCGCGGACAACTTCCCGCGTGCGTTGAGACCTGTCCCAGCAAGGTCCGCATTTTCGGCGACATGAACGATCCCAAGAGCAGGCTGGCCGAACTGCTCAACAACCGCGAGTATCGCGTGAAAAAACCAGAAGCCTGAACCGGACCGCAAATCTATTATCTGATCTGAAGAGAGGCGAAGATGAAAACAATTGAATGGGGCGTTCTGATCGTGAATTACCTCTTTTTGGGAGGTCTGTCCGCGGGTCTGTTCTTCGTGTCCGCGCCGGCCACTTTCCTCTATAAGATCGACGAGCCGTCGCCTTTTACCCGCATCGCCCGGCTCGGTGCTTTGCTGGCACCCTGGCCGGTGATGATCGGCTGTATTCTGCTCATTTTCGATCTTGGCCGATGGTACCGGTTCCACAAGTTGTTCTTGCACCTGCGGCTGGTCAGTCCGATGTCCATCGGTTCCTGGCTGCTGGTACTGTTCACTCTGGTATCGCTCGTGAACAGCTACGCCTGGTTGACGGAGCGTCGGCGGAATGCCTTGTTTGCGAAGTTGCCCCGGGCGCTGGTGTTCTTCTCGAAATTCAACTACGACATCGATCACTGGCGGCGCTGGCTGGCATTGGCCGGTCTGCCCATCAGCGTAGGGGTGGGTATTTACACCGGCGTGTTGTTGGGGGCGGTTCAGTCGCGCCCGTTCTGGAACACCAATCTGGTGGCGCAGCTATTCCTGTTTTCGGCCCTCTCCACCGGGTGCGCGGCACTCATTCTCGGACTGGCGGGCCGGGAAACACGGGCCCAGGAATTGAGGTTGCTATATGGCCTCGACATTTGTTTCATGGTTCTGGAGTTCTTCATCGCGTTGCCCTACCTGATCCACGGGCAACTGTCGGTCCAGGCAGTGCAAGATTCTCTGAAGCTTATTCTGGGCGGGCCGTTCACCATTTTGTTTTGGGTGTTCTTCCTGGGACTCGGTTTGCTTACGCCACTCGTTATCGAACTCAAGGAACTGGTTCCGGTCATGGTCTCGAATCGTGAATTCCATTACAAACGATTTGTGACCGCGGGCGCTGCCGTCCTCATTTTGGGTGGAGGATTCCTATTGCGCTACATTTTTGTGTTCGCAGGACAGATAAGTGCGATGCAGTAGCGAGGTGCAATTCATAAAATACGAGGTATCTATGAACGGCAACAGCAAGCCGGAAAGTAACCTGGGTGCCGACGGGGCGCTGCTGAATTCAGGGCTGAACTCCGGGAATAGGAGATAACATGATAGCTACCGCAGTTTTGCGACAACAGCGCATTCCCACTCACGATGGATTGAAAATGAAAAAGGATAGAAAACAATCTGACGCGGAAAACGAGATTCTTGAGCGACATGTGCTGATCTGCAAGTCTTTCGCACACTCTACTCGCCTCCACATGCTGGATCTCCTCGGCAAACGCGACTGGTCAGCTGCTGAAATTCAGAAAGAACTGGGGATCTCGAAGGCCAACCTCTCACAGCACGCGATGGTACTAAGATCGGCTGGCGTTGTGGTCAGACGACGCGAGGGTAAACAGATTTATTTTTCGCTGGCCATGCCAGAAGTCAAGAAGGCCTGTCAACTCATTCAGAGCGTCCTCCGCGCACAAATCCGAAACGGACAAAGACTCGTCTAAATTCGTAGCGTTAACCCCAGTAGGAGGTAACCCGCGTGCCTAAGCAACTGCCTAAAGCTATAAACCAGTTCCGCAAGCGCCATCCTGAGGTATGGAAAGCGTTCAATGACCTGGGAGAGCGCTGTCACGAAGCTGGCCCTCTGGATGAGAAGAGCCGACGGTTGGTCAAACTTGCCTTATCGATTGGAGCGGGCCTGGAAGGCGCTACACACTCCGCAGTTCGAAACGCGCGCAAGGCTGGTATCACACCTGGGGAGATTGATCACGTGGCGCTGCTCGCGATCAGCACTTTAGGACTGCCCGCAGCCACGCGGGCAATGACATGGATCACCGACAACCTCGGACCCGCTAAGTAGGTAGTAAGAAAAGGGAGCACAGAACGATCAACGTCTCGCTCAAGCGGCTCGTTTATGATCTCTCTCAGCAAGGTACAGCGTGCTGGAATCTTGAAGCGGTTGCGCCAGAATAAAAAGTACTGGGCAATCGTTTTCTATTCAAGGACACCGGACTGAGGACGTGGCCTATGCCCAGGATTTCGCATCGGTTCTGGAGGAGGCTGGCTGGGAGGTTTCAGGTCCTGAGGCCAGCGAGAGAATTTTCGCAGATGGCCTCCGCATCGGACTGCGAGATCCGCGCGACCCCTGCCCAAGCGCCCGCCTCCTTCTGGATACACTAATTGCTGTTGGCATAGGCGCAACGAGAGCGCCGGCGGGAGATTTCCTTTCTACCTGCTTGCCCAACAACTGTTGCTTGTTGGTCAGTTGATGATAAACGGGGTCGGCCGCCCTGGACTCCGAGGATGTAAGATATTCAGCGTGGCCGCGAACTCTGGACTTGCTCACTATTTCCTCGCCCACTATTTCCCCGCAATCACATGAGCCTGAGGCTCATCGGTCTCGGGACGTTCGGGTCGAAACGAGGTCGTTGGATTCGTATGCGAGGAGCCTTCTCTCGCCAGAAAGTTGACGCAGCGGCGCCAAGTCCTGAGTGAGAGAACTCGGCAACTGCACGCAGGTAACAGTCTATGGTAGTCTGAGCGTAATTACGACGCCCGAGTTCTTCGAGCATCATTTTGCGAAGGTGGGTCATAGGTCATCTCCCTATGACCCAACCCTATCCCTTCACCCACACTGCTGACACCGGGCACGCGAAAGCGTCTGCCGCAAGCGGCTTCGTTCAAGTCGGCTTCGAGGAGATCTTCGGGAAGGGGTTTCTGGACAGCTTCCGGTTGGCTGATGACTCGCCAACTGTCGTCGGCCTCGGGACAATGTGGGGTATCTCGGACGAGAGCTGCGCTTCAGGCCGCCTCAGGTGTGGCGACCTTCTGAATTGTCGAGCTGACAACGTCAAAGGTCCTCACGTGAGGAGTCCCGTCCAGAAATCTCTCAAGGATCTTCAGCACCTCTGGATAACCCGTTGAGTTATAAGCCTGTGCATTCTCTTTCTGCTCCCAGAAGCTGATGGCTACGACTTCCCTTCCACCGGGAACAGCCAGGGTGATCGCATCCTGGAAACCCGTTTGCTTTCGCAGTAAGGGAATGATTTCGCTGTCCATCGTCTGCACAAATTCGGTGATTGTGTTTGACTTCAAGTATAGGGAAACATTGCGGACAAACATGGCAATCTCCGTTTGGGTTGTGGCGGCTAAAAGGAGGAACTTCAGAGTGTGCTCATGGCACTCACTGAATGCAACGGTATGCTAGTCCCACAGTGCTGTCAATCTGAGCGCAAATTCCTTCCAAGCTCTGATCGCGACTCCGAATCCTTTCGGCTACAGCATGATGCGCACCGCGCCGAAACTGAATCCTTTCGGCTCAATCAAGCCCTTGTCCCTTGCAACAGGTTCCCCGCCCATACCGCCCGAAAATATCACTGTGTTCCCATTTCCGGGAAACCCATGCCACCGTGCGAGGATTCTGCCACAGAGTCACCCCAGCGGCGTATGAGCAGGGCCTATGGCGCTACCGGTCGGTCTCCCCGGCACGACTCGAAAACGCGGCAACCCCAACTGGGGGCAGCCCGTTCTGCCCGGCCCGGCTCTCGCTACTGAATTCGAGCTGACGGTGAGACACCCGCAGCTCACGCCCGAAATGTATACCTTGTCGATTGAGCTGCGCACCTCGTGTGAGCACAACCGAAATCGGTAAAATGTCCCGGAATGGCTACTCGAGGAGTGGAGTATCACCGTAGATCCAACCTTCAGCGACGCCGCCTGACCGCCGCCGCTGGATTGTGCTATCGGAGCGGCCAGGCGAACGACAGCTCGTGGCCGTCCGGATTGCGCAAGTGGAAACAGCGTTCTCCCCACGTGGCATCTCGCGGGATTTCAGGATCAATCCCCGGTCCCTCAGATGATTCCAAATCGCGTCCACATCCGCGACGTAGAAGATCAGCCGTCCCCAGCGAGTCACGGGTTTACCGTGTTCCAGATTGAGGATCGCAGATTGGGTGTCTTTTGCGCCCAGGGAAGAGAATCCTGTGCCCTCGCCACCGTAAAGAAGCTCCATGCCTAAAACATCTCTGTAAAACCGCGGTTCTTGCTGGGAGGAAGGCAGTACCAGATCGACACCGTGCTCGATCAGTGGTAGGACCCGGAGAGCGTCTTCTACAAGATTCGCGCCGATGACGGCAATCTCTATATTCTTCGGCAACAAACATCGCTGCCCGGTGGGGCTTGGGAGCTGGTTTCGTTTCGGCAGACTGGAAAGGAACGCTAACGCATCGGAAAGCCGCGTCCGCTACCCAATGGAGCTGCGCTTTGAGATCCCCTAAAACGACTTATTCGACTGCTACTTTCGTGCCCTTCTGAGGCTGACTCGACAAATGCTCAATGCGCGCGTCCAGCATCTCCCGGAGTGCCTTAAGAAACTCGACGCGTGAGTTGGCCAAGTGCTGTCGCGCAGCCGGCGAAATTCCCAGATACTGGCGGACGGTGTCTACGATCTCGCGGCACGGGCATGGCTCGTGAGCGGAATGCTCCCTCGCTGTTGATTGAGCTTCCTGTGGCTCGTTCATTGCGCCTCCTTCATTTCAACCGTCAAGACACGATTCTCTAACCGGGCTCTCGCCGGCAGCAATCCCGCCATCGACCGCGGCAGGCCAACATGGCGGCGAAGCGTACCGATCTCAACCACCAGTTCATCGCCTTTCTTGAACAATCCGATTTCACCCTTGGTGGCAAACGGCAGCAGCAGCCGAACCTCGTACGTCCCGTTGTGTTTCCCGAAGGCAAAGGGCTTCTCCGTCCGCGTCACCGCCGCCGGATCTTCTCCTGCAGGATACAGCACACCGGCCAGCTCCTCCAGTCGTTGTCTCCCCAGGACCTCGTGAGCGAATAAGGGCACACGCTTCACCGGAACAGGAGCGAAGTATTCTTCGATCTCGTGCAGAATTTTGTCCTGTGAAGTGTGCCACTCGTTGAACCAAGCGTCGCTGACTTCATGCGGGAGCAGGCGGTTGACGATGACCGCATCGACCGTCAGCCCGTGCAGGGAAAAATACACGAACGCACGTTCGGTTTCGCGAAGTACCATTTTCTCCGGGTTGGTGACCAACCGAACACTGGTGGTGTTGGGGTCCTCCATGATCTCGTCCACGCCTTCGAGCTTGCCAAACAGATCGCGGATATTTAAGAAGTAGCTGTCCGTTGGGAGTTCGAACGGCGCCACGCGGTTCGCGATCGGCCGCACGGCTTTCAGGAAGTTCCGCTGGAAAGGAAAAATGTGCTTCATATACCAGTCGAGCGTGGTGGGCATGCTAATGAAGCGCATGGACTCGGCGGTGGGCGCGGCGTCGAGCACGATGACGTCGTACCGCTGCTCGCGCCGGTATTGGTTGACGTACATCATCGCGCTGAGCTCTTCCATGCCGGGCAGGATGGCAAGCTCCTCCGCCTCCACGCCGCTGATCCCGGTAGTGCGCAGGACCGATGTCACGTAGGAGGAGATCTCCTGCCAATGACGTTTGATCTCCTTCTGAATATTCAGCTCCTGGATCCAGAGCCGGTTACCCACCTGTAACGGATCGGAAGTTTGGAGATGAAAGAGATCGGTCTCCAAATCGAAGGAGTCTCCCAGGCTGTGGGCCGGGTCGATGCTCATGACCAGCGTCCGGTAGTTGAGCGCGGCAAGTTTGATGCCGGTGGCGGCGGCCAGGCTGGTCTTCCCTACGCCGCCCTTGCCCGTGAACATGAGGATTCTCATATCTTCATTATTGTAATGGCCCGGGTGTACGAGGGATTAGTGGCCAAAAGAGGTGAAAGGTGACGACAACGG
>Ga0070717_10002665_pt1 | contig 12568 bp, 10 predicted proteins | sample LARL113metaG_FD_71366 | JGI IMG/M metagenome (GOLD analysis project Ga0070717, IMG submission 71366) | Corn, switchgrass and miscanthus rhizosphere microbial communities from Kellogg Biological Station, Michigan, USA - LAR L11-3 metaG | ecosystem: Host-associated > Plants > Roots > Rhizosphere ...
GCAAGGATCGCCTGTTCGCTCGGCCCCAGTCCTCCTCCGCCCAGCCCTTGCATCACCCGGAACAGGATCAGCATCGGCAAAGTGGTCGCCATGCCGCACAGCATGGAACTGAGCGTGAACATCACCACGCACGCCATGTAGAAGCGCTTGCGCCCCACGCGCGTCGAGAGCCATCCACTCATGGGCAGAATGATGGCGTTCGAAACCAGGTAGCTGGTCTGCACCCACGTGCTTTCATCCGCGGTTGCTCCCAGGTTGCCGGCAATGTGGGGAAGAGCGACGTTGGCGATGGAGGTGTCGAGAACCTCCATGAACGTGGCCAGGGTCACCGTCATGGCGACGACCCACGGATTGAACCGGGGCGCCGAACTTACCTGAGCCATACGGTTGCCTCAACCGACATGCCGGGACGGAGGCGATCCAGGCTGTCCTGGTTCGCGTTAAGGCGGATGCGCACCGGCATGCGCTGCACGACCTTGATGTAATTGCCCGTGGCGTTCTCGGGCGGAAGTACGCTGCTGCGTGCGCCGGTGATGGCGGGAATGCCTTCCACGATCCCTTCGAAATTCTTCTTCAGAGCATCGGCGTGCACCTTCACCCGCTGCCCGGGTTGCATCCTGGCCAGTTGCGTCTCTTTGAAGTTGGCCGTCACCCACGTGTCGCCCGTGGCGACGATCATCATCAGGGGCTGGCCCTCGCTCACGCGATTGCCGATCTCGGCGCTACGCTCGGTGACGATCCCGCGTACCGGGGAAACAATATGGCAGAAGCTGAGGTTGAGCTCGGCGCGATTCAACTGCGCCGCCGCCGCTTCCACATTGGCCTCGGCGGTTGCCAGCTCGGCTTCCTTGATCGAGAGCTGGCGCGGCGCGGTGCGTGTCGTCTGTTCGCGCCGCGCAGACTGCGCGTCGATCTCTGCCTTGCGCTGTTCCACTAGCTTCTCCGCCGATGCCACATTCGCTCTTGCGGCGTCGACATTCGCGTCCGCGGAATGGGCAGCGGACAGCGAGCGCTCGTAATCCTGGCGTGAAATGGTGCCCGTTTGAAAAAGCTGTTCGTACCTCTGCAACTCCGCTCCATCACGCGACCGAATCGCTTCGGCCTCCGCCAGCTTCGCCGTGGCGCCTGCCAAATCCTGCGAAGCTGCCGCGAACCCCGCCCGCGCCTGGGCCACTTGCGCGTCCCCTGTCAGAGCCGCCGCGACGTTATCGGCTTGTGTAATCGCAACGCCCGGCCGCTGCGAATTCAACTGCGCCACCGCCTGGTCGTATTGCGCCTTGGCCTGCGCATACGTGACCTTCTGTTCGCTCCGATCGAGATCGGCCAGCGGCTGCCCGGCTTCGACGGTCTGATTATCGGTGACATACACCGCCGCGGCGGTGCCCCCGATACGCGAGCTCACTACGTTCAGGTGCCCATCAATCTGCGCGTTATCGGTGGACTCGTAGCCGCCCGCGTACACCGCCCATCCCGCTGCAGCCCCGCACGCCACCAGCGCTGCCAAGCCGGCGATCACGAGCCGGGCGGTCTTTTTCTCTTTTCGCGTGGCCGGAAGGACTTCGAATTTGGCAACCTGTGGCATACTTAGAAGATACTGACCAGTCAGTTTATTTGTCAACAGTAATAGTTCCACAGGGAGTGATCTAATGGTGTGTTGCCCATGCAAACTCTGAGCCGACAACAGCTTCGCACCCAGGAGACTCAGGCCCGCCTTCTCGATGCCGCCGAGGAGGTCTTCCTCCGGCACGGATATGAAAATGCTCAACTGGACCAAATCGCCGCCACCGCCGGCCGCAGCAAGGGAGCCGTCTACACCCACTTCAAGAGCAAGGAAGACCTGTTCCTGGCCCTTTTTGAGCAGCGGACCAGGAAATTTATCGATGCGCTCCTGGGCAAACTCGCCCATTGCACCAATCGCAAACAGCGGCACGAAACGTTTCGCGAGTTCTATATCGGCTTGGTGCACGACCGCACCTGGCCCATCCTCACGCTCGAATTCAAACTCTTCGCCATCCGCCACCCCGAATCGAAAGAACGGCTGCGCAAAGCATTCGAAATGACCCGGCCCGCCTCCGATAAAAGCGACTACGAGAATCTGTTCGGTCCTCTCTCGCGCGCCCAAAGGGCCGACGTCGATCTTTCCATCGCTACCCTGGGGCCCATCATCTCCGGGTTGATCCTTGAAACCTACTTCGAACCGGAAACCCTTTCGGAAAAAGGCCTCCGCCGAGTCCTGGGGCGCATCTTCGACGCCCTGTTTCCCGCCCAACTCTAAAAAGAAACTGGGTGCCCCAGGTCTCGATTTTGAGACCTGGGATACTCGCCCTTTTGGGGTGGAGCCGAATCGCCCGCGTGGTTGCACACTCTCGGGGCCTGGATTCGTGGGAAATGGCGGGTCTCCTCGCACTTGTGAACCTTGCGATGGATGATGGTTTCATCGCAGGATTCGAGACGAAAGTACGAGTTCAGCTTTTGGACCGGCGACCGCGATCGGTGCCGGCGACAAGGACGTAAACGATGAGATGGTCGCCGAATCTGGCTTGGTCGACATTACTGAACACGCCGGCGGCCAGCGATGTAGGCGGAAGAGTACCAACGGGTTCGGCCCCAATTCAATTTGACCGGATTCACCACGGTGCACGGCTAGACATCAATACCCGCCGGCAGGAAGACCGATGCAACGGTGCCTCCGCCATGCTCAGCCGCTCTCGATCGAATCCTCAGCTTGCCCTTGCTTCTGGCGATGATTTCCTGCGAGATCCAGAGCCCCAGCCCAGTGCCGTTGTCGCCCTTCGTGGTGTAAAACGGCTCGAAGATATGCTTCATTGTGTTGGGCGGAATTCCATGTCCGGTATCAGCAATGCTCACGCGGATGCCTGGAACATCGGCCTTGTGGTCCCGAGCGTTACTGGTTCGGACGATCAGCCGCCCACCGGCGCGCATGGCATCCATGGCGTTGCCGATCAGGTTGTTGAGCACCTGGCGTACATCTCCCTCGCGACAGAAGATTTTGGCCTCAGCCCGGCATTGGAGTTGGAGTCCGATGTTCTGATTGGCCGCTCGAGCCCGGTATAGCGCCAGCGTTGGCTGGAGAAGATCTCTGATGGCAATCAATTGAGGGCTGCTGGATTGCCGATGAAAGCGCAAAGTCTGGGTCACAATCTGGCTTACCCTGGCCAGTTCTTCCTGCGCTCTGATGGCGAACTGGGACGCTTCCGTGTCACGGGAATTTTGTTCCACCAGGTACAAAAGATTCGTAACCGCCTCGAGCGGGTTATTGATCTCGTGCGAGATTGATGCCGCAAGCCTGCCTACTGCGGCCAGTTTCTCGCTCTTGATCAGGGCCGCTTCCGCGCGCTTCTCTCGATCGATATCTGATAAGGCGGCGACCGCACCCGAAACGATGCCTTGGGTGTCAATGATGGGTGCGGCGGCGATACGGACCCAGCGCATTTCACCGTCTTCGCCACAGTATAGATAGTTCTCTGGCGGAACGGGTTCGGCCGTGCGGATAGCCCGCCACAACGGATATTGATGTTCATCGAGTGGCTGGCCGTTGAGGTAAAAGGCTTCCCATATACGCCAGCGTGAGCTCGTGGTGGCAAGGGGAAGAGACTTGCCGAAGATCTTCTCTGCGTTTCGGTTCGCAATGACCAGTCTGCCATCTCTCCCGGTTACGATCACGCCGACGGGCAGGTTATCGATGACAACTCGGAGGGTTTCCTGCTCATTCTTGAGAGCCGCGAGAACAGCGTCACGTTCCTCGAGCGTGTCGCGCATTTCGAACTGCCGGTGGCGGGCGCGTAGAGCAGCTCGGATGCTGCTGAGGAGCGTCTCTGGCCGGAGCGGGCGCTCCAGTACAACCGGATAACCGAGTTCGCGAAATCGGTCGACGGAGGTTTTGAAGACTGAGCGGTTTGTCCCGGTGAGTATAAGGATGGGAAGGTCTGACCAGGGCGGCTGGCGGCGCAGGGCTTCGATGAGCGCGTCTCTGGTCCTGAGGTCGATGGCTTCTTCGGCGATCAGCAATGCACCTGTCGTGTCATCCGTGTCCTGTCGCAGGAGGCACACGAGATCACTACACGGCTCGGCGGCGATGCCGTTCTGGCGAAGAAATCCACTTGTCAACTCCGCATCGCGTCCAGTGGGCGCAACGATGCGTACGACCAGACTCATCGTCCACCTCAAGATTGAAGCTGGGGAGCTGAGGGTGGCTCCACTTCAGGCACCCCGGTCAAGACTCCTCTGAAGCTTGTAAGCGGCTCTCCGACTTCAACCCCAGTTGCAGTGATTCTGAGCTCGCGCAGAGTGTCTTCGTGATTGCCAACCCTTTGCTTTACAACCGACACGAGTTTGCGCAACGAACCAGAAGCTTCGAAGTACCGGAGCAGCACTACGGTGTCTGACAAGTAGCTGACATCGACTTCCGTTTGCATGGCGCCCACAAGTCCGTGCTGGGTATATACGAGGAATGTGGCCACTCCCTTCTGGTTCAAATAGGCGATGAGTTCGTGAAGATGAACGTTGAGGTCCCTCTCGCCAGGCATGGACATAAGATAACCATTGAGGCTGTCGATGACCACCACGCGTGTTTGGTTGGCTTCAACGTCGCGGCGAATGCGTGCAGCAAACTCGCCGGGCGAAATGGAAGCCGGATCGATCTGACTCATCAGCAGAGTGCCTCGCGCAACTTCGTCCCGGACTCTCATGCCAATACTTTCAAGCCGGTCCAGAGCGGTCCGCAGGACCTCGTCGAAGACGTAAACAATTGCTCGCTCATCCCGCCGGGCCGCGGAATAGGCATAGAGCATAGTGAGGGTCGATTTGCCCGATCCGGATGGGCCGATCATCAGGGTGGAAGAGCCGCGATTGACGCCTCCGCCGAACATGAGATCGAGCCCGGGCAAATCACTGGTGATTCGTTCGCCCTTGAAATCCTCGACGTGCTCCTGGGCTACGAGCCTGGGATACACGCACAGCCCGCCCTTCAGAATGGTGTAGTCGTGCAATCCCTCACGGAATTCGCTGCCGCGCATCTTCACAACTTCGAGCTGGCGCCGAGTAACGCCGTAAGACCTGTGCATCTTTTCCAGGCGAATGACACCGTGGGCGATGCTCTGGAGCTGCGTATCGCTTCCATCGCCCGTCCGATCATCGAGGAGCAGAACGGTGCAATCGCGGCCGGCGAAGAAGTGTTTGAGGGCGAGCAATTGACGGCGGTACCGCATGGCGTCAGAAGCCAGGAGACGTAACTCCGATAAGGAGTCGATGACGACACGCTGCGGCTTCACTTCATCGATGAGGCGGGTCAGTTTCTGAATTGTTCCCGAAAGCTCAATTTCGCTGGGTTGAAAGATGGTGTACTGTTCTTCCGGATTGAGGCTAGCCTCCGCCGGTACAAATTCGGCGATCGGGAGTTCGGTTGGATCCCAGCCATGTGAGCGCGCCGAGCCTTGGAGTTCATCTCGCGATTCTGAAAGCGTTATGTATAGCGACCTGCCGTCTTGCTTTCTTCCGGCCAGGATGAATTGCATGGCGAGGGTGGTCTTACCCGTGCCAGGGTCACCTTCGATCAGGTACATCTGACCGGCGGGGAAGCCGCCCGACAGAATGTCGTCCAGGCCATTCACGCCAGATTCGATCCGCCGTGGCAAGTTCAGATCCATGGGTCCGCCTCCACCGACAATTCGGCCGCTATTGGACTTGCTGCGACTAGCAACCGATTGTACTCGGTGCAGGCGAATCGGAACGGCCACTACTTTGGATTCGATCTGATCGGCACATGGCCAGCGCAGCGCTCGCCGACGCAGCGCGCATAAAGATGCAAAAGGCAGCCAAAACGGACCTCCGAATCAGTAGGCCGGGAGCTCGAATCTCTTCGGGCGCAAGTTCGACCTTTGATTCCATTCGTTTTCCGCTCTGAGTCCAACCGGACTTCGGCAGGGCGATTCCCGCTACGTCGGCTCAGCCGGGTCCGTAAACGTCCGGACGCGTACCCAAACCCGATCCGCTGTACAATCCCAACATGAGCCGTTCTACCCGACCTGAATCCGGACCCCGTTTTGTGCGTCTAAAAGCTTTGTCGTTCTTGCATTCAGTATTTAAGGTGTCCTTATGACGAGTTCCCGCGACAAGTCCGAGCCGCGCAAACTGCCCATGATGCCCATCCGGGACATGGTGATCTTCCCCTATATGATGACGCCCTTCGTGGTGGGTCGCGAGTCGAGCGTGCGCGCCCTCGAGGAGGCCCTGAACGGCGACCGCAAAATCTTCCTCGCCACCCAGCATGACGCGTCCATCGATGAACCCAAGGCCAAGGAGATCTACCAGGTCGGGGCAATCTGCAACATCGTGCAGAGCGTAAAAATGCCCGATGGCAACATCAAAGTGCTGGTGGAAGGCGTGGAGCGCGCCAAGTCCACCGAGGTCAGCGACCGGGACGGCTTCTTCGTCGCCACGGTGCGCACCGGCAAGACGCAGTTCGAAATGACGCCCGCGGTCGAGCAGTTGATGCAACGGGTCACCAGCCTCTTCGAGCAGTACGTCAAGCTGCAGCAATCGCTGAACTACGAGACCATCATCGCCACCGTGCGCATGGACGAGCCGGCCAAGCTCTCCGACATCATCGCCGCCAACCTGCAGCTCGGTATCGAGGAGAAGCAGGAACTGCTGGGCATCTTCGATCCTGCGGCGCGGCTGGCGCGCATCGCCGACGTGCTCGACGTGGAAATCGAGAAGCTCGACCTGGATCGCAATATCCAGTCCCGCGTGAAGCGGCAGATGGAGCGGGCGCAGAAAGAGTACTACCTCAACGAAAAGATCAAGGCCATCCAAAAGGAGCTGGGGCGCGGCGAGAAGAGCGAGTTCGACGAACTGCGCAAGAAGATTGAAGCCGCCGGCATGCCCAAGGAAGTGCTCGAAAAGGCCATGCAGGAGCTGAAGAAGCTGGAAGCCATGCCGCCCATGTCGGCCGAGTCGACTGTGAGCCGCAACTATATTGACTGGTTGCTGGCGGTGCCGTGGAAGAAGCGCTCCAAGGAAACCCGCTCCATTGACTACGCCGAAAAAGTGCTGAACGAAGACCACTACGGCCTGGAGAAGATCAAGGACCGCATTCTTGAATTCCTCGCTGTGCGTCAATTGGTAAAGAACCCCAAGGGTTCGATCCTGTGCTTTGCCGGGCCTCCGGGCGTGGGCAAGACGTCGCTGGGCATGTCGATTGCCAAGGCCACCGGGCGCAAGTTCGTCCGGCTCTCGCTGGGCGGGGTGCGCGACGAAGCTGAGATTCGCGGGCACCGCCGCACATATATCGGCGCTCTGCCTGGGCAGATTATTCAGCACATGAAGCGGGCGGGCACCAAGAATCCTGTGTTCCTGCTGGACGAAGTGGACAAGATGGCATCGGACTTCCGGGGGGATCCCGCGTCGGCGCTGCTCGAAGTACTCGATCCGGAGCAGAACACCACGTTCCAGGATCACTATCTCGACGTGGACTACGACCTGTCGCAGGTTCTGTTTATCGCTACTGCCAACGTGACCCACACCATTCCGGCGGCGCTGCAGGACCGTATGGAGATTTTGCGCCTGCAGGGCTACACCGAGAACGAGAAGCTCGAGATCGCCAAACAGTACCTGGTGAAAAAGCAGCGGGAACAAACGGGCCTGAACGAGAAGAACATCAGCTTCAAGGACGATGCGATCCTCGAGATCATCCGCTACTACACGCGGGAAGCCGGCGTGCGCAACCTGGAGCGCGAAATCGGAAACGTGTGCCGCAAGGTGGCGCGCAAAGTAGTGAAGAGCGGCCCCAAGCACAAGGAAGAATTGACCGCGCAGAACATCGTGGATTTCCTGGGCGTGCCCAAGTACCGAGATTCGGAAGCGCACGAGAAGAGCGAAGTCGGGCTCGTGACCGGGCTGGCTTGGACCGAGGTGGGCGGCTCGATTCTTACCACCGAAGTCCAGGTGCTCGATGGCAAGGGCAAGCTCACGATCACCGGCCAACTCGGCGACGTGATGCAGGAGTCGGCGCAAGCCGCGCTCGCGTATATTCGCAGCAAGGCGCAGGTGCTGGGGCTTTCGCGCGAGTTCTATCGCAACGTGGACCTGCACCTGCACGTGCCCGAAGGCGCCATCCCCAAGGATGGTCCGTCGGCGGGCATCACCATGGCGACGGCACTGGCCAGCGCACTGGCGAAAATTCCGGTGCGGCGCGACATCGCCATGACGGGCGAAATCACGCTACGGGGCAAAGTGCTGCCGATCGGCGGACTGAAAGAGAAGCTGCTCGCAGCCCTGCGCGCCGGCATCTTCGAGGCCATCCTGCCGCGCGGCAATGAGAAGGACCTTTCGGAGCTGCCCGACAACATCAAGAATTCCATGAAGCTGCACTTTGTGGATTTCATGGACGAAGTGCTGGCCCTGGCACTCGAAAGCCCGCTCCCCACTTCGGTGCCGGTCGAGGCCGAAGTGCTGGCCGCTGTGCCCCCGCCGGGGGAAGTGAGCACCGGGCAGGTGGCACACCAGTAGTCGTTCGAGGCTTACAAACCGGGTGCCCAGCATGACCAAGCTGGGCACAAGCTTACGCGCAGTCCATCCGCTAAGGCGCTGGGGGATTGCGCGCCCAGTTGCGATCCTCACGACTTCTCCCGGGATTCCAGGAACTTCATCGCCTCGGTAAACAGCTTGGCGTCTTTGCGGTAGGCTGGGGGCTGGTGTAGCGCAGCATCAGCCACTCGCGCATCGTCTTCGTGCCCATCACCAGGAATGAGGCGTCATCGCGGCTTTCCACCAGGCTTCGAACCCGCTCTTCCGGTAATTTCATGGCTACGCCGTCAGGCCGAGTGAAGGCGAACATTTTTTTTCCCGGCCTGGTAGATGGCGCCGCTGGGCTTGCGCACAATCACCGTCTTGGGCAAGATGCCCTGCACCCATTCGGAGAGCTCATCAATGGGCAGGGTCTGCTCACGTACCCCTTTTTTGGCGGGTTTGGGCGCCGGCTTTTGCCTTGCTTTCGCTTTCGCCTTGGCAGTACTCGATGATTTGCGTGGCATGCGTCGCTCCTGGTGCCGGCGCGCGGAATTTTCTCAGGATATCGGGACCGCAGGAGTCCTGCCACTCAAATCGCGCCTCCCGCTGCGATATGCTCGAAATGCACGATGCGTTACACGACACAATTTATGCTTTCCGCCATGGCGGCGGCGCAGTTTCCTGCGCCGACTGTACCGGAAATCGCGTTTCTGGGCCGGTCAAACGTGGGCAAATCGAGCCTGCTGAATGCGCTGGTGGGCGAGAAGGCGGCCAAAGTTTCCTCGACGCCCGGCCGCACCCGCGCGATCAATTTCTTCCTTCTGACGGACGAGAGTGGGCGGCCGAAAATGCGATTTGCCGATCTGCCCGGCTACGGTTACGCGAAGATTTCAAAGTCGATCTCGGCGGAGTGGCCCAAATTCATCGAGCCGTATCTCGCCGAACGAGAGACGCTTGCCCTGTGCGTGTGCCTGGTCGACGTAAACGTGCCGCCGCAGCCGCGCGATCGGCAACTGCTCGACTGGCTTCGCCATGTCGGGCGCCCCTTCGCCGTGGTCGCGACCAAGGTCGACCGTCTCAGCGGCAACCAGCGCACGCGTAATTTGGCCGCCCTGAAGAAGGGTTTCGAGTTCGATGACATTCTTACGGTCTCGGCAAAAACCGGTGCGGGGATCAAGGAGCTGTGGTCAATCATCGAGGCACACGGAGTGACTAGGGAGTAGGAAATCCGGTGCCCTCCGGATTCCAGCGTGCAAATTTGACCTCGTTGCAGCCGCCTTCAAAGGTCACCTGAACAAGCAGTGGCGCCTCACTGAATTCTTTTACAGACTCAAGGAAGCGCGCGGCGAACGCGCGATCGGCATAGACGAGATGTGTGGCTTGCGCCAGTCGGCCAAGATAGCGAGGAGCCATACGGACCCAGCGGCGGGCGCTCCCGGCCTCGGGAACGAGGCAATCGAGCGCCAAGGCATCGAGCTTCGGGATCCATTGCGCCGGTGCGGCTGACACGTTCCAGATGACGAGGGCACCGTCGACAGAGCCGGAGTTGGGCGGGCCGACCGGAACTGATTCGCCGGCGGGACGAAGAAGGTCGGGCAAAACGCCCCGCTCGGCCATTTGCGATTCAATTTCGCAGGGTTGGTCTGCGATGCATACGGCGACCGGCGCGCGCTTGCGGATTTCATTCTTGAGAATGCGAAGGGCCTCGTCCAGAGAGGTCACGAGGAAATCGATGATTCCGTCGCGAACGGCCTGCTTCTGCACTGCCTGATCGGCGGTTGCAGACAGCGAGGCGGCGCCGGTGATGTTGGAAGCGACAACCAGCGCACGGCCGTCTTCGTCGAGTTCGCCGACGTAGAGGAGTTTGCCGCCGAGATCCGGTTCGGCTAAATTATCGGCGTTCGGGGAGATCAGGCGAGTGTAGAACGAGAGCACGCGGAGGGCGAAATCGACGGGATATTTCGTTTGATCGGTCATCGGCGACTTCTCAGTTCAGTTCGTAGTTCACGTTCATGCCGTTATAGTTAGATCAAACAAACCGGCCGATAGGCTTCGGTGGTATCCCACCCGGCGATGGGTGAAACGAGTTTCGGGTTTCAAGGTTCTTGGCGAGTTGGCGTCGCTTCGCGACATAGCGAGTTAGCAGGTTCGCTGGTCATGTGATTCCGATACTCACCGCGTGGCCCACCGAATGATTCGACCCTGATCGATGAACCCACCCAAGCAGAGCTTGGATGGGGCACCCAGTTTTGTTTTCTGGTGAGCACGGCAGATAAAGGAATGGGCAATGAAGCGGGTACTGAGAACTGACAACTGTCGCGCTACCAGGTGTTGTATGGCTGGCCGTCGGAGCCCTGTTCCTGGGAGCCGGAGTGGACGTCGTCGATTCCGGGATCGGTCTGGTCGACGGAGTGAAGGGCATCGCTGGTGGAGGTCTGCCAGGTATCTGCGGCTCGCGTCATGGGGTCCACAGGAATGCTCCGCAAATAACCATCGGTGACCAGATCATCGAGCGATTGCGGCGCCTTCTGCTTGTCGGCGGTGTAGGAATCGATAGCGGAGCGCATCACATGCAGGTCTTCCTTGAGCACGGCTTCGCGCGCCTGGCGCACCGCTCCCACGTAACTGGGAATAGCCACCACGGCCAGCACCCCGATAATGGCCATGACGATCATCAGTTCCACGAGGGTGAAGCCCGCGCTGCGGGAATAGCCCGCCGAGCGGGAATAGCCCGCGTTCCGGTTGCGATTCGTGCCCATAGCTGCCCTACCAGTCAGAATACTTACCATTCCGAATATTTCGTCCCGTCCAGGGCGGTTCCCTGGCTTTTGGAATACACGTCGAAGACGCTTTGCCCGCCATAGGAGTCGGAGGTCGGATCGTCCTGCATCGAGCGCAGCCCCCAATCCGGCTTGCCGGTCATCGGATCCACTGGGATGTGGCGCAGGAAGCGGACCTTCTTGCCCTGCACATCTACGCCGTTCACCAGGGTGTCCAGATCGGGAGGATAGTTCTGGCTGTCCACCTTGGTCTGGAAGGCTCCTTTGTCGGCCGCATCCTTGTATTTGTCAATGGCGTCGCGCATCGTCCACAAGTCATATTTGAGCTCGCGTTCCTTTTCACGCTTGACTTTGAAGCGCGCGATGGGCGCTGCCCCCGCCGCGAGGATGGCGAGGATGGCGACGGTCACAATCAGTTCCACGAGGGTCAGGCCGCGCTCACCTTTTTTCCGAATTGGGCGCCTGCTGATCATTTGCTTTTTACATCCCACAGTTTGCTATTTAACACTCACGGTGATGGCTGTTCCTTGCGCTGGAACAGGTTGCTGCTTGCTGTTGAGGGCTCCGGGCCGGGTAATTTCGATGACGCTGTCACCCGCCGCCTTGGGCTCAAAACTAAGGACGCAGACCACTCCCGCGCCGTTCACACCTGGCGCACCAGGGGGCCGGGAGGCATTGATGGTGACGGTGCCCGGCCCATCGTCGCGATGTACGAGCGCGACGGCCTGCTGATCGCGGCTGAGGAAGTCGCCCCCGACCACATTCACCAGCGAAAGCTTCGAGGCATCGTACTGAATCTGCAGGGGTATGGAGGAAATGTCGTTGGCTCCGCTGACGACCACCGGCACCTCGAACGAGGAACCCACGGCTACGGTCGAGGGTGGGTTCATGAGGAAGTTCACCTTGGGCCCTGCGGCCGCATCCGGCTGAGGCGGAGGTGTAGTCACGGGGGGTGGGGGTGGCGGGGCTTCGCCCGGAAGCGGCTGGGCGGCAGCTCCCAGGTTGGTCTGCGGAACGGGCGTTGTGACGGCGCCGGCGCCTTGCGCGGCATCTCTCAGCTGCCCGATCGCCTCCGGCGCAGCAGCCGCGGCGCTGTTATGTCCGGGAACGGTGCCCACGGTGGAATTGGTTGTGACAGGCTGGACCTGGGGAGGGGAATTGGCTCCTCTGCCCTGGACCGCGATGCGGCGCAACTCGATTGCCTGGCCTACGCCGGTATCGATGGTGCGCAGGTTGGTCGGGCTCAGGTCCTGCGACCG
>Ga0070717_10002666_pt1 | contig 12562 bp, 10 predicted proteins | sample LARL113metaG_FD_71366 | JGI IMG/M metagenome (GOLD analysis project Ga0070717, IMG submission 71366) | Corn, switchgrass and miscanthus rhizosphere microbial communities from Kellogg Biological Station, Michigan, USA - LAR L11-3 metaG | ecosystem: Host-associated > Plants > Roots > Rhizosphere ...
CCGAGGAAGACGAGCTCCTCCTTGTGGCCCATTGTCACGGTCCCGAGCTTGTCCGACATGCCCCACTGCGTGACCATGCGGCGGGCCATCTGCGTCGCCTTCTGAATGTCGTTCTCCGCGCCGGACGTCACGTCTCCGAACACGATCTCCTCGGCCACCCGCCCGCCCATGATGCCCGCGATCTGGTCCATGAGCTCGTCCTTCGAGATGAGGTACTTGTCCTCTTCGGGAAGGCTCAGGGTCCAGCCGAGCGCCATGCCGCGGGAGATGATCGAGACCTTGTGCACCGGGTCGGCGTGAGGCAGCGACTTCATGACCAGCGCGTGCCCTGTCTCGTGGTAGGCGATGACCTCCTTCTCGTGGTCGGAGATGCGCCGGCTCTTGCGCTCGGGGCCCGCGATCACGCGCGCGATCGCCTCCTCGAGCTCTTCCATGCCGATGACCTTCTTGTTCGCTCGCGCGGCGAGGATGGCCGCCTCGTTGATCAGGTTGGCCAGGTCGGCGCCGCTGAAGCCGGGAGTCTGCCGGGCCAGCACGTCGAGGTCGACCGTGGTGTCAAGCGGCTTGTTGCGGGCGTGCACGTCGAGGATGGAGCGGCGGCCCTTGATGTCGGGGCGGTCGAGCGTGACATGGCGGTCGAAGCGCCCTGGCCGGAGCAGCGCCGGGTCGAGGACGTCGGGCCGGTTGGTCGCCGCGATGACGATCACGTGCGTGTTGGTGTCGAAGCCGTCCATCTCGACGAGCAGCTGGTTGAGTGTCTGCTCGCGCTCGTCGTGACCACCGCCGAGGCCGGCTCCGCGCTGGCGGCCGACCGCGTCGATCTCGTCGACGAACACGATGCAGGGAGAGTTCTTCTTCGCCTGGTCGAACAGGTCGCGAACGCGGCTCGCGCCGACACCGACGAACATCTCCACGAACTCCGATCCGGAGATCGAGAAGAAGGGCACGCCGGCCTCGCCGGCGACGGCCTTGCTGAGCAGCGTCTTGCCAGTGCCAGGAGGCCCGACCAGGAGCACGCCCTTGGGAATCCGCGCGCCGAGGGCGACGAACTTCTCCGGGTACTTGAGGAACTCGACGATCTCGGTCAGCTCCTGTTTGGCCTCATCGACCCCGGCCACATCCGCAAACGTGATGGCCGGTTTGTCGCCGGCGATCATGCGGGCGCGCGAGCGGCCGAACGAGATGGCCTGGTTGTTGCCGCTCTGCGTCTGCCGCAGCACCCACCACATGAAGGCCGCGATCAGGACGACAAGGATGATGTTCGGAAGCAGCACGCTGAGCAGGTACTGCCCGCTGTTGCTTGTGCTCAGAGTGATGTTGGCCTGGCCCGCAAACTGCGTGCACCAGTCTGTGGCGCCCGCCGTGCAGTCGGGCACGGTGACGTTGTGCTTGTGACCCTGGTTGTCGGTCGCGACCGCGTCGGTGCCCTTGACGTCGACCGCCTTGACCCCACCGTCCTGGATGTTGGTGATGAGGTTGGAGTACGACCAGTCGTTCGCGTTCTGGTTGCCCTGCAGCGACTGCCACGTGAACCAGAACACCAGGCCGAGAACGACGACCAGTGCGAAATAGAAAAGGCTGGAGCGGGGGAATCGGCTCAACTCGGCTCTCCTGGAGGGCTGTCCGGGGATTCTAGCATGGGTCTTTCGGCGTCCTTCCTTGCCGCAAGGATACGGGTCACCGTTACGTGAAGTGACGGCTCACCGGGTGGAGATTGCAGGTCGGCGTCGACGGCGAGGCCCGGAACCCACGCCAGTCGCTCGCCCGCAAACACCAGCGGCCACGCATCGCGGTCCTCGCGCGGCACCTTGGCGTCGACGAAGATGTCCTGCAGCTTTCGGGTCCCCGCACCGCGGGCGGGACGCATGCGGAGGCCCGGCCTGCGAAAGCCGATACGGAGGTCGAGGCCGCTCCGCAGGTGGGCGGCGTCCCGACTTTCGCAACCTGAGCACCGGTCGACCTGAAGCGACGCTTCCATCGCTTCGGTAACGCGCGGCACGACCTGCACCTGCGAGTCGACGAGGCGGAACCGCAAGCCGGCGGGCAGGTCCAGCCCGCGGCCGCCGCGTCCGCCGCGAAGGATCCGAAGCATGGCGGCGATATGGGCGCGACCCAGGGAAGGGTCCGGTCCCCCCGCACGGCGGTACAGCCCCCGGAGCGTCTCGGCGGCGATCGGCTCGGGCAGGCTGCGAAGGGCCGCCGCCGGCAGCGTGTCGCCCCCGCCGGCCGCTGAGGCCAGGCTCTCGATCGAGGACTGGATCTCGGCGGCCTTTGTGGCTGCGGCGTGAAAGCGCCTTGTGATTCCGGGGCGGCCGCGCTCCAGCGCCGGCAGGAGCTCGCGGCGCACGCTCACCCGCCGGTAGCTCACTTTGGAGTTGGCGGGGTCCTCGAGCGCCGTGACGCCGCGCCTCTGCAGGTAAGCCGCGACGTCCGCGCGCCAGACGTCGAGCAGCGGCCGCACAAACCGGTCGCGGGCCGCGGGCATCCCCCTCAGCCCGGCGATGCCGCACCCGCGCAGCAGGTGCAAGACTGCGCCCTCGACCAGGTCGTCGGCGGTGTGGCCCAGGGCGATCGTGGACACGCCGAGGTCGTCGGCGCAGCGGGCGAGGAAGTCGTAGCGCAGCCGGCGAGCCCCCGCCTGCACCGATCCCCTGGGCAGCGGCACGGTCCGTCTCTCGCTCCGGAACGGGATGCCGTGCGAGGCGCACAGCCGGCCTGCGTACGCCGCAGCTGATTCGGAACCCGGCTGGAGGGCGTGATCGTAATGGGCGGCGACGATGTCGTGGCCCAGCTCGCGCAGCCCGAGCAGCAGGGCCGTCGAGTCTGGTCCCGCCGAGAACGCGACCAGGATGCGCGCGCCGTGGCCGATCAGGGCCGAGTGGCGGAGTGCGGCCAGGAGCGGGTCAGGTTGCTCGTGGGGCGGCATGGTGGTGCCGGCTGGACTCGAACCAGCGACAACGCGATTATGAGTCGCGCGCTCTACCACCTGAGCTACGGCACCAGCAGCGCCGGGCACGCGCTGGAATCCTAACGCGAGGCTGCGGCCCGCGCCTTCAGCTTGCGCTTCTTGAGCCGGCGCTTGGCCAGCGCGACTCGCTTCCTTTTGTTCAGGGTGCCTCCGAATACAGGAGGAGCCGAGCAACCTCGGCTCCAGGGTGGTGGTCAGAGTTGCGGAGGTCGGATTCGAACCGACGACCTTCGGGTTATGAGCCCGACGAGCTGCCGCTGCTCCACTCCGCGATTCGATTATACCCGCGGGCTGAGGCCCTTCTTGGGGGCGTCTTTCAGGGCGTCGGTGAGGTGGTCGACGTCTTTGGCGACGGGCTCTGCGCCGGCGGGGTTGGCGACGCCGGGGCGGTGACCAGGTACACCCTTTCCTGCGGCCGTGAATAGCCGCTGAGCCGGGCCTCCTCCTCGTCGGCGGCCCCGGTGGTCATCGCCTGGATGTCCTTGTGATAGCCCTGGTTCTGCTCGGCGATCAGCGCGTTCTGCCGCCGCAGGTCGGAAACCTGCTGGGTCAGCTTGTGGCTCAGGTAGGCCTCCTGCGCGTAGGCGTAAAGGGCCCAGGCGGCCGCGAACAAAACGACGAGGGTAAGGGCAATTCGCCGGAGTCCGATGGTGCGCGGACGCGGAGTGCCGGGAGGAGTCAGGGCGGTGGTGTATCTCATGCTGAATCGTTTTCTGGGACGCCGGCGAGATAGGGATGCCGAATATAGCAAAGGGGCCCCGGTTTGTCGGCTGGCTAGCTGGTCTTCTCCCAGCGCTCCGACAGGTCACCGGGCTTAAGCTCCCTCAGCTCCAGCCCGTCTCTGGCCACCGAGGCCTCGAGCTCGCCGAAGCGCTTCCGAAAGCGCTGGCCCGCCACCCGTAGAGCATCCTCCGGGTTGACCTTGAGCTTCCGAGCCAGCGCGACCACGGCGAAGAGGAGGTCGCCTATCTCGTCGAACGCGGCGTCGGCGTCGCCGGCCGCCGCCAGCTCGCGCGCTTCTTCGGCCACGGCCTCGGAGGACTCCAGCGGCGTGTCGAAGTCGAAACCGACACGCGCCGCCCGCTTCTGAAGCCCGAGCGCCCAGGCGAGGGCCGGCAGGGAGGTCGGCACCCTGTCCACGACCGACTCGCCCGCGCGCCCGGCGCGCTTCGCCTCGTCGACCTTGGCGTGCTCCCAATTACGCAGCACCTCGTCGGCGTTGGCGACGGCTACGTCGCCGAACACGTGCGGGTGCCGCGCGACCATCTTGGCGGCCGCGGCCTCCGAGACCTGGGCAGCGTCGAACCGACCCTGCTCGGCCGCGATCTCCGCGTGCATTGCCACCTGAAGCAGGACGTCACCGAGCTCCTCTTTCATCTTCGCGTCGTCACCCGCGTCGATGGCTTCCAGCAGCTCGTAGGTCTCCTCCAGAAGGTAGGGGCGGAGCGACTCGTGCGTCTGCTGGCGATCCCAGGGACAGCCGCCCGGCGCACGGAGGCGTGCGACGACCTCGAAAAGCGATGCGATCCCAGGCTCGTACGGTGGCTTTTCAGCGTCCGGCATCAGCGACTTGATTCTGGCATGCCCGGATCAGGCCCCGGGCACCGACGCCACCGGCCGGGCGGCTTCATACAGCTCGGCCATCTCGCCCAGCAGCGAGAGCAGATCCTTCTGCCATCCCTCTCCCTGCCGCCGCATCTTGAGGCGGTTCACGCCGATCGAAAGCCTGCCCGCCATGCGCCGGTTGAGCTCCTCTACGTCGAGCAAGCGCTGCGGATCGACGCGGATCACGATGTCGTGGCCCTCGGCCACAACTGCGCGCAATCCCAGTCGCTGACCGCGCAGCTTGACCCGAAGGGAGTACACGAGGTTGTCCAGCTGATCTGGTCCTGGTCCGTAGCGATCGATCAGGGATCGCAGGACCGCGTCCAGCTCGGTCTCGTCCTCTGCCGCGGCGAGCTGCCGGTAGGCGCCCAAGCGCAGCTTCTCATCCCGGATGTAAGAGCGCGGGATGAAGTGATCCAGAGGCAGCTCGAGGTTCATCTCGGCGGTCGAAAGGACGTCGCCTATCACCGTTTCCTCGGACCCCGTCCTGAGCTTGTTCACCGCGCTCTGGAGCATCTGGAGGTACATCTCGAAGCCGACCGCTGCGATCGCCCCGTGCTGCTCGGTGCCCAGCAGGTTGCCGGCGCCCCGAATCTCGAGGTCGCGGAGCGCGATCTTGAAACCCTGTCCCAGTTCATGCAGCCCGGAGATGACGTCGAGGCGCTTGTCGGCGCCCTCGGTGAGGGAACGACGCGGGTCGTAAAGGAAGTAGGCGTACGCGCGACGGCCAGACCGGCCAACTCGGCCGCGCAGCTGGTAGAGCTGCGCAAGTCCAAAGCGGTCTGACCGCTCGACGACGATCGTATTGACGTTCGGTATGTCGAGGCCCGACTCGATGATGGTCGTGCAAACGAGGACGTCGTATTTCGCGGCCTCGAAGTCGACCATCACGTGGGCGAGCTCATCTTCAGCCATCTGTCCATGGCCGACGATCACCCGCGCCCCCGGGACGAGCCTCCGAACGCGCTCGGCCGCCTTTTGAATCGTCCGCACCCGGTTGTGCACGTAGTACACCTGGCCCCCGCGCTGGAGCTCGCGGCTGATGACCTCCATCACCATCTCCTCCTCGTCCGCAGTGACGAAGGTCTTGATGGGCTGCCTTTCCTCCGGCGGCGTCTGGATCACGCTCATGTCGCGTATGCCACCGACGGCCATGTGAAGGGTTCGCGGTATTGGCGTCGCCGAGAGTGAGAGCACGTCCAGCTGTGTCCGCAGCTTCTTCAGCCGCTCTTTCTGCATGACCCCGAATCGATGCTCTTCGTCGACGATCAGCAGCCCGAGGCGCTTGAAGCGAACGTCCTTCTGCAGCAGACGGTGCGTGCCTATCACGATGTCCACCTGACCGGCCTTGAGGCCCTCGACGGTTCTCTCCTGCGACTCGTCGTCGACAAACCGCGACAACATCTCAACCGTCACAGGGAATTTGGCCAGGCGCTCACGAAAGACGTGGAAGTGTTGCTGTGCGAGCACCGTTGTCGGGGCCAGGAGCGCGGTTTGTTTACCGCTCATGGCGGCCTTGAACGCCGCCCGGAGCGCGAGCTCCGTCTTGCCGAAGCCGACGTCGCCGCACAACAGACGGTCCATCGGCCGGTCTGACTCCATGTCGGCTTTGATCTCGGCAAGGGCGCTCAGCTGGTCCGGCGTCTCCTCATAAGGAAAGGACGACTCGAGCTCCTGCTGCCAGGCGGTGTCGGGTGCGAATGCGATGCCAGGCCGCGCCTCGCGCTGCGAGTAGATCTTCAGCAGGTCCTCGGCGACGTCCTGGACTACCTTCTTGGCCCGGCTGCGCGCCCTCGTCCAATCACCAGTGCCTAGACGATGGAGAGTCGGTTGCCCTTCGCCGCCAAGATATTTCTGAACCCGGTCGAGGTTTTCGACGGGTACGAAGAGCTTGTCGCCCTCCGCATATTCGAGCTCGAGATATTCGCGGTGCGCGCCATCGGAGTCGATCAGTCGCATCCCGGAGAAGCGGGCGATCCCATGGTCGACGTGCACGACCAGCTCCCCGGGCGCGAACTCGAGTGTGAACTCGCGGGTGAGCTCCTCCGTCCGGGTTCGAGAGGTTCCCCGCCGGGGCGCAGGCCGGCGCACGCGTCCGAACAGCTCCGCGTCGGTGAGGAGGTGGAACCCGAGCGCGGGCTGCGAACAGCCGGTAGACAGGTCTATCTCCGCCCGCTTGAGCCCACCGCTCAGCGCCAGATCGACGTCCGGCTCCACCTCGACGAGATTCGCGCGTATCTCATCTGCGTCCAGGGCGCCCTGGAGTCGATCGGCTTGTTCGGTGGCGATGACAACGGTGGCCGACTCCGCAAGCGCGGCGACGCCGCGCAGAGCCCCGGGCCTGCCGACCAGAGGCTCGGCATCGATCCAGCCAAGATCGACAGCCTCTGCGGCGGGCTCGCCGGCCGTGACCTCGATGACCGGCCTCAGGCCGTCGAGATTCATGCGGTGTGCTTCCACGGCCGGCAGCTTGAAACCCTTCGGCAGCTCGCCGTTTGCTGCCTCGGCCGCGGCAAGCATCTCCGTTTCCTGCTCGATCGAGCGAACTTCCGCGAGCTGTCGGTGAGGCTCGAGGTCGAGCACAACGGCGTCGCCCGGCAGGTGGTCGAGCAACGAAGGCCGCTCCTGATCCATGTAGGCCGAGTAGAACTCGATGCCAGGAAAAGACGCTCCCGCTTCGAGCCGAGTGAGGTCGTCCTCCCATTCCGCCGACACGTCGGCGCGGAGCGCCTCGAGGTCGAGATTGCCGCGAATCGACTTGGTCGCGGCGGCTCCCCGAGCCGGTCCGATCAGCAGCTCCTTGCCCGGACGGACCACCAGGCGGGCCAGTCCCATCACCGAGCGCTGGTTTTCCGGGTCGAACACCCGAAGCGTGTCGATGTCATCCCCCAGCCACTCGGCTCGCGCCGGATAGTCAGCTCCGGCTGGAAACACGTCGAGGATTCCGCCGCGTAGCGAGAACTGGCCCGGTTCCTCGACGAGCGGCTCGCGCGAGTAGCCCAGCTCCACCAGTCGGGTCGCCACGGCGATGGGGTCTCGGCCGCCTCCCGGCGCGAGCTCGAGGGTGGCCGACATCAGGTCTCGTGGCGCGATCGTCATCCGGGCCATCGCCCGTCGTGACGATACGATCACGGTTCTCTCTCCTTCTCGGTTGGCCGCCAGCGCGACCAGCGCCTCCAGCCTGCGGTTGACTGCCTCGTCAAACGCCGGCGGTCGGTCGAGAAACGAGACCGAGACCTCTGCGAACACATGGACGGGCGGACTTCCCGCGAGCCACGTCCGCAGCTCGTCCGCGAATCGATCAGGCGACGTTGTAAGGACGAGGAGTGGCCGGCCTCTCGAGACGATCGAGCGCGCGAGCGACGCCGCGACGATGGGCCATGCCGCGCGCGGCAGGCGCGCAACCTGCAACTTCGATGTCGGACGAACCAGCCAACGCTCGAGGTCTGGGCTGGCGGCGATCGCGCCTTCCCAGAGCGTCTTCATTTCGCTTCCTCGCAACCGAGAGCGCCAGCCCGGTTGTACTTTTCCATGGCGCGCTCGAGCCCCGACTCGAGCGCGAGCTCCAGCGCATCCGCCACTCCGCCAACCACCGTGTCGAGACGCTCGCTCTCGGCTTTGGTGAACCTTCCGAGCACGTAGCGAGCGCCGGCTTGCGAGGCCTTTCGGGCGGGCTTGCCGATGCCGACACGAAACCGAACGAACTCCTCAGTGCCCAGAGATTCGATCAGCGAGAGGACCCCGTTGTGACCGGCACCCGACCCGCCCCGCCGGATTCGCAGCCGGCACAGGGGCAGGTCGAGCTCGTCGTGGACGACCCAGACCTGAGTGGGAGGCAGCCCGGTGTCGCGGAGCGCGGCCTTGACCGCCTGGCCGGACAGATTCATGTAGGTCTGTGGCAGCACCAGCCACAGCCGGCGAGACTCAGAGTGTCCGACCACCGAGCGCCAGCGCTTGCGTTTGATGTCGACGTCCAGACGGTCGGCAAGCGCGCGCACGCAGGCAAAGCCCAGGTTGTGCCGGGTGTCCGCGTAGTCGGACTCCGGATTGCCCAGACCAACGATCAGCGTCTCCTGGGGATGAGCTTGCGAATCCAACTCCTGAACCAGCTGGAGGTTGCCGACAGACGCGGCAAGGCCCGCGGCGAGCGCCGCAGACCGGCTCAGAGTCTACGGGAGCTCAGAGCCGCCCGGGCGCCGGCACCAGTTCCGATTCGGCGAGCGCGGCCATGGTGATCCGAGACATTTCTCGACGCTCTCGCGCAGTCCCGTGATCCCAGCCCAAGAGATGCAAGAGCCCGTGGATTGACAGAAGGGCCAGCTCCGTGTCCGGCGCATGACCATGCTCGGCCGCCTGCCGCAGGACGGCAGGCCATGAGATCGCCAGGTCGCCGAGGTGAGAACCGTCGCCCTGGAAAGACAGCACGTCCGTGACGGCGTCTTCCGCCGAGAAGTCGCGATTCAGGCGGCGAAGCTCCGAGTCGTCGGTGAGGCGCACCGCCAGCGTGGCCGGATCCTTGGGCATCCGAGCCGTCACCTCAGGCACCCGTAAAGACCTGCCGATCACCGATCGCAAGCGGGCCGGCGACACCGGCGCGCGAACCGCGTTCACAACCTCGACCCTGAGCATGCTGCGCCCCGGCACAGCCACTTAGTAAACCGGTTACATTCGACGCGCGGTGCGAATTCTGGTCACTGGCGGAGCGGGCTTCATCGGATCGCATGTCGTGGACGCCTATGTCGCAGCCGGCCACGAGGTGGCGATCATCGACAACTTCAGCACTGGAACCGAGGCCAATCTAAATCCCGCGGCGCACTTGTTCCGATTGGATTTGCGCGACCAGCCCCAGGTCGATAGCGCCGTCGCCTCGTTTCGCCCCGAGCTCGTCAATCACCACGCCGCGCAGGCGGAGGTGCCGAAGTCCGTCGCCGATCCCGCCTTTGACGCCCAGGTCAACCTGATCGGTGGGATCCACCTGCTGAAGGCTTGCGTGGACCACGACGTCAGGAAGGTCATCTTCATTTCGACGGGCGGCGCGCTCTACGGCGAACCTGACGTCGTGCCCGCTGACGAGGATCATCCAGTCAGGCCGCTCTCTCCCTACGGGACGAGCAAGTTCTGCTTCGAGCAATATCTGGGCACTTTCAACCGAACCTACCGTCTCGAGTACACGGTTCTGCGCTACGCGAACATCTACGGGCCGAGGCAGGATTTCCAGAGCGAAGAAGGACGGGTCATAGCGATCTTCGCAAGCCGGATGCTTGCCGGCCGGCCGATCACGATCGACGGAGATGGCGAGCAATCGCGCGACATGCTGCATGTCGGCGACGTGGCGACGGCCAACATCGCTGCGCTCGACCGGGGCGCGGGCGGGACCTACCACGTGAGCACCGGCGTCGACGTGTCCATCAACGACCTCTACCGCAAGCTCGCAATCCTGACGGACTACGGCGCCGATCCCCAGCACGGGCCTCGGCGCAAGGGCGACGTCTACAGAATTGCGCTTGACAACTCGCGAGCGCGGCGAGAGCTGTTGTGGGAGCCGCAGGTGTCCATCGAAGAGGGGCTCAGCCTCACCGTCGATTATTTTCGCGAGCGAGTCACGCCTACAAAGGTGAAAGGGAATCCAGCTTGATCGACGCGATTATGGCCTTCCACGGAGTCATCGCCCGCGCTCTGCTGCTCTTCGCGGTTCTGCTTGGCATCTGGGGGACGTACCTATATTTCCGGCGGTCCGCCGTCACAGGCGGATTCCGGTCCAGCTTTCTGATTCTTGGCGGGCTGACGGCCCTCCAGGGTGTCGCGGGATTGGTCGTCCTGGCGGCCGGTCACCGTCCGACAGAGCTGCTCCACATCGTCTACGGAGTCTTCGCCGTCCTCTTCGTTCCGGGCGTGTACCTCTACGCGCAGGGCGGAACGCCGCGCCGGGAGGCGGTCTTCCTGGCCGCAGCGGCGTGGATCGTTAGCGTGGCCTATTTCCGGGGACTCGCAACGGGCTGAAGCGGAGCCGTCAACCGGACAGCAGCCTGTTGTCGTTCGCGAACGTCGCAGCCATCAGCAGCAGGATGCTTCCAGTGGCGGCGAACAGGCGGGCTGGCCGGGTGGTGTCGCCGACACGCAGGGCTCCTGTCGCGATCACGAACGTGAGCAGCAGCGCGGTACCCACCGCAAACGCTCCTACCAACACCTCGACACCTCCAGTCGCGACCCTACCCAACACGTAGGCGGCGGCGGTGATGGATCCGCCAACAATCGCCGGCCACTCGACCGCGACGTGCGGAGGCATGGGGGTTGACGAAGCCTCGGAATCTTTCGCCGTCGTAGACGTGGGCGGGCCTGGGTCGGGCCGCTTGACCGGTTCGACGAGCGTGGCCTTCACCTCTTTCGGCCACACGAGTGGACAGCCCACCCGAACTCGGCGGCGGCGCGATGCGATTGGCTTAAGGTAGGGAACCTCGATGACGTCGACGACCCGCGCCGAGAGCTCGTCCCGGGAGGGATCCGGTCGGTCTCGGACCGCGGGCAGGACATCGAAGTCGGAGTCCAGCCCAGTGCCCACGACCACCAAGCGCCGTGCGCGCCGGGTCTTGATCACCGGAGGCGCCGGCTTTCTCGGGGTCAACGCCGCCGACCACATGATCGCCGCAGGGTGGCACGTGACCGTGCTCGACAACTTGAGCCGGGACGGCACGGAGCGAAATCTGAAGTGGTTGATGAGCCGCCACGCCCAGGCGGCGAGCTTCGTCAAGGGGGACGTGAGGAACGCGGCCGCGCTCGCAAGCCAGGTCAAGAACCAGGACGCGATCCTCCACCTCGCGGGCCAGGTCGCAGTGACGACCTCGCTCGTCGATCCGGTCACGGATTTCGATGTCAACGCCGGGGGTACCGTGAACATGTTGGAGGCGGCGCGAAAGCACAACCCCGAGGCGCCGTTTGTTTTCGCATCTACCAATAAGGTGTATGGAAAGCTCGAAAAGAACAATCGAGCCTGTAAAGAGACACAGGCGATCGACTTCCACAGCCCCTACGGATGCAGCAAGGGCGCTGCCGACCAATATGTCCGCGACTACGCCCGCTGCTTCCATATGAACACCGTCGTCTTGAGGCAGAGCTGCATCTACGGAGCACACCAATACGGCACCGAGGACCAGGGCTGGGTCGCGCATTTCGTGCACTCGATCCTCAACGACCGGCCGCTCACGATCTATGGAGACGGAACGCAGGTCCGCGACCTCCTCGACGCACGCGACCTGAGCCGCCTTTACGCGGAGGTCATCGACGAGATCGACAAGACGCGGGGGCAGATCTACAACGTCGGCGGCGGGCCCGACAACCAGCGCAACCTGCTGGAGGTGATCGAGCGTATAGGCGAGCTGACGGGCAAGAAGCCCCACTACAGCTTCGCCGACTGGCGCGAGGGCGACCAGGAGTACTACGTCAGCGACATCACCAAGGCGAAGGAGCAGCTGGCCTGGACTCCGGAAATATCGTTCGACCAGGGCCTGCGCGACCTGGTCACCTGGGCCTCCGCGATCTAGACGCGGTCCGCCTCCGCCTTCTCGCATGTGAAGTGCCCGCAGCCGCCAGGTAGGCGGCGCAACAGCCTCGCCTCTCCCCAGGCAACCGTGGCCACTGTCATGGCGGACAACCTCATGAGCGCGCCTACCACCCCCCGCCTGCTCGCCGCCATGTCCTCCACCGAACCCCTCACAGGTCCGCGTACGTCGAGCCACGAAAAGTAGAGGACGTCGAGCGCTTGAAGCAGCACGTGGTAGCTCCAGCGCGAGCGGATGACGGGAATTCCGCACGCCGCTGCCATCGAATCGAAGCGAGCCGCTGAGAACACCTGGATGTGGCCCCCGTGCCGCACCTTGGCGGTCCAACGGGTCCCACATCCGATCAGGTGGTAGAGCGTTCGCGGCTGGCCCTCCAGCGGCAGGACGATATGGAATCCGCCACCGGGACGCAGAACCCTGAAGACCTCGCGCA
>Ga0070717_10002667_pt1 | contig 12561 bp, 10 predicted proteins | sample LARL113metaG_FD_71366 | JGI IMG/M metagenome (GOLD analysis project Ga0070717, IMG submission 71366) | Corn, switchgrass and miscanthus rhizosphere microbial communities from Kellogg Biological Station, Michigan, USA - LAR L11-3 metaG | ecosystem: Host-associated > Plants > Roots > Rhizosphere ...
CATGATTGAGTTCTCAGTTGTCAGTTCCTGATCTCGCCTGCTCTCGGTTTCAAACTGAAAACTGAAAACTGGGAACTGACAACTCGCCTTTCTTACTTCCACCAGGTATAGCCCACCTGGATTTGCACGCTCGCGTTCACGCCGGGGTTGCGGTCGCCCAGCGATGACGACGAGATGTGGACAGCATTGAGGGCCAAATCGACGGAGCGCCTGGGGCGGGTAAACCAGTGTACGCCGATGCCTCCCTGCGGAGAGAAGTTCCACACCGATGTTCCGCCCGGCTCTCCGTGCGGAACCAGCACATCGGGCGGGAACTTGTGGGTGGTATAGATCAGCCCTCCCGCTCCCTGGAACCAGGGCTGAATCCGCTTTGATCTGGTCAGGAAATTCCACCGGAAAATGACCGGAGTCAGGCTGACACCGGTGAACGTACCCCCACCGACCGGCAGATAACAAGGGACTGACGTTCCGTCCGTCGTAACGCAGTCGTAGAGCTGCTGATGCGGCTTGGGCGTGTATGCCTGCCAGATGGGCATCATGTTCCCTGCCAGCTCGAACTGACCACTGAGAATGCCGGCGTGCAGCACCGGCGTCATCACCTTGCCAATTTGGAACCCGGCGGCAAAAAACTTGAAGCTCGAACGGTCGCCCACACCGGTGCCCCAGTATCCGAATGGACCCAGTTCCCAACTGCGCGCGTCGCGCACCTGGGCCACGGGATTGTCCTTGCTCGCCTGGGCAGAAGCCGCTAAAGCTGCGCAGAGAAACAAAAGAAAGAACTTCAAAGTTCGAGTCAACGTTCGTTCCGTTTCTGGATCATCACTCTGGTTCACACAAAAAGGCCGCCTCGCTCGGGCGGCCTTTCCCAATCTTATCGGCCCAATGCCTCGATCAGCCCGCCACCTGCTCCATCTGCTCGGCGGTCATGTCGAAGTTCGAGTACACGTTCTGCGTATCGTCGAAGTCTTCCAGGGCTTCCAGGAGCCGCATCATCTGGTTGGCGGCCGGGCCTTCCAGTTTCTGATACGTCGACGCAATCATGGTCACTTCAGACATCGTGGTGGGAATGCCCGCCGCCTTAATGGCCGTCAGCACGCCTTCATACGCATTGGGATCGGTGATGATCTCCCAGGTGTCACCTTCATCGTTCAGGTCTTCGCCGCCGTGCTCCAGCACGATGTCCATCAGCTTCTCTTCCGAAGCCGCCGACTTCTCCACCGCGATAATGCCCTTCTTCGCAAACATGAACCGGACCGAGCCCGACTCGCCCAGGTTCCCGCCGTGCTTTGAAAAGGTGTGACGGATTTCGCTCACGGTGCGGTTGCGATTGTCGGTGGTGACGTCCACGATGATGGCCACTCCACCCGGGCCGTAGCCCTCGAAGCTGATCTCCTCGTAGTTGACCCCCTCCAGTTCGCCGGTGCCGCGCTGGATGGCACGTTTAATGTTCTCGGCTGGCATGTTCTCGGCCTTTGCAGCCAGCACCGCCGTCCTGAGCCGCGGATTGCCATCAGCGTCGCCGCCGCCCTGCTTGGCGGCAATGGTGATTTCCTTGATCAGGCGGGTAAACGTCTTGCCGCGCTTGGCGTCCAGCGCGCCCTTCTTGTGCTTGATGGTGGCCCACTTTGAATGGCCTGACATGGGAACCTCAGTGTAGTCTGAAATCGGGCGCTTATACCCGCCCGCCCTTGCGAGTATACCACCCGCCCGATTGGGGTTGAGTGCAGTTCAAGAGGCAAACGCGCGGCAATATGGCCGCCCGGATCGTCCCTGAACAGAAGCAGTTTCGTCCGGATTTTCTCCCTCGATTTCCGGCCGCACAGGAGCACGTTTGCGGTCTATTCTTCTTTGCCTGATCCTGCTGGTGCTGTCCTGTTGTGCGGCCCGCGCCCAGGGCAATTACGAGATCCAGGTGTATGGCGCCGACACCGTTGCGCCCGGCAACACCATGTTCGAGCTGCACTCGAACTTCACCGCGGACGGCCATCCCGCCGTTCCCGGCGGCGTTGCTGCCACCCATCACGCCCAGCACGAAACCGTCGAAATCACCCAGGGCATCAACAACTGGTCCGAAGTCGGGTTCTACGTCTTCACCAGCATCCAAAGCGACCTGGGCTGGGAATGGGTGGGCGATCACATCCGGCCGCGTGTGCGCATCCCTCCGGAATGGCACTGGCCTGTCGGCCTCAGCCTGTCCCAGGAAATCGGCTACCAGCGACCGCTCTTCTCGCCTGATACCTGGACGTGGGAAATCCGGCCCATTGTCGACAAACAGCAGGGCCGCCTCTACTGGTCCATCAATCCCGCGTTCGAGCGCACCTTGCACGGACCCGGCGTCGACCTGGGTTTCGATTTCGCGCCCGCGGTCAAGATCGGGTGGGATTTCAGCAAGGTGGTGAACGCCGGGGTTGAATACTATGGCGATTACGGCAGTATCCGCGACATCGCGTCGCTGCACGATCAGCAGCAGATGATCTTTCCATCCGTGGATCTGGATGTGTCGCCGGACTGGGAAATTAATTTCGGTGTCGGCGTGGGGCCGACTGCCGCGACCGATCACTGGATCATCAAACTGATCGTCGGCCGGCGCTTCAGCTGGGGAAAACCCAAGGTGGCACCGCAGCCGCATCAGCCGTAGCGCTTCTCTCCCTTTACCGCGTTCCGCGCACGCGAAGTTACGAAACCTGATTAAGCTCCGTGCCCCATCCATGCGACTTTTTTCTGTCGCATGGGTGGGAAACCACAGAGCTCAACATTAGGATTTGGGTGCTCCAGGTCTCGATTTTGAGACCTGGGAGGAAAGCCATCCAACGCTAGATCAAATCCCCGCCGGAGTCCCCGCCGAACCTTCCGCCGTCGTCGAACCCGCCGCCACCATCATCCCCGCCACCGTCGAACCCTGAACCATCATCTGTCCCGCCATTGTCGAGACTCGACGAGTCATCAAAGCCCATCTGATCGTCGGCGGCGGAACCAGTATCACCCACGGTGTTGTATCCTGCATCGCTGAAATGCGAGCCACCCTCCTGCATGTGATGCTCGCCCTCGGGACGCTCGTGCTCGAACCCCTGCAGTCCATCGTGCCCGCCGCGGGGCTCATCGTAGTAGTTGTTGATGACCGTCTCTTCTACCGGGCGCTCGAATCCGGCGCCCATTCCGAATCCCGGTCCCATGCCCATGCCGCCCATCCCGTAGCCGCCGCCATGACCGAAGCCGTGCAGGATTGACTCGACTCCCTCGAACGCCAGCGCGCCCGCGGCTACACCCGCCGCCGTCTGCATCGCTCCGCGCAAAAAGCTGGGCTGGCCGGACTGCACCGGCATGTACTGCGGCTGCGGCTGATATTGCGGCGGAGGGCCGTACTGCGGCGGTGCTGCATATTGCTGCACGGGCCGATACGGCGGAGGCTCTTGAGGACTACTACTCCATCCTCCCGATCCCTGAGAACCCTGCGGTGGCGGCGCGGGTTCATCTTTCTCGCCCAATAACCGGCCCAGAAAGCTGGTGGCGTGCGCGGGCTGCGGCCGGGCCTGCTGCGCCTGCTGTAGCTGCTGTTGAAGCTGCCCGATCTGCGCCCTGGCCTGGTCCAACGCAATGTTCTGCACCAGCACGGTCTGGGCAAGAATGTAGATCGCGTCAGGATTCGCGCCCAGTTCCCGCCCCAAAAGATTCTCGGCGTCGGGATCTTTCTCCTGCAATTGTGTCTGGTTGATTTTTTGCGTCAGGGAAGTTAGAAGCTCTTGTTCCTGGGGAGTCACAAAAATTTCCTCCGGCAGCGCCAACCTACCACAGGCCGCCCCTCCGGATTGAGACGCAAGCCCGCCGGCAAAGTTGCACCGCACGAGGGAACAGTACGCAAGCCAATCGACGCTTGTTCCCCTCCCGGGATCGGCGCAGATGCCGACCTACGCCATCGCAAACGCCCGGATCGTCTCCTTGCGCACGGTGAGCCGGTCGACCAGGTCGGTCCGCACTTCGTACCCGCGGCCGGGAATATCCGGAATCAGGATCTCGCCCTGGCGCGACACCGCCACTTCCGGCTCGATAATGTCCTCAACCCAGTAACGCGCCGAGGCCGACACATCGCCCGGCAGAATGAAGTTCTCAAGGGTCGCCAGTGCGATGTTGTGCGCGCGCCCAATGCCCGACTCCAGCATCCCGCCGCACCAGACCGGGATTCCGCGCTCCTGCGCCGCATTGTGCACTGCAATGGCCTCGGAGAATCCGCCCACGCGTCCCAGCTTGATATTGATGATCCGGCAGGACTCCATTTCGATGGCCGCTAGCGCGTCCCGCCGGTTGCGAATCGATTCGTCCAGACAGATCGCCGTGTTCAGCCGCTTCTGCAGCATGGAATGGTAGTAAAAATCGTCGTGCCAGAGCGGCTGCTCGATCATCAGCAGATCGAAAGCCTCGAAGCTGACGAGGTGGTCTGCATCGCGCAGGCGATAGGCCGAGTTGGCATCGCAGCTCAGCGTGATGCCGGGCCAGCGGCTCCGCACTTTATCGAACACTTCGACGTCCCAGCCCGGCTTGCACTTCAGCTTGATCCGCTGATAGCCGGCGGCCAGTTCCTTCTCGATAATGCCCATCAGCTCAGGGATTGACTTCTGAATGCCCAGCGACACGCCGCACGCAATCATGTCCTGCACGCCGCCCAACAACCGCGAAAGCGACATGCCCTCGCGCTGCGCTTCCAGGTCCCAGATGGCGTTTTCCAGCGCCGCCTTGGCCATGGGATTACCGCGCACCGCGTGGAAGAGCTCGGGGCACTCGCCGCCGTGCTCGATCGTGTCCACTGAAGCCAGCATCGGGCCCAGCTCGTTCACGATCACCTGCCAGGCGGTATCGGTCGATTCGCTGGAAAAGAACGGCCGCTCGCCCGCAGTGCATTCGCCCCAGCCGGTCAGGCCCTCGGACTGAATTTCGACAAGGAGGATTCTGCGGTCGCGGGTGACGCCGAAACTGGTCTCAAACGGGCGCACCAGGGGCATTTGCAGTTCGCGCAGGACGATGCTGTCGATTCTCATAAATTTTTCAGGTGTTCCTTGGTGCTGGCTGTCGAATCACGGCTGGGCCTTTGGTCCCAGTTCGAAGATTCCATTTCCGTCTGCATCCCGGGTGAAACCAAGTACGGCCTGACCCCGTGCGAATGCCTGCTGAAACTTCTCTCGGTTCTCCAACTGAACGGCGAGAGCACGTTCCCGGTTCTGGTGGGATGCCTTCCACTCGTAAATGGAGGCTGGGACCAGGATTCGTTTCTCGATTTGATAAGCGGCAGGATGCCCCTCAAGCGATGCAATTACACGAGGAGAGTCGAGTTCCCACTCGGCCAGCAAACGGTCGGTTGGCAACCCACCCTGCAATCGACTAGAGGATACACCATAAAAATTCACGCGATAGCTACACGCGATAGCGCCCAGCTTGTGGATATTTAACCAGGCGTTCTTAATTTCCAACGGATCGAACGTCCACTCCATGTGGCGGATGCCGCGGGACAGCGCCTCACGTCGTTGTTCCAGCTTGAGTTGCGCGCCAAGCCCTCGATCGCGGTAGGCTTCCTTCACCGCCAGCATGTGGGAATGAAGATAGGCCCTCGGCGCTTCTCCATTTTTTTCGCCGCGCTTGACTCCGGGCAAAGACATGGCAAAGCCGACCAGGGATTTCGGGTCGCCCTGGAGCGAAGCATCGGGCAGGCTGGTATCGAAGGCGCCGATGATCTGGCCGCCAATCTTCTGCATCACCAGGAAAGCCTTGCGGGGGATAACATCGGCCTGATCGTAGCCCCAGGTCTCGACCTGAAGCTGCACGCAAGCTTCCAGCTCATCGTGCCCCTCGCACGTGCGAATCAGGATCATGACCGCCCCTCGGGTCCTTCGGGCCGTTCGGCCGCTGAGGCATCGCCGAGCTTCTGCTTCGCCCGCACCCACAGTTCCTCCAACTCGGCCGCCGAGAGCTCTTCGAGCCGCCTTCCCGCAGCCCACTCCATCTCCCGAAACCGCTGCCGAAACCGCAAATTGCACCCCCGCAGCGCCATCTCCGCATCCACTCCCAGATGCCGTCCAAGATTAACCACGGTAAAAAGCAAATCTCCCAGTTCGGCTTCCATCGCCGATTTGCGTAAAGGATCATCCGACGCAGCCTCTGCTTCAAGCTCCGCGGTCTCCTCTACGATCTTCGGCAGCAGATCGCGCCAGTGCGTCCAATCGAACCCGGCCTTGGCGGCTTTCGATCCCAGCTTTGCCGCCTCCGCCAGCGCCGGCATTCCCCGATGAACGCTGTCCAGCCTGGATGCCGACGCATCCGCTGCATGTAACGCCTCCGCCGCCTTGATCTCCTCCCAATTGCGCAGCACGCGATCGGCCGATCCCTCCACCGCCGCGTCTACATTCGCTACGTTCCCCGCAGCCCGCGAGGCCTCTTCCCCGAACACATGGGGATGCCTGCGAATCAGCTTGCGATTCAGGTGATCGAGCACATCGGTGATCGAGAAATGTCCTTCGTTGGCCGCCATCTCGGCGTAGAAAAGCACCTGGAGCAGCAGATCGCCCAGTTCCTCGGAAAGATGCGCGAAGTCGCGCCGCTCGATAGCATCAAAGACTTCGTAGGCCTCTTCCAGCGTGTATTTGCGTATGCTATCGAATGTTTGCTCGCGATCCCATGGGCACCCGCCGGGTGCGCGCAGACGCGCCATGATCGCCGCTGAATGCTCGAAAAGAGCAGCCGCTCGCGCCGGATCGGTTGCGAGATTTGTGGAGGAATGCTTTACTGGTGAGGTTTCAGGCGGTTCGGCCATCTCGCCTCATTTTACCCTGATCGGAAACGCCAATCATCCGCCGCACGTCTAACCAGCAGCCGGGCATCACTGAGAAATTTGCTTTTCTGTTTGAACTGCACTCGCCTCGCCTTTGAAGCAGATCTCATCCCGTTGGAGGTCACACATGGCTGGCAGGCTGAAGGTGATTCTCTTCCTGTGCGCTTGTGCAGCGCCCGTGGTGGGCCAAGCCAGGATACCCGACACTCCGGCCGGGCAGGCGCTCTCCGCGTGGCTCGAAGCATTCAACAGCGGCGATCGCGCCAGAATCGATGTCTTCGTCAAATCCCGCGCTCCCGGCCTTGCTGAAGCCGCGGTCACATCGGCCCAATTTCGCGGACAGTCGGGCGGCGTAACTCTGCTCGCCGTCACACGCAGCGAGCGCAACACCATCGCCTTTCGCCTCCAGGAAAAATCGCAGCCCACGGTTCTCACCGGAAGAATTGAAGTAACCGCGGTGAAGTCGCCCACCATCGCCAACTTCATCTTGCGGGCCGTGCCCAACGGCGCCGTCTTCGAAGACATCAAGGTCGACTCCGCGCTGCGCAGCCAGACGATCGAGGCAGTGATCCTCAATCTGAATCAGTTCTATGTGTATCCCGCGGTGGCGGAAAAGATGGCCGCCGCCCTGCGTTCCCACGAGAAGAAGGGAGACTACAACAACGTCACGGACGGCGAAGAATTCGCTGCCCTGCTCACAAAGCATCTCCTCGAAGTCAACCACGACAAGCACCTGAACGTGTATTATCACCCCTTCAAATTCCTCTCCGATCCTCCCGTGCTCACGTTTGAACAACTGAGCGAAGACCGAAAAGCCATGGCGCGCGACTGCGGCATTCGCAAGCTCGACATCCTCCCCAACAACATCGGCTACATGAAGTTCGATTATTTTTCCGATCCCATGGCCTGCGGGCGCACCGCCGCCGCAGCCATTTCATTTCTGGCCAACACAGACGCGGTCATCATCGATCTGCGCGACAACAGCGGAGGCGACCCGCGCATGGTCGCGCTGATCTGCACTTACTTCTTTGACAAGTTAGTCCACCTGAACGATTTCTACGATCGGGCCGGTAACCTGACCGCCGCGTACTGGACGTTGCGTTATGTTCCCGGCGTGCGCCTGGGCCAAAAACCCGCGTATGTGCTCACCTCGAGCCGGACCTTCTCAGGCGCCGAGGAATTCGCTTACGACCTGAAGAACCTGAAGCGCATCACCGTGGTGGGCGAGACCACCGGCGGAGCTGCACATGCGGTGAGCCCGCACCAGGCAGGCGATCACTTCACGGTCTTCGTGCCCAATTCGCGCAGCGTCAGTCCGCAAACTAATACCGATTGGGAAGGCACCGGCGTTGTGCCCGATATAGCTGTGCCCGCCGAGGATGCGCTCGCCACCGCCCAACGGCTCGCCGCCCAAATCATCCAACAAAACTCAAACCGCACTCCTGGAGAAGCACTCGCCCCTCCCGATAACCCCCCCCCCGTCCCGGCCGTTGCTGCACAACCGTTTTAGCTTGGCTGCCATCTTGTACAGTGCGCAAGGTAAGTACCTTCCTGCGAGAATTCAGGTCCATAGAAGATTAGAAGTTTGCTTGTCCTCAGCACGCGTTGTGCACGCGCCGGTCATTCACGTGCGTTTGTAATCGCGCGATCAGAAGCGGCATGCACCGCCGGTGTTCTCCTAAGCTCTAGTCCCTAAGTTCACCTTGTAGCAGATGCGGCAGGGTTGAAGCGCTGTGTGTATATATGCGATTTCGCAAAGCAAGACCTCCGAAGTGCCATTACAATGATCGCTACTTTCGCCGAGACTCGGCCTTTTCCCTGAAACCTTTTGGGTAATCCAAAAGGGAGGTCTGCATGAGAAGTAAGCGACAGCCATGTCTGCCGCTAGGCCCCGTTTTGCCGGGCCTCATGATGGCAGTGGTTTTCTCGGGTGGCGCCGCTGGCCAAAGCAGCCTGTGGTTGATGCCCGGACAAAGTGTCGGCAACAACAGAAACCAGCCCGCCGAACACATCATCAACGCATCGAACGTCGGCACACTTACCCCTCTGTGGGTCTTCCCTACCGCCGGAGGCGTGAGCGCAACGCCTACTGTGGCCGACAATGCAGTCTATTTCCCTGACTGGGCCGGCAATATCTACGCCGTCGACAAGCACACCGGCCAGCAGATCTGGTCGCAAAAGGTTTCAGCATACAACGGAGGCACCGCCGCTGTGGCGCGCGCCAGCCTTACTGTGAGTGGCGGCGAACTGATTTTTGGCGACCGCCAAGGTGGTCTGCACGACGGAGCCCACCTGTTGGCCGTGAATCGATATACAGGCGCGCTGCTCTGGACGACGCAGATCGACTCCCATCCGGCAGCCTGGGTCACCGGGCCCGCCGTGGTGTTTGGAAACGTGGTCTATCAAGGCGTGTCGTCGAATGAAGAAGGGATGGCAAACACGTCCGGATACGCCTGCTGTACATTTCGAGGCAGCATGGTGGCGCTGGACGCTCGCACCGGGCGTATCCTCTGGAAGACCTACACTGTGCCGGATAACCACGGCGCCTCCGACCACTACAGTGGAGGTGCGATCTGGCAGCCTCCCGTGATTGATTCCCGTCGCGGATTACTCTACGTAGGAACGGGCAATAACTACTCCGTTCCGGCCAGCGTGCGAACCTGCCAGGCAGCCAATCCAAACTCTTTCCGCTGCGTAGCGCGGAAAGACTACTTCGACTCTGCCCTCGCTCTCGATCTGCGCACCGGCGCCATCCGGTGGTCACAGAGGCTGTGGGGATACGATGTGTGGACCCTGGCCTGCACCTCTTCCGAGACCAGCGCCGCGTGTCCACCGCCCACGGGACCTGACTATGACCTGGGAGGCTCGGGCGCCAATCTCGTCAACGGCTACGTCGGCTTTGGCCAGAAGAGCGGTATCTATTGGGCTCTCAATCCAGCCAACGGATCGGTCTTGTGGGGAACGTCGATTGGCCCCGGAGGCGAACACGGCGGCATGGAATGGGGAACCGCCACCGACGGCAAGCGCATTTATGTGGCCAGCGCCAACAGCCAGCATTCAACGCACGCGCTGGCATCCGGGCAAACCATCGCCGGGGGCTCGTGGAGCGCCCTCGACGCCGCCACCGGAAAGATCCTGTGGCAGACTGCCGACCCCACCCCGACCGCGCTCGACCTCGGAGCAGTGAGTGTGGCCAACGGCATCATCTACGCCGGTTCTACGAGCGGCTACATGTACGGACTTGATGCGCGATCGGGCAAGATCCTGTGGAGCTTCAATAGCGGCCTCACCGTTTTCGGTGGTCCATCCATTGCCGATGGCGTTGTGTACTGGGGCTCGGGATATTCCAACACCGGCTCCACAGGAAATAACAAGGTCTACGCGTTTGCAGTTCCGTAATTGAAATTTCGTCGAGTTATGGTTCGCATCGCATCATGTCCCTCGGTACCCACTCTCGAGGTGGGGTGATTACGTGTGACTGATACAAGCGTACTTACAACCCTTCTTCTAACCTTGCCATCCATTCCCCGCAGGCAGGGCCGTCATATATTTCGGAACATTCGAATTTGCCCCGCGACCCAGTTGTTTCTTCTGCCCGCTCACGGCCGCGCGCATAACTTCACATATCGATCCTCACCCCGCCGCCAGCGTTTGCCTTTGGGCGCCCGGCCGGGACTCATCGAATTAGAGAACACTAGGTTCGCAATCTCCTCCACGGCGCCCTGACACTACGTAGGCGATAGCCACGCTTCAAAGGTCGCCTTCGAAACAAGGCGGGATAACTGCGCCAATACAACGACGCGCGGCCACAGTGCCGGCCCATGACTCGCGCATTCGCGGAGCCACGCCCGATCCCTGCGTACCTGCGCCCCAACTTTTCCCCAGGAGTTGTTCATGTCGTTCCGCAAACGAATTCATTTCCCACTAATCGCCGCGGCACTCGCCGCCACAACCGCAGTGATCTATGTCGGTGCGCAAACATCGGGCAGTCTTAACATCCAGTGGCCCATCGCCGGCCAGAACCTCGCCGACACCCGCAGCCAGCCCAGTGAAACCACTATCAACGCATCCAATGCCAGCCAGCTCACCATGAAGTGGGTCTTCTCGACCACAGGAAGTGTCAGCGCCACTCCAACAGTCGCCGGCAATGCTGTGTATTTCCCCGATTGGTCCGGAAACATCTATGCCGTGGACAAGAACACGGGACACAAGATATGGTCCCGTAGCATTTCCAGTTATACCGGCATAGCCGGCGACTTATCCCGCACCAGTCCCGCCGTGTATGGAAACTATCTAGTGTTTGGCGACAATCAGGGTCAGCTCGGGGCACACAAGGGAGCCAACGAGATCGCCGTGAACCGAACTACCGGCCAGTTACAGTGGGTCACCGAAATCGATTCGCACATAGCCGCCATCGTGACGGGATCTGCGATCATCAGCGGCGGAACCGTCTACCAGGGCGTTTCCTCCAATGAAGAAGCCCTGGCCACCAACCCCAAATATCCCTGCTGCACCTTCCGCGGCAGCATGGTCGCGTTGAACCTGAAGTCAGGAACAATTAAATGGAAGACCTACACCTCTCCCGATAATGGCGGCAAGCCGGGCGGATACAGCGGCAACGCAATCTGGCAGCCGCCGGTGCTCGGAAACGGCACCCTTTATGTTGGCACCGGCAATAACTACACCGTGCCGGCCAGCGTGGAACAGTGCCAGGCGGCCAACCCGCAAGCCGGCAATTGCACCGCTCCCAACGACTACTTCGAAACCGCGCTCGCCTTTGATCCCAACACCGGTGCCATCAAATGGGCCACAAAAACCTCCGGATACGATGCCTGGACCGTGGCCTGCATCAACACACCCACTGCCGCCAATTGCCCTTCACCCGCGGGCCCCGACTACGACCTGGGTGGATCGGGTGGAAATCTGACCGGCAACCTCATCGGATTCGGGCAGAAGAGCGGCATTTATTGGGCCCTGAATGCGTCCAGCGGCGCAATCCTGTGGGGCGCTGCGCCCGGCCCTGGCGGTACCCTCGGCGGAATCGAGTATGGCACCGCGACCGATGGGCAACGCATCTACGTTGCCGAAGCCGACAGCACTCACAAGTCATACACGCTGAAGAACGGTCAGACCATCACGGGAGGCTCGTGGAGCGCGCTCGACCTGAAGGGCAATGTGTTATGGCAGACCGCCGACCCCACGCCGAACATGGTCGACATGGGATCGGTGAGCGTGGCGAACGGGGTGCTCTACGCCCCATCGCAGAGCGGCTATGTGTACGCGCTCAACGCCGCGACGGGACAAATCTTGTGGAGCTTCAATACCGGCGGCAGCGTGATGGACGGCCCCTCGATCGTGGATGGCGTCCTTTATTGGGGCTCCGGCTTCCCCAATGGCGGCAGCACCAACAACAACAAGGTGTACGCCTTCAGCCTGCCGTAAACTCGCGGCTCGCTGGCGTTCAACCTGCTTGAAAATCCACCCGTCGGGTGCCCCAGGTCTCGATTTTGAGACCTGGGATTTCGCCTCCATCAGCGATTCACGCGTCCTCAGAACGTATACTCGAAATTCGCATGATACGCGTTCTGGGGACGGTATTCGCCGCGCTGATGGGCCTGGCCTTTGGCAGCTTCCTGAACGTGTGTCTCAGCCGCTGGCCCGAAGGCGAAAGCGTCGTCAAGCCACGCTCCCACTGCCGTAACTGCGGACACACGCTAGCGTGGTGGGATAATCTGCCGCTGCTCAGT
>Ga0070717_10002670_pt1 | contig 12557 bp, 6 predicted proteins | sample LARL113metaG_FD_71366 | JGI IMG/M metagenome (GOLD analysis project Ga0070717, IMG submission 71366) | Corn, switchgrass and miscanthus rhizosphere microbial communities from Kellogg Biological Station, Michigan, USA - LAR L11-3 metaG | ecosystem: Host-associated > Plants > Roots > Rhizosphere ...
CCCCGGGGTCGGCGCCCCCGGCTACAACAGCGGAGGACGAGCGGATTTTCGGTGGATTGAGGTAGGGCGAACCGTCCCGGGTGAGCCGCGGTGAATACGGCTCGGCAGGGACGCCTCGCCCTACCCTCGTACCTTTCGGCTGTTCAGGGCATCGCATCGTTCTCGGGATCGAAACGCCAGTAACTAAAATCCCAATACCAAGAGAACGACAACGATTCGGTTTCGTTGTAGCCGGGGGCGCTGACCCCGGTTCCGAATGACGCCGGACACTATCCCAAACCCCGGGGTCGGCGCCCCCGGCTACAACAACGGAGGACGAGCGGATTTTCGGTGGATTGAGGTAGGGCGAACCGTCCGGGGTGAGCCGCGGTGAATACGGCTCGGCAGGGACACCTCGCCCTACCCTCGTACCCTTCGGCTGTTCAGGGCATCGCATCGTTCTCGGGATCGAAACGCCAGTAACTAAAATCCCAATACCAAGAGAACGACAACGATTCGGTTTCGTTGTAGCCGGGGGCGCCGACCCCGGTTCGGAATGACGCCGAACACAATCCCAAGCCCCGGGGTCGGCGCCCCCGGCTACAACAGCGGAGGACGAGCGGATTTTCGGTGGATTGAGGTAGGGCGAACCGTCCCGGGTGAGCCGCGGTGAATACGGCTCGGCAGGGACACCTCGCCCTACCCTCGTGCCCTTCGCCACTTCGGTGCATCGCATCGTTCTTGGGATCGAAAGGCGCGTAACTAAAACCTCAATACCAAGATAACGAGTGCGTTTCAGTTTCGTTGTAGCCGGGGGCGCCGACCCCGGTTCTGAATGGCGCCGGACACCATCCCAAACCCCGGGGTCGGCGCCCCCGGCTACAACAGCGGAGGACGAGCGGATTTTCGGTGGATTGAGGTAGGGCGAACCGTCCGGGGTGAGCCGCGTTGAATACGGCTCGGCAGGGACGCCTCGCCCTACCCTCGTACCTTTCGGCTGTTCAGTGCATCGCATCGTTCTGAGGATCGAAACGCCAGTAACTAAAATCCCAATACCAAGAGAACGACAACGATTCGGTTTCGTTGTAGCCGGGGGCGCCGACCCCGGTTCGGAATGACGTCGAATACAATCCCAAGCCCCGGGGTCGGCGCCCCCGGCTACAACAGCGGAGGGGCGGGGCGGCATGGGGGCGGGGCGGATCACCGATCGATCACGTCGAGTTCGGGCCATTGGGAGAGTTTGCGATGGAGGGTTCTCCGGCTAATTCCCATCAACTCGGCGGCACGGGTGCGATTGCCGCGCGCTTTGACCAGGGCTTCGCGGAGGAGGCGTTTCTCATTTTCCTCCACGGAGAGAGAGGACTCCGGATGGCTTGGCCCGCCTGTAGGTCCAGAAGCACTACCTGGGGCCGAGGCAGAGGCTCCGTTTGCCGCAGGCGCCGAGACGGGCGAGCCGATGGTCGGGACTTCGCCGCGGAACTTGGGTTCAAGATCGAACTCGGTCAGCTTGCCTCCGCGATGCAGCACCACCGCGTTTTCCGTGAAATTGCGGAGTTCGCGGATATTTCCCGGCCAAGGATAAGCCTGAAGATAACGAAGCGCGCCAGGCTCGACTGTGAGGGGCGGGGTTTTGTTTTCCTCGCTGAACACCTGGATGTAGTGGTTGAGCAATACAGGGATGTCGTCCACCCGCTCGCGCAACGGCGGCATGGTGATGCGCACGACGTTGAGGCGGAAGAAAAGGTCTTCGCGAAACTTTCCCTCGCGGACCAGACGTTCGAGGCTGCGGTTGGTCGCGGCGACGAGGCGGACGTCGAGCGGGATCGGCTTCGAGCCGCCCACCCGCTCGATGCTCTTCGTCTCCAGAAAACGGAGCAGCTTGACCTGAGTCGACGCGGAGATCTCGCCGATTTCGTCGAGGAAGAGCGTGCCCGTGTCGGCCGATTCGAAACGACCGATCCGCTTGTCATTCGCACCGGTGAACGCGCCGCGTTCGTGGCCAAAGATTTCGCTCTCGAGCAGACTTTCCGATAACGCTGCGCAGTGCACGGCGATGAACGGCGCGCGGGCGCGCGGACTGGCCTGGTGAATGGCTTGAGCGATCAGCTCCTTGCCGGTGCCGGATTCACCTTCAATCAAGATAGTGGCTTTCGAAGGAGCGACGAGTTTCACCCGGTCAATCACTTCCTGGAGTTTATGAGAATGGCCCACGATGCCCTCGAAACTGAATTTCTCGTCGAGGCGCTCATGGAGCTGGCGAACTTCAACCTCGAGGGTGCGGGTCTTCAGCGCGCGCTGGATCAGGACTTCGAGCCGCTCGATATTGACCGGCTTGGTCAGGAAATCGACCGCGCCTCGCTTCATCGCTTCCACCGCTGTCTCGATGTTGCCGTAGGCGGTCATCATCAAAACAGCCGGCTTGTTCGGCATGGTCAGCGCCTTGTCGATCACCTTGAGACCCGATTTTCCCGGCATCCGCAGGTCGGTCACGATCACATCGTATTCCTGGGAATCCATCAGGTTGAACGCCTCGTCGGCGCTGCTCGCGACAGAGACGTCGTAATTATCCTCGAGCGCTTGCTGGAGACCCTCGCGGGTATGCTTCTCGTCATCGACGATGAGGACACTCGGGACCATCCCTTTCATTCGCCCAAGCAGGGGTTTCGGTCAAGCACTGCGCAGCTTTGGCACAGTTTTGGGGAGGCGGATGGCCGAAGGAGGTCCGGGGTGAAGACAATTGGTTCGGCAGAAGGGGTGGCGAGCAGTTGGCAGTTGGCAGTCAGAATTGAGAGATCGAACTAGGCGCGGGATCGAGCGCTCGGCATTGGTCATTGGTCACTGGTCATTCCACATCCAGCGGCCCAGCTCCCGTGCCGTTCCTTTCGTCCTCAGAGAAGCGGGATTTTCGCTCGGACGCTTTCTTGCGTGCGATCTTTATGAATACAGTTGCCCGGCGTCACCGGTTCGTAAAGTAAACCCGAACCAAGTACGGCGGGGAGGGTCGAAGCCGCCGAACCCCAACGGCTTTCGCCATCGCACCATGGAATGGATACAAAGCCAGCTCGATCATGCCCTTGGCCTGAGTGTCGAACCGCGCGACTACACTCTGCTTCATCTCGGGTTGCGCGCGCTGATCGTTTTTGCGGCCTCGTTGCTCATGCTTCGGCTGGCGCACAAACGTTTCTTCGCGGGCAAAAATGCGATCGACGTCCTTCTCTCGTTTATCCTGGCCTCCACCCTCTCGCGCGCGATCAACGGTTCGGCCGCATTTTTCGGGACGATCGCAGTCGGGTTTTTCTTGGTCATTCTGCACAATGTCCTGACTTGGGCAGCCTGCCGTTACCACCCTTTCGGGCAGTGGTTGAAGGGGCATTCCCAAGTCGTGATCGCCGAAGGTCAGGTGCAGCTGCCCGCGCTGAAACAACACCACGTCAGCCGACACGACCTGGAAGAAGACCTGCGGCTCAACGGTGCCACGTCCTCGCCGGAAAACGTGCGGCAAGCGGTCCTGGAACGAAACGGCGACATCAGCGTGATGCGGAAGCCCCAGGTTTACACCGTGGCGGTACAAGACGGCGTCCAAACCATCCGGATACAAATTGAAGGCTGACCATGAACGCGGAAAAACTGCCCCCGTTTGCCGAAGACGGCTCGCTCAATGTGGTGATCGAGACGCCTCGGCACAGTCGAAACAAGTACGCTTACGATGGACAGAGTGGACTTTTCGCTCTGCGCAAGGTGCTGCCGATCGGGATGAGTTTTCCCTTCGATTTTGGTTTCGTGCCCGGGACCAAAGGGCAGGACGGAGATCCTCTCGACGTGCTGCTCCTGATGGACGAGCCGACCTATCCCGGCTGCTTGGTCCGCGCGCATCTCCTCGGGGTGTTAGAAGCCAATCAAACCGAGGACGGCTCGACGGAGCGAAACGACCGCCTCATCGCCCACGCGGTGGCTAGCAGTCGGACGAGCACGCCAAAGGAGATTCAAGATCTCGGACCCGACGTCTTGGGTGAGATCGAAGCGTTTTTCACCAACTACAACCAGATTGACGGGAAAAAATTCAAGGTGCTTCGCCGAGCCGGCGTGAACCGCGCCAAGAGTTTGGTCAAACAAGCGACGCAGGTGGGATAGGCCGAACCGATTCGCGAGCTCGGGGCGCCGCCAAACGTTTCTCCCGCTGGCGTGAAGGACGCAGGGCTCGAATCGGGCGAGCCTAGGCCCTGACCGCGGAATCTTTGCTTTCCGCTACTCCGACTTTTTAAATTTGGATCCCGAGGGGGACCGGCTTTGTCGGGTTGTAAATCAGGCTCGCCTCCCGAGCGGGCTTGTCTTCACGTGGACCTTTTTCTGTGCCCGATCAGCCGAAGAACATTCTCTATATCCGTCCCGACACCATCGGCGATCTGGTGATTTTCACGTCCGCGTTGATCGAACTGCAGGCCGCTTGGCCGCACGCGCAACACACGTTATTGGTGCGCCCAGGTTACGAGTGCCTGGCTGCGCTTTTTCCCTCCAAACTGAATTGGCGGGTGGTGCCGATCAATCCTTTCACCGAGCAGCCAGGCGCCAGTAGGGTAAAACTGGAGACACTGCTCGGAGAGTTGCGCGGGCTGGCTCCAGACGTGATTGTCGCCGCCACGCTCAATCGCACCTGGCTGGAGGTGGCGATCGCGGCCCATTTTCCCGCGGCCCGACGGGTGGTGCTCGGCACCGCCGGAGTGGACCCCCACTTTGTCACCCGACTCAAATTGGAGCTCGGGGTCGAAGCCGGCCAAGCGTTCAACGAGGTGGTCGCGATCGACGAACACGCCCGCGATTGGGAAAACAATCATCGCTTGGTGGACCACCTGGTGGGGCGCGCCACGCCGCGATCCTCGCCCACCCTTCAGCTCACCGCCGCGGCAAGAGATCAGGCTGAGGCTTTTCTCCAATCTCACGGCCTGGCCGAGGGACGGTTTGCCGCGGTCTTCCCGGGCGGATTGGCCAACGTGCCGATCAAAGCCTGGCCGTATTCAAACTTTGGTGAACTGATCCATTGGTTCGAGACGGAAAAAAAACTGCCCGTGCTCGTGCTCGCCCATGAATCCGAGGCCGCTGCGATCGAGCAGGTCCTCGCCGAGGCAAGAACGCGCGGCGCGCCACCGCCGACGGTGTGGTTGGGCCGCGAGGGTGAGATTCCCCTGCTCGCGGCGCTCCTCCACGCGTCCAGCGTCTACGTCGGTCACGACACCGGAGCGATGCACATTGCCGCCGCGGTAGGCCGACCGGTCGTGGGGATTTTCGGTGGAGGCCATTGGCCACGGTTCCGGCCGGTCGGCGATCATACCGTATCCGTGGTTCAACCACTGCCCTGCTTCGGCTGCAACTGGGATTGCCGTTTCGGCGATGCGCCCTGCGTGAAAACGATCGCGACGGTCGACGTCATTCACGGGGTGGAACAGGCCTTGAGCACTGGTGGCGAAACCCGCAACGCGGTGATCGAATTCCAACATTTTTCGCCCCAGAGCCTGCGCCTGATCGAGGCGGTGACCACGCGCTACGGCAAGCTCCAGGCCGACCGGATGGAGCGGCAGCACCGGATCGAGGAACTCAAGCGCGAAGCCGACGGGAAGGACGCGGAAATCGCGGACCTAAAAAAAGAGACCAACCACAAGGACGAAGAAATCGCCGCGCTGAAGCTCTCGGCCGAAGAGCGAAAAACAGAGATGGAGGCGATCAAGGCCGAGCTCGAGGCGGAGTGCGCCGAGAAGGACGTGGAGATCGCCGAGCTCAAGGGAGAGGCCGATCACAAGGACAAAGAAATCGACGAGCTCAAGGCGGTCTGCAACGAGCGAGAAGCCCTGATCATCACCTTGGATGGGCACGTGAAAACCTTCCAGAAAATGGTGGCCGATCTGCACGCTCAGATCGCGGAGAAAGACAGCCGGTTAGAAAAACTTTCAGCCGAAGCGCAGATCCGCGACCCCGAGCTCCAGGCCGCGCGCGCGACCCTCGCCCAACTCCCGCCCGACGCCGCGGTGTGGGCCCAGGCACTGAAGGACAAAGACGTTCACATCGGCAATCTCGACCATATTATCCGTTCTTTGCGGCAAGAGGTGGCAGGGCTCAGACACTCGATCGCGAATTACGAAGCCGGCCACAGTTCGCTCGAGCAGGCTAAATTCTACGGCAAGCTCCTGGCCGAAAAAGAAGTGGTGATCCAGAGCCTGCACCGCGACTGCGTGCAGCGCGAAGCCGTGATCCAACAGCTGGCGCTCAACGCGACCGGCCCAGTCGGACGGCTCAATCAGCTGAGGTTCGCGACCCAGAAGCACGTTGAACTCAAATACTGGATACCGTTCAACGACTGGCTGTTCAAAAAAGTCGTCGAGCAGTACTGGATGCAGATTGGCGAACTCCAGCACTACGAACCCCGGCCGCTCACCTGGGACAAGTTCCCTAAACCCAAGTTGGCCGACGCGCGTTTGCCGAAGGTCGGCATCGTCACTCCTTCCTACGGCCAAGCCACGTTCGTCGAGAGCACGCTGTTGAGCGTCCTGAATCAGAAGTATCCGAAGCTCTGTTACGTGGTGCAGGACGGCGGATCCAAAGACGCCAGCCCGCAGATTATCGCCCGCTATGCCGGCCAGCTCCACCATTGGGAGTCCAAGCCGGACAAAGGTCAGGCGGATGCGATCTTAAAAGGCTTCGGTCACCTCAAAGACGCGCTTGGGCCGGACGACCTGATGGCGTGGTTGAACTCGGACGACCTGCTCGCGCCGCGGGCCCTGCGCTACATCGCGGAATATTTCGCGCATAATCCATCGGTCGATGTCGTTTACGGCCATCGCATCATCATCAACGGCCACGACGAAGAAGTCGGCCGCTGGATCATGCCGAGGCACGACACGAAGACGCTGGAGTGGATCGACTACGTGCCGCAAGAAACGCTCTTCTGGCGCAAGCGCATCTGGGACCGCGCGGGCGGACTCGATCCGTCGTTCCAATTCGCGCTCGATTGGGACCTGATCGCGCGCTTCCAACAGGCGCAGGCAAAGATTGTCCGTCTCCCTTATTTTTTGGGCTGCTTCCGGATCCATCCCCAGCAAAAGACGTCGCAGCATATCCACACCATCGGCAACGAAGAGATGATCCGGATCCGCAGCCGTTTCCACGGCGAACGGCACAGCGATTACACCACGATCAATCGTTATGCCCGCAAGGCGCGTTTCTCTGGCGCCCTGACCGCGCGGTTGGCCGCGATGGGACTCCGCTATTGATGAGCTCGTCTCTCGTCTCCATTTCCACCTGTTTCGCATCTTTCGGGACGCCCGCGGCGCTTAAGCCAGCGGCCCGCCTCCGAACCTTTCTCGCTTTGTCCGCATGATCGCCATTCTGCTCGTAATCGGCTTATTCGTTTATCTGACCTTTCTCGGTCAGGCTGTGGTCAGCCTCTTCAGGCCGCGCCTCGGCTTGCTCTGGAGCTGGTTCGTTTCGCCAACGGTGGGGCTCGCGCTCCTCATCGCGATCGCGACGCGCCTCAATGTCTGGGGCATTCCGGTGCGATCCTTCGGGCCGTGGTTGTCGATCGGCTTGTTCATTTTTGCCGCCGCGGTATTCGTTTGGCGGAGACCGAAGCTCCCTTACCGACAGCTCGCGCCCTTCTTCCTCATTGTCTGCGGCTACCTGCTGTACACCGGCTGGCCGATGCTCCGGTTCGGGTTCAACTGGGTTTCTTACGGCAACGACGACATGGCCAACTACTGCTTGGCCGCGGATCGGTTCTTGAACCACGGATACTACGATATCCCGCTCCAAACCCAGCTCGAGGGCTCGGATTACACCCAGCACTACTGGTTCATGCACGCGCTGCAGCAGATCCGCCCGGGGTCCGAGCTGACCATCGCGTGGGTCTCTTCGCTGACCGGACGCAACCCACATGAGGTCTTCATGCCGAGCATTCTGATGCTGAGCATGCTGCAGATTTTCGCGCTCGGCGCGGTCGCGGTTTATCGCGGACGCCATCGAAAGGTGGCAAAGGTCGCCTTCATTCTGTTTGCGATGAGTCCGCTCTTCGGCCTCGGCACCTTGTATCAGCTGATCGCGCAGGTCGGCGGTATTGCCATTTTGCTTACAACTGCCTCGGTGCTGTTGACCACCCGGGCGATGAACTGGCGAAAGCTGCTGTTGGCCGGCCTGCTCACCTGCTGCCTCGGAATCTTGTATCCAGAAGTCGCGCCCTTCATCGCGCTCAGCATTCTGCTCTTCGTCGTGCGGCTGCGGTATACGCGGCCGGAGATGGTCAAACCCTACGCCTGGTTCATCGGCGGGGCGGCGGTCCTCACCTTCCTCGCATTGGGCACCAGCACGTATCAGTTTGTGAATACGTTGGTCATGCAGTCGGTCGGCTCCGCAGGCTTAGGCGCGATGGCGGAGATCAACGACCAGAGCGGCGGCTTGGTCCTGTTCCCCTGGACGCTCGTCCCCTCCTTCGTCCCGATGCTAGTGGGCCTGCATCCTTTCGGCGTGGTTGGGGTGGATCCCTGGATCTCGATGCAGATTTTCGTCGGCTTCGCGCTGCTCGCTTTCCTCGCGGTGCGGGCGGTGGTGAATCTCCTGAAAGATGCCCCCGCTGGATACATCGCCTGCGTCATGTTTCCGCTCGGCCTCTTTCTCTTCTTCAAGGGGCAGGATTTCGGACTCTTCAAACTCGCGATGTTCGCCCAGCCGATCATCACCCTTTTTCTCGCCCAGGGTTTTGTCTGGCTGATGGCCAATCGCTCGCCCCGCTTCGGCAAGATCGCGCTCGTGGTTTACCTCCTTTGCACGATGCCGTCGCACATTTATTATTCCTACGCTTCCCTCGGGACCTACGGCGGTGGACTGACTGAAATCGTTCGCGCTTCTCAGTATGGAGTGAAGTTTACCCCGCCCAAGAATCTGAAGTACCAAGGGATCGAGAGCGATATCAGCAACGTGGTGACGGCCAAAATGCTCGCGCAGTACACCAAGGGCATCGATACACGTTTCCTCTCTCGTAGCTACATGGACAACATCGCGAATATCGCGGTGCTGAAGTTCATTCGCACCCCGAATCCCGATCTCGGACCGCAGGCTCGTATCGTGGAAAAACTTTCGCTCCTCCGCTTTTTGTTGCCGGAGGAGTTGATGCACGGGGACGTGCCGGATTATCGCGTGATGTCGATTCAGAAGCTCGACAACAACTGGACGGAAACCAGCTCGCGTCATCTCAGCTATAATGACCGCCTGTTCGTGGCCGTGCGCACCGAGCTGGATCATTTTAATAAAGCGAATCCCGGCACCGATTGGACGGTGGACAACATGTTCCAATACAAACTGGAGAGCCAGTTGAAGGATCGGCTGGTCTTTATCCACTCGGAGTTGAGCCCTCACTATTACTCCTCGGCGCGCTTCAAAGCCGCGTTCTTCCAGCGCGAGCCCGAGCCCATCACCGATGGCCGAGGCGACGTCTACTTCCATGGGACCGGGCGTTATAATCTCTTCAATATTAGAAACCCGTCGCCCAATCTGCGCATGATTGTGGATTTCACCCGCACCTCTCTCGGTGGCGGACGTTCGAAACTGCCGGACAAGGCGGTGGTGATCGGGGAAGAAGATTATAAACTCCCCTTTGTCGGCCATGGATCGGCCCGGGTTGTGTCGCCGATCATCAAACCGGAATTTTTCGAAAAAGAGGCCTACGTGACTCTGGATTTCCGCGAAAATCCCTCGACGATTGTCAAAGAGAAGACCGGGTTGATGAGGCTCTACGGCACGAAGTTTCACTTGGACGACCGACGCCTGGTCGGGTTCACCCGCGATGTATCGGTCATCACGGATGAGCAGTACAAAGCGATGGCGCGTCCGACCCACATTGGAAAATTCCCAGAGGATCTTTCGCGTTATCCAGGACTTGAATACTCCGGCTTGTTCGAAGACGGCTGGATGGCCTCAGACGCCTACTTCAAACTCGGCGCTTCGAAGCCCGGTCAGCTCGTGCATTTCCGCGGGTATGTGCCCGACATTCCGAAATTCCGCGATAAAGGCGTCGAGGTCACCCTCTCGATTAACGATCGTCCGACGGAGATCGTCACCTTGAAGTCGGGAGAGTTCACGATCAACCGCTTGGTCACCGAGCCTTCCGATGTCACCACCATCTCGCTCCATTTCTCGGATGCGCGGATTTATGACACGAAGAAGGATCACCGCGAGGTTTCTGCTTTCGTGCGCGAAATCTCGGTGGAGGATAATCCCGACGTCGCCGGTTTTCGGAAACTGACGAACAAGCAAGGCGAGCAGATCGAACTGAAAGGCTTGGATGACGACGGCTGGATCGCGCAGACCGCGGCGCTGAGCACTCCGAGCTTCTCGACCTTCAAGATCCTGAAGCTCGACCTGGAAATGCCGGGTTGGGCGACGATTGAAAGCAATCAGCTGAAGGTCACGATGGACGGAAAGCCGATCCAAGAATTGGCCGTGCCAAAAGGGACATACCCGACGGTTTATGTGCCCCTCGCGGCCGGGGCGCGCCACGACATTCAAATCGAAGCGAAAGACATTTTCCCTCTGAGCAACGAGAAACGCGAACGCTCGTTCCTGGTGAAAAACGTCTCCTTCGACGATCCAGGTAAGACCGACGTGTTTCTGCGCGGCTGGCACCGCTCCGGGTATCAGTTTACCTTGGACAAAGCGGACAGCGACGGGTGGGTCGATCGCCGCGTGAGCTTCAAATTTCCCGCGACGAATCAATTCAAGTCGGCCATCGTGGAAGTCGTGCGCTTTCCCGCGCGCAGCGACCTGGAGCTCCACCTCGACATCGCAGGCGCGGAAAGCAATCGCCTGTTACCGATTGAAAAAATCGAGCGCATCGTCGTCCCGCTCTCAGCGACGCAGGAGACTGCTGCGACGCTCTCGCTCGACCGCTCGTTCCGACTCGCCGATCCGGATACGCGTAGCCGTTCTTTCCGGATCGAGAACATCGAATTCGAGTGAGGACGTTTTCTAGGACCGGGAGATCCGTTGTAGCCGGGGGCGCCGACCGCGGTGTATTGGGATTTTCAAACATCGATCCCCGGGGTCAGCGCCCCCGGCTACAACGAAGGCACCTGGCGCTCCGAGCGGTAGACTTCCTTTTCGCCCAAAACCCGAAGCAACGATTGGCTGGATAACGCGCCGTTTCTTCGGCATCAGGGTTCATCCTCATGCTCCTCAGCATCGTAGTTCCTGTTTATAAAGAAGAGAAAAACATCCCGGAGTTCATTCGGCGGATGCGCCCGATTCTGTCCGGCATCACGGAGGATTATGAGCTCATCTTTTCGATGGACCCGTCGCCCGATCGGACCGAAGAGGTGATCCTCGAGCAGCGCGGTCAAGATGAGCGAATCAAGCTCCTGAAATTTTCCCGCCGCTTCGGTCAGCCGATGGCGACGCTGGCCGGACTGACCTATTCGAGCGGAGAGGCCGTCATCGTAATGGACGTCGATCTCCAAGATCCTCCCGAGCTGGTCACCGAAATGGTGGCGAAGTGGCGCGAGGGATACGATGTAGTGCTTCCGCAACGACGCCAGCGAACCGGCGAGCCGTGGATCAAGAAACTCGTCGCGAGAACGGGGTACAATGTGATCAACAAGATCGCCGACGTGAAGATCCCACCCAACACCGGGGACTTTCGCTTGATGGCGCGCCGCGTGGTCCTGGAAGTGGTGAAGTTGAAAGAAAGCCACGGTTTTCTTCGCGGCATGGTCGCGGTGGTTGGATTCAAACAAGTTATTATCCCCTTCGACCGCCCCGCGCGGTTTGCCGGTGAGACCAACTACAACCGGTTCCTTGGCTCCCTTCGGATCGGGTTCAACGGGATTTTCTGCTTCTCGACTTACGCGCTCACCCTCAGCACTCAGTTCGGCTTCGTCCTGGCCGCAGGATCGATCTTCATCAGCTTGCTCTATTTGATCGCCAAACTGACCAACCTGATTCCGTTCCCACCGGGTAACCCGACGATCGTGATCTTGGTCCTGTTCATGGGCGGCATCCAACTGATCAGCGTGGGAATTTTGGGCGAATATATCGGACGGATTTACGAAGAGGTGCGCGCTCGTCCCAAGTTCATCGTCGACCGCACCGAGGGGCTTCACCGGTAGAGAGATCGTAGGGACTGCGTTGATACAATGGCGAACTGACTTTGGCACTTTGATTTCAACGTCGAACATCACTCCGCCGAAGGGCTCGTGGGTGAGGCGAGGTGTCCCTGCCGAGCCGTATTCAACGCGGCTCACCGAGGACGGTTCGCCCTACCTTCAGACCCAGCAAACCGCTTCTTCCTCCGTTGTAGCCGGGGGCGCCGACCCCGGGGTATTGCACCGCCTCTGGCCAATCCAATCACCGGGGTCAACGCCCCCGGCTACAACCGGCCGTGATCGTTCGCTCATCCTTACTTCTTCTTTCGGTATTAAGACTCTAGATACGGATCTTTCGCTTCCGAATAAGAGAACGAAAACGATTCGATCCGCGGAGCGGTCGAACGGGTTTAACGCTGCGCAAGGTGTCCCTGCCGAGCCGTATTCGACGCGGCTCACCGGGGA
>Ga0070717_10002671_pt1 | contig 12556 bp, 7 predicted proteins | sample LARL113metaG_FD_71366 | JGI IMG/M metagenome (GOLD analysis project Ga0070717, IMG submission 71366) | Corn, switchgrass and miscanthus rhizosphere microbial communities from Kellogg Biological Station, Michigan, USA - LAR L11-3 metaG | ecosystem: Host-associated > Plants > Roots > Rhizosphere ...
CTGAAGGGGAGACGATTGTCTCCGAACCAGTGCGCACACGCGATCACGGCGAGCAGGCGCTAGCGGCGTTCGGGGCGGAGGTGAAGCACCAGGGAAACGAAATCCGCATTGAGGGAGGCAAGCTACGCGCAATCGAGGCGGATATTCCGGGCGACATTTCTAGCGCGGCATTTTTCCTTTGCGCGGCAGCGCTGTTTCCCGAATCCCGGGTTGTGATAAGCGGCTTGCTTCTTAATCCCACGCGGGCTCGCCTGCTGGATATTCTCATTTTGATGGGAGTTGGAATTTCGGTCACACAGTTGGAAGAACAACATGGCGAACGTCGAGGAACAGTACAGGTTCAGGGCGGAGCGCTCAACGGCGCCACAATTGCCGGGGCCGATACCGCTGCATTGATTGACGAAATTCCGGGGCTGGCGGCGATTGCGCCCTATAGTGCAAATGGGATCGAAATCTGCGATGCACGCGAGTTGCGCGTCAAGGAATCGGACCGAATTGCTTCGCTTGCTAAGAATTTGCGCGCAATGGGAGCGCAGGTGGAAGAGCGTGAGGACGGCTTGAAAATTCCCGGTGGCCAAAAGTTGCACGGAGCCGAGGTCGATTCATTCGGAGATCACCGAATCGCGATGGCGTTCGCAGTAGCGGCGCTGCGCGCAGAAGGCGAAACAAAAATCTCTCGCGCGGATGCAGCGGTAATTTCCTATCCCGGTTTCTTTGACAGGCTGGAGAGTCTGGCCCAGCGCTGATACTGCACCACGATTACTCGATCTTCTCCGTCTTGCCTCTGAATTGAACGGTTCCGTTCTGCTGGTTCAAGCGAGCGATATCGTCATTTGTAATAGTTCGTGCCGGCCGCTGTTGCGGGCGAGAGGCGAGCAATTGAGCTGCTCCCACGCTGTCTTCAAAAGAAGCTGCGCCGAGTTCGAAACTTGAGGTAGAAACTCCCGCACTTTGAGTACTGGGTTCAGATTCGGGCCGGGGAGCCACTTCCGGCGTAGATTGCACTCCCGGCGACGCCGACATGTTCGGTGCAACGATCGAGATCGTCGCATTAGTGGCGCCAGCCACATTTCCGGTGGTAGCGTTGCTGGCGCCGATTTGCGTCGGCAGCCCGGTTTCGATCGACACCGAAGGAGTGGTTACCAGCGGCACGAAAGGAGCGGCGTAGGCTCCTGGCGTTTGGTAGACGTTATAACCCGGGGCCCAGTTGCTGGCGTACCCGGAAATGACTGTAACCTGCGCGGAAGCGAGTTCGCACAGCGCCAGAAAGCAGAATGCAATCAGTAGTCGACGCATGGACCTCCTCCACAGACGATCATTAAGAGACGATCTTTAAGATTCGATAGCGGCATTGGGGGATGCATCCGACCATACCCTAACTCCCTACGTACCGGGCATAAAGACTACGGGCGACGGCTGTGTCGGTTGTGCCTTTAATAATGGCCCGTCCATCGGGAAATAATGTCATTTCATACGGCTCCAGCCAGAACTTCAGCACGAAATCATTGTGGCGCACCATGCCGTGCGGCTTCAGGCGTTCCGTTATTTGAGCCAGATCCAATGGGCGGCGCCGCTCATGAATTTGCACCGAGTTCCGGCCACAGAGCGTGATGTGAGGACGGCCTTCGCCAGCCAGGTGAAGAAACTCGTGCTGGCTGCAAACCCGGCAACCGGGGCGAGGGTGGCCAGCCACGATCTCGGCACGCTCGTTTCGCCAGAGGTCAAAGGAAAGCAGCGTCCGGCGCAGTTGATCGCTTGCACCGGTCAGGAGCTTGAGCGCTTCAGTAGCGGCCAGCGAAGCGGCGAGATTCACTACGGAATTCAAAATGCCAGCGGTTTCGCAAGTTTCCAGTGCTCCGCTCGGCGAATCCGGGAAAATGCACGCCAGACACGCTGTTTTGCCCGGCAGGATATTCAGCGTCGCGCAATAGCTGCCCACGGCGGCGGTGTAGATCCAAGGCAGGGAAAATTTCACCGCATAATCATTGATTAAATAGCGAGTTTCAAAATTGTCGGTGCCGTCTAAGATGAGATCAACCCCCGCGAGCAGCGACTCGACATTCGAGGGAACCAGATCGGCAACCTGCGGTTCCACCACAATCTGTGAATTGAACGCTGCAATTTTCCTGGCGGCGGCAACCGCTTTGGGAAGCGATTCGGCTGCATCACTCTCGTCAAATAACGACTGCCGCTGCAAATTGCTGAGCTCGACGTAATCACGATCGACAATACGGATTGTGCCAATGCCTGCGCGCGCCAGTAGGGAAGCGAGCGCCGAGCCAGTAGCGCCGCATCCCACAATCACTACGCGCGCTTGGGTAAGCTCGCGCTGTCCCTCGGCGCCAATTCCCGCGAACAACACCTGCCGCGAATACCGCTCCTCAAGTTCCAAAGAGGTCACCAGTTTCGACCACGCAAACCTTTATTATAGGTGCCGTTCCACCTTGCAGCGGAATACAACATTGCCGGATGCGGGTTCATCGAACCAATTAACCGCCGAAATCCGCGTTGAGGAACCGGGTTGCTTCTAAGGGGAGTATTGCGCGCAACTGTCGCCGCATTGGCGCTCACGGCTGCAGCCGTGGGGGCGGGATCTCCTCCTGGAGAGAAAAACTCGCAACAAAGCGCACAGGATGCCGCTCCAACTCAAGAAAGCCCGCCCCAGAATGAAAACCAGACCGCACCTGTTCTGGGTGCAATAGCTTCGTATCAGGGGCGCACGGTGGAAAGCATAGATTTTCCCGACATTCCCAAGAGTGACTGGCTACGGCTACGAGAGGTAATCGCGCAGAAGGTCGGCGAGCCGCTCGATCGCGAGCGCATTCGCCAAAGCATTCTGGCACTTCATGATAGTGGCCGTTTTGGCGATCTTCGCGTGGAAGCTGAGCGTACGGTGGGCGGCAACGTGGCGCTTCATTTTGTAACCAGCGCGAATTACTTTGTTGGCGAAATTAGGGTCGAAGGAACGCCGGCGCACCCCGCCGCCAACCAGGTGGAAAGCGCAACCAAGCTTCAGCTGGGCGAGCTTTACACGCGCGAGAAGATTACCCGCGCGGTTCAGAAAATCTATCAACTCATGCAGGAGAACGGATATTACCAATCAACGATCAACGAAGAAGAAGTGAAGCACCCGGAGACTCAGCAAATAGATATCTTGTTCCGAATCAGCCCTGGGCCGCAGGCGCACGTGGGGACCATAGCAGTAAACGGCAATCCCGGCTACTCAATTGGGCGAATCGAGGATATCGCTAAAATTCACCCTAACGATATGGTCACCGCGCAGCGTATCACCAGCGCACTCGACAGATTGCGCAAACGCTACCAGAAGCAGAATCGGCTGCTGGCCCAGGTAGCCCTCTTTGGTAAGTCCTATCGCCCGGAGGCCAACGCGGTCGATTACATCTTCGACGTTAACCCGGGGCCGCAAGTAGAAATCGTGACTGAGGGGTTCAAGATCAGCCATAGCGTCCTCAAAAGGAATGTTCCGGTTTACGAGGAAAATGCGCTTGATGACGACCTGCTCAATGAGGGCCGGCGCAATTTGCTGAATTTCATGCAGACGCGAGGCTACTTTGATGCGAAAGTGACACTGCAGAAGCGCTCTGGCCCGGATGAGAACGAGCTGCGGGTGATTTATGTTGTGGATGCGGGTCCGCGTCACAAGCTGGTGAAGGTCGACATCACCGGAAACAAGGCCTTTTCCGATGATCAGCTCCGCTCGCGTATGCAGGTGCAGCCAGCCGGTAGGTTCCTGGCGCATGGGCGCTTCAGTCAGGCATTGCTAAATTCAGATATCCGCCTTCTTCAGGAGAATCCATATCGTTATAACGGATTTGAGCAGGTGAAGATCACGCCCACAGTCATTGATGACTACGAAGGCAAAGAGAATCAGCTTGCGATCAAGCTGCAGATTGATGAAGGACCGCAAAGGCTTGTGGGGAAACTGAATATTTCGGGGAATAACACCGCACTTGAAGATCCCATGCCGCCGCTGAACATATCTCCGGGCCAGGGATTCTCGCAGACAAGAATCGCGGAAGATCGGGAAATCATTTTGAACTATTACTTTAACCACGGATTCCCTGATGCCTCTTTCGAAGCCTCGGCCCAGCCGGCGCCCAGCGATCCCAATCATATGGACGTGACTTTTACAATCCATGAAGGCAAGCAGGTTTTTGTGGATCAAGTCTTTGTTTCCGGCCTAAAGCACACACGGCCATTTGTAGTGCAGCGCGAAATTGCGGTGAAGGCAGGCGATCCGCTGAGCCAGATCGACATGCTGAACACCCAGAAGCATCTGTACGATTTGGGAATTTTCAGCCAGGTGGATACCGCGGTGCAGAACCCAGAAGGCAATGAACCGCAGAAAAACGTTTTGGTCGACGTGCAGGAAGCCAAACGCTACACGTTTAACTATGGCATTGGACTCGAGTTTCAAACAGGCCAACCAGCCGTCGGCAGAATTCAACCTCTTGGTCAGACAGGAGTAAGCCCACGGGTATCTTTCTCCGTAACGCGGCTCAACTTTCGCGGCCGCGACCACACCATTACTTTTAAAGCGAATGCCGGACGCTTGCAACAGCGCGGACTTCTGAGCTATCAGGCGCCGCGATGGTTCAACAGCCCGAACTGGCGGCTCACCTTTACGACCTTCTACGACAACACCGTTGACGTTGCAACATTCACTTCAGAACGATTGGAAGGGTCGGTTCAAGCCGAGCAGACAATCAGCAGGTCCAGCGTGATGAATTATCGTATGACCTTCCGGCGCGTCCTCGCAGTGAATGCTGCGATCAATCAAAATCTGATTCCGCTTCTGTCCCAACCGACGCGCGTAGGCATGCCAGGGCTCAGCTACATTCGCAACAAGCGGGATAGCGATCTGGAAACTACGAAGGGCAATTACACAACAATCGACGGCGGGGTCGCCGACAGCCATTTCGGCTCCGAGGCCGACTTCAGCCGGCTGCTCTTTCAGAATTCCACCTATCATGCTTTTGGGAAGAACCGTCCGCAGGAAAGGAAATTTGTTTTCGCCCGCTCCACTCGCATCGGGGTCGAAAACGTGTTCGGTAACACATATATTCACCCACCACTGCGAACATGTGCGACTACAACAGCGTGTCGATCTCCACAATTGATTCCACTGCCCGAGCGATTTTTCTCCGGCGGCGGCAACTCCCATCGCGGTTTCGGGTTGAATCAGGCGGGACCGCGCGACCTGACCTCGGGTTTCCCTTTAGGTGGCAGCGCGCTTTTCCTTAATAATTTGGAGCTTCGGATGCCGCCACCGACATTGCCTTTTTTCCAGGAGAACCTGAGCTTCGCGATTTTTCATGATGCGGGAAACGTTTTTACGGATGGTCATGACATGTTTCACAATCTGCTGCGCTGGAAGCAAAAGAATCCCCAAGCGTGCGTGCAAAAAAGCACTGCGTCGCAATGTGACTTCAGTTATATTTCTCACGCCATCGGGCTGGGGGTGCGCTATAAGACACCCGTGGGTCCGGTGCGGTTCGATTTCGGATACAATCTCAATCCGCCCGCGTTCCCCAGTTTTCAAACGAACTCGGTCACCAAGACTCAAACCTTTATCCCGCAACACGCGAGCCATTTCAATGTTTTCTTTAGTATTGGGCAGACATTCTAATGTTTAAGCAACTAACTATTTTCTGGTGCGGTTTCACGCTGTTCGCCCTCAGCTTTCCTGCTTATGCGGCTGACGTTTTGGACCGCATCGTCGCTACCGTGAATGGTCACGTGATCCTGCAGAGCGACTGGGAGGATGAGATTCGCTATGAAGCATTCATCAATGGTAGGTCATTGAGCAGCTTGACTCCGGCAACTCGTAAGGCTCCGCTAGACCGGCTGATTGATCAGGAGTTGCTGCGCGAGCAAATTCGCGGTGTCGATTCGCATCACGGCGATTTTGAAGAAGTCAGGAAGCGAGTTTTACAAATTCGCGAGCAATATCCTGGAAGGCAAAGTGAGCAAGAATGGCACACGCTGCTCGAGCGATGCGGCGTGACACAGGATGGCCTGGAGAGCCGGATCAGAACAGAGCTTGATCTCACGCGATTGGTGGATGCGCGCCTTCGCCCGACCGTGACTGTGGATGCCAAGAGCATCGAGAGCTACTATAACCAAGAGCTTCTGCCTCAGCTTCACCACACCGGTGCCACGGATGTTTCTCTGGCCGAAGTCATGCCCAAGATCAAGGAAGTCCTCGTTCAGAAGAAGATGAACCAGCTTCTGACTGCATGGCTGAAAGACCTGCGCGCCGGAAGTGAGATTCATATGGAAGGATTCTCGCCTGCCTCCGGAGGGCAGGCGCAATGAGTGACAACGCCAAGCCGCACCGGCGCCAATTGTGGAAATATTTTTTGTTCTTGGCGATAGCCGGCCTAGCCCTTGTTGCCGGATTAGCCTGGTACACGACAACGGATTCATTTCAAGCCGCGGTGCGTCGCCGGGTTATATCAGAGATCGAGCGCATTACGGGAGGACGTGTCGACCTTGGAACTTTGCATACGACTCCATTACGTTTGCGGGCGGAAATCCGCGATCTCACGATTCACGGGCGCGAAGCGCCAGGAGAGGTTCCCTACGCGCATGTGGGGCGACTGCTCGCGGAACTGAAAATCATTTCGCTTCTCGAAACTGAGTTTGGCTTCAACTCGGTTGTGCTGGAGCACCCCGTCATCCACATCGTCACGTATGACGATGGGAGCACAAATCAGCCGCAGCCCGTACTGCTCCGTGCTTCGGGAAGAACCCCGATCGAGGAGCTATTCGCACTTTCAATCGATAATCTGGAGCTGCGGAGAGGCGAATTCTTCTGGGACACGCGCAGCATTCCGCTCGATTTTGTTGCCCAAGATGTTTCCACTGATATGACGTACTCGCTGCTCCACAAAAAATACGACGGCAACCTACTGCTCGGAAAAGCCGACATCAACTTCGATGGCTACCGGCCAGTCGCCTGGACCGCGGAGGCACACTTCAGCCTCGCCCGGGCGGGTATCGAAATAAAATCTCTGAAGGCGACCTCGGGGCGTTCGCGCCTGCAAGCCAGTGGGCGAATTGATGACTTTCGTGATCCGAAAATCGAGGTCAATTACGACGGAGACATCAATCTGGCCGAAGCCGCCAGTATTGCCCGGCGTCCGGAACTTCGACGCGGGACTCTGCAAATAGACGGGAGAGGTACTTGGTTTCACGCCGAGTTCTCTTCAAGAGGCAAACTCTCGGTAAAAGATTTCGACTGGCGAGAGCAGCCGGTGGGCTTGCACGGGGCGTCATTGGACGCAGAATTCTCCCTCGATCAGCATCGGCTGACGCTCTCGCAGATGCGAGCACGCATGTTGGGTGGAGGTATTACTGGCGGCGCAGAAATCACTGAATGGCCAACTTCGTCACAATTCGCCAAGGGGAAGAAATCCGAAGAGCAGAAAGGGGTGGTGAACCTCCGTATCAAAGACGTTTCTATGGTTGAGGTTGCAGCGGCTTTTTCCACCGCAAGCCGGCCATTTCACCGAATGAATCTAGTTGGGGCGGCGAGTGGCAGCATCGAGGCCCAGTGGAGACGCTCGCCCAACAATGCAGAAGCAGAGTTGCTGTTGGACGTCGTGCCTCCGCCTCATCCGACGGTTAACCAGCTGCCCCTCGCCGCGCACGCGCGGGGCACGTATCGCGCTGCGGCCGATGAGCTGGAGTTATCCGAATTCGCCGCTTCCACGCGCGCGACACAGGTCCGTGCTTCGGGCAGACTTGCGCGATCTTCCGCCCTGAAAATTTCCTTGAACACAACAAATCTCGGTGAGTGGCAGCCGATTTTGTCAGCAGCCGGGTACCCAGAGCGAATCCCGGTTACGTTGCAGGGGCGAGCATCATTCAATGGAACCGCAACCGGAAAACCTTCCGACATCGCGTTTGCGGGCACTCTGCAATCGCAAAACTTCGATGTGCTGATCCGGCCGTCAGAAGGAACCGAGAAGCGAGTACATTGGGATTCCCTGGTTGCGGACGTCCAACTCTCGCCACATCTGTTTGCCGCGTACGACGCTGTGCTGCGTCGCGGACCCGCTGAAATCAGTTTTGACGTTAGCGCTGGCCTCCGCGAGAGGCAATTGATCGAGACCAGCCCGATCGCCGCGCGCATAGACATGAAGCAGGTTGAGGCAGCAGAGGCGCTTGCGTTGGCGGGATACAACTATCCGCTGACCGGAGTCATGAACCTTCACATTCGTGCTGCTGGCACGCGTGCAGCTCCGCAAGGCGACGGCACCATCCAGATCACAAGTGCGACCTTGTATGGCCAACCCTTTCAGCGGCTAACGGCTGGGCTGCATTTCCAGGGTGGGGAGGCACAGTTCAGTAATATCCAGTTAGTCCAGCAGGATGCTCATGTTACTGGCGACGCAACTTACAATCTTTCCACACATGCGTTTCACCTGAATGCGGCCGGCGAGAATTTCGATCTCGCCCGGATAGCGGTCTTGCAAGGCAGCCGCGTGGCAGTAGAAGGCCGCATGAACTTTACCGCCAGCGGTTCCGGCACACTGGAAGAACCGGTCATTAACGCCGAACTCAGCCTGCATGGGCTTACCCTCGGTCGCGAACTTGCCGGTGATCTCACAATTGACGCGGCGACGCAAGGTCCCGAGATGCGCGTTGCCGCCCGCTCTCAATTCCAAAACGCAGAATTACAGATTGATGGGAATGTTCACGTGCGCGACGACTGGCCCGCTAGTCTCACGCTACATTTCAATCATCTTGACGTTGATTCGTTACTGCGGACCTACTTGCGCGGACGGGTGACCGGCCATTCTGCGCTGGCCGGCAATGTGCAGCTCGATGGTCCGCTGAAGAGGCCGCGAGAGCTGCGAGTCACGGCTAACCTCAGTGATTTGTTTGCTGATGTCGAGGACATCAAAGTTCGCAATGATGGGCCGCTTCGCTTTTCGGTTTCCAGTCAACTGCTGAAGATTGATCAGTTTCATCTGATCGGCGAAGGAACGGATCTTTCCGCGAGCGGCGCAGTCGAGCTGAGCGGTGAACGCCAGCTCCACTTGCGGGCGCAGGGGCGCGTCAATCTCAGATTAATTGAGAGCCTCAATCCAGACTTTACTTCTTCGGGCTTGGTCACGGTGGATGTGAACGTATCTGGCAATGCGGCGAAGCCGGTCATGCAGGGCAAGCTCCAGATTGAGAAGGGTGCGATTGCCTACGTTGATCTGCCCAGCGCGCTTAGTGAGATTAATGGAACCCTGGCTTTCAATCAGGATCGTTTGCAGATTGAAAATCTCACGGCACGAACAGGCGGCGGGCTGGTCACTTTCGGCGGATACGCGACCTCTTACAATCGGCAACTCAACTTCAATCTCACGCTTCGAGGTCAAGATGTGCGCCTGCGTTATCCGCCGGGCGTGAGCTCTACCGCGGACGCTGATCTGCGGTTTGCCGGCACCCCTGCGGCTTCAGCTCTCACCGGCGACATCACGGTTAACAAGCTCGCCCTGACGCCAGGATTTGACTTCGGCGCATACCTTGAGCGCACAGCTCAGACTTCCGCGTTACCCCAGACAAACCCTTTGCTGAATCGAATACGGCTCGATGTCCACATTGCAACCGCTCCCGAGCTGCAAATGCAGACTGCCATTGTGCGTCTCTCAGGAGACGCCGATCTCCGTATGCGAGGTACGGCGGCAAAACCTGTTCTGCTGGGGCGGGCAGACGTCATCGAGGGCGAGATTTACTTCAACGGAACCAAGTATCGACTGGAGCGCGGCGATGTGACGTTTACCAATCCGGTTACAACCACCCCGGTGCTTGATCTCCAGGCTTCGACCCACGTTCGCGATTATGACATCACCCTGAATTTGAACGGCCCCATTGACCGGCCCAGTCTGACCTATCGCTCCGAGCCACCACTGCCGACGGCAGATATAATCGCGCTGCTGGCCTTTGGGCAAACCACACAGCAATCGGCGCAACTGCAGCAGTCCAATCAGACGGCATTCAGCCAGGAGGCATCGAGCGCCATCCTGAACGCCGCGTTGAATGCGACAGTCAGCAATCGTGCCCAGAGGCTGTTTGGCGTAAGCCGCATCAAAATTGATCCTCAGGGGCTGACCACAGAGACTTCGCCAACACAGACCGGGCCCGCAGTTACGATCGAGCAGCAGGTCAAGGATAACCTGACACTCACCTACACGACGAATGTATCGCAGACGTCGCAGCAGATCATCCAGGCGGAATACAATGTCACCCGCAATGTTTCCGTAGTTGGAGTGCGGGATCAGAACGGAGTGGTCAGCTTCGACGTGAGAATTCGACAACGAAAGAAATAGGGTGCTCACAGGTGCGTGTTCCGGCAGCGCCGCATCGAAAAGGCAGTCATGGCGCCCCAGATTCAATCCGACCGCTTTTCAGCCGAACGCGAGAACATGGTTCAGACGCAGCTCGTGACCCGCGGGATTCGCGATCAGCGAGTTCTTAGCGCGATGGCCCGCGTTCCGCGGCATGACTTCGTAAGCGAGCGCTACCGCGAGCAGGCCTACGGAGATCATCCCATTCCAATTGCGGAAGGTCAGACCATCTCACAGCCTTACATCGTCGCCCTCATGTTGGAGGTATTGAAGCTGGAGCCCTCGGCTAAGGTGCTCGAGGTGGGTACAGGATCCGGCTACATGACGGCGTTGCTGGCTGAGTTGGCGGCACAAGTTTACTCCGTTGAGCGGCATGGCCGGCTGGCGCGGCAGGCTGAAGATACGCTTGTGCGGCTCGGATACCATAACGTGACCGTGTTGGTTGGTGATGGTACCCAGGGGCTGTCTGATTTCGCGCCGTATGACGGCATTGTCGTCTCGGCTGCCGCCTCGCAGATTCCTGCCGCCCTCATCGATCAACTGCGTGAAGAGGGACGCATGGTGATTCCAGTTGGACCTCCCGATGCGCAGGAATTGCAGTTAGTGATTAAACATGAGGGCCGCCCAATAGTGCACAGATTGGATGGTTGCCGGTTCGTACCGCTGGTCGCGGGCGAAGGCTACACTTCGACCTGAGTTGCACGCCAATCGCTCCTCTGCTTTAGAATCTTCGTAGTGCCTTTTTTGCGCAATCTTGGTGTGACACTGGAGATGATCAAATGGGAGCACTCTGTGTTTGCGCTCCCGTTCGCCTTGTGTGGCGCCATGTTAGCCGCCCACGGGCTTCCTGCCGTTCATCAACTTGCTTGGATTATCGTGGCCATGGTTGCTGCGCGTTCGGCTGCGATGGCATTTAATCGGTTGGCGGATGCCGCGATTGACGCCGCAAATCCTCGTACCCAAACGCGAGCGCTTCCGGCGGGCACACTTACGCACGGTTTTGTAAGCACGTTCGTGGTCGTAAGCTGCGCCGTGTTTGTGCTCGCTGCATGGCAGTTGAATCGCCTTGCCTTCGCACTCTCTCCGGCCGCTCTGGGCATTCTGTTGCTCTATTCCTATAGCAAGCGGTTCACCCGCTGGTCGCATCTTATATTGGGATTTGCCTTGGGGATCGCGCCGGCTGCAGCTTGGATTGCGGTGCGGGGATCACTAGCCCCCCGCATTTTGCTGCTTACCGCCGCGGTCACTTTTTGGGTGGGCGGCTTCGATGTTCTCTATAGTTGCCAGGATTACGAATTCGATCTGCAGACCGGGCTGCACTCGATTCCACGTTATTGTGGTATTGGCAAATCGCTGTGGATCGCACGGGCGTTCCACGTAGCAATGCTGTTTTTGCTTATCGCGTTAGTTGCGGTTTTTGGACTAGGGAAGTTGGCAATTGCAGGGATCGGTGTGGTCGCGGTGTTATTGGGGTATGAGCACTCTCTGGTTTCACCGGATGATCTTTCGCGCCTTAACGCTGCATTTTTCACCATGAACGGGGTCATCTCGGTAGTGTTCTTCCTGTTCGTTGCCGGGGATCTGTTGTTTCACAGCGCGAGGGGTTGAGACTCCGCTATCGTAGCCCACGCTGGGGTATTATCAATTCAATGCCAAGCTCGCATCCATTTCAAACCGACGACCTGCAGCTCCAGCCGATTTATGAGAAGGTTCTTGCTCGCGTGCGGCTGAGCGCAGACGATGCGCTCGGACTCTACCGCAGCGGCGACATCCTCGCCGTTGGTTGGATGGCGAACCACGTACGTGAGCGGATGCATGGCGATAAGACTTACTTCAATGTTAACCGTCATATTAATCCGACGAATCTATGCGTAGCCGCGTGTCGCCTCTGCGCTTTCGGACGCAAGAAAGACGCCCCCGGCGCTTACACAATGGCGCTCGATGAAGCGTTTCAGACTGCTGCGTCCGGGTACACGGAAGCTGTTACCGAGTTTCACATCGTCGGCGGGCTTCATCCGGATCTGCCGTTTCAATATTTTCTCGATTTGATTTCCGGCTTAAAGCACCGCTTTCCGCAAGTTCACCTGAAGGCTTTTACTATGGTCGAGGTCGCTTATCTTGCGAAGCGAGCCAAGCTTTCTATTCGCGAGACTCTGGAACAGTTAAAGCAAGCCGGTGTGGATTCG
>Ga0070717_10002672_pt1 | contig 12555 bp, 12 predicted proteins | sample LARL113metaG_FD_71366 | JGI IMG/M metagenome (GOLD analysis project Ga0070717, IMG submission 71366) | Corn, switchgrass and miscanthus rhizosphere microbial communities from Kellogg Biological Station, Michigan, USA - LAR L11-3 metaG | ecosystem: Host-associated > Plants > Roots > Rhizosphere ...
CCCAGCCCAGCGGATGGACGGCTACCTCTTTGTTCCCGCCGGCCTTTAACCGGGAAAGCCGCATGCCGGAGATTGACCTGAGAGGGACGCCACTCAATGCGACCTGGAGCTCCAGTTACTTTCCCTGGAAGAACTCCTACTTTGGATACGAGACTCGTGACGATCTTTCCTGGACCCATGGCCGGCATCAGTTCAAATTTGGCTTCAGCTGGTTGCACGATCCCAAGAATCAGGAACTTCAGGCCAATACCCAGGGAACCGCCACCTTCAGCAACAACTCCTTTTCCCACGATGGGTATGTAAATTTCCTATTGGGTGACGCTGATAGCTTTCAACAACTGCAATTTCTGGCAGGCAAACACTGGGTGAACAACAACTACGGCTTCTACGGCAACGACAACTGGCACGTCACTCCGCAGTTGACCCTTAATCTCGGACTTCGCTATGACGGATTGCCGCATGCCTATGAGCGTTATAACCAGTTCGCGAATTTCGTTCCCGCGGACTACAACGCAGCGCAGGGTAATCCTGTCATTCCAGCCGGACAGCCCGGCGCAGGCACGATCAAACCCGCCGCGCTCACAACGTTCAAGGGCCAGCAGTTTTATCTCAATGGCATCCGGGAAGCCGGTGTCAATGGCTTCCCTCGTGGAAATGTGCAGAACGATTACAACACGTTCGAACCGAGAGTCGGTTTCGCCTACAATATCGGCGGCGACGGTAAGACTGTGTTGCGAGCCGGCGCGGGACTCTTCTTCGAGAGAGTTCAGGGTAATGACGTATACAACGCCGCTTTGAATCCGCCCTTTGCGTTCCAGCCATTAGCCACCAACGTTTACTTCTCCAGTCCTACCACGAGCGCCAATACGGGACAGACTGCGGCTCAGGCTATCTTTCCCTCTACCATGACCACTCTGCAATATAGGTACAAGAACCCAGGAACGATCATGTTTAGCCTGGGGGTTCAGCGGCAACTTGCCCAATCGGTCATCGCCGTGCTGCAGTATGTCGGTACTCGAGGTTGGCACCAAAGCATCGACATACCAATTAACACCCTGCCCTTGACTGATCCGAACAATTCAGCAAACCCCTACGACCTCCGGCAGGGAGTTCAGAATGGCTCGTTGAACCCAAACCTGTACCGACAGTTCCCTGGCTTTAGCTCCATTACGCAGGAGACGAACAACACCAACTTCTCCTACAACTCCTTCCAGGCAGGTCTGCGAATTGAGAACCGCCATGGGCTAACTACGCAACTTGCCTATACCTGGTCTCACGAGATTGATCTAGTGGCTAATGACCTCAATGTAGCATCCGATCCCTTCAACCTGAATTATGACCGGGGGTCGGGACAGTTCGACCGGCGGCACATCTTCAACGCGAATTTCGTCTACAACCTGCCCTTTTTCGGGCATAGTACGAATGGCTTGCTGCACGGCGTGTTTGGCGGCTGGGAAATTTCGGATGTAACGGTTGCGCAGTCGGGAAATCCGGTCAATGGTGGGAATGGCATTATCTATTCCGGCACCGATACACTCGGCTTAGGTGGCGGCACCAGGAACCGTCCCAACCAGGTGGCGCCAATCTCCTACCCAAAGACAGTAAACGCATGGTTCAGCACCAGTTCCTTTGCAAATCCGGTAGCTCCGTGGAACGGAGGCACGAATCAAGGCTTTGGTAATGCCAGAAAAGATGCAGTGGTGGGACCGGGACTCTTCAACTTCAACCTGGCCCTGTTCAAAACCGTCAAGATCACGGAAAGGATGAACGTCCAATTGCGGTTTGAAAGCTTCAATACTTTCAACCATACGGAATTTCTTGGTGTGGATCAGAACTCGGCTGACGGGAACTTCGGGCACGTGACCTCTGCTTACGATCCTCGTGTGCTGCAGCTTGGCGGGAAGTTTAGTTTCTGACCTCGGACTCACACCCCACATTGGCTCGGCGGACATCTCCGCCGGGCGCAATTTTTTCGCGTTCGCGGATCGCCTTCTTGCGCGACGCCTTTCCGGCAAGCGAGAATGCGAATGGAGATGCTTGTGCGAGTTGTGCAACTGGGAATCGCTCTGACCCGAATCCTGATGGCGATGCTGATTATGGCAGCTGCCATCTGTGTGGGACAGACAGTAGCGTCCCCAGACAGTCAACGCCAAACTGCGATTACTTTTGAGCAACAAGGAAAGAATGCCGAGGCCGAGGTTGCGTGGCGTGCTTATCTGGCTTCACAGCCCTCGAACCCGGAAGCTTACGCCCACCTCGGTTTCCTCGAAGCTCGCCAGCAACGCTACCTGGAAGCGATTCCCCTCTATCGCAAGGCTTTGGCGCTGAATCCGGCGATGCCCGGTCTGCGGCTGAACCTCGGCCTCGCATTCTTTAAAGCTGGGGAATTGAAGCAGGCCATCCAAATATTCGAGCCTCTACGAAAGAGCGAGCCTCCATCGTCAGCGGAGGCACAACGTCTGACGACGCTGCTTGGCTTAGCCTATTATGGACTGCGGGAATACGCGGCTGCAGTCCGTTATCTGAAGGAGGCGACAGCCAGCGATCCGCAGAATCTTCCGTTCCGCCTGGTTTTGGCGCACAGTTGCCTCGCGTCTAAGCAGTTTCAATGCGTTCTCGATGTCTATCACGAAATTCTGACGTTAAACGCAGAGTCGGCTGAGGCTGACATGCTCGCTGGCGAGGCGTTGGACGAGATGAATGACCATGCCGGTGCCACGCAACAATTCCGCGCCGCCGTCAAAGCTAATCCCAAAGAGCCCAATGTACACTTCGGTCTGGGCTACCTTCTATGGGCCCAGGGCCAATACGAGGAAGCTGCCCGGGAGTTTCAGGCCGAGTTGGCCAACGTTCCCAATCACGTTCAAGCAATGGCCTATCTGGCGGATGCCAACGTGAAAATGAACCGCCCCGGTGCCGCTCTTCCGCTAATCGAGAGGACCATCCGTATAGATCCGGGAATGGAAATGGCACATCTTGATTTGGGCATCCTGTACGCGAATGCTGGCCATCGAGATGATTCCCTTCGAGAACTGAAGGTGGCCGCCAAGCTAAACCCTAACGATGTGAACGTTCACTGGCGGCTGGCAAGGCTTTATCAAGCCATGGGAAGGAAAGACGAGGCAAACGCAGAGTTCCAGAAAACTAGGAGTCTGACCAAAGCTGCCGATGATTCGGTCTCCACCAAACTCGACAAGGTCCGCGCTAAGAGTAAACCGGCCGAAGGCACGGCAGCGGCAGAGGACGAGTAAGCGAAGGCGAGTGATCAGGGCAATGTGTCACCAATCGGGAGAAGCTCGTTCTTGCAAATGTTTACAAGAATTTGGCTCCTCAGGTAGGTCTCGAATACGCTTGACAACGTAACTACAGCAGCCTAGAAGGGCAGCAGATGGCATGTTCCTCCTTGTTTTCACAGATTAGAGGGACAAGCGTTACATCGAAAACCCGGTCCATGCATTGTGAGAGCGCGGCCCTGTTGAGCGGAGTATACCGCGGGGATGTAGGGCAAGAATCAGAGGAGAAGAGAGGCAAATCGGCTGAAGAATGAACACTTTACCTTGAGGGAAAGACTCCGTTAAGCGCGAATGATCGTTCCCTCAAGGGAGGTAACTGCATGAGTCTCGACCTCAAGTATATGGAGATGTGCGACCCGCTTGACGGGCCGCCGTAGGCGGATTCGATTCTGCCAGTACTCGTGCTCGGCGTTCCGTTCCTGCTGATCCATCTTCTGCCATTCGTCGTATGTGTTAGGCCCGAGATACGAGTCCACCAGTTGCTGTGGAGTTCCCATAATCCCTCCTAGGCAGTATTGTGTTACAAAATGGATTCACCGTTTCAGCGAAGACGGCGCTTATTCTAGCAGCTCCCAAAAACCCTGGCTCGCCGTTCTGGTTTCTAGCTTTCATCGTGCTTTTCGTAAAGCAAGAATACAGACGGCTAACCCCGAAAAAGGAAATGAACAGCCCGCTCTCTTACCCGAGAGGGCGGGTATTTTTATGTCGCAGCGACTCCTCCTTCAGTTGCAGCTGACCCGAACGGAGGCCAGCACCTCGGTTGCTTTTTGGTTTTACGCCTTCGCAAGCCAAAGTGCTCATCCCAGATCGTGCCTACAAGCGAATCTCTGATCTTGGTAGTGATTGAAGTTTACTCTGAGTCTTTGCGATGCTTTTCGGGCACGCTTTCGCGCCAAAGATTGCTTCACTCGCCGCTTTTCGCGGGCTTCAGGTAGTAGGATTGAGGCTACACTTCTCCGATGATGTTCTCCGCCGGGAATCGGCGAGGATCGGGGCATGTCACCAAACAGGGGAGTTCGATGTTGCCCTTCTTGATGGTGGAAGCGGCCCAGGTCACAGTTCGCAGCCTTCCGGAATGGCGCAGCAATTATTTCCATCTGATGATGGATCCCCGGCGATTATCCGGTCGGTTTAGCGCGGCTGTCGCTTACTAATTGCGCGAACGAGCTACTTATGCCATAGAAACTTGACATCTGCTCCCCTTGGTAAGTTCCCTGAAGCATCGCGACAAGATCGAATCAGAACTGGGCGAATCCCGCTTCTGACCAGGTCAGCCCCGCGAAAATGTGGACCTTTTCCGATATCGGGGTCGTCTGGCTCAAGCCAAATTCCAGTAGTGTTTGCCCCTCATGAAGCGTGCCATCAATTGGGATCTCTGATTTTGTGAGCGTAACCGTGTCGCTTCCGCGTTGCCGACGACCCCCATTAGACCTTCCTGTCTCTAAGAAGGCCGAGAGAACCCACCAGGGGCTCCGGTCGTCCACCAGGCAATCGGCTGGGGCTGCAAGGCCCATTGACTGGACCTGCATGACGACGGCGCAGCCCGTGGGTAAGAGGCCAGCGAGTGCCTTACTGTGCTGCGCCATCAGGCCGTCCGGATCATCAGATACCAAGATGGGCACTTGGTCCGCTCATGTCTGCTGCGATGCGAGCAAGCTTCGCCAGCGAACTCAGATGCCGAGGATTTCACTTCGCCCGCAGACCAACTTGCCGTTTGAGATTAACAGCAGGTCGATTTCTGCCTCCGGTTTCGGGTCGCCGTAGTCCTGAAACAGAGCAACGCCGTGAGTGATGTATAAATGAAGGATTCGCGGGATTCCCGCAAGCCGCGCAATGCGGAAATGACCGGCACGCAGCCATGCAGCGCGATCCCGTTGCGAATTAGACTTGCGAATGGCTGTGCCCGTCCGGTTCTGGACACAGGTGATCGGGGTCGGACGGCAATCTGTGTCCCATTGACGGCGCTGCCACCGCAAAATAAAGGACTTTTTGTGAGCTAACGTTGGTTGTGTAAGTGCTTATGTAGTCGGAATGGAGATCTTTCACGCCGGTATCCTACAGTGGAGCTAATGCGATGAACATCAGCCAGGAGCTGCGTTGCGCGGCGCGACACTCTTCGCAAAGCCCGGGATTCGCAGCGGTTGTGATCCTTAGCTTGTAGGACGGTGTAACAGCAATGACAGGCTTACTCCAGGATTTGCGCTACGCTCTACGAACTTTTCGTAACAGCCCGGGATTTGCCACCGTGGCCGTACTTACCATCGGAATCGGCATCGGCGCTAACACTACCATCTTCAGTTGGCTACGCTCGCTCGTCCTGAATCCGTTACCCGGGGCCGAGCAACCCGAGCGGGTTGTAGCCATTGAGAACACCGCGCCAGATGGAGAGCCAATTACTACCTCCTATCTCGATTTCCGCGATTTTCGTGACAATCTCAGGACGGTCAATTTCGTAACCGCTTATCGCGGCTACGCATTCTCCGTGGGTGATGCCCCCAACACGGAGCGAGTATGGGGCGAAATGGTTTCGGGCGGGCTTTTCGACATGCTGGGCATCAAACCTGAAGCGGGCCGTTTCTTTTCCACCGAAGAGCGCGATGATGCGCAGAACGCCCACGCAGTCGTTGTAATCAACGACAACTATTGGAGATCGCACTATCGTTCCGATCCTTCCGCCATCGGAAAGATCCTGCGGATCAATCGCACTCCGTTCTCCATCATTGGAGTGGCACCCGAAGGTTTCCACGGCACTCATGCCGGACTGGATTACGAATTTTGGGTGCCCCTCACCATGTATGGCCAGCTGACTCACACCGGCGTCTGGATGCTGCAGGATCGCAATACACGAAACTTCATGCTGTTAGCCCGCTTGGCCCCGGGTATTACCTTCGCCCAGGCGCGTGGCGAAGTGCAGGCTGTCGCCAACCGTCTGGCGGAGACCGACGCAGACTCGAACCAAGGCATCGGGGCAACCGTGCTTCCGCTATGGCAATCGCACTTCGGCACGCAGGCGACCTTGCTCACTCCGATGGCCATCCTGATGGGTACCGGGGGCATGGTTCTGTTGATTGTCTGCGCAAATCTTGCGAACCTGCTATTAGCCCGCGCAACAAAACGGCAGCAAGAGTTCAGCCTCCGTTTGGCCTTGGGCGCTAAGCCTGTACGGCTACTAGCTCAGCTTCTCACCGAGACGATGCTGATGGCCTTCGCCGGCTCTGTATGCGGTCTGATGCTGGCGAGTTGGCTCGGCGGCGCTCTACGTTGGCTTCTCCCCGGCGTCGCCGGACCTATCATGCTCGCCCCGTCTTTGGATGCTCAGGTCTTCGGCTTCACGGCAGTCTCCGCTGTTTTGGTTGCGTTGCTCGCCGGTTTGGCTCCCGCTCTTAAGGCCTCTCGCGCCAATATCAACGAAGCGTTGAAGCAAGGCGGGCGTAGCGGCGTCTCGGGTCTTCACGCACACCTCTTCCGCGGACTTATGGTGATTTCCGAGGTGGCGTTGGCGGTTGTCGTTTTAGTGGGCGCTGCTCTGTTCCTGAAGAGTCTTCAGGCTGCGCGATCGATCGATCCCGGTTTCTCGCCCGACGGTGTTGCGCTGACAGAGTTCGATTTTTCCACGGCTGGCTACAACGCCCAACAAACCGACGGTTTTTGCCGCCGCTTGCGCGATGCCCTGGAGCGACACCCCGGTGTGACCGACGTCAGCTACGACGATTCCGTGCCCCTCGGATTCCATGGCGGAAACTGGGAGACCCTGGACGTGCAAGGCTATGTCCCTCGCCGAAATGAGAACATGAAGATCTATCGCGACCTTGTCTCACCAGGTTACTTCGATTCGATGAAGATTCGACTCGTGGAAGGCCGCGACTTCGATTGGCACGATGATTCCACGTCGCAGAAGGTTATGATTGTCAATCAGGAGTTCGTCCGCCGCTTCCTGGCGAATGGCCGCGCCATCGGCCGAAAGGTGCATGGATGGGGCGAGTGGTTCACCATTATAGGAGTCGCTCAAGACAGCAAATATCATCGCGTTACGGAGAATCGCCAGCCGTACTTCTACATTCCGATCCGCCAGATTTTCCGGCCGGAATATGGACTCACCTTTCACGTGCGCACCTCCGGCTCGATCAATGAAGCCATCGCCGCGTTGCGCAGAGAAGCCGCCGCGATTGATCCGACGCTCACGATTTTCGATGCCGAGCCGATGACTGAGTACATCGCTGCGTCCCTATTTGGCGCGAAGATCGCGGCCAACCTGCTCGGCGTGCTCAGCAGCGTGGGTCTCCTCCTGGCGGCAATGGGACTGTACGGTGTGCTGTCGTACTCAGTGGTGCAGCGGACCCGTGAGTTTGGGCTACGCATGGCAATTGGGGCCAAGCCGCACGACATTCTCGGTCTGATCATGCGGGAAAGTGGCAAACTAACCCTCTTCGGGATGGCTGCCGGGATGATGCTGGCTGCCGTCTCCACTCGCATCGTCGCCAGTCAAATCGACAGCATCAGCGTCCTCGATCCTCTGACATACGGCGGCGTTGGCCTGCTGGTTGCGTCGGTCGCGTTGCTGGCCAGCTACATTCCGGCGCGGCGCGCGGCCAAGGTCGATCCCATGATGGCCCTGCGCTACGAATGAGGAGACCCGTGACTCCAGAGTAATCACGGGGGCAGCTGATACCAGTGAGCCGTTTTACGCGGAAGTCCAGCGAATAAGGGAAACTATGGAAACCGTAGCCGAAGAACGGATTCGCTTACAACTCGCACAAACGCTGAACCGAACTGTAGGGTTCATTGGCACTTGCTACATCCTCGGGTGTCTTGAGTTTGCGAAATGGCGAAATGCAGCACGCAGTCAGTGACGACGAGCGGAGTGCTACCTCGACAGGGTCGTAGGCATTGTGCTCAAACCCAAAACCAAAGGGTCTCGCACTGGAGTCAATAATCCGTCCTCTATTCTAACCAACCATCGCGACGGAGGCGGTCGGTCGTTAGACGGTTTTTCCCTTGACAGGGATAGCTACAACGCCAGCAATCGCTCAGATCCTTAAGAAAATCTTGCGGCGGTACATCCAGAACAGGATGAGCCAAAAGATCAAGATCACGGCAAAACCGTGGAGCGCGGGCTGGAACGTCGGTCCTGCCATCCCCGAGATCGCCCGTCCAAGGTGGCGGTCTAGGGCGCGGCTGAAAAAGCTCGACAGGGTCCAACTCATCACGTAAACGGCGATCGAGTTCATTCCGACCACCACCAACGGGAACGCCCATCGGCGCCATTCTTGCCATTCGATCAGCGCGTAAAAACCGGCCAGGATCAGCATCACCCAGCCTCCGCTATATAGGGTGTAGGACGATGTCCAGACCCTTTTGACGATGGGGCAAATGCCGGCCCATTGACAGAACAGTCCGAGCAGCAGCAAGGCTGTTCCGCCGATTACGAGTCCGCGCAGTTTTTGTTCCTTCGATCCATTGCCCTTGAGCCATTCTCCCGCCAGCAGCCCGAGGATCATGGTCCCAAGTGTTGGAATAAAACTCAGCGTGGACCAACCGCCCACATTGAAGACAAAGGGCTGCTCTCGCGGAAAGAGGTTCAAGAACCAAACGTCGAATGCCCACGCAAGATTGGAATTCTTGTTCCAGTGAGAGAGAAACCCAGCGTAGTTGTGAGGCCAGTTCTGTAGAACACCGACCCTGGGGTAGTCAAACTGGGGACCCGGCGCTGGATAAAGCGCGAAAGCCGTCCAAAAGCCGATCAAGATCACGACCAGCGTCAACACTTGGGTTCGCACACGCGCGAATCCCAGCAGAAACAGGAATATGTATCCCAATCCGATCTGCGTCAGCGTGTCCTCAAAGGTAAAGTAGGTCTGCCGCGACCACAGCGACCGAAGAAAGATTCCGAGAAGGATCAGGATTAGCCCGCGCCGGGCCGCATGCGCGAGCATGGGTCCAAAGGCTTGTCCCTTCATTTTCCGGCTCGCGATCGAAAACGGTAGCGCCGCGCCCACCAAAAAGGAAAAGCCGGGTTGGATCAGGTCATGCAGCGAGCAGCCTTGCCACTCCACGTGTTCGGTATTGAAGGCGATCAACCTCCAGATTGCATTGTTCGGGAACGCCTTCGCCACCAGAGGCAATCGCATGGCTTCTGCGAGCATCAGGAGCATCACTGTGCCCCGGAATGCATCCAGCGAGAGCAGCCGGGTGGCGACTTCAGGTTTGCGTTCAGGTTCTGTTACAGGCGATTCTGTTGCCGCACTTTCAACCTGTGCGCTTTCGATCATAAAGAGTTCCTATGACCAACTCAGGAAGAATCGGGCCGGTCCACGTGCCACTGTACTTGCAGCACTGCCACAATTATGCCCCCTACTTCTCGTAAAGAACGTGCGAGAAATGGGGCACCTGGCAGTCAAGTCTGAAGCGCAAAGCCTGGGGAGTCCGAATGAACGTTCTCCTTGCCGCGGGTGAAGTCGGGGAATTTCTGGGGAGCGCCATTCTGCGCCACAGATGCTTCACTTAATGGAGTAGGTGCGCTCCATGCGGCGGCATCGTAGCAATTGATGTCGGGCACTAGACCCCGTTTCAGGCAATCCATCAGCCTGTAATTCATGATGTAGTCCATTCCGCCGTGGCCGCCCATTTTACGGGCCAGTTCTCCGGTCGTCTTCCAGAGTGGGTGCTCGTACTTATCGCGAAACGCGTCGATGTTCTGCCAATCCTCCTGCTTTGAACCATCAACGAAGACGCGCGGCGGATAGTCGGCGAACGCGCCGCCCTTCGTGCCCGAGATCGAGTTGAGGCGGCTGTACGGTCGTGGGTTGACCACGTCATGCTGGAGAAGAATCGTGCGGCCTTTCAGAGTTTTTATGATGCTGGTATTCATATCACCGCAGATGTACTTTTCGGCGCGCTTTGGGTCCCGGTCAGCGAAGTTCGCTTTCACATAAGCGCTCAGCGAGGCCTCAGACGAACTCACCGAAACCATGTAGTCGAACCTGTCGCCACGATGGATGTCCATGTAATGAGCCACCGGGCCTAGTCCGTGCGTGGGATACAGATTGCCATTGCGCTGGATATGGGGAAAGCGGCGCCATAGGCCTTCCCCTTCACTTGAGGTCAAAATACTGCGCAAGTCGTGAAGATAAGCCGCTTCTCCATGGGTAATTTCGCCGAAGACTCCATCCCGTACCATGCCGAGGACCATCATCTCCGTAGAGCCATAACAGCAGTTCTCGAGAATGACACAATGCTTGCGAGTAGCCTCGGAAGTATCGACGAGGTCCCAGCACTCCTGCAATGTTGTGCAGGCAGGTACTTCGACGGCGGCGTGCTTGCCATTCTTCATGGCGGTGAGCGCCATCGGAACGTGCCAGTTCCATGGGGTCGCGATATAGACGATGTCGAGATCGAGTTCGGTCAAATTTTTGAAATCCCATTCGCCCTTGCTGAATGAGGCTGGTTCTGCCTGGCCTGCGTTGGTCACCGCCCTTTGCGCTCGCGCCACTTTTCCCGGCAACAGATCGCAGATCGCCTTCACCTCTACATTTTCGATTGCCAGTAAATCCTCAAGCAAGCTGGTACCGCGTCCGCCGACACCGATGATTCCCAGGCGCACGCGTTCTCTTGCCTCGAATGGGACACCGATCATCGAAGAGCTCGCACTGGTTGGGGTGCTGGCGGCCAGGTCGGAACTCAAACTGTTCGTCGCAATCAGAAATCCCGCACCGCCGATCGCAGTGCGCTGCATGAAACTTCGTCTCGAAATATGTTTAGACTCTTTATCCATTGGCTTGTGGTGACCTCCTGACTGATAACGATCCGAATCGTAAGCTATCTGCACGATAGCAGCTACGCTTGACAACGCCTGGATGGCTAAGTAATCTCCACATCTAAGTCTACCTTTCCAATGGGTTACGCGGTTCCTCTGCACGAAGGGCGAAAGGACGGGCGGCTAATCTGCCTCTGGTCCTCGGCTGAGATGGAGCGATTGACCCGATTCAAAGCGCGAAGCGGCATTAGTCGAAGCGCCTAGGTTTTCTTCTTAGCCCACACAGCGGTGAGGAGACTATCTAGTCGGTCCTGCCTACCCTTTACCCATTTCGCATAGTGACGCTCGCCTGTCTTGATGCTTTCGTGGCCGAGCAGCTTGGAGACTTCCTCCAGCGGGATACCATTCTCCAGTAGGTCCACAGCGAAGGTGTCGCGCAGTCTGTGACTGACCATGTTGCTCTCAGAGATGATGTTGGCATCCTTAGAAGAGCTTGCGAAAATCGTCCTGCCAATGACTCACAGCCGTGCGCTCTTCACCGTTGCCGGTCCAAAAAAAGTAAACCGGATTGCCATTCAGCACTGATAACAGCTTTTGCGCTACGTCGGAAGGGATGGGCACGGACACATGCGTCCCTGTCTTCTGCCGGGCGGTCACAATGCGGTGCAGCTTCTTGGGCGTGTCGTGTAGTAGCTCATCGGGGCGCAGCGTGGTCGCGTCAGTGGTGGCAAGCCCGGAATATCTCATCAGACGAATGCGCGCACGGACACGGCGGCTCTTCGTGCTATCAGGAAAACAGACCGGAACCGTTCTTCGCAGCTTCTGGTATTCCTTGTCCGTGAGTGGCAGCGTGGGCGCTTCGTCGGCCTTGATGGATGACAAGCGGGGCACGCGGTCCAGCCATTTGGAGTCAAAACAGAAGCGGAGGAAGTTTTTAAGTCGGGCCTGGATCATCTGCCGCGTGTTGGACGATGGATAGGGCGTGTCCCATTCGGCCTTGTAATCAATGAGCAATTCCCGCGAGATTCCAGCTACCGTAAAGAAGCGCCGCGCCCCCGCAAACGCCTGGAGCCGGTCCAGCTCACGGGCGTTATTAAACTCGTCCTCAGTGATGCCCTGATTTTTTTGTCAGCTTTAAAGACCTCGATTGCGTCCGCGAGTGTCCGCGTGCCCTCTTTTGGATCGGTTCGAGCTCGCCCAGCTAGCTGATCGTCTAGGCCGCGCTTGATCTCTTCGGCTTCCGCCCATGACCGGGTCCCCGCCTTCCGCCTGAACTGCTTGCCGTCTTGGGACCATCGGAAATGCTTCCGGCATTTGCAGCTCTTGGCAAATTCTTCCCCGGCCCACTTATAGCCCGGCGTATGGCGGACGAAGAATGAATGCACGTAGCACAGAATTAGCACAAAATCTGTGACGCCGGTCACGGAATGTAGATTTTATGGGCCTAAAAGATTGGAGGCGCGGGTCGGAATCGAACCGACGCATAAAGGTTTTGCAGACCGTTTAACA
>Ga0070717_10002673_pt1 | contig 12554 bp, 10 predicted proteins | sample LARL113metaG_FD_71366 | JGI IMG/M metagenome (GOLD analysis project Ga0070717, IMG submission 71366) | Corn, switchgrass and miscanthus rhizosphere microbial communities from Kellogg Biological Station, Michigan, USA - LAR L11-3 metaG | ecosystem: Host-associated > Plants > Roots > Rhizosphere ...
ACCGCCGGCTCGACCTCGTCGCCGCCGACCGAGCGCGGGTAGAGCATGCGGAAGAGCCGCGCCCTGTGCAGTTCCTCGACTACCGGCTCGGTCAGTCGCCGGCCGCGCTCGATCGCGTCCGCCTCCGCGGCGATCAATCGGGCGAGGTCGCGCGCGCGGGCGACGGGGCTCGGCAGGCTCAGATCGTTCATCGGGTGTCCTAAGCGCAGGCTGTGGACGCCATTAAAGCAGATGTGACCGAATTGGCGCAGTGTCATTGCGAGGAGCGCATGCGCGACGAAGCAATCTCGATCCAACGAGCGCTCAGCGGCCCCAGATTGCGTCCCCCCGGAACGGCTCGCCAAGGCCGGCCGTCCGGGGGTCGCAATGACAGCGGGAGTGAGCCTCAGGCGAGCAGCCCCTGCAACGGCTTCGCCGCGGCGCTGTCGGGGAACACGGCCGCCTCCAATCTTCGCTCGTCGGCGCGGAGGTGATCCCGTAGCACCCCCTTGAGGACGGCGCGCAGATCGGCCGTCGGCTTCAAATCACGCTTCTCGTAAAGATCGGCCTCCCTGAGGCCCGGCCAATCGGCGATGACCCGGCCACCCTGCAGCGCGCCGCCGGCGAGGAGCGCCACGGTCGCCGTGCCGTGGTCGGTGCCGTCATTGCCGTTGAAGCGCGCGGTGCGGCCGAATTCGGTGACCAGCACGACAACCGTCTCATGCCAGGCGTTGCCCATATTCGTCTCGATCGCGGCGATCGCACCGTCGAGTGCGCCGAGCAGATTGGCGAGCCGGCCTTTGACCGCGCCCTCGTCGACATGGGTGTCCCAGCCGTCAAAGGCGAGCGCGCCGACCCGCGGACCCTCCGGCTCCGCGAGGAATTTGGCCGCGGCGCCGGCAGCCTCGGCAAAGTAAGTGCGAACCTGAGCGATGCCGCCGCCGCCCTGGACTGGCGGGCGCTCCTCGCCGGGCGCGCTGTTCATGCCGCCGGCCTTGGCGATCGCCGCGAGCCCGACGCGCTCTTCGAGCACGCGCGCAAAGGTCGGGTCGGTATGACGGTAGAGGTCGAGCAGGCGCATCGTCGTGTCGTCGCTGACCGGCGCCAGCCGCGGAGGAACCCAGGACAGCACCGGCGCCGGACCGCGCACGACGAGCGGCGTGATCGGGCCGACCGCAAAGGCCTGCCGGCCGCGCTGGTCCGCCCGTCCGCCGGGCTCCACCGCCGCGAGCGCGCGGTTGAGCCAGCCGGTATCGGTCGTGCCCGGCTTGGGCAGACCGCTTTCCAGCACGTCCTGCCCGTCGAAATGCGAGCGCTCGCGATACGGCGTTGCGACCGCGTGCACGATTGTCGCCTGTCCCGCCTGATACAGACGATGCAGGTTCGGCATCGCGGGGTTGAGCGCAAAAAAGCCGTCGAGCGGCAAAGCCGGCGTCGCCCCGTCGGCGGTCAGCGATTTGTCGCTGCGCAATTTGGCCCAATCGGGATCACCGACCGGCGCCACCACGGCGAGCCCGTCGAGCCCGCCGCGCAGCACGATAGCGAGGAACCGCGGATCGCGGCCCTCGGCGCGGGCGGTACTCGGCACGGAAGCCCAGGCGAACAGCGCGCCCGAGCCGACCAGCAGCGCGCGCCGCGTCGGGGCAGGGAAGATTGTCGGCATCGTCACCTCCGCTGGAATTCCGGCGCCATCAACAGGAAGGTCAGCGCCTGCGGCTTGCTTTCGGCATTGGCGATGGCACGACGGGTCTCGGCTGAAGCGAGCGGGCCGAGCGCCGTATCGGCGACCGCCCCGGCGTCGAGCTTTTCCCCGACCCGCTGGGCAAAGGTGTTTGCGATGTCGAGCCGCTGCGCCAGGCCGTCGAGCCACGCCGCGTTGTCGTCCGAAAAACCTTTGGGCGCCGGCGGCCGCCACAGCGGCTGTCCGAGCAGGGCCATTCCGCCGGTGATGCGGGCGATGTCGCCCGAGAGTCCGGTCGCCCGCAACGCCGCCACGATCCACTCGCTCGGGCGCTTGATCTTGGACTGCTCGGGCTCCCAGGCTTCGGGAGAGGCGATCAGCGCTGTCGCCATCTCCTTCAGGTCGCCGTCGGTGTCGAGAAAGCGCTGCGTCAGCCGGTCGACCAGCGCCGGCGGCGGGTCGTCGGCGATGAAATGGCACGCCATTTTGGTCGCGACATGCTTCGCGGTCGCCGGATGACGTGCGAGGTCCTCGAGCACCGCGCGCCCTTGCTCGGTCCCGGCGTCGGGATAGGTCTTGCCGACCACCGACTGCTCACCCGGCTCGTGCGCCCGCCGCAGATAGACGAACTCGCCGCCATGGTCGGGGTTCGACACGGTCGGCAAGATCGTCCAGCCGGTCAGCACCTTGGCGAAATTCGTGACATCGTCCTGGGTATAGACGGTGCGCACACCAAGCGTATGCAGCTCCAGGATCTCGCGCGCCAGATTCTCGTTGAGGCCCTTGTCGCGATTGATGCCGGCGACCGAGTTGGGGCCGATCGACTGGGCATTATCGAGATAGATCAGCATCGCCGGGTGACCCTCGGCGGCGAGCAACATGTCGCTGAACCGGCCCAGCACATGGGGACGGATCGCCTCGCGCTCATAGGCGCCGGCCATGACCGTCTTGTCTTGGTTTACACAGAAGTGGTTCGACCAGAACCACACCAGCCGCTCGACAAAGCCGATTTCGGCGGTGAGGGCGGCGTCGATCCGCGCCCGGGCTTCGTTTAGAAAGAGCTGTCGCGGCAGCGGCACTTCTTCGGGTTTGGCGGGCGCCTCCGCTTTGGCCTCCATGGAGTTTTCCTTGCCCGGATTTTCCAAGGCGGCCTGCGCCGTCTCGCGACGCTGGCGCTGCTGCATCGCGTTACGCTCGGCTGTGAATTCGAAGACCGCGCGATTGGCGGTGCCGCTCGTTGGCAGATCCGGGGTCGCGATCTGCCCGGCGCCCGGCCGGTCCAGTTCCGCAAGGATCGCAGCGCTCGGGTCGGAGGCGATTGCATCGATCGAACCGGCGCGCGGTCCCAAGCCGAACCGATGCAGAACCAACGCCGCCTCTTTTGCATCGCGGGCCATCAGCGTCGCCCTCCCAAGAGCCGCTCAAATATTGTACGCGGCAACTCGCGATTATATCACCGGCGTCCGCGGCAGCGGTTGTGCCGTTAGCGGGGCAAGACTTTCGCCAGCATCGCGTACGCCTCCTCATCGGTGCGGTCGTAGCGCAGCGGCGTCACGGCGATGCGGCCGGCCTGCACCGCGTCGATATCGCTCTCGGCTCCTTGGTCGCGCGGGCCGCGGCGGAAGCTGATCCAATGATAGGTCAGGAATCGCGGATCCGTCCGGGTCTCGACCTGCATGCCCTGGATCAGCCCGGGGCCCTGGCGCGTCAAGGTCATTGGCCCAACATCCGTGGCGGGCAGATCGGGAAAGTTGACATTGAGGCAGGTCTGCTTGCTCCAGCCGAGTACGAGCAGCCGGCGCACGACGTCGGGCCCGAGCGCGGCAGCGGTCTCCCAGCGCACATTGGCGCGATCGGTCCATGCCTGGCTCAGCGCGATCGAGGGAATGCCGAGCAGCATTCCCGTCATCGCTCCTCCAACCGTGCCGGAAAAGACTGTCTCCAGACCGAGGTTGGCGCCCCGATTGATCCCCGACAGCAGCAGCTGCGGCGCGTCGGGCATCAGGTGACACACGCCCATCACCGCGCAATCCCCGGGCGTTCCGGTGATCCCAAAGCGGCGCTCGCTGCGCTCGCTGACACGGATCGGATGATGCAGACTGACGGCGTGCGAGACGCCGCTCTGGTCGTGCTCCGGCGCGACGACCCAGACTTCCCGGGCGAGCTCGCTCGCGATCCGCTCGAGAACCGCCAGCCCCGGCGCCTCGATGCCGTCGTCATTGGTGATCAGAATGCGATCCAGCACTGTTGAGCTCCGAATATGCGATCAGCGATCCTATACCCCCAGCGAAGCCAGCGGAGGGCAGGCATAATGGCCGCAAGCGGACCGCGCAACCTGATCACCGACGTCCCAGGGATCCTGGTCGGCCAAGTGGAAGATCGCGAGGGCGTCACCGGCACCACCGTCGTGCTCGCAGAGCAGCCGGCGGTGGCTTCGGTCGATGTCCGCGGCGGCGCGCCGGGCAGCCGCGAGACCGAGCTGCTGGCTCCCGAGACCCTGGTGGATCGGGTCGATGCGGTCGTGCTGTCCGGCGGGTCGGCCTTTGGCCTCGATGCCGCCGCCGGTGTGATGGAGTGGCTCGCCGAGGCGGGCCGCGGTTTCGCGGTGGGATCGACGATGCGGTCTCCGGCGGTCAGGGTGCCGATCGTTCCGGCGGCGATCCTGTTCGACCTCGCCTTTCCCGGCCGGCGGATGTGGACCAGCGAGCCACCCTATCGCGCGCTCGGCCGCGCCGCGGTGACGGCGGCGGCAAAGGACTTCGCGTTGGGCAATGCCGGTGCGGGGCTCGGCGCCACCGCTGGTCGGCTGAAGGGCGGGATCGGCAGCGCCTCGCTGCGTCTCACTGGCGGCGCGATGGTCGGGGCGATCGTTGCGGTCAACAGCTGGGGCGCGACCGTCCGTCCGGATTGCGGGCGCTTCTGGGCGGCCGATCTGGCACTCGCCGGCGAAATCGACCCGCAGCCGGCCGTTCCGGAGGCTGCCATGGATCTCCAAGATCTATCGGGCTGTGGCGCCGTCACGCCGGCGGCGAACACGACAATCGCGGTAGTCGCCACCGACGCCGCACTCGACAAGCGCGGCTGCCGGCGGCTAGCAATCATGGCGCAGGACGGCCTCGCCCGCGCGATCCGTCCGGCACACACACCGTTCGATGGCGACACTGTTTTCGCATTGTCCACTGGCAATGGACCGGTAGTTGGGCCGCCTGACTTGCTCACGCTCGGCAACGCGGCTGCCGATTGCCTCGCTCGCGCCATAATGCGTGCCGTCCTCGCCGCCGAGCCCCTAGGCGGCGTTGGCAGCTGGCGGCAGTTCTGGGGCGAGGGACTGACCGACGGCAGCACAAAACAGTAAGCCCGCCACTGGGAATTTTCTCGAGCGGCCTGCCGTTATGTCGATGGTAAACCGGCAGGCAGTTCTCGAAAGGATCGAGCGCCAGCGCCGGGCCAATGGCAGAGGAATTGGGAACGCAGGTCGCTCGACTAATCATAGCGGCCATCCCGGCAGCATTTTTCTCACCGCGACCGCACGGACAGTGCGTTGACGCGACTGCGATGTTGCGCGCTCGTCGCCACTCATAGCGACTGGAACGCGGTGTTTAGGACCGTGTTAAGATTAACTTTGCAAAACCTTAAAGAAAGCTCAATTCACGTTGGATAAAATTTTTTCCAGACAGTGGAAGAGACTCGCTTCTACATCGTTCTTGGGCCTGACGGCAACTTGCCGCCTAGTATTGGAGACAACAATGTTGAAGTTTTCTCGGTTGCCGATGGGCCTGTTGGCGTTGACGATTGCTGCGCCGGTGATGGCTCAGCCGGCAACGAGCACCATGCCCAATGCCACCTCTCCGTCCTCGACAGTGGCACCGGTCTCGCCGAAAAGCACCGCGGTTGCGCCCAAAGCGGATCTCGTCGACATCAACAGTGCCACAGCGACCGAGCTGAAGATGCTGCCCGGCGTCAGTGAGAGCGATGCCGCTAAGATCGTTCAAGGCCGGCCATACACCGACAAGAGCCAGCTGACCTCGAAAAAGGTCGTTTCCGAGGCGACTTACGACAAAATCAAGGATCACGTGGTCGCCAAGCAACCCAAATCGTAAGCAGGACACGGAATACAGGTCAGCAGGGTCGCGTCACTGGGCGCGGCCCTGCCTCTTGCAGTTCTATTGCGGGACAGGAAGCCCGCGCTGTTCCAATAGCGCGGCGATGGTCGGTTCGCGACCGCGAAAAGCGCGATAGAGCTCCATTGGGTCGCGCGTGTCGCCGGCACTGTAGATCTCTTTGAGGCGCGCCGCCAGCCCGGGGTCGAAGACATTCCCGGCCTCGGTGAACGCCGCAAAGCCGTCGGCCTCCAATACCTCGGCCCAGAGATAGGAGTAATACCCGGCAGCGTAGCCGCCGCCGGCGAACAGATGCTGGAAATGCGCCAGGCGGTGGCGCAACCCGATCTCCCTGGGCACTGCCATCCGGTCAAGAAATTCGTGTTCGAAGTGTGCGGCATCGAGGGTCTCGGGCGCGGTGACGCGGTGCAGCTCGAGGTCAATGAGCGCCGAAGCCGTGTACTCCACTGTGGCGAAGCCCTGATTAAAGGTTCGTGCGGCAAGGAGGCGGTGCAGCAGGTCCTCGGGAAGCGGCTCTCCGGTCTGGTAGTGGCGGGCATAGCTCCGCAAATTTTCCGGCGCCGACATCCAATGCTCGAAAAGCTGCGACGGGAATTCGACGAAGTCGCGCCGGACTGCAGTGCCGGATTGCGACCGGTACCGCACTTGGCTCAGCAGCGTATGCAGCCCGTGGCCGAATTCGTGGAACAGCGTCCTCGCGTCGTCGAAGCTGAGCAGGGTCGGCTCGCCTTTTGCGAAGTTGTTGTTGTTGACGACGATCGGCGTCACTGCGCCTGCCGAGCTCTCCTGATCGCGGTAGCGGCTCGACCAGGCGCCCGATTGCTTGCCGGAGCGGGCAAAATTGTCGTGCAGAAAAAGTCCTACATGGCCGCCGACCGCGTCGCGAACCTCCCACACCCGCACATCGGCGTGATAGACGGGGATGTCGCTACGCTCGACGAAGCTGAGGTCGAACAGGCGGCCGGCAGTGTCGAACGCCGCGCGCACCATGTTGTCGAGGGGGAAATACGGCTTCACCTCGGCCTCGTCGAGGTCGTATTGGGCTTGACGGACTTTCTCGGAATAGTAGCGCCAGTCCCAGGGCGAAATCGTCTCGTTCAGCCCGTCGGCGCGGGCTATCGACTCGAGCGCAGACCGCTCTTCGCGTGCCTTCTCCTTGGCTGGCTCCCACACCTGGGTCAGCAAGCTTTCGACCGCCCCACTGGTCTTGGCCATTGTGTCGTCGATCCGGTAATCGGCAAAATTCTCGTAGCCGAGGAGCCGGGCCTGCTCGGCGCGCAAAGCCACGATCTCCCGGACCAACGGCGCGTTGTCATTGGCTCCTCCATGGGTGCCGCGCGCAGTCCACGCCTCCCAAAGGGTTTGCCGCAGATCGCGGCGCGACGAGAAGGTCAAAAACGGCTCGACAGCGGAGCGCGAGAGAGTGACGACAAAGCGCCCCTCGATCCCACGCTCTTTGGCGGCTTGCGCCGCCGCCGCCTGGGCAAACCCCGGGAGACCGTCGAGATCCCCATCATCGAGCAGCAGCTGCCAATCCCGCTCGTCGTGCAGCACGTTTTGCCCAAAGAGCGTATGCAGAGTCGCGAGGCGCTCGGAAATCGACGCCATCCGCTCTTTCTGTTCGGGGCTCAGCAGAGCCCCGCTGCGCACGAAACGAAGGTAATAGCGCTCGACCAGGCGCATCTGGTCGGCAGCCAACCCGAGGCTCGTGCGCCGGGCATTGAGGTCGGCAATCCGCGCGAAGAGAGAGGGGTCGAGGGCGATCCGCATCTGATGCTGGGCGAGCTTTGCCGCGTAATCGCGGGCGACCGCTTCGATCGCGTCGTTGGTATTGCTCGAATCGAGGTTGAAGAAAACCCGGCTCACCCGGTCGAGCAGCCGCCCGCTGTGCTCCATGGCTTCGATCGTATTGGCGAAGCTTGGCGACTCGGCGGAGCCTGTGATCACGGCGATTTCGGCAATCTGATCGTCCATGCCGCGGTCGAAGGCCGGCGGGAAGTGCTCGGGACGAATGCGATCGAATGGCGGGACACCGAACGGGGTGGCCCAATTTTCGAAAAACGGATTTTCTGTCATCCGACTCTTGGGGGGAAGTTGCTCTCTCTGTCTGACGCTCGACGAGCTGGCGCGCGTTCGGCTCGGCAGCTTTTGTTTCATCCTGTTGGCGATGAAATATCGGGGCGCCACCGGGTGCCCGGTGCGTTCCATCGCTCTAGTTTAGCGCAACCTGGGCCGGCGGTCACGCCGATGGGTCGGGTCCATAAAGCCTATGGCGCGCGGCGGCCAGAGCGTGATCAGCGAGCGCCGCGGTGAATTCATCGAGGGTCGTGCAGGCAACCATCGGACCGATAGGGCCCTTGGAGCGGGATCTGATCTCGACCCTGCGCGCGTAATGTGCGTCCTCAATCCGGCGATAGGAGTAACCGCGGTTCAGACCTCCCTCAGGCGTCCACGAATCGAAAGCAAAGCCTCCCTCCCGCGTCACGATAGGCCCAACAACGGCATGCATGGCAGCCTCCTTTTTCCGCGAACGCCGGATCAACTTCGAGAAGCAGAGGTTTGGGACGAAGGAGATTGCACGACAGCATTCGCCGGACCATCGGCACTGACGGCAGCTTGCGGCCTCGGCAAGGCCGGCATGCATTTGGCGACAAGCACGGTTAGGTCGAGCATCCCCAGGCCGATCGCTATGGCAAGAAGCCAGGCATTCAACTCGCCTGCGATCCGCTCGAGGCGGAGAAAGTGGTATTTCATCGGAGACCTCGCGCCCATCCTTCGTCTCGTATTAACATACGCCGTTCATGCTGCAATGCAACATGAAAATCTCGTAAATCTTTGTTAAAAATTATGTTAATCGCGTTTGCAGCGCAGCCTTTTAGTGGCCGGAGGGCGGCTCAGGACCCGCCGTAGACCGGAATGACGGCCCCGCGGGTTACGCGATTGGCAGGCGAGGCGAGGAAGATGATGATCTCCGCAAGGTCCGCTGGAGAGACCCATCGCGAGTAACTCGCGTCCGGCATCGCCGCTCGGTTTGCGGGCGTGTCGAGGATCGAGGGGGCGACCGCATTGACCCAAATCTGCTCGTCCGTAGTCTCCTGCGCCAGCGCCTGGGTCAGCGCCGCCACGGCGGATTTGGATGCCGTATAGGCCACCATACCGGCCCCGAGCCGTGGTTCGAGGGCGGGCCGGGCCGAAACATTGACGATCCGCCCTCCTTCCGCACCGCCGGGGCCCTGCGCCTTGCGGGCGCGAAATGCCGCGATGGCCGCCGCCGAGCATAAGAAGCACGACAGCGCATTCATGCGGAATTGTGCGATGAAATCTTCCGCTGTGGTGTCGCCGATCGGCGACATGGCAAAGCCCCCGGCGAGATGGATCGATGCCCAGAGCGGCGGGAGAGCCTGGTAGAATCTCTTGACGGCCGCCTCGTCGGCAAGGTCGACATCGCGGGCGATGTGCACCCCAGGATCGGAGCCGTAAGGGAAGCCATCGAGTTCGGCCGCGATCAGGTTCGGCACATGGCAGATCGCGTTACCGGCGCGCAACGCCCCGATGACCGCCCGGCCGAGGGCGCCTGTGCCACCGGTGACGACAACGTGACTGCCTGCAAAATCAACCATATCGATGACCTCTTGCTTTCGGTTCCAATCCATGTCGTGCCCCGACGGGTCACCCGATCGGAGGTTTGAGCCCCGGCGATACGGGTTTGGCCGCCGCTCGTGGGTTGCGACGACCAGCGCTTCCGATTCCCACCACGCCAATGCCTGTTCAAACCGACGTTATGGTCGTAGAGAAAAGCGAGGGTCGCGGCCGGATCTGTCGCGAGAATTGCCAAGGTCTGGCCCGGCCACCCCTTGCGCGTCGTCTTCGCCGTCCGCAACGGGGTTGCGGTCATTAGGGGTTGCGGTCATTAGAGGCGCCTTGCGTCGAGGCATGCTGCTCATATCGCGGCAATGCTAAACTTGGCGCGCCATTTCCTCCAGGCGCTCCGAGCCGGCGAATGTAGCCCGCTGGATCACCTGATGTTCCTCGCCGCCGCAGGTCTCACTCTATACGGATGCCCGCGTCCTTGGCGACCCGCCTCCATCGCGGGATTTCTTCGTGAATCACCGAGGCAAATGTCGATGGTGGGCCACCAACGGCCTCGCCGCCGATCTCGGCAAAGCGTTTCTCGGTTTCAGTTTCATGAACGATGCGATCGAGCTCGGTGCTGAGGCGCTTGATCACCGCCGCTGGCGTGCCCTGCGGGGCCAGAACGCCGTACCATGATACAGCTGAAAAACCTGGGAGGGTTTCGGCGATAGTCGGCAACAGCGGGGCAGCGGGAGCAGGATGCCGGCCGCTGACCGCGAGCGCACGGAGCCGTCCGTCCTGTACCATCGGCAGCGCCGCAAGGATCGGCGCTAGCATCGCTTGCGCTTCACCCGTGACCACCCCGAGCAACGCGGCTCCGCCGCCCTCATAAGGCACGTGCGTGACGCTCATTCCAGCCGTGATCCTGAACAGCTCGAAGGCGAGTTGAGTTGGGCCTCCAAGGCCACCCGAGGCGTACACCAGTTTCCCGGGGTGGCTCCTCGCATAAGCGATCAATTCTTCAACCGAGTAGACTGGGATCGACGGGTTGACCACGAGCAGATATTGCGAGGTGAGCAGCAGCGAAACCGGAGCAAACGCCGCTTCGGTGTCGAACGGGAGCGAAACGTAGGTGCCGGGATGGATGACGTGTGCATTAGTAGCTAACAGCAAAGTATAGCCGTCGGGAGGCGCCTTGGCGACGAATTGGCTGCCGATGATCCCGTCGGCACCAGCGCGGTTCTCTACGATGACTTTCTGTTCGAGACGCTCGCCGAGTTGTGGGCCGACGACATCCGCCACCACGCCAGCCGGTCCACCCGGCGGAAACGGTACAATGACGTGGATAGCTCGGTCGGGATAGCTATCGGCGGCGGCACCGTTGCACAGTCCGAGCGTGGCCAGCAGCAGGCAGAGCCGAATTGACGCCTTCATGCGCTTCCTCCCAGTGACCTTGCAGGGGCCCTGGGCAATCTCGCGCTGCGGCCCTGCCGACGCAATACTTTGTCCCGTAAGGGCGGCGCCCTATGCAAAAGGTTTAGGGAGAATGCATCGCGGCGACCCATCAAGCCGAAACGGAGCTGGCCGCCTGCCGCTTCCCAACCCGGGAAGCGCTTCGGCGCCGATAATCTAGGCGATCTGGTTCGATGGCCATCGCCCACCCGCCAACACTTGAGCGGGATCACCGCTCTGTTCCGTGGTTTACCCCAAAGCGTCAAATCTCGATTTGCCCGCCCAGTTCGACGACCCGATTGGGTGGAATGCGGAAGAACTCGGTAGCATCGAGAGCATTGTTGGACATCACGATGAACAGTTGCTTGCGCCAACGTCGGAGCAACGAACGCCGGCGGCTTGGGACGAGCTTCTCCCGACCAATGATAAAGGACGTCTCCATCAAGCTGAACCGCAGCTGCTGTAACCGGCATTGCGCCAAGGCACGCAATAAATTCGGCTGGTCCATAAAGCCGTACCAGACGCTGACGGTGAAAAAACCTTTGCCGAGATCGCGGATTTCAAGGCGATCGTCGTCCGCGACATGCGGCACGCCCCTTGTAGCAACGCTCATCAGCACGGTGCGCTCATGCAAGACTTTGAAGTGCTTGAACGCATGGAGGAGCGCGGTCGGTACCTGTTGGATGTCGCGCGCCATGATGACCGCCGTCCCGGCGATGCGGGGCGGGGAATTCGGCTTGATGCTATCAAGAAAGGTGTTGAGGGGCATCGTCTCGCGCGCCCGCCTTTCCGCCAGGATGCGGCGCCCGCGCCACCATGTCGACATGATGGCAAAGACCACCACCGCGACCAGGATCGGAAACCAACCCCCTTGGACGACCTTCAGCAGGTTGGCGCTGAGAAAGGTCAGATCGAGCAGTAGGAAGAAGCCAAAGACGCTTGCCGCCGCCGCGAGGCTCCAGCCGACGCTGCGCATATAGATGAAAGCGAGCGCGCTGGTGATCGCCATCATCCCAGTTACCGCGATGCCGTAGGCGGCGCCCAGGCTGTCGGAGGTTTGAAAACCCAGCACGAGAAGGGTGACAGCCCCCAGGAGCCCCGCATTGATGAGGGGGACATAGACCTGCCCGATCTCCTGCTCGGAGGTGTGGCGGATGTGCAGCCGCGGCAGGTAGCCGAGCTGAATTGCCTGCCGCGTAATGGAAAACGCCCCCGAGATGACCGCTTGCGACGCGATGATTGTGGCGGTCGAAGCCAGCGCCACGAGCGGGTATAGCCCCCAACTCGGCGCCAGGTGAAAAAACGGGTGCTGCAAAGCGTCCGGCTCGGTCAACAGCAGCGCGCCTTGGCCGCTGTAGTTGAGCAGCAGCGCCGGTAGCACGATGTAAAGCCATGCCGTGCGCAGCGGTGTGCGTCCGAAATGCCCCATATCGGCATACAAGGTCTCGGCACCGGTGACCGCCAGGAACACGGCGCCAAGCATGACGAACCCCGGCCAGGGCGCGCTGAGTAAGAGATCGATACCGTGCCAGGGATTGAGCGCGAGCAGGATCCTGGGTTGCAGCACGATGTTTGACAGGCCCAAAAGGGCGAGCACCACGAACCAAATGAGCATGATCGGGCCGAACAATCCGCCGACCGTCGCGGTCCCCCGCCGCTGGACGAGAAAAAGGGCGATCAGCAAGACCAAGGAAATCGGCACGACGTAAGGGTCGAAGATCGGCGTCGCGACCTTGAGCCCCTCGACG
>Ga0070717_10002674_pt1 | contig 12553 bp, 8 predicted proteins | sample LARL113metaG_FD_71366 | JGI IMG/M metagenome (GOLD analysis project Ga0070717, IMG submission 71366) | Corn, switchgrass and miscanthus rhizosphere microbial communities from Kellogg Biological Station, Michigan, USA - LAR L11-3 metaG | ecosystem: Host-associated > Plants > Roots > Rhizosphere ...
GGAGATGTTCAAAAGAGCATCTATGAACTCTTGAGGCGGTTGATAAGAGTGATCGCGAATGTAATGGTAGATCAAATTCGGGCAAGCAAAAACCACGCCTGAGCCGCTCGGGACCCTAATCTCCGCGCTTCCGAGCCCAATTTCTATTCCGTCGCGAGCTGCCCGAAAAGGTTGCAGGTCAAAGCGTGGACACAATTCGCAATAATGCCAGCCTCTCGTTCGGTTCACTGGATCTTTGCAGAGGAGAAATATTTCAGCCAATACACGGTCAGGCACCTCCCCATGCTGAAAAGGATGGCTCCGATCAAGCCACCCGATATTAACTTCATTATTTGTTCCCTGACGGGAAAGATACGTGTACGGCGTGAGATCGGCAAAGTATGTCATCGCTAGGAATCAGAAGTCGGATTACTCGTGACTACCTCTCCACTGCCATCGCCACGGCGTTCCCTCCGCCCAAGCAGAGCGCTGCTATCCCGCGATGCACGTCACGGCGGATCATTTCATAGATGAGCGTAACCAGAACGCGAGCGCCGCTGGCACCGATCGGATGGCCTATGGCGACGGCGCCTCCGTTCACATTCACTTTTTTGGGATCAAGACCGAGTTCGCGCATCACACCCAAAGCCTGGACCGAGAAAGCCTCGTTCAGTTCGTAGAGATCAACATCTTCGTTTTTCCAGCCGGTCTTTTCCCAGATTTTGCGCACGGCACCGACAGGCGCCATCATCACCCACTTGGGATCGACTCCGCTGGTGGCCTGAGCGACGATGCGGACCATCGGCTTGGCCCCGAGTTCTTTTGCTTTGGCTGCGCTGGTCACCACAACGGCGGCTGCGCCATCGTTCACTCCCGGAGCATTCCCGGCGGTAACGGTCCCATCTTTTTTGAAAGCCGGCTTGAGAGACCGTAGAATTTCAATGGTCGTGTCCTCGCGCGGAGATTCGTCTTTATCGAAAATAACCGGCGGCGCGCCTTTCTTTTTTGCCGGAAGCTCGACGGGAACAACCTGTGATTTAAATCGGCATTCTTTGATTGCGGAAACAGCTTTGCGATGCGAGTTCACCGCGAACTCATCCTGCTCTTCGCGAGGGATGCCATACTTTTCGGCGACGTTCTCTCCGGTGATCCCCATGTGGTAGTCGTTGTAAACGTCCCAGAGGCCGTCGCGGATCATGGAATCGACGATCTGAGCATCTCCGAGGCGCAAGCCTTTGCGGGCCTGCGGAAGAAGATAAGGGGCGTTGGTCATCGATTCCATTCCGCCGGCTACAACTAAAGTGCTATCCCCAGTTTGGATCGCTTGCGATGCGAGAGCCACGGCTTTGAGTCCTGAGCCGCAAACTTTGTTTACAGTCATGGCACCCACTTCCGGAGACAAGCCGCCGTAAATCGCCGCCTGTCGCGCAGGATTCTGCCCCAGTCCGGCAGAGACCACATTGCCCATGATGCATTCGTCCACCTGAGAAGGCACGATGCCGGCGCGCTTCACAGCTTCGCGAACGACGATCGCTCCAAGTTGAGTCGCGCTTCGATCAGACAAGCTTCCCTGAAATTTTCCAACCGGGGTGCGGCAGCCGGAGATGATAACGACATGATCTGTAGCGGGCATTTGTGTACTCCTGCGAAAAAGTTACGATGGAATTATAGTCTTCAAAAGATTAGATGAGATTTGCGAGAGCCGCGATTGATACACATTCTGTGGCCCGGTCAGGTTGATCTAATGAGACGGTGACGATCGCAGAAAAAATTGCGGCGGTGGCTAAAAAATGTGAGTGAGCAAACAATTTTTTTCTTGGCGTTCACTCACAGTGACTTTCGTACAACCACTTCACCTCTCCGACGGTTCATTTTTTGCTTGACTTCGCATTTTAATGACTCTATACATTCAATCAGTCGCAACAGAAGGCCGTTGCGCCGATCCATGAACAATGGAAGGGAGAATAGTTAACATGGCAACCAAAAAGAAGGCAAAAAAGGCCAGCAAGAAGAAACACTAATTGGCCTGATGCAAAGTAGAAACCTGGGGACGCGAATAGCGTCCCCAAAGTTTTTGGTGCTTCGAATTGTTTTCCGGTCAGTTCTGTTCGGCAGCGACCGCGAGCAATTCTGGAATGCGCTTTTCGGTTTTTGGGCAAAGGCTGCGGTAGGCGCACCAAGCGCAATGAAATCCTGGCTTAGGTTCAAAACTTCCGGCGGAGATTTTTGCCGCAATGTCTTCCACGTGAAGTCGCGCCTCCTGCAGTTGCAGATCACTTCGCTGGCTGCTGATGGACGAGTTGCCCTCGAGGTTGTGAAAGACGAGGCGCTCACTTCGATATCCCCACTTTTCGAGTGCGGCGAGCGCGTAAAGGGAGAGCTGCAGGCTTTCGTCAGCATCTTCCTGTGACCTAGGCCGTCCAGTTTTATAGTCGGTGATGACGACACTGTCGGCCGAGGCAAGATCAATTCGATCAATCCGGCCGACCAGCGTGGTTGGACCGATCTTCACGCTAAAGCCCTCTTCGGTGTGCAAGACCTCAGGCTTGCCCTGAGCAGAAGCGCGGATGAAGGCCCGCAGTTCGAAGATTCCCTTCTGTTCGTACAGTTCGCGCTGATAGTGGTCGTGGAATCCGGCATTCGCGAGTTCTGTCCGAAAGAGATCGATCAGTTCTGGTTCCGGCAGAGCGCGATCCAATCTGACGGATTCGTAGTAGGTGAGCAGAACGCGATGCATGCACGCGCCATACTGCAATGCGGCAGAAGCTTCCGCTGGGATTCGCCATTCTCGTTCCAGCTTGAACTGTAGCGGACAAGTCTCATAGTGCTGAATAGAGCTGGCACTCAGTGTCGCGGCAAGATCGGAAGCTGGAGCCATTCCCACCCATTCTTCCAGCCTCGATAACGGTTTTTGAGCTGCAGCGAAAATGTAGGTCTGGAATTCCCGGCACGTCCGTTGCTTTAACCACGGCCTCAACTCGCGATTCTTTAAAAGCTCACGCAAAAATCCGGGAGGAGTTTTGTCGGATTGCCCTCTTCCAAACTGGCCGTAGATAGTCAGGGTGTCGCGTGCACGAGTCATGGCCACATAGAACAAACGCCGTTCTTCCTGTTCGCTAACTTTCTTCTCGTCGCCGTCTGCCAAGCCGGAGGTGCGAAGCTCGGCCGGGATTTCGATCAGTGGCTCGTGGAAGTAGATAGGAAAGCTGCCCTTAACTGCACGCAAAATGAAGACGTGGTCAAACTCCAAACCTTTCGCCGAATGTGCAGTCATCAGCTGGACGGCATTTTTCTCCTCCGCCGCAGGCAGGGGAATGGTTCCTCGCGCCTCGCGAAAATAATCCAGATACTCGATGAACTCGCCCGGCTCGCCAGTCTTGGTAAGCGGCGCTGTTTCCCATTGGTTTGAAAACCGCAGCAGGGCTTCCACCGCCTGACCGCGTGGAATCTGGAAAATGCGTATCAAGGAGAGCAATGTCGCATAGACTTTCTTACCCGAAGTCTCATTTCGCGCCTGCCGCACTGCTCCGAGAAGCGCGTCGCATCCTTTGACGCGAGACAATACTGAGACCATGGTCGCAGTGGTTTCGCGGGGAAGAGATTTGATCGCGCTTCTCAATTCATTTGCATCAACCAAAAACTGCGGCAATGCTGCCGCGCGAAACAATGCTGCACTGTCCGCATCAGAGACCACCGCGCCCAGGCAGGCGAGCAGATCGCGCACCTCCGGAGTGTCGAGAACGTCGAGTCCCTCAATCGAAAATGGAATTCCATTTCTCGCAAGCTCGGCGGCAACCTCGTCTCGATGAAAATGTGTCCGGTAGAGGACGGCGATGTTCTTCCATTCACAGCGAGACTGGCGACGCCGCTCGATTATCGTGGAGATGAGGTCGGTTGCTTCCATGAAACCGCCGCTCACCAGCACTGCCTGAAGAGGAACTCGCTGTGCGGCCTTGCCACGATCCTGTTCATCCCGGGCCGAAATTAGCGGCGTTCGATGATAAGTGTCCGACCCTGTGCCCAACGAGAATTCGGGGTTCTCGGCGATTACCGCATGGGCACATTTGAGGATGGGGGTCGTGGAGCGGCGGTTCCTGTTCAGAACGGCGAGCTTAGACTTGGGGAATTGTCGCTGAAAGAGCTCGAACGCGCCGCTGGATGCGCCACGGAAGCGGTAAATACCCTGATCAGGGTCGCCGACGGCAAAAATGTTCTGATCGGTGCCAGCCAAGTGCTGCAAAATTTTTATCTGCGCGAAATTCGCGTCCTGGAACTCGTCCACCAGAATGAATTTGGCGCGAGCACGTTCGCTTTCCAGGAGCGCTGCGTCTTCAGAAAGAAGTTCGTGGGCCCGAAGAATCATATGTCCGAAAGTTCCGAAGTTGTGTTCCCTGAGCATGCGCTCCACAGTCTCAAAGACGAAGGCGATTTCGTGGCAGCGGCCACGGGCTTCTTCATCAGTGATTTCTTTGGCCTTTCTGGATTTGCCGACGCGAGGGACGGGCAGCTCCCCGCGGTCAATGTGCTCCACGTATGCGCGATAGCGTGCCGGCCCGACCAGTTCATCATGGCAGCGGCGCATAAAGTCCAGCAAGTCTTTGAGGAATTCTCCGAGACTGGCGGCGCGGACGAAATAATTCAGCCTCAGCTCGCGGATGTTGCGGCGCAAAAAAATCCACAACTGCGGATCATCGAGCACCTTGAAATCTCGTCCGCAACGCTTGAGTAGCTCATTACAATACGCGTGGAAGGTCCCAACCTGCAGGCCCTTACCATCCACGCCGCGCAATTCAGCCTCTACCCGCTGGCGCATTTCGTCGGCAGCGTTGTTGGTATAAGTGAGCGATAGAATTTCGTCCGGGCGAGCGTGGCCGTCGCGAATAAGAGTGACGATGCGACGGATTAGGACGGTAGTCTTACCGGTCCCTGCGCCTGCCAGCACGAGCATAGGGCCGCTTACGTGTTCGATGGCCTCGCGCTGCTGGGGATCAGGCTGAAATTTAGAACTGGAAGCACGTTTGGAAACAGCCATTGAGGAGGAGAATAGCAGAGTTGGCTGTGCACAGTCGGCTTACTCGGGTTCCTGAAGAATGGACGTGGCTACGGCCACAGCGCCGATCACGGCTGTTTCAGCCCGAAGGATGGTGTTCCCTAGGGATGCTGACTTCCAACCAGCTTCACGGAAAGATGCGAGTTCTCGTTCCTTCCAGCCGCCTTCTGGACCGAAGGCCAGCAGGACGGACTTTGACTCCGGGAGCAATGCATCTTTCAGCATTACCTCTTTCTCCACTTCGGAGAGGACAATTTTCGTCTCAGCGGCCATGGTAAATAGTTCCTGAGATTTGATCGGCTCGCTGATCTCGGGCGGAGAAATTCGCCGGGACTGCTCGGCGGCCTGCTGCACCAGTCTCCGCCAACGCTCGACACGTTTGGTGGCAGCCGCCGCCAAGTGTTTCTCAGTCCTCCCCGCGATTACAGGAATGATTCCCGCAACGCCAAGTTCCGTGCATTTTTCAATCGCCCATTCCATGCGATCGAATTTGAATACGGAAATCGCAACCGTAATTTCTACGTCCTCGGGATGCGTGACCGCCTCGCCGAGTTCAAATTCGACGAGCTCCGGACGAATGGTTGCTATTCTCCCAAGGCGCACGTCACAGCCGGTTGAAATGTCGAATTCCTGACCAACCTTGGCACGCAAGACCTGCGCGAGATGGCGCGCGTGATCGCCGGTAAGCGCGGCGCGGTTCCCGGAGACCTCGTCAGCAATCCATCGGCGGCGCATCATTTAGCTCCAAGGCGAATCAATAATGCGGATTGCACTAAGCTGGGGAATAGGGAGTGGATCATGAAGCGCCTTTGGCGCAGGCCGTAAAGCATCTGTCTATGGGTGTGCTTGCGACAAGTTGTAACTGTCACCCAGAATCCTACTTAGTCTAATGCACAGACTACGAATAAAGCCGGGAACATACACTCTGCGTTTGGGCGTTCTGCTCAGATATAGTCCCGAGAACGGGATCGTTGATGCGTCGCTGACGGTCACCCCAGAGCAGGCGCAAACGCGATAGTAATTCGAACCATTGCGGAGCACATCCGCGTGGCGTGGGGCTCACGTGACTTGCGGGAGACTGATCAAACGCGCGATTGTAGAATGGTTGTAGGCCAAGCCTGGCCCGGGGTGAAGAATGTATCCGGAACTGATGGTTATACCCATGCGCGAAGAGCTTACTCGTCTAGGGATAGAGGAACTGAAGACTGCAAATGATGTGGACCGTGAACTACAGATACAGCAGGGAACCACCCTGGTTATCGTGAATTCGATCTGCGGATGCGCGGCCGGGCGAATGCGTCCGGGCGTGCGCGCCGCTTTGCAAAACTCTTCCCGTCCCGATCGTACTTTCAGCGTATTTGCCGGTCAGGACCTCGATGCCACCGAGCGTGCGCGTTCCTACTTTACCGGCTATCCAGCATCGTCCCCCTCGCTGGCACTTTTCAAAGATGGCAAGCTGGTCCACATGATGCAGCGCAGTGACATCGAGCATCGTGATGCGGCGGACATCGCTAACGAGTTGAAGCGAGTATTTGATCAGCACTGCGCCGTTGCCAGCAGCCAATAGTCAGCGGTCAATTCTGTAGAGACGCAAGCGGCAAATATTTTTTCGCAGTAGTGTAGGCGCAATAAAAGTCGAGATATTGCATCTTCATTCCCATATTACTTAGGTGCATCTGGCGGGACACTTGTCATCGGTGGCCGAACCTTTTTACTGTAGAGTCAGTTATATACAGCCCAAAACTGGTTCCTCCCATAGGCCCTAATGAACGGCTTTACTGAGACGAAAAATTCTTTTCTGGTGCTCTGGTCGAGCAGGCACTCCTATCTTTTGCTGACGGTGCTCACGCTCCTCTGTCTGCTTCCTTTTTCAGGCCGGGCCTTCCACATTGACGATCCATTATTTGTTTGGTCGGGACAACAGATTGCGAAGCATCCGCTCAATCCTTATGGATTCCAGGTGGTTTGGGACAACTTCTCCGAACCGATGTCAGAGATTACTAAGAACCCACCGCTGGCTTGTTATTACGTGGCGGCGATTGGTTCGATTGCAGGATGGTCGGAGCGAGCGCTGCACTTGGGCTTTCTGCTGCCTGCGCTTGCGCTGGTACTAGGTACGTACCGATTGAGCATGCGTTTGACAAAATCGCCGCTGATCGCCACCGCTGCGGCTTTACTCACCCCAGGAGTGCTGGTATCTGCCGGCAGCGTAATGTGCGACGTGATGATGCTGGCATTTTGGGTTTGGGCCGCAGTGCTGTGGATGGAAGGACTGGATAGCGAGAAGCCTGCGTACCTGGCCGTCTCGATCCTGCTGCTGACACTCGGCACGCTCACCAAATACTTTGGCATCTGCCTATTGCCGCTGCTGCTTGCATATTCAATTGCTCGCAAGCGCCGGCTCGGATGGTGGGCACTGTATTTTGTCCTGCCGATCGTGGTATTGCTGGCGTATCAATTGTGGACAGCGATCTTGTATGGGCATGCAATGTTTTCTGATGCGCTGAACTGGGCTCAGACCGAACGGGTGGTCAACGGCAAGGCGTCTGCGCTCACCAGCGCGCTTATCGGCATCAGTTTTGCCGGCGGATGCACTTTATCAGCCCTGCTGCTGGCTCCATTCTTTTGGACATGGCGAAAGCTAGCCGCTGGACTATTAATCGGCGGACTGTGCGGCTGCGCGCTGGTGCTGGGTTGGGTCAGTTTTGGTCCATATGCGGAACAGGTGGTACGCCAATCCCTACGGACCCACTTGGTCGCGACTGGCATTCAACTTAGCCTGGCTATCGCGGCTGGGATCGGGGTGTTGTGGCTCGGTGGTTCCGAGCTGCGGAAGTGGCGTGATTCGGATTCGCTTTTTTTGGGGCTGTGGGTCTTAGGAACTTTCATTTTTACGGCATTTGTAAATTGGACCATAAACGCCAGATCGATTCTGCCGTTGATTCCAGCTGCCGGAATTTTAATGGCGCGCCGCCTCGACGACCTTCATTTTGATTCCAGGCCGCAGCTGCACAGAAAAGTTGCACTCGCCTTGGTGCTTTCAGGCGCGCTCTCTTTCTGGCTGGCAAAGGCCGATGCGGATTGGGCCAATTCAGCGGAGCAGGCGGCACTGTTTATTCATCAGCAAACAGAGAACCAGCCTGGCACGGTTTGGTTTCAGGGGCATTGGGGGTTTCAGTACTACATGCAACTCCTGGGAGCGCGGCCGGTAGATTTTCTCAGGACGGATATGCAACGAGGCGACGTGCTGGTGGTCCCTGAGAACAATGCAGACGCCTATCGAATGCCAACTGCACAGTTCGTAGCTTCCAGTAATGTGCTGCAAATCAAACTTTCGCAACCAATCTCGACCATGCGCTGGCGCAGCGGTGCGGCCTTCTACTCATCGTTTTATGGGCCCTTGCCTTTTGCCTTTGGGTCGTCTGAAACCGAGCGCTATTATGTGTTCCGCCTCAGCATGCCGCTGGCGCGCCGCATCGCTTATGGAGGCTGGCATGCTCCAAAGAGCAGCCCGAAGTGAATTTAATGAGCGTGGAGATAAGTGAGAACGTCGAGCGCCCCGTCGCGCGAACACTGATTAGGTCCCGTCGTATTGCTTACGCGGTGATCACGCTTGTGCTGGTGCTCACTAGCGCTATTCGTTTCCACCTGCGCAATATCCCTCTCGAACGCGACGAAGGCGAATATGCGTATGCGGGGCAGCTCATGCTGCAGGGCATTCCGCCATACAAGCTGGCTTACAACATGAAGCTGCCGGGAACCTACGCTGCCTATGCGCTCATCCTGGCGGTGTTTGGGCAGACACCGGCAGGGGTCCATCTTGGCGTTCTCGTCGTCAATGCGATCACTGTGTTCCTGGTGTTTCTACTCGGGATTCAACTTGCGGGCGCTGTTGCGGGCGTCGTAGCCGGCGCCGGCTATGCGTTGTTATCGGTCAGCGCGTCGGTGCTAGGCTTTTCGGGCCACGCAACTCACTTCGTAATGCTGATGGCGATGCCGGGAATCCTGCTGCTTCTTACGGCGGTTGAAAAGGATAATTTGTGGCTGTTCTTCGGCAGCGGAGTGTTCTTAGGATCAGCTTTTGTGATGAAGCAACCTGGCTTGCTGTTCATGGTTTTTGGCGCGATCTTCTTGCTGCGAACTAGCTGGCGACGAGGCGTTGAATGGAGGGCGATCACTGCAAAACTGGCAGGGTTCATGATTGGTGCGGCGCTTCCATTCGTCCTGACCTGCCTTTGGTTGTGGCGCGCCGGAGTATTCAGGACATTCTGGTTTTGGACGATTTCCTATGCATCGCAATACGCAACCAATTGGGGCCTGAGTGACGGTGTTCATCTGTTTGCGAAGGCCTTTCCGGCGATTGTCGGGCCCGGAATTGGGATTTGGATCATTGCCGCACTGGGCATAACGGTTCTTGTTTGGAACCAGGAAATGCGCCCGAAAGCTCCGTTCGTGCTTGGCTTTCTGTTTTTTTCGTTTCTGGCGGTTTGTCCGGGGCTCATCTTTCGCGAGCACTACTTCATCCTCATGCTCCCGGCAGTCTCGGTTTTGGCCGGGATCGCCGTCAGCGCCGCCATGAAAATGCTTAGCCTGAGTTCACAAAACAAAGCTCTGCGTTGTGCACCGGTCATCGTCTTTGTTGGGGCGTTGGGTTGGTGCATCTACTCACAGAGAAACTTTTTTTTCGAAGATGGCCCGATTGCGACGTGCCGCAAGATTTTCGGAGGTAATCCGTTTCCAGAGGCGCTCCCGGTCGCTGACTACATTCGCCAGCATACTTCTGAGAATGCAAGCGTGGTCGTGCTGGGCTCAGAACCGGAAATTTATTTTTACGCGCACCGGCATTCCGCCACCGGGTACATTTACACCTATGGCCTGATGGAGGAGCAGAAATACGCGCTGCAGATGCAGCAGCAGATGATGAGTGAGATCGAAGCGGCCCGTCCTGAAGCACTGGTATGGGTGAACGTTCGGGCCTCATGGTTGCCGCAGGACCATTCAAAAAATCTGATCTTGTCTTGGGCGCAAAAGTATGTTCATGATAATTACGAGTTGACCGGAGTCGCCGACATCCACATGGCGGAGACTGATTATCGCTGGGGCGATGACGCCAAGGACTATCAACCGCGCTCGAACTCAGTAGTTTTCGTATTTAAGCGGAAGACATCGTAGAGCCGTATTTTGATGGCTCTTATTCTTGCCGATTATCACTTCTCTTTACGGATGAATTCTCCCGTAGTTGCGTCAACATCCACCACCAGCTTGGCATCATTTCGGCTGGGACCGTAAATGACATGCCAAACCAAAGTGTTTCCACCAGGAGCCCAGTCGAGAAGATAGGTGACGGGAGTACCGGCAATCTTGTCGCCGCCATGTTTTTGGGCGACTTCATACGCTTTATCCGAATCAATCTTAAGGAAGTTCACGTCGAACGCATTGTTGGGTGAGTAACTGTCCTGTGCCCCAGGAGAGACTCCGCGAGAGGGCGCGTCGGGCGAATCGACTCCCGACCACATATAAGGTTTTGAGCTATGCTGGGCTGGCGAAGCAAAGGCGGCGCGCCATATGGGAGCTTTTCCGTCGGTCCCTTTGTCATCGCCGAAAACCTGGGACTGTAGCTGATAGGGCCGAGCATCGCTGGCCCAACCATGAGCAGAGACGTAGAGGCGTTGAAAAGCGCTGCGTCCGGTCAGAGTCTCTTGCGGTTGAGGTTTCTGTTCCTCCTGTTTCGGCTGGGAGGTGCATCCGCCGATCATCGCGAGCGACAGCAAAATTAGCGCGAGTTGTTTCATCGTGCGCCCTTCTTTCGGAAAAGAATATTGCGATTGGAATTCCTGGAGAGCATTCTACTAGACGTGACCTCGAAACTGTCTGAATTGCGAGACCGGCTCGCATCCGCGATCGATGGTATGACGGCTGAAGACCTGGTGCGCCATCCTAAGGGCAAATGGAGTTCAGCAGAAATATTGGACCACCTGAATTTGACCTACCGCGGCACCATCAAAAACTGCGAACGCTGTCTGGCGTCGGGAAAATCTGGTGCAAGCCCGGACCGAAGCCGAAAACGATGGCAGCGTCGCGTAATACTCTGGTTTGGATATTTTCCACCCGGCCGCAAATCGCCCGAGCAGGTGCTTCCGCGCGGCACTCCCGTTTCGCAGTTGACCACGGAAATCTTTGAAAACATCAGCCGGATGGAGAGCGTGATTGCGGAATGCGATTCCAGATTCGGCCACGGCAAGACGATTGCCGAACATCCAATTCTGGGGCCGATGACTGCCAGCGAATGGCGAAAGTTCCATTGGGTCCACGGAAAACATCACGCGCGTCAAATCGTCAGGCTGAAGAGCGCACGCTTAATGTTTACTCCGTAACAGAAGCCGGCACCCCGGCTTTCCGCGCCTGTTCCTGCAGAGCGTCGAGATCTGCTTTCGCCTGGGCCAACGCTTTTTGTTTGTCGGCTAGACCCTGACTATATTTTTGCGTCTCGGGCCACACGCTTACCTGGGCCAGCGTAGAGTTGTGCTGGAAGTCGTCAAGATCATGCGCGAGTTGGTCGATTTTCTTTTTCTGATCGGCGATCTGCTTCTTCCAACCTTCAAAGGCCTTTTGCCGATCTTCAAGCGATTGGCCAGGCTTAACTTCAGCCGGCGCTTTCTTCTCATTAGCCTTTTCAGCCGGTTTTGAAGTTAAGCTGGCACTTTTGTCGTCTGCCTTCGCGTCTGGCTGCTTGACGTCCTTGTTTTCGCCGCTGGTGCCGGCGGACGTATCTGGCTTTGCGCCTACCACGCTGATGGTGGGGGTAATGGGGAGATTATCATTGTCGTAAACCTTGGCAGGGGCTTTCGCGGCCTGCGGTTTATTCCGCCTGACCGAGCGGGCATAGTCGCCAAGCGACGGAGCTTGCGCTTGTGCTTGTGCTTCGGCCACAGCGCCCGAGGCAATCACGAAGAAGATTGCGGTCATTGATCCAAGAATGACTCGTTTCATAATGTTCTCCCATTCAGTTCCGTTCACCGCGTTGCAAAGTCAGCGGTGACGGTCTGTCGCAAAAATTTATCCCCAATACCAACGCAGAAGCCGCTGACCAAACAAGAAAGTTCCCAATCCCGTGCTGCCCAGGAAAACTCCGAATGGCATCTGGTAACGCCGCAGAGCGATCATCGCCGACGGCCACGCGCGTTTGCGGGCGACCGCGCCGATCTCATGAAAGGCACGCTTTCGGCGCTCGGTTCGCTTAACCCACACCGCGACCACCGTTGATAGCCCGAAAGCTGATCCGGCTAGCGAAGCCGCGAAGATGGTCAGAATGGTGAGCCGAAGGCCGACAAAAGATCCGATCATCGCCATTAGCTTCACATCGCCGAAGCCCATGCCCTCGACGCCACGTGCGCGCAGGTAAATGGCTCCGGCTCCGTACAAAAACGACGCTCCGATTACCGCGCCAAGAGTCGCATCCATGAAGGAGTACAGTCTGTTCGAAAAACTCGGACTGACTGGTATTTGCAAATATCCGGGTAACAG
>Ga0070717_10002676_pt1 | contig 12551 bp, 7 predicted proteins | sample LARL113metaG_FD_71366 | JGI IMG/M metagenome (GOLD analysis project Ga0070717, IMG submission 71366) | Corn, switchgrass and miscanthus rhizosphere microbial communities from Kellogg Biological Station, Michigan, USA - LAR L11-3 metaG | ecosystem: Host-associated > Plants > Roots > Rhizosphere ...
CGAGCAGGGTCCTTCCCAGCTCGAACGGCATCGGAAGCTGGCTATGCGCGGAAAGGGCCTGGTCGATGGCTGCACCAGCCTCTTGGAAGTCGCCGTCGATGGCGGCAAGTTGGGAGCGGCATCGAGCGGCCGTTGCCAGCGCCCAAGGGCGTCCGAGCGACTTCCCTCGTGCCTGTAGTTGCCGCGCGAGCGACTGCGCCAGATCGACGTGGCCGAGGGCGGCGAGTGCCTCGATCTCGTCGGGAAGAAACTTCACCACGCTCGGCTCGCCAAGGCCGGCGGCTGCCGTTGCCTCGGCGAGCGGGCCTAGCTGAGCGTGTGCGGCCTCGTGGTCGCCGAGTGAGAGTGCGACGAAGCCGAGAACGGCGGTCACCATGGTTGACACCGGAACGTTCCCGGTTTGGTCGCAGAGGACGAGCGCCTCGTTCGCGAGTTCGCGGGCATCCCGTACCTGACCGCGGTGGGCGCGGACGAGCGCGAGCGAGTAAAGCGTTGCGGGCCGCATGGCCTGCTGCTGCGTCTCGTCGGCCACCCGGCAGGCTTCCAGCGCGTATTCTTCGGCGGCATCCCATTTCCCGGCCCAGCATTCGAGCTGGCTGAGGTGGTACAGCAGGAATGGCAGCGAAGCCTCATCGCCGCGGTCTAGAGCGAGCCGGTACCGGGAGGCCAGTCTCAATCGCGCCTCATCCAGCCGGTCGCACCATTTGAGGACCATGCCTGTAACCAGGGCGGGATCGAGCATGGGGAGCCGCCCGACCGGCTCCTTGGGAGCTGACGCCTCGAGCGCCTCGGCCCGGTCGAGCAGATCGAACTGGACCCCGTTGCCCTGGAGGAACTCGAAGAGGGCGATGCGGGCGAGCGAGTGCGCGATCAGCCGGGGGGCAGCCGCCCGCTCAGCCGAGCGCAGTGATGTTGCTGCCCAGCGGGAGGCGGCCGGCAGATCACCGGCCACCATCCGGGCGAAGGCGAGTTCCTGCTCCGCGTGCGCGCACAGGACAGGGTCGTCCGGAGCCTGTTCCACTGCCCGGCAGAACGTCTGCTCGGCAACTGGCCAGCCGCTTTGGTGGTAATCGATCGTGGCAAGCCGGGCGAGCAACGGTGCCCGGTGCGGGCCGCCCGGGCAAGCGGTGAGGACGGATTCGATCAGCTCCCGGCTGCGGGCGATATCTCCCCCGCGGAAGTAGTAGTCAGCGGCGCGTACGCTCCGGTCGCGGAGCGCGGCGGCCCGGCCTGCGGGCGTCAGCCGCATGCCCTGTTCCTCCAATGCCGCCGCGGCTTCCGGCGCACCCCTCGATGCCGCGTGCGTGGCGGCGTTGTCGAGTGTCTCGGCGATGTCTTCACTCGGCCTGTCCGCCCCGAGGGCCAGGTGCCAGGCGCGTTCCTCAACGCCCTCAACCGCCGCGGCCAGACGCTGATGTATCTCCTTGCGCTGACTCAGCGTCATCTCGGCATAAAGCACAGACCGCAAGAGCGGATGAGTAAAGCGCAACGCGTTACCGTCACGCTCGAGAATGCCGGCGTCGATGGCCTGATCGATCGCTGTCCAGGACTCCCCGTCGTCACAAGCCGCGCGGATCACGCGCTCGCGCGGATCGGAAGACGCCGCGACCAGCCGGCCCACCCAGCGTGCATCTGGCCCCAGCCGGCGCAGGCGGCTAGAGACAAGATCACGGAGGCTCCGCGGGATAGGAATGGGCTCGTTGGTCCGGGAGATATGTGGCTGACCGAGAAGCAGCCGGGCATATTCGAGGGCATAGAACGGATTTCCGGAGGATGCATCGTATAGCCGGGTGAGGGCGTACCGGGGCAGCGCTTCCCCCAGCCGTGACCGCAGGATCTCGGCGATAGCACCCAGAGTCAGCGGCCCCAGTTGCACGCGGGCAAGCCGATCCGGCGGCAGGGCACGGTCCAGGCCGAGCGGGACCGGATCTTCCGTGCGGAATGTCAGCAGGATCGAGACGGGCTCACCGTCCAGTCGGCGAATACAGAACTCCAGCACTCTGGCAGAGGGACGGTCCAGCCATTGGGCATCGTCTACGGCTAGGACCAGCGGTGAACCGCCTGAAAGGATCCGTAGCGCATTGAGGACCCCGCGCGCCAGTGCCCGCCGCTCGGGAGGCGGATGACCATCCTGCACGGGTGCAGGCGACAGGGCTTCCGTGGACTGGTCACGGAGAAGCACGGCCTCCATGGCTCGTCGCGAGGGACCCGCGAGCGCTGGAAGGATTTCCCGGGCACAACTCCCGAACAGGTCATCAAGCGCCGAGAAAGCCAGCGGTCTTTCTGCAGAGGTCGGCTGGCACGACAATACCCGGGACAAGCCCGAAGCGGCCCCAAGCACGTATCGCCACACCGTGGTCTTGCCGACCCCGGCATCACCAGTGATAACCAGCGCCGTCGGCGCCCCGGAGGTAGCCGAAAGAAGCGCCAGGATATTAGCGACCTCGGCATCCCGCCCGACCAGCCCCGGATCCACCTTTCCACCCCCGTATCGGGGATAACACATTCAGCTACCGGCGGGAACCCCTCTCGCCGTCCGGGAACGCAATTTGAAGCAGACCTTAACTTTCCCTGATTCAGGGATTCCAGCATCCCTGTGTGACGGTAGCGTTCCCTGAAAAGGGAGGGTCGGTGTGTATACATGCCTGGTCGACTGGTACTGGGCGGAGTGACAGGCGAACGGCTCCTCGAAACCCTCGATCGGACCGCCGTGTCATGGAACAGATGTATAAAGAGGTAGACAGCGGACCGTGACATCAGCTGCGTCCTTCTCCCCCGTGAAGAGGTGGTCTTCTGGGTATATGGGGACCGTCGGTCGTCGCGGTCCGCGGACTTAGAGGCTGAAAGGCTGGGGTCTGCCGGTTACGGTGGCTGGGCTTCGAGGGTGAGCGTCAGGTCAGCGGTGATCAGATCGCGGGCATCTACCATTCCTGCGACCATCACGCCAGCGATGCGGATCGTGACGCGACCCGGGATATGAGCCGGTGCCGATCGCGGCATCGCCCGTGACAAGCACTACCGTCGGCACCTTGGAGGCAGCCGGAGAAACGCCCAGATCTCGGCGACCTCCGCATCCCGCCCGACCAGCCCCGATCCATCTTCCACCCCCGGATTGGGTTAACACATCCACGAACCAGTGAGAACCCTCTTCCCGCCCTCGAACGCACCCGGCACCGGCCCTGGAATCTCACTGATTCAGGGGATTCGCGTCCGCCTGGGCGACGGTAGTGTCGCCTGAAAAGGGAGGACCAGCGTGCCCACGTACCTGGTCGAGCGTTACTGGCCTGGCGTGACGAGCGAGCTGCTTCTCGAAGCCCTTGATAGGGGTCGGCAAGTGATGGAACAGATGAGCCGGGAGGGAACGCGCATCTGCGGTATCAGCTGCACGCTCATTCCGGGCGAGGAGGTGGTCTTCTCGGTGTACGAGGGACCGTCGGCCGCCGCGGTTGGCCAGCTCAACGAGCTGGCCAACATACCGGTCAGCAGAATCGTCGAGGCGATCGCAATTACAGGCAGCTAGGGCTCGCTAGCATTCGCCGACTGAATGCCAGACCTTCCCCGTTCTGTCGACGGAGCAGCGCCGTAGCAACCGAGCAGGAGGAATGATGCTCAAGCTGGCTCAGTTCCCCGAGCAGGTCGAAGACGCTTACAGGCGCGAAGAAGGAAGAGCCGGGTGGCTCGAGGTCTACGGTGAGACCGAACCGGCGGTGAGCTCTGTAGCCGGAACGCCTCCGGCAAAGGGAGCGGGCCTCTACGAGTACGTCTGGTCCCTCGGATATTCGGCGCCACTGTCCTCGGATCCTCCGCGCGGGAGGAGCTTGCTGAGGGTCGGACATGCACAAGAAGGCCAACAGGATTCCGATCGGCTGGCGGATCCCGCTGCGCATGTATACCTCTACTTCGCGGCCGACTCCAATTGGCGGGCGTCCGAGGTGCTTGCCACTGTCAAGCACTTGGCCCCCGTGCAGGACGAGCGTACCTGGGGCGAGGAACTCGCGAAGGACTTCACGGCAATCCAGCCAGTCATTGGAGCCGCCGGCCAGATTGCAGGCGATGCCACCGGCATGCCGGAGCTCGGATCAATCGCCGCAACCGTCAGCCGCCTCAAGCTGACCAGCGTGCCGCCAACACAGAGCTCTGAATGGTTCGTCCGCAAGATCGATATGGTAAGAAATGGCCATATGTTCTACGGCATAGAGTGGCAGCTGTCCCTGAATTTGTTGAATCAGCTGGGCAGCCGGGTAACAGGCGGGCTTTTGATGTACTTCGTTGGCGTCAACACGGAAGGAGCGGAACACGCCGATACTTCTCAAGGCCTCCTGGCCAAGACCGTCCTTCACTACATCGAACCTGGTGGTAATACTGAGGACACTTCGATTCCAGCTGACGATGATTTCCTGAGCCTTTCCCTTTCCCCGGTGACTGCTGGATTATTATGTTGGGCTTCGTTCGACGGCGTATAGGCCGTGAAACTGGTTATGACGCCTTTATTTCCTATAGCCATCAGCTGGATAAGGAACTTGCGATAAGACTTCAACGGAGTCTGGAGCGGTTCGCGAAGCCTTGGTATCGCATGCACGCCCTCCGTGTCTTCCGGGATGATGCCAGTCTGGCGGCTAACCCGAACCTGTGGGCATCAGTCCAGGCAGCGATGGAGGCGTCGACATGGATGATCCTGCTTGCTTCACCGGCGGCAGGCCGCTCCCCGTGGGTTAACCGTGAAATTCGGTGGTGGCTGGCGAACAAGCCAAATGCCAGTGAGCATCTAATGATTGCCGTTACGGACGGCACTCCGTCGTGGGGCGGATCCTCGCGTGCATGGGGTCGTTCATCTTCGTCTATTGTGCCGACCGCTTTGAAGCAGATTAAAGACGAGCCCAGGTGGGTTGATCTGCGTGATGTTCGCGTCTATGAAAGGAGCGATGACTATCAGAACCGAATGCAAGACGCAGTTGCAGACCTGGCCGCCCCGTTGCGGAATAAGTCTAAGGATCTGCTTTATGGTGAGGCGATTCGGCAGCATCGCATCACCATGCGCTGGGTTTACAGCGTAGTAGCCGCGCTGACGGTACTCATGCTGGTTGCCGTCCTGGGCGGGGTCTTTGCTTACGTTCAGCGTAACCAGGCGATACAGGAGCGTGACCAGGCCATCCACAATCAGGTCATCGCGGAAGCCCTCCAATTTGGCTCTAGTGACACATCGCTCGCGGCGCAGCTGAACCTCGCTGCGTATCGCCTGCAGCCAACATCCGACCTGGCCTCACGGCTGCTGAGCACGGAGAACACGCCCTTGTCCCTTTCCTTGGCCACCGGCACCGGCCACATCGTCCGTTCGGTGGCCTTCAGCCCCGATGGGCGCACACTGGCCAGCGGCAGCTTGGCCGGCCTGGTCGGCGCGGTCCGGTTGTGGGACGTGGCCGACCCGGCGCACCCGCGGCCGCTCGGTCAGCCCCTGCAGCCCCTGAACGCTGGCCGCGGCAGCAGCCTCCTCGCGGTGGCGTTCAGCCCCGATGGGCGGACGCTGGCCAGCGGCAATGGCGACGGCACGGTCCAGTTGTGGGATGTCGCCGATCCAGCGCACCCGCAGCCGCTCGGCCAGCCCCTAACCAGCAGCAGGTTCAGTGCCGTCACTTCAGTGGCGTTCAGTTCTCAGGGGCACCTACTGGCCAGCGGCAACTACGACGGCACGGTCCGGTTGTGGGATGTGGCCGACCCGGCGCACCCGCGGCCGCTCGGCAAGCCCCTTACCTTCGGCGCCGGCAACACCGTCAATTCGGTGGCGTTCAGTGCTGATGGGCACACGCTGGCCAGCGGCAGCTTGGTCGGCGCGGTTCGGATGTGGGATGTCGCCGACCCGGCGCACCCGCGGCCGCTCGGCCTGCCTCTGACCGGCGGCATCGGCAACGCCGTCGAGGCGGTGGCGTTCAGCTCTCATGGGCACCTACTGGCCAGCGGCAACGACGACGGCACAGTCTGGTTGTGGGATGTGGCCGACCCGGCGCACCCGAGCCTGCTCGGCCAGCCCCTGACCAGCGGCAGCAGCAACGCCGTCGGATCGTTGGCGTTCAGCCTCGATGGGCACACGTTGGCGAGCGGCAACGCCGACGGTGCGGTCCAGTTGTGGAATGTGGCCGACCCGGCGCACCCGAGTCTGCTCGGCCAGCCCCTGACCAGCGGCAGCGGCAACACGGTCGAATCGCTGGCGTTCAGCCCTGATGGGCGCACCCTAGCCGGCGGCTATGCCGACGGCACGGTCCGGCTATGGCGCCTCCCCCAGACTGTCCTAGCCAGCCGCAGCTACGACGTCAATGCGGTGGCGTTCAGCCCTGATGGGCGCACGCTGGCCAGCGGCAGCAACGAGGGCACGGTCTGGTTGTGGGATGTGGCCGACCCGGCGCGCCCGCGGCTGCTCGGCCAGCCCCTGACCAGCAGCAGCGGCGCCCTCGTCTCCGCGGTGGCGTTCAGCTCCTATGGGCATCTACTAGCCAGCGGCAGCAACGACGGCACGGTCCGGTTGTGGGATGTGGCCGACCCGGCGCGCCCGCGGCTGCTCGGCCAGCCCCTGACCAGCAGCAGCGGCAACGTCGTGGGATCGGTGGCGTTCAGCCCCGATGGGCGCACGCTGGCCAGCGGCAATGGCGACGGTGCGGTCCAGTTGTGGGATGTGGCCGACCCGGCGCACCCGCGGCTGCTCGGCCAGCGTGTGCCCATCGGCAACGGCAATTCCGTCTATGCGTTGGCGTTCAGCCCTAATGGGCACATACTGGCCAGCGGCAATCTCGACGGGGCCTGGCTGTGGGATGTGGCCGACCCGGCGCGCCCCGGGCCGCTCGGCCAGCCCCTGACCAGCGGCGGCACCATCAGTGGCGAGAGCATTTTGGCGGTGGCGTTCGGTCCCGATGGACACACGCTGGCCATCGGCAGCCTGACACGCGCGGTCCAGTTGTGGGATGTGGCCGACCCGGCGCACCCGCGGCCGCTCAGCCAGTCCCTGATCAGCGGCAGCGGCAGCACCGTCTATGCGTTGGCGTTCAGCCCTGATGGGCGGACGCTGGCCAGCGGCAACGGGGACGGTACGATCGGGCGTTGGGATGTGGCAGACGCCGCACACCCCCTGCTGCTCGGCCAGCCTCTGGCCAGTGGCAGCGGCAGCACCGTCTATGCGTTGGCGTTCGACCCAGATAGGTACACGCTGGCCAGTGGCAGCAGCGACGGCATCACCCGGCTCTGGAACCTGAATCTCCAGTACGCAATCGAACAGATCTGCACCACTGTTGGGGGCCTCACACCCTCGCAATGGCGCGAGTACATCGGCCCGCTGCAATATCAATCGTCTTGCGGTCATTAGGCTGGCATGTCTACAGGCTTCGCGACCCCCGAGCCGTTCCCAGGAAAGAGGACCATTCCGTTTAGGCCTGTGATTGATGTGGAGGTTTTGCGGGGGCATCCAGGGATCTCCGGCCATGGCGTCGCGCAGGGCGTGGAGTGGGTGGATGCCATCGTTGCGGGTCCAGGTGCGCCCACTTCACAAGGAACCTGTAAGCATCCTTCCATTGCTTAAGTGCGGGATGCTTGGTATCGCTCCCGCCGGTAACAAGAGCGGCAAAGTTGTCCTGATTGATGCCGTCTTCCTGAACTCAGGCTTTGAAGTGCGCTATCGTCCATCGCTGCGGGAAGATTCAGCATCAGTTCGCGCATGCAATAGCAGACCACCGAGACGTGTGCAGCCTTATCCCGTAGTTCTGATCGGCCGCGCAGCGTGTTCAGGGCCGAATTGTACATGCCAACCAAGCGCGGGCTCCGATTCTCGAGAGCCTTGATGACGCGGTCTTGCCGCTCGACTGTCGCTGAGTCTGGCTCCATCGCTCGACCGCTTAGGTTCTGGGTTTGGTTCTAAACAATGGAACAGAGGTCCGGATAAATCGGTGGAGCTAAGGGGATTCGAACCCCTGACCTTCTGCATGCCATGCAGCATGATTTCGTCTGACTACGTCGCATTAGGTCCGGTTGCCGCAGTTCAGAGCGGCCCTAGTGTCCGGGGACGTCTGGCTCGATCCGGCGAAATCTGGGGCCGTTGGTACTTGGTTTGGTCCTAGTTATTATCGGACCTCTTGGTCGATAGAGGTTCACCGTGGCAAACTGTTCACCGACGACACGATGACTTTGGTCGGCCACCGCCACGGCGAGTGACCGCGCCGGATGTCACGACTGAGCGATGTGCTCAGTTGCCGAATCGGATCGCGAACGGCTCCTAGACACCGGATCGGTTGAGCGCCCTGACCACCTCGGAGGCGGACCGGTCCAGACGCGCGATCCGCCGCGTCATCCAAAGGATGCCATCAAGCCGAATATGCGAGTCTTCCTCCGATAATCGTGCCTTCGACTTTAATGCTTCGCAGATCTTCCACTGGTACTGCGAGCGGATTGGCCGAAAGAATCGCCGCGTCACCGAGGTAGCCGGGCGCAAGTTTCCCTTTTGCTCTCTCTTCGAATGCGCCATAAGCCGCCCAAGTCGTGAACATCTTCAGGCCCTCGAGCGGGGTGATGGCCTCATCCGGGCGGAACCGGGTTCCGTCTTGCCGCTGTCGGGTCACAGCACAGGCAACGTTGAAAAGCGGGGACGCCGATTCCAGGACGGTCCCGGTGGTGTCCGTTCCCCCGATAGGCCGGAAACCGGCGTCAATCAGTGACCGCAGCGGCGTTGGCGGAGCGATCTCAACAGCGCCGGAGTATATGAAGTGCGGGGACGTGACAAGACTTACCCCGCTGGCCCGGATACAGTCGAGATCATCGAGGTTGACATAGTCGCCTCCATGCTCTATACGATGCCGCCTGTCAACCGCCGGGGACTTGGCGCGCACCGATTCAACCGCGTTGGCCGCGATCATTATGCCTCGCCGCGTAAAGGCGTGAGTCAGGATTTGCAGGTTGAGGCTGTCAGCCTTTCTTACCAGCTCATCGAATTGCGCCTGCGTGAATTTTACGTCGTCTATGATGGCGTTCAGCCCGTCGCTTCCGATGCCATCGACGAAGAACTTTACGCCGCCGAACCTGTAGTGGTCATCTCCTGTATCGCTTTCGATCCCGAGTTCGGCGAAACTGTCGAGGCTCGCGCCCCACGGATGGACCGGATAATGCCGGACGCGAACCGCCAGATCTCCTGTGCGCTGCGCCAGCCGGACCGCGCGCATTTCTGAGCCGGCGAATGGAATCGACGAAATCGACGTGACCCCGTTCGCCAGCAGGATGTCTTCCTGGTGCGCGGAGACGGCCGCGGCTACCAGCTCGGCCTGCCATTCCGGCAGCTTGCTGAAGATCTCGGTCACGATCCCGGTCGGCTCGCCTGTCTCGTCGCGGTGCACTGTTACGCCGGGAGGCGGCGGACCTTCCAGCAGGCCGAGCACGGCCATCGCGGCGGTGTTGAGCATGGAGACGTGCAGACCTGCGAAGACCACAAGAGGCTTGTCCGCGACCACCGCGTCTAGCTCCCTGCGGGTGAAGAGCCGTCCCTCGGTCACCTTGTGCTGCATCCCGAACGAAGAGCGGCATACGATCCACGGGAATCGGGCACAGCGATCGCGGTCCCGCCGTATGACGTCCGCGATCTCGGCGAGACTGCGAAACGGCGGAGTCTGCGCGTTGACGTAGTGATCCAGGCTCACACTCGACATCTCGAAGTGCGTGTGGCCATCGATGAAACCGGGCAGGACCGTAGCCCCGCCGACGTCGAGGACCGTTACGCCGGCCGCGGTCGGCCTGAGCTCCGCCGATGAGCCGACCTTGCTGACCCGGCCGTTGACCATCAGCACGGCCTCGGCCGTCGGCCGCTCGTCATCCATAGTGATGACGTTCGCGTTCACCACGAGCAGCGACGCACTGGCATCAGTAGAAGCGTCAGGAGTCATCCCGCCGCCTCGAGCGCGCCCGGGCCGGTCGGCGGGGGCGGGATGAGCACCGTCTCGCGCAGCAGCCAGAAGGTCCCTGTGGTCTTCGCGTACCTCGGCACGTCTTCCCATGCCGCGGCCTGCTCGGGGGTCGAAGCCGACGCTTCGTACGTCCGCTCGTCCGGCCACCACAACTCGAGTAGCGCGTCGGGTGCCAATTCGCCGCGGGCCCGCTCGCGAACCTCCGAGACGACGTATCCGCCTAGGCCGGGAACCTTGCCAGAGATCCGGGAGTGCACGTCTCGCCAGTAATCAAAGAATGCCTCGAGCGTGAAGTCGTCGCGTCGGTAAGCCGTGCCCGCGAGCTTCACCCCATCCAGGGAAGCGCCGGCCGCCTGCCGCTCAACAGGCTGCTTATAGACATGCTCGCGAACCGCCCAGGCGTCAACGGGCCCGTCGCTCCACGCCTCGCCGGGCAGGACTAGGTCGAGGACCTCGCCGCCGTCAGCCGGGCCGTCGGCCCAGACCTGCAGCAGGGCGCGCACGTCATTAGGCCCGGTCAGGTACTTAAGGACCGTCGATACGACGAGCCCGCGCACCGCAAGCTTGCGTTCGTCAGCCGCGGCAGCCGCGGGCTTCAGCCGCTCGGCCAATGCCGAGATGTCGGACGTTGGGTGCCCAGACAACAAAGCCGTGACCTGAATCACTCCAGCTCCTTTCCATAAGTGGTCGACGGGTGATCTAGCCGGTAGCCAGCAGTCGCTCGAGGACTCGCACTCCGAACTTCAGCCCGCTCACTGGCACGCGCTCGTCTATTCCGTGGAACAGGGCCGTGAAGTCCAGTTCGGCCGGCAGCATGAGAGGTGAGAATCCGAAGCAGCGGATTCCCAGGGCCGCGAACGCCTTGGCGTCAGTGCCGCCGCTCAGGAGATACGGAACGGCATGCGCGAGCGGATCCTCAGCCCGGAGGCTGTCGGCCATTGCGTCGACAAGCGCTCCTGTGAACGAGGTGTGGACGGCATCACCCCGGAACAGGAGGTCGCGTTCCACGTGCGGGCCCATGAGCCGGTCGATCTCGGACAGGAGCGCGTCTTCTTCGCCGGGCAGAAACCTCGCGTCGATTGTCGCCTCGGCGGTCGAGGGCACGACGTTGGCCTTGTATCCGGCCTCGAGCATGGTTGGAGTCGCTGTGTTACGAAGCGATGCTCCCAGCATCCGGGCGAAACTTCCCAGCGCGGCCATGCAGGCCTCGGTATCGGATGCCTCCCAGCGGACCCCGGTAATCTCGGCCACCGTATCGAAGAGTGCCGCAGCGGTATCCGTCACCGCGATGGGGAACTGATGCTCCCCGATTCTGGAGACCGCCGCGGCCAGCCGGGTAACCGCGTTGGAGTCATGCAGCATCGAGCCGTGTCCTGGCCGCGATTTTGCCCTGATCCGCAGCCAGTCGAGGCCTTTCTCGGCGGTCTGGATGAGATAGAGCCGAGCGCGCTCGTTGAGCGTCACGCTGAATCCCCCGACCTCGCCGATGGCCTCGGCGCAGTCGGCGAAGAGCTCCCGATGCCGCTCGGCAAGGAACCGGGAGCCCGCGCTACCTCCGCTCTCCTCGTCCGCGACGAAGGCCAGGACGAGGTCGCGGTCTGGTCGCTTGCCGTTCCTCGCCCAGTCGCGCACGATGGCCAGGACCATGGCGTCCATGTTCTTCATGTCCACGGCCCCTCGTCCCCAGACGTACCCGTCGGTAACGTCGCCGGAGAACGGATGCACCGACCATTCCTCAGGGTCGGCAGGGACTACGTCGAGGTGGCCGTGGACGAGCAGCGCGGGCCGGCGGGGATCGCGGCCTTCGATTCGTGCGACGACGCTGGTCCTGCCGGGTGCGGCGTCAATGAGCTGGCAGCGGATGCCAACCTCGTCGAGCTTGCCTGCCACCCACTCGGCCGCGGGTCGCTCCGGGTGGGTGGGATTAGACGTGTTGATCCGGATGAGCTCGCTAAGCAGGGCCCCGACTTCGGCTTGCGCGGCCGGTTCGGCGGTGACGAGGCCCCCCGCTGTACTCATAACGGCCCGTCCGGCGCCGCTTGGACGCCGAGCAGGTCGCGCGCCACCGTGAGGGTGGCGGCCAGCAGCTGGTCCGGGGGCACGCGGACGTCATCAATCGTGGCGGCCAGTTCTGTGCCGTCAATCGCCGCGAGCAGGAGATCGACCACCACCACCGGATTCACTCGCGGCTCGAGCTCGCCGCTTTCCTGCCCGTCGGCGATCGCCTTCTCCAGCGGAACTCGCCAGACATCCTGGACCCGGGCGGCCTCGCGCCGCAACTCGCCGTCGCGGCTCGCGGAGGCACAGAGATCGAGCCACGTGGCGGCGCGCTCCCTGATCCGTGCCGGCTCGAACGCGTACTCCAGCATGTGTTCTATCCGGAGCCAGGCCGGACCGCCGTCTTCTGCCTGAGCCGCGACGCTCGCGGCGCGCGCGCCGCATACGGCGGCGAACGCCTCGCGGCCGAGCCGTTCGCGGGTTTCGAAGTAATGCTGCAGCAAGCCGACAGAGACGCCTGCTTCCGTGGCGACGTCGCGGAAGCGCATTCGCTCGAAGCCCATCCGCTGGATCACCCTGACGGCCGCCTCGAGTAGTTCGGCACGTCGGTCAGTCGCGGGCATGCGG
>Ga0070717_10002677_pt1 | contig 12551 bp, 9 predicted proteins | sample LARL113metaG_FD_71366 | JGI IMG/M metagenome (GOLD analysis project Ga0070717, IMG submission 71366) | Corn, switchgrass and miscanthus rhizosphere microbial communities from Kellogg Biological Station, Michigan, USA - LAR L11-3 metaG | ecosystem: Host-associated > Plants > Roots > Rhizosphere ...
AACTGGATGTTACGGCCCGTGCCTGGGAGCGTCAAGCAAGCCAAGGGCTTACCTATAACTGCAACGAAAGACGTTACTTCCGCGCTTCAAAACAGTTGTTTTACGCCCAAACCTATGAAACCATAATCATGGTCTTCCCCCATAAGAAAAACCTGAGAGACGGTAAGCCATCGCCTCATGAATAGTGTCGTCATCAGCGCAGTCGTGCTGCCGGGCGTAGTTCCGCTACTGCTCTTCCTGGTATTCACCTATCTGCACGAACAGAGCCGGCAACCCTACTTCCGCGCTTGGCAACTTGCTTGGGCTGCCTACACCCTTCATTTTGGATTGGATTCCTGGTCGAGAGCACTTGGTACCAGCACCCTGCTGCAGCTGATCGCGTCGGTGCTGCTGGTGGCAATGGCGATTTGCATTCTCGTGTCGACTCGACTTACGCGGCGGCTCACCACTTCTGAACGCATGGAAGCTTTCCGCCTGAGGTGGTACGAACTTCTGGTAGCAGCGGTTTGCATGGGGCTCGCATTGTGGGATCTGAAACCGGGCGCCGAAGCCGTGGCCCTGGCCAATCCGCATTTTCACCTTGGGATCGGGGTCTCTGCGGTGCTCGCCTATAGCTCCTTCCATTTCTACCTCGCGGCCCAGCGCCGCAGTTCGCCGGCTTTTTATCTGCTGTTTATTTCACTCGCGTTTTGGGCCGTGTTGATGATGGTTGGGCAATTTCGCCCAGTGCTTTCGGAAATGTTCGGCGTCTCAGGCCAGCTGGGCCCACTGCCACAAATGCTGCTCGGCATCGCGATGGTCATGGTGTTGTTTGAGAGCGAGCGCAATGCGGTGCAGGAAAACGCGCTGGCATTTTCCAAGCTCGACGTCGATCCCATGCGCCTGCTATCCGCTAAGGGACTCGCGCCCAGCATGCAGAGCATTTTGGATCGGCTGGTAGCGCCGCTTCCCACGAACCGTGCGGTGATCTGTATTTCCGAGCGTTGGCGCGCGGTGCTTCCGTCGGTGCAGTTGGGATTTTCACCGGACTTTGCCGCCAATCTCGACGCCAGCGGCGCCGGCGAATATGTCTGTGAACTTGCTTACCGGCGCGGAGGGTTTGTTACTTTCCGCAACATTCCTGAAATGTCTGAGCCTTTGCCGGCGTTTCCCGGCGGACGCTTTGAGCAGTTTCGTCGTGCGCTAACTGCCGAAAACATTCGCAACGTGACCGCAGTCAGCCTGCAAACTCGCGAGCACAACTTCGGGGTCGTCCTGTTTCCTCATGCGGAACGGAGACTTTTTGGCGACTCCAACCTGCGGCTGCTGATCGGGCTGGCCCTGCAGATCGGGCTCACCCTGGAAAATTACGTCGTCATGCACGACGCCCAGCGTCGGACCAAGGAATACCAACTTCTTACCCAGATCGGCCAGGCAATCAGTTCCCGCTTAAACCAGCAGGAAGTCTTGCGTACCGTGCACAAAGAGCTGGGACAAATCTGCGACACGTCCAACTTCTACGTTGCCTTTCAGGAAGGCGACGCAATTGTTTTTCATATCGAGGTCGAAGACGGGCAGTATCTGCCACGCCGCCAACGCAAGCTGGACAACGGTTTAACGGAGTACATGTTGCGTACCGGCCAACCTATTCTGATTCGATCCGATATTGATCGCGCCCGCGAAAGGTTGGGAGTCGGCTTCGTTCCCAAGCGTCCGGCAAAGTCTTTTTGCGGCGCTCCCATTCTGATCAACGGCAAAGCTATGGGAGTCATGGCTGCCATGAGTCCCGCCCGCGAGTACGTCTTCGAACAGCGCGATTTGGACGTGCTCAAGACTGCCGCGGGCCAGGTTTCCGTCGCCATCGAGAACGCACGTCTTTTTGCAGAGGAGCAGCTTCGCTCACGCCAGTTTGCTTTTCTGAACAACGTTTCTAAAACCGCAATCTCGAGCGAAGACGCCGAGCAGATGCTGGCCGAAATTGTGGGGCATATTCAGAAGAACTTCCGCTTCGACCACATCGGTATCGCCATTCTCGACTATGCCACCAAGGAAATCGAAATCAAAGCCGAGGCGGGCACCACCGCGCGTGAGACCGGAAAGAGGATCCCGGTAAACGTAGGGATAATGGGCAAAGTCGCGCGGACGGGAGAGGCCGTCTGCATTAACGCCGGCGATCCCGGACAGTTCCAGGCCCTCCTGCCGAGCTCGCGCAGCGCGCTGTGTATTCCCATTGCATACGGCGACACCTTGCTCGGCGTGTTGAATGTTGAGAGCGAACAGGAGCGCGCGTTCGCCGAGGAAGACCGGCTGGTCATGAATACTTTGGCCGATCTGCTCGCTACCGCGTTGCATAATTCTTTCGTATTCCAAAAGCTGCAGCAGCAGTCAATCACCGACGGACTGACCAGTATCAAGACCCGGCGGTTCTTCTGGGAAGCGCTTACCGGGGAGTGGAAACGCGCCTCCCGCTCTGGCCGGCCCTTTTCGGTCGTACTCATCGATTTGGACAAGTTCAAGGAAGTCAACGACACCTTCGGACACATGGAAGGCGACCTGGTGCTCGCGCGGGTGGGGCGGCTGCTTGAGCAGAAGTGCCGACAGTCGAACGTCGTCGCCAGATACGGCGGAGACGAATTCGTCATTCTGATGCCTGAGACTGGGGTTGAGCAGGCGCAAATTCTGGCAGAACGCCTACGGCTGTGGCTGGCCACTGATCCCATGCTCAGCGAGCACAAAATCACGGGAAGTTTCGGGGTTGCCAGCTTTCCGCTGCACGGATTCTCAGCTGAGGACATCATTCGGGTTGCTGACGCCGGAATGTACGTGTCCAAAAAGGCGGGAGGAGACCGGGTTTCAACTGCCGAAAATTACGACCAGGACCAGGATTCGATCACTCAGCGGCAACTTGTCTCTGGCTACATCGAAGGCTTTCTGCAGCGCGAACGCACAGGGCCGGAACAGGTTGAAGAACTGGTTGGAAGTTTGCGCAAGCTGTCCGCCGGAGGCCAGGAAAAAAATCTTCCGCTGTTGCGCGATTCAATTGAGGCGCTGGCACGCGCGGCGGAGTCACGTGAGTTGAACGCCCCCGGACATGGAGAGGCGGTGGCGCAGTATTCGGCCATGATCGGCCGCGCACTCGGATTCTCTCCAGAGGATGTCCGCGAGCTGGCTTTTGCCGGACGCGTGCACGATGTGGGGAAAATATTCGTTCCCGAGAGCGTTCTGAATCACCATGCTACGCTGTCCGACGATGAGTTCCACCAGGTGAAAATGCACAGTCGCCTGGGCGGCGAAATTGTCAGCACTCTTCCTAAAGCTGAGCGCGTCCAAAAAGCCGTCGAAGGGCATCACGAGCGGGTAGACGGCAGCGGCTATCCGGCTGGTCTGTGCGGAGAGGACATTCCGCTGTGGGCGCGCATCATCGCGGTTGCGGATGCATACGTAAATCTCACCAGTGACCGCTCCCTTGCTCCCGGCAAGACCAGCGAACAAGCAATCACTGAGCTCGAGAAAGCCAGCGGCGTCAAATTTGACGGCATGTTGGTGCGTATTCTCACGCGTGAGTTGAAGTCGGAGCGCAGCCTGCCAGGGCTCGGCACTTAGGCTCCCCCACCCTAGCTCCATCCATTTGCCAAACCGGGGCTGCAGGCCCGAAACTATCCCACTATGCCTGTCGCCTTGTCTTTGGAAGGTAAAGTTGCCCTGGTCACCGGAGGTTCACGAGGAATCGGTGCGGCCTGCGTGCGGATGTTCGTTCAGGCGGAGGCGAAAGTTTTCTTTAGCTACGAGAAAGCCAAAGCGGCGGCGGAAGCGCTGGTTCTCAAGTGCGGAGAGCAGAACTGCGCGGCCGTGGCCTGCAGCCTGAATTCGGTTAACGCTGCGCAGGAACTCGTCTCCGCCTGCCTCTCGCGCTTTGGCCGTCTCGATATTCTGGTGGCCAACCATGGCATCTGGCCGCCCGAAGACATGCCTATCGACAAAATGCCTGACGAGCAGTGGCACCGGACGGTTGCGGTAAATCTCGACGCGGTCTTTGGCTTGGTCAAGTATTCGGTCGCCGAAATGAAAAAGCACGCCGTGCCACAGTCCCCCAAACATATTGTTCTTATCAGCTCGACTGCCGGTCAGCGTGGCGAAGCCTTCCATTGCGATTACGCCGCGACCAAAGGCGCGCTCATCAGCATGGTCAAAGGCTTGTCGACGGAGCTCGCCAGGAATCATATATACGTGAACTGCGTCGCTCCCGGCTGGGTGGATACCGATATGTCGCGTTCCACGCTTGACGATCCTGAGAGCGCGAAGAAAGTCTTGAATACAATCCCGTTAGGACGGGTCGGCACCCCCGACGAAATCGCCGCCCCGGTGTTGTTCCTGTGCACTCCTGGGGCGGGCTTCATCAGCGGCGAAGTCTTCAACGTAAATGGCGGCGCCGTACTGGCGGGGTAGACGGCCGCGGTCAAAGCCGCCGAGACTCATTCAAGAATTGCATCTAAGATAGTGAGTGATGAAATATGCCGCCGCTTTGTTGTTGCTGACCGCGCTCATCTTTACCCAGAGCGCCTTGTGCGCAGCTCAGCAGGACACATCTGAAGGCGCTACCGACCAAACTACTTCCTCAATACCGGTTGATCAAGAAAACGTCCGCAAAGCGAAAGCAGTTCTTGACCAAGCCATTCAGGCGCTTGGGGGCGATGCGTACATGAACTGGAAGGAGATGTCGCAGGAAGGACGCGCTTACAGCTTCCATCACGGCCAACCCAACAGCCTGGGGACACTTTTCTGGCGCTTCAAGCAATTTCCTGATAAGGAACGCGTCGAACTCACCAAAAAACGTGACGTGATCGAAATTTTCAGCGGGGACAAGGGCTATGAGATCACGTATAAAGGCGTCCGTAATCTGGATCAAAAGGACGAACTGGATCCTTTCCTTCGTCGTCGTCATTATTCACTCGACCTGGTCTTACGCGAGTGGCTGCACCAACCAGGCGTCGCTCTGTTCTATGAAGGGCAGACGGTGGCCGCGCAGAAGGAGACCAACCAGGTCACTATCATGAATGCGAAGAATGAAGCCGTCACCTTGAACTTTGAAATCAATAGCCACCTGCCGGTTAAGAAGAGCTTTGTCTGGCGGGACCCGGTGGACAAACAGCGCAATGTCGAGGAAGAAATCTACGACAACTACCGATTGATACAGGGCATAATGACCCCGTTTGACCTTACCCGCACCTTCAACGGTGACATGTCAGCGCAGTCTTTTCTGACCTCTGCCAGCTATAACCAGCCGGTACAGGACAGCTTCTACGATCCTCAGGCGTCGGCCCCTAAGCACCACTGAAGTGTTGCTGTTTCGGAAACCATACGGGTTAGAGCTTTGGTGCACTGCAAATCGGTACAGCGATAGTAAACTGCTTATTTTGTGTAGTTTACATGATATCTCGCGCTCTCTGCGCGTAATCGACTGTGGCTAATTTGCCACAGACAAAATTCTGTGGTTGGGCATTAGCCTACTTATTCCAACACCCGTTTTGATTCAGGAACAAACAATTCGCTCCGCCACCCAGTGCAGCGGAATCGGGCTGCATTCAGGCGCGCCGGTCAATCTCAAGATACTGCCCGCTGCCGCCGGAACTGGCATCGTCTTCCGACGCACCGATCTTGACGGCTTCGAAGTCGAGGCAATCAGTCGCAATGTCGCCCGCGTCAGCTACGCCACCAGCTTGATGAAGAAGAGCGTGCTCATCTCTACCACCGAGCACCTGCTATCCGCCTTCGTCGGAATGGGCATAGATAACGCCATCGTCGAACTCGACAACCTGGAACTTCCAATTCTGGATGGAAGCGCCCGGCCTTTTGTGGATCTGGTGCGCCATGCGGGCGTGCGTAAGCAGCGCCGGCCGCGAACTTACGTCCGTATTCTGCGGCCACTCGAATTACGGGATGGCAACAAGTTCATCGCCGTGTATCCTGCCGACCGTTATTCCGTCTCATACACTATCAATTTTCCGCATCCGCTGATCGGGCGCGAAAGCCACGCGCTCGAGCTGACGAATGGCCAGTACGTTTCTCATATCGCTCCGGCCCGCACCTTCGGCTTCTTGCACGAAGCCGACGCCATGCGTCAGCAGGGTCTGATTCGTGGCGCATCCCGCGAGAATGCGATTGTGCTGACGCACGACGGTGTGGAAAATCCCCCTCTGCGTTTTGACGACGAATTTGTGCGCCACAAGATCCTCGATTTGATCGGTGACCTGGCGCTGGTCGGCCATCAAATTTTGGGCAACGTTGTGGCCGATCGTGCCGGACACGCCATGCATACCGCGCTGGTTTCCCGTCTTCTGCGGGACAAGAGTCTCTGGGAAGAAACAACCCTTTCAGAAGAAGGATCCACGGAGTACGCGCAGCCGGAAATTTCGGCTCATCCCATACAGTGAACCTTGGCGTGCCTCGCCTCGGAGACCTTGCCAGAGTCGTCGATCTTCATCGAACCCGTTACCTCTTGATATCCGAGAACGTCGCTTCCTGCCACTCCGGGGATGGGAAATACCAGTCGCTCGCCCCTGCCTCGTGATTATTGCCACCGCTGCCGTAGGCGACGGTTGGATCTCGCCAATAGTCGAAACCTATTTGCAGAAGCGCGCCGTTAGAGACTTTGGCACGAATTTTCACCGTGCATCCTTCGAAATGGCCTTGCGGAATGGCACCGCGCGGAGACGCGGCCCAAAAATGCCATACCTTGTCAGGACGGCTGCCGACGTGGAGAATCGCAACCTCACGGTTGTCGGAATAATCGAGAGGCATGGGATCGTGAACATCTGTTCCAAACCATGGGGAGCGGCGGTATAAGCCTCCGCGCACCGTTCCTTCGTCATCGTTCAGGACGAAGTTGCGGCCGTCGGCACGGCAAATGAGTTGAGTGCGCGCGACCTCAATCGTTGCGTCTCTGTGGTTGGGTACGCGGGTATCCGCAATAGCAATTCCCCAGAGCATCGCCGAGGAGAACTCCGGCGGCTTAGGAACAGGATTGATGTATCCCGACTTGTAACGGACTTCGGAAGGTATGCGTAGATCGGCCTCTGAGAATAGAAGAGCACTCACGAAGCAGCAAGCGAGAGCGGCGGCGGCTCCCAGAACTTTGCCAAGTCTCGATGCTTGCGGCAAGCGGCGCATCAAGACATCCTTGCATCGCTGAATGCCGGTGCGGCCGGAAAAATTGTTGTCGTGGTCACCTTTTCCCGAAATCGTACTAGCATCGAACTGCAGCACCATATCCAGAAACATCCCTAGGAACCACCATGCGGACCCGCGACTCACTTGCGGGTGTTGCTTTCGAGCTTTGTTCCCCGATACTATGTTTGCTCTGTGGAGGACGAATGACGACGCAAGAATTCTTTGAGCAACTAGATGCGCGCATTGCGCAATATGACCTGCTTTGCCATCCCTTTTATAAGGCGTGGGCGGCCGGCGAACTTACCCGCGAGGATCTGCGCCACTACGGGCGCGAATATTACTCGCATGTCGAGGCGTTCCCTTCGTACTTGACCGAATTCGCCTCGCGTACTTCTGACGCGCCACTGCGCCGCGCCGTGCTGGCCAACCGCAATGAAGAAATGGGAGCCGGCGGATCGCGACCCCACCAGGAACTCTGGATGGATTTCGTGGAAGGAATGGGTGGAGAGCGCACCAACGCGAACGCTGGGCTTCCAGAGATGAAGGAACTGGTGAAGTGGTTTGTTCTTGTCGCCCGTGAAGGCGCTTCCGAAGAGGCCCTGGCCGCGTTTTATGCTTACGAGTCGCAGGTCCCGCGAGTGGCGGCAGAAAAAGCGCGTGGTCTGCGGGAAATGTATGGCGCTGACGAAAAGACCTGTGGTTATTTCACCTTGCACACCACCGCCGATGTGTATCACTCGCGCGTATGGCGAGGTCAGCTGGCGAGGACCGTCGAAGGCAATCCTCAAGCCGCTAATAAAGCGCTCAACGCTGGTGAGAATGCAGCTAAAGCACTGTGGAACGCGCTGGATGGAATAGAGGCCGCCAGGATGGCAAGGGCGGCGTAATCTTGAAACAGTCTTAATTTCTTCGCACGATGAATTCTGCTTCAGCGCAGCTCGGCAAAGCTTCAATTGTTTTCTGGGCTGTGGCGCTGTTCTCTCCTGTTGCACTCCACGCACAAGCAAGCTCACCCAGTTCCGATCTGCAAATGAAGGCCGAAACAGGTGATGCGGTTGCCCAGTATCAGCTAGGGCTGGCTTATGCTGAGGGAAGCGGCGTGCCGCAGAGTGATCGCTCCGCGATTGATTGGTACCGCAAAGCTGCCGAGCGCGGGAACCCTGAGGCCCAGAACAGTCTCGGAGTAATGTACTTCAACGGACGCGGGGTGGAGGAGGATTGGGCCGAGGCGGTCCGGCGGTATCACCAGGCTGCGCGACAAAAGAATGCAATGGCAATGTTTAACCTCGGTGTTGCCTACTACAACGGCGATCGCAACGGCACCGGCGTGGACGATGCTGCCGCCTACGCCTGGTTCAAACTCGCTGAGCAGAACGGGAGCGCCAGCGCGAAAGAAGCGGTCGCCAGAAGCGAGAAGGAACTTCCAGGATTTCAGCAGAACTTGGGATTGCTCCACATCGCAGACATGTACCTCAAAGGCGAAGAACTGCCTCAAAACATAGTTGAAGCTGAACGGTGGATGCAGATAGTTGCGGAGCGCGGTGACTCTGTAACCCAGGTACGACTGGCGCGAACGTTCGAGCAGCAGGAACAGCCCGACTACGAGAAGGCTTTTCTTTGGTGTAAGCGATCGGCGCAAATAGGAAATGACGACGCCCGTTATTACCTTGCGGACCTGTACCGAAAAGGATTAGGTACCGCAAAAAATCCCACTGAAGCGCTAAATTTGTTTCAGCTGGCGGCGGCCCACAGGCATTTTGCATCGATGGAGGCCGCTGCTGAGATGCTTCTTACCGGCGAAGGTGGGAAGCAAGATTTGCAGCAAGCATTTGTGTATTTCATCATCCTTGCTGCGAATGGAGATCGGAATGCCCCCGAGAGAGCGTTGACGGCCAAGTCACAAATGAATCCAAAGCAATGGAAGAAAACACAAGACCGGCTTAAGCGCTCCGGGTTCGATCCGAAGAAAGTCGAAATCGCGTTGGAGAAATCGCAGCAACGCCAGAGCCAGCCTTGAAACCTGTAGCCATCGGTGCGCGCGGCGAGGCGGAAGAAACCGTCGAATTCAAGCACACGTTGACCGCTCACCACCCGCAACTGCCACCCGTCTATTCGACACCTGACATGATTCGTCTTATGGAAACGGCAGCGTTCCTTGCCTTGCAGCCCTGCTGCGAAGGCGACGAAATCAGTGTGGGCACGTCCATCAACATCGAGCACCGCGGCGCATCAGGTATCGGAGCGAAGATTAAAGCTGAGGCAATTGTGGAGAGCTTCGACGGACGCTTTTATACCGTAAGAGTGTCTGCGAGAGACGGCGAGCGCGAGATTGGGCGCGGCACGGTGGGCCGGGCGGTCGTGAGCGTGGCGAACTTTACTGCAAAGACAAAGACGAAGAAGAGTGTGGAGGCGTAAAGCAATTTGCATTCTGGCAATCGGTCTCCGAAGATCTTAATTCCCGCCTCCTACCGCTTAGCATTATCATTGACCCGTGCACCGGCTGACCCAATCAGTGCTCGGATTTATCTTCAAGCATGATCTCTTGCAACCCGGGGATCGCGTTGGCGTTGCAGTTTCCGGTGGCGCAGATTCTGTTGCGTTGCTGCGAATTCTGATCGAGCTTCGGCCGGAGTTGGGCATTGTGCTCTGCGTCGTTCACCTCAATCACCGGCTGAGAGGCGATGAATCCGACACCGATCAGGAGTTCGTGTCCAAACTTGCCGAGGCCCATGAACTGAAATTCATTTGTGAAAGCGGAGACGCCAAAGCCCATGCGAGCGCAAACAAGCTCAGCCTGGAGACCGCAGCCCGGAATTTGCGCTACGACTTTTTCGATAGAGTTCTGATCAGTGAGAATCTCGGCCGGCTTGCCACCGCGCACACCCTCGACGACCAGGCGGAAACTGTTCTTCTGAAACTCGTACGAGGGGCCGGGACAAGAGGGTTAGCAGGAATTTATCCAAGCCGCAGCAGTCAGCATTCGTCAACCGGGATTTTGCGAAACAAGGCCGTGGTCCGGCCTCTGCTGGGAGTTCGCCGTCAGGACATCGAAGCCTACTTGAGCGAGATCAAGCAGGCCTGGCGTGAAGACTCCACCAATCGCGAGCTTCGGCACACGCGCAATCGCCTTCGCCACGAGATCCTGCCACGCCTGGAGCACGAGATAAATCCGCGTGTTCGCGAGGCGCTGGCCGAGGCGGCGGAAATCGCACGTTCCGAAGAGCAATACTGGTCGGACAAGATCGCCCGTTTGCTGCCCCGGGTCTGGAACCACTCCAAGAACGGCGGCAGTTTGAACCGCGACTCGATTGCACAACTTGAACTCGCAGTCCAAAGGCGAATTGTTCGCGCCGTTGGTGAATCGCTCGGCCTCAATTTCGAATTCCGGCACGTGGAAGAGATTCTTAATCTGCATGAAGCCGGCGACCGTGCCACCTTGCCACACGGCTGGGCAGCGGTGTTGCTCAATCACGAGGTCCGTTTTGAACGCCGGGATATTGAGCCGCGAGACTACGAACGTGCGCTGTCAGTGCCGGGAAGAGTTGTTGTTCCCGAAGCCAATGCCGTCGTCGAAGCAGTTATGGTCAGCGAACCAGATCAGTACGTTAGCGAACACTTATTAAATAAACAATTCGCCATCAAAGGACTTCTTGTCCGTAACTGGCGCCCCGGCGATCGCTTCTGGCCCGCAAATCGCAAGCAGCCCAAGAAGATTAAGGAATTGCTGCAGGACCGTCACATCACGGGCGAAGTGAAGAAGGGCTGGCCTGTAGTAGCCAGCGGGGACGAAGTCATTTGGGTCCGCGACTTCGGAGTTCGCCGCGACTGCCAGGCAAGAGGCCCAGAAGGGGTGCTCATTACCGCATCAATACTTGAAACCGTGTCGTAAGGCCCATTAACGTCCAGTAATCGAGGGTTCCCACCGCTGCTGCAGTCCTGATTCAGTCCCAATTCCAAGATGAACTTGTGACCTAAGTTATCCGAAGAAGCTGCCGCATTTTTTCTTGGAGCAGCGTAGAATGGGGTAGCGTCATTTTGTCGATCTAAATACCGGGGCGAGCATCTAATCCAGTGGGAAGGGTGCAAATCCGCCGGGCTCCAGCCGGAGTCTAAGCATTTACCAGTGCACCGGGGCAGAAGACAAGGCGGCCTTTCTCAGGAGCTTTTCGAGTGAATTCAACGGTAAAAACGATCATTTTTTGGGTAGTGATTGCGGTTTCTGCCCTCCTGCTATGGCAGGTGGTCAGGCAGGCCAACTCCGGCCAGAAAGTCCAGGAGATCAATTTTTCGCAATTTATGAGTGAAGTTGATCAGGGCAGCATTAAGGAAGTGACCCTGACCGGCCAGGAGGCTACCGGAAAAGAGGCCAACGGCGCCAGCTTCCATCTGATCGTCCCTGCCAACTACCCGGACATGATCAAGAAGCTCCAGGAAAAAGGCGTCAGCATCACCGTTAAGGATGTGAGCAGTGGCAGTTGGGGCTGGCTGGTGAATCTTGCGCCGCTCGCACTGTTGGCTGCGCTGTGGTACTTCATGATCCGGCAGATGCAGACCGGTGGAAACAAGGCCCTGTCATTCGGCAAGAGCCGGGCCCGCCTACTCTCCATGCAGCAGAAAAAGGTCACATTTAAAGATGTGGCCGGCGTGGATGAAGCCAAAGAAGAACTAAAAGAGATTATCGAATTTCTGCGGGAAGCCCAGAAATTCCAGAAGCTGGGCGGTCGCATTCCCAAGGGCGTGCTGCTGGTCGGGCCTCCGGGAACAGGCAAAACCTTGCTGGCCAGAGCTGTAGCCGGCGAAGCCAATGTGCCCTTCTTTTCGATTTCGGGTTCCGACTTCGTTGAGATGTTTGTGGGCGTGGGAGCGTCCCGGGTCCGCGATTTGTTCGAACAGGGCAAGAAGAATGCTCCTTGCATTATCTTCATTGACGAAATCGACGCGGTCGGACGTCACCGCGGTGCCGGGCTTGGCGGCGGCCATGACGAGCGTGAGCAGACTCTGAATCAGTTGCTGGTCGAAATGGACGGCTTCGAATCGAACGAAGGCGTCATTCTGATGGCCGCGACCAACCGGCCTGACGTTCTCGACCCCGCGCTGCTGCGGCCCGGACGCTTTGATCGTCGCGTGGTCGTAAATCGCCCCGACGTTCGTGGCCGCGAAGAAATCCTTCGCGTACATACCCGCAAGATTCCTTTGGCGGACGATGTTGATCTGTCTGTTCTGGCTCGCGGCACACCCGGTTTCTCCGGCGCCGATCTTGCCAATATGGTCAACGAAGCAGCGTTGGCAGCAGCCCGGCAGAATCGCAAAGCCGTGCTGCAATACGATTTTGAGCTGGCGAAAGATAAAGTGCTGATGGGCGTCGAGCGCAAGTCGCTCCTGCTCTCAGACGAAGAAAAGAAAGT
>Ga0070717_10002678_pt1 | contig 12550 bp, 7 predicted proteins | sample LARL113metaG_FD_71366 | JGI IMG/M metagenome (GOLD analysis project Ga0070717, IMG submission 71366) | Corn, switchgrass and miscanthus rhizosphere microbial communities from Kellogg Biological Station, Michigan, USA - LAR L11-3 metaG | ecosystem: Host-associated > Plants > Roots > Rhizosphere ...
TGAACAAGCGGCTCCTGCGCGTCAGCGTGCGGCCGCATCGCCCCACTATCCACGGTGGACTCCCCCAGTTATCGCAGTGTCCAGGAGCCTTTAAAAGACCTTTAACGAGTGCAGTGTCAGCACGAGACCAGTCGCCACACCAGCTAGCTGGGTTATGAGAAACCAGTTTCGCTGGTGCGGCGCTTCGAGTATGAGCTCATCACCAGCGTCGATTCCGAGCTCGCCGAGCGGCAACCGCCGCACCATTGCGTCACGAACCGAGCGCTCCCCAATGAGCAGCGTGCGGCCTCGCCGCACCTGTACCCGGTCCATGTCCGCTTGCGTCGAGGGGCCGCCAGCGACCATCAGCAGATCGCCGAGCGAGATCTGGAGAGGAACCCGGTAATAGCCCGGATGTACGACCGCGCCGAGCACGCCGACGGGTACGAGCGGAATCACGCGAACGTCATCGTGCTTCACGTACTGTTGTAATTGTTGGCTGACATAGCTCTGCAGCCCCGCGCGCAGCACGCCATCCAGGGAAATCGGAGGGAGCTGCTGGAGGACGATGGTGCGGTCGCTCAGCACGGTGAGCGTATCCGTTCGCATCGAATCGCCGCGACTGATAACGATGATGCGGTCGCCCGGTTGGAAATCACCGTTGCCGCTCTGGGCGGACGCAACGGAGGACGTGATGATCAGCAACAGCCAGGCGATCACGCCGATGCGAGTCATTGCGAGAATCAATGATTCTCGTTGATGGAATGCTGATCGTCGGTTGTGGTTGCGCATGTGAGAAACCCAACGGCGGATTTGACAACGTGCACTACAAGCTGCGTGCCTCACGTGACGCCGATCACGTCCTGTCGCGATTGAGAATGTCGAGAACCGTTTCCATCTCCGATTTCAGCGTTCGATCGAGAGAAGCCCCGAGCGGCGCGCGAACTCGTCGAGCTGCGACTCGATCGCCGGAAGCTTCGCTTGCTCGTTCTGATCGGAATACGAATACGCGTAGTATTGGAAATCGCCCCCCATGTGGACGTCGTTCAGCACGACGCCGAGTAGGCGTATCGGCAGACGCGTAATGAGCTTGAGCTTGGCCTCCGCCAGCTTGCGATTTGATTCGCCGGCCCGCAGAACGAGGAGCATGTTCCCCGTCGCGACGCCGAGGACGAACGGATCGATGCCAGCGCCTAACGGCGAGCAGTCGACGATGACGGCCTCGAAACGACGCTGCAACTCCGTCATGAGGTCGGGCAACACGGGGGACATGAGGAGCTCCGGCCCACGCTGCTGTTGCGTACCACGAGTCATCAGCCACAACTTCTCGTTACCCGTCTCATGTAACGTCTGCTCGAGCGTGGCGTCGCCGGTGACATAGTCCAGCAAGCCGGGCGCGCGTGGCACGCCGAAGCGCTTGTCCAATTCTCCGCGCCGGATGTCGGCATCCACGAGCAACGTCCGGTAGCCTGCCTCGGCGAACGATTGCGCGAGGTTTGCCGAGATCATGCTTTTGCCGTCGCCCGCATTCGGACTCGAGATCGTGACGAGGACACGACCCGCGGGATCGGCTGCCTGCGCGACACCCAATCGGATCGTTCGGAAGGCTTCTACCAGCTGCATCGCTTCAGGTTGCGCGTGCAGATCCTCGGGCTTCACGGCGGGGATGGCGCCGATTATGTCGAGTCCCATCTCCTCGCTGGCCTGCTCCGGATACCGGAAGCGCGGATCGTAGCGATCGAGAATAAAGGCGAGCGCGCCCGCGGCTGTGACGCCGATGAGAGCCGCCAGTGCGATGACGAATGGCGCGCGGTTGCTGGTGGGCGTCTCCGGCACCACGGGGGCATCGAGCACACTGAGATCGGAGACGGCGCTCGCCTCGGCGAGGTTCGCTTCGGCCGAGCGCGTCTTCAGCAAGGCGTAAAGATTCTCCGTCATCGCCAGATTTCGCCGCAGTCGCTGTTCCTCGATGCTGCGAACCGGCACATCGCGCAGCTCGCGCGCGCTACCCTGCAACTGCTCCTGGAGCTCGCCTTCCTGCATCTTGAGTTGCTCGTCCAGTCCATCGACGGCACGCGGAATCGTTTGCTCGCGCAGCTCAGTCACAGAGCCGCCGAGCGCGCGAACGGTTGGATGCGCATCGGTGAACTCCTTCCGTGCAGCGACCAGCTTCGCTTCGTTGTCGGCGAGTGCGTGGAGAGCGGTTTGGAGCTCCGGATCCGTGCGCGCCGCGGGGATGGCGTTCAAGGCGCCGGCGGCGAGCGTGCCGGCGCGCACACCGGCCATGGTGCGCTCCAAGGCCGCGCGCTGGCGGCGCACCCCATCATACGTGAGCTGCTGAGAGAAGAAGCTCGTGGATATCGGATCACGATCCCCGCCCTCGCTGGCGCCAGACGCTCGCGGACCTGTCGCCTCCTCTACCGGGGCACTGGTACTACGGGCGTCGGAGGGAAGCGTGATGGTGCGAACACGGAAGTTCTGAAGAGCGCCCTCGGCGCCCTGCAGGTCTTTCGTGGCGACATCGAGCTGGGTGTCGAGAGTCCGTGCAACCTCCACGAGATTCCGCTTCTTGAGATCGGCGGCCGCAGCGACGAATTGGTCGAGTAACGCCTGCATGATGGCGGTCATCCGCACCGGGTCCGTTCCGGTGAGGGTGACGCGCAGGAGGTTACTCCCATCCGGCAGCGAGCTCGTTAGGCTGGACCGAATGCCGAGCGCCGCCGTTCGCGGGCTGACGAGCGTAAACCGAATGTCGCGGCCGTGCCCGAGCGCGCCGGCGGAGGGTGCCCACAAAAAGCCGACGGTGCGGCCAATCGAATCGCCAACGACACCGTTCTCCACCCGTGGCCCGTTGACGAGCGTCAGCGTATAGAATCGCCCCCGTTGATCGATTTTCAGATCGTAGGCGCCGGTGCGAAAGTGGTCCGCTGTTCGAAAGTCTCGAAACAGTGACGAATCGGCCGCCGACGCAGGGGTGACATACAGCATCATGCGCCGCGCGACTTTGTCGAGAATGGCGAAGCTGGTGAGCAGCTCCGGCCATGCCGCCGTGTGCATCACCTCATCGCCACGAATCGGCGCGGCTCGCTGATCCTCGCGTGCCGGGGGCGTAATCCAGATCGTGGAGTGAACCACATAGATCGGCTTGATGAATCGGGAGGCAAACACGCCGCATCCGATGGCCGCGGCGATGACGAGCGCGAGGAGCCATTTGTAGCGGCGCAGTGCGGCGAAGTAGCGCGTCCACGAGATGCGCTTTTCCGACTTATGCAGCTCGTCCCAGTCCCACTTCTGAAGCGGCGGCTTGTCGTGCACCGGTGTAGCCGGCGGCGTGACGGCGGGCGCCGACATCGGCTCACGTTCTCGAACAGCTCGGGAGGTGGAAACAGGGTTCATAGCCTCGGGACGCGGCGCGACCACTCGTTGTCGGAGCTCGCATGAGGACGGCCGCGCCAAATCGCAATATTGGCGCCGGACACGTTGTCAGTGATCGAACAGGAGCGGAGCATCATGTCGCGTTATCGCAAATGATATGCACCATTCCGAATTATTCGAATCGCGCGGACGCCTTCGCGAACATCGCCGCGCCGGCAATACCGCCGTTAGGCAGGAGCGGTTCCGCTCAGGCAGTCCAGACATCCCATCTCCGTCGCAAACCGTTGACGGTCGCCATCACCAGCGCGGCCTGCAGCATCACCACCCAGACGACGCCGCTCGCCAACAGTCGAGCAATCTTCACTTTGCGGGCGGCGGTGACCGCGGCGAGTCCGAACACCGGGAGGCCCAACGCCACCGGCCGGAGCTCGAGCCAGTGCAGGAGCATCACGCTCGCACAGGCCGCGAGCCCGATACACCAATAGGGCGTGAGGAGCCGCAACAACTTATGAAACATGAACTGGAGCCAGATCGGATTGCGCGTGGGCACGAGCAACTCAGGAAGCCAGCAGCACATCTGAAGGACGCCGGTGAGCGTTCGCACCTTGCGGCGATACTCGTGCGACCGCTCGGGATTACGTAGATCCGTCGCGCGTGCGTCATCCACGAACGCGACCCGGCGACCAGCCAGCACCACGCGCATCGGCGTGTAGACGTCATCGAGAATCAGGGAAGCGGGCAACGGACTCCAGAGAGAGCGCCGCATAGCCCAGATGGCTCCGGTCGCGCCCACACAGGAATTGATCGTCGCTTCACAGCGACGGAGCCAACGCTCATAGGACCAGTAGCGTCCGACTGGTGAGCGACTCGCGCGCCCCGACAACTCGAGGCGGCCCGACGCGGCGCCGACTCGCGCGTCCTCGAAGGCCGCCGCGAGCCGCGCGATCGCGCCCGGCTCGAAGCGCTGATGAGCATCGGTGAATACCAGCAACTCGTGTTGCGCTGATCGTACGGCGGCGTTGATCGTGGCGGCCTTTCCACCCGGTTCATCGCCTCGCACGAGGCGAACGGCGCGACGGCCAACGAGATCGTCCGGAATCGGGTGGCCGGTTCGCGCATCGATACCCACGATCACCTCGAGGCACTCGACGTCGCACCCGGCGCTCAGACAGTCCGCAACGCGCGCCCGAACCGTCTCCGGGTCATCGCGCGTAGCGATGATGACAGAGACGGAAGGCAGCGATTCTTTGCCCGACGCGGTGCGCCCGAGGTGCCGGCGTCTCGCGGCAAGGAATCCAATGAAGAGTGGATAGACGATCCAGACGAGCACAATGCCGCCGGCGCACAGCAGCGCGACTCCGCGGACGAATGTCATTGCGCCACCCCAATCACCACCACCCCGCACCTCCTCGTCGGCTGCCTATCTATAGAACGGGTGGCTGCCGAGCAGGAGGCATACCAGTGGGAATGTCAGGCCGCGAATAGCCACGCGCTGAATTGAGTTTTTGCTCATCGACACAAAGCACGCGTTGTTCGGTCAATGCGTAACGGAACGATAGTTCCGCTTTCTGATATCGCTCAGCGGCGCGGCGCGCCTTGTCCACACGCCGGCGTTGACAAACACTGATCATCGCGCGTGGCGAGCCTCTTTTGGCAAACGCTCAACGTCGTGGTCTCCGCCTTGCGATGGTCACGCGCGCGGCGAGGGGGGCTGATGCGGTATCGTGAGTTGATCGAGTCGTTCGGCGTGATGTGGACGCGCGCGGAAACACGATTCCGCCCCGCCTACTCGGAGCGGCGCTCAGCGAGCACGTGGAGCAGCTGTGTGTGCGGGCGGCGCGGCGAACGATGGCGGTGCCGCGGGAGCTCGCGCCTAACGACCATGCGCCCGCTCGGTCCGACAGCAACGCCAAACCATTAGCCGGGGGTCAACGTGCGGTATCTCGTGACTGGAGGCGCCGGATTTATCGGTTCACACCTCGTCGAGCACCTCGTCCGTGAGGGTCAAAAGGTCGTCGTGATCGACGACTTCTCGACGGGAAAGCGCGAAAATCTCGATGGGTTGCTCGACAAGATCGATCTCATCGAAGGCAGCATCGTCGACGCCGCGATGTGTTCACGTGCCTGTCGCGGCGTGGACTTCGTGCTGCATCAGGCCGCGCTCGCGTCGGTCCCCCGCTCCCTGCAGAACCCCGTCGCGACGCACCACGCCAACGTGACCGGCACTCTGAATGTGCTGCTCGCGGCCAGGGACGCCGGCGTTAGGCGCGTCGTCTATGCCGCCTCGTCCTCCGCCTACGGCAACACAGCCGAGCTGCCGAAGCACGAGGGAATGGTCCCGCGGCCGCTCTCACCATATGCGGTGAGCAAACTCGCGGGGGAGCACTACTGCCGCGCGCTGCACGCGTCCTTCGGGATCGAGACCGTGGCGCTTCGGTACTTCAATATCTTCGGTCCACGGCAGGACCCCATGTCGCAGTATGCGGCGGTCGTGCCCAAGTTCATCGTCGCGGCACAGTCGAATCAGGGGCCGGTGATCTTTGGTGACGGCGAGCAGACGCGAGACTTCACGTATGTGGCCAATGCCGTGAGGGCGAACATGTTGGCATGTGTCGCACCCGCAACGGCGTGCGGCGAGGTCGTCAACGTGGGCTGTGGCTCACGCATCTCGGTGAACGAGTTGTGGCAACGTATCGCGACGCTACTCGACTGCGCGGCGCAGCCCCACTACGTGCCCGCGCGCGGTGGAGATGTGCGTGACTCGCTCGCGTCGCTCGACAAGTCGCAACGACTGCTTGGCTACACACCCGCCGTCACGATCGACGAAGGTCTCGGCCGGACGGTGGAATGGTACACGGTGCGAAACGCCGTTACCGAAGTCTCGGCACAACCCGCGTTGGTCTCGGATCTCCTCAGTCACGGAGCGGCGGTTCCGCAAATCGAGCAGCAGCCGATGGCGTAAGAACGAAGATCCTGGCCGCTCTGCCGGCTCGAACAGGAAAATCCACCCCGGGGACACGTGCCGGTCCGCAGCGTCCGATTCCCCGGGGTGCCCGAGAGAACTATTGGTCTCTTGGCAGCGTGAGAATGAATGTGGACCCTTGCCCAACGATGCTCTCGACCTCGAGATCACCACCCATCGCGCGGGCCAGATCGCGGCTGATCGCGAGCCCCAATCCCGAACCCTCCTTCGTACTCGTCAGGCTCCGATCGAGCTGCACGAAGGGCTCGAAGATGAGCTGGAGCTTGTCGGGCGGAATGCCGATGCCGGTGTCCCGACAGCGCATTGTGATACGAGTGGCGTCGCTTTCGCACGTGACATCCACGGAGCCGCCCGGCGACGTGAACTTGACCGCGTTCGACAGCAGGTTGACAAGAATCTGCTGGACCTTGTCACGGTCGCCTCGCAACGCCAGATCCGGATCACAGCTCCCGACAGCGAACTGGAGATTCTTCGCCTGTAATTGCGGTGAGACGAGTGCCTCTATGTCGGCAAGAAGGCTGGCGACAACGACGCGCTCGTCAGCGTAATGGACCTGACCCGCTTCCATACGCGCGTAGTTGAGCACATCGTTAACAAGCGCGAGCAGCGTGCGCTCGCTGCGTGCGATGCGCTCGAGGTCATCGAGCTGTTCCGCGGTGACTGGTCCGCGAATCCCCAACCGTAGCAGGTCCGCGTAACCGGCAATGGCGTTGAGTGGGGTGCGCAACTCGTGGCTCATCACGGCGAGGAATTCGGTCTTGGCCCGGTTGGCGGCGTCGGCCTCGGCCCGCGCCGCTTCCGCGTCCACCGCCTCCTGCTGAAGCGCTTCGTTCGCCTGCTCGAGCTCCTCGGTGAGTGACTGGGCCTCCTCCGTCTGCGCTTCCAGCTCGAGCGCCTGCTGCTGGAGCTCGTCGGTCAACCGAAGCAGTTGCTGATTGTAGGCATCCGCCTCGTTGCGAGCCGCGCGTTCGGCGGCCAATGACCGCGCCTGCTCCTCGGCGCTCCGGCGCTCCGTGAGATCGCGCGTGATCTTGGCGAAGCCGATCAGAGTGCCATTCTCATCGTGCAGTGCCGTGATGACGACGTTCGCCCAGAATCGTGTACCGTCTTTGCGAATTCGCCAACCTTCATCCTCCACCCGTCCAACACGGGACGCGATCTCGAGCAGCTTCGTCGGCTTCTGCGCGACGATGTCCGCCTCGGGATAGAACGTCGAGAAGTGTTTGCCGATGATTTCCTGTGCCGTGTAGCCCTTCAGTCGCTGGGCTCCCGGGTTCCAACTTCGGATGTGCCCCGTGGCATCGAGGACGAAGATCGCGTAATCAGCCACGCTCTCGACGAGCAGCCGATAGAGATGGTCCGACTGTTCGAGTTGGGACAGAAGGGCGTGGGCATCGTCGTGCCCAACGTGCTCGTTTTGATTCGCGCTCTTGAACGTCGTCATCGGCTCCCGTGAGACCGGCAGAACCGTCCTCGACAATGCGCATGGAGAGTCGCACCGGACGCGGCCGCCTGAGTTGCTAGGTTATTGGCAAATTCTACTCCTAGCGGGCGCGAGCCTACGGAGTCTTCGGGAATCTTCTGCGAACTCGAGTGCTGTCGCGAGGTCGGTCGACGAAGGGCCCGACGTCTCATCATCACGGAAGAGGAGAAGGAGCGGGGCCCGTATCGGAGCGCCTCGTGGTAGATCGCGTCCGCGATCGAGTCGTCTCGATCACGGCGCTCAGCGCGGCCACGTGCCTAACGGCTTGTCCGGCGGGCAGAGCATGACGGGCTACGGGCAGGACGATCGAAAGCTAGCCTTCCCGGCGATGCGTCAGTCTATAGCTCGATGCTGCGCGGCTGCCGCCCTCCTGGCTATTCGGCCCGGAGTGCCACGATCGGCGATACACGCGACGCGCGGAGCGCGGGTACCAGTCCGGCAGCGATGGCGCTCGCGGTGAGGACGACGACGGCAACCGCGATGGACGTCGGATCAGTCGTGGAAATGTCGTGCAGCTCGCTCGCGAGAAATCGCACGGTCGCAAGGACCAGTACTAATCCGACGACCATCCCAACGGCGACAAGCCGCAGAGCGTCGCCAAGCACCATGCCGATGACGCGCCTGCGGTCGGCGCCGAGGGCGATGCGGAGGCCGATCTCGCCAGTGCGGCGTGCCATCGCGTAGCTCATCACGCCGTACAAACCAATCGCGGCGAGCAGGAGTGCCAATGTGCCAAAGGCAGTCGCCAGCTGCGCCAGCAGACGCTCCTGGGAGATCGACTCGCTGAGGAGAGTCGGCAGCGGATCGATGGTGTCGATCGCCAGCACCGGATCGACGCCGAGGATCGCGGCGCGGAGCGGTTGCACGAGTGCTGATGGATCGCCGACGGTGCGCACCTCGAATCGGACACCGCTGGGCCAACCGAGGTTCAGACTGTCGGCCGCATGCACGAATGAGAAATACACGCGCCGCGGCATTGGCGCCGAGAGATCGTGGTCGCGAATGTCCGCGACGACGCCGACGATCTGCACGGGGACGGTGTCGTTGAAATGCAGATATCGGCCGACAGCGGTGTCGCCAAAATAGAATTTGGCGAGCGTCTGGTTGACGACGGCGACCCGCGGCGGCTGCACCTCGTCGGATTTTTCGATGTCGCGCCCCGCGAGCAGGTGCGCGCCGATGGCGTGCATGTAGCCCGCGCCCACCTGGTCCCACGCAATCTGCATATCCGACGGCTTGCGCATCGCGAAGCCCGGGATCTGGATCGTCGCGCCCGACTCGGTGCCGGAGAAGATGCCATTCTCGGAGAAGGTGACCGCCGCGACGCCTGGGAGGGCGGCAAGCCGGTCGCGCACATGATTGGCGAAGGGACCCAGCCTGGCGCCCGTGTAGCCGCGCGAGGGGGCATCGACGTCGATGATGACGAGGTGATCGCGATCGATGCCAACACGGGTCGACTGCACGTTGCGCAGGCTGCGCACGAGCATCGTCGCGGCGACGAGCAGTACGATCGACAACGCGACCTGGCCGATGACGAGCAGCATGCCAAGGGGCGTGCGACCGCGGCGGAGGCCTAACGAGCCACCGGCGATCGCGCCGGCGCCCGAACGCATCATCGAGGCGAGGTCGATCCGCGACGCGCGAAGCGCGGGGGCGAGCCCGAAGAGGCCGACCGCGCCGACCGAAACGAGCACGGTGAACGCGAGCACGGTGACGTCGGCTCCCGTCTCCAGCGGTATGCCGCGGCCGTCGGACGCGAGGGTGAGCAGCGCATGGCTTCCCCACCAGGCGACGAGCAGACCGGTTGCCGCGCTGAGGCACGCCAGCACCGCACTCTCCGTGAGGAGCTGCCGCACGAGCCGCGAGCGCTCGGCGCCGAGGGCGAGGCGGACGCTCATTTCGCGCCCGCGAGCGACGGCGCGCGCGAGCAGCAGGTTCGCGACGTTCGCGCAGATGATGCAGAGGAGGAGCGCGACGCCCGTCATGAGCGTGAAGAGCGGCGCGCGGAAGGTGTCTCGCACGCGTGAGAAACCCTTCGAGCCGTCACTGATGTAGAACTTGCTCTTGTCGGCGAGGAACTCGTGTACGAGCGGCGCGGGCCCGGCGGCGATGATGTCTCGCGTCATCAACACCGGGATCTGCAGCTGCGCCTGCGCCAGCGTCGCGCGCGGCGTTAGGCGGCCGAGCAATAACAGCCAGCTCGCTTTGCGGTCGTTGAGTACCTTCTCATGCGGTCGGAGCGCGTCCTGCATCGTGATCGGAAGCCAGATGTCCGGCGACGACCCGACAATCTCTCCCGTGTAGTAGGACGGAGCGACGCCGATGATGGTGATCTTGATGCCATCGATCGTCACGGCGCGGCCGATCACCGCTGGATCGCTCGCGAAGCGGCGCTCCCAGTAGCCATGGCTGATGACGGCGAGCGGCGAGGAGCCGGGGACGTCGTCCATGGACGCGTCGAACACTCGGCCGATCGCGGCCGGCACGCCGAGAAGGCTGAAATAGTTCGCGGTGACGAAGCGGCCGCGTGGGTGCTCGAGCTCGGGGTGCGACGGATCCAGCTGCACGTCGAGGCGCGGGGCGCGTCCGGACGCGAGCACGTCACTGAAGAGCCGATTGTGGTCGCGGATGTCCTTGTAGAGCGGATATGAAATAACGTCGGTCCGCACCGAGCCATTCCAACTGGAGCCGACGTGCGCCGGGTCACCGATGACGACGAGCTGCTCTGGATGCGCCACGGGCAGGGTGCGCATCATCACGGCGTCGATGAGGGTGAAGATGGCGGTGTTGGCGCCGATGCCGATGGCGAGCGCGCCGACGATGACGGCGGTGAAGGCCTTGTTGCGCCGCAGGGTACGGAGGGCAAAGGCCACGTCCTGTTTCAGTTCGCTGAGCATATCGCGTCGCGACCTCGCTCGTTCGCGTTGTTCGTCTAGCGTCACGCAGGACGTGCGCACCGCGTCCAGGTCGCCGAACTGGCGCAGCGCTTCGCGCCGCGCATCGTCGGGCGAGAGACCCAACTTGGTGAGCCGCTGAATGCGCATTTCCAGGTGGAACGCGAGCTCCTCATCGATCTCGCGGGCGATGCTCTGTTTGAGGAACGGAATTCGGAAGACGCGGCGCACGGTACCCTTCCCGAGGCGAATAGCGGCCGCGTACAAGGCCGCCGTCGTTGGTGAACAGGGCACTCCCCTCTGAACTAGAGGGAAGTAAAGCGAGAGCGCGACAAAAGGCAAGTTTCCAGTACGGCCGTGACTGGCAGCCGGTTCAGACCCTAACGAGTTGGCGCGTGGCGGAAGAGAGTGATCGGAGTACACGTGCGATGGAGAGCGTCCCCTGGGCTCTTGCTGTCGATTAGGGTGAGGCCGCCCGACAGCGGCTCTCAGGAGACCGAAGCGGCCCGCCGTCCGCCAGGCGGCGTTTTGTCGCCGTGACACGGCCATTCGCATACGTCGAGCAAACGGCGACGATGCGGAACACGTGCTCTCGATGATGGATTGATAAACGCGTAATTGGAGCTTGCCGCCGCTTGCACGGTTGTTGCGCGTTGACTGGAGGAAGGTTAGAAGTGCATCGAGCACCCTCGCGGCAAGACCGTGCTCACTTTATCGCAGCCGCTTACCCAACGACGGTACTCATGCGCACACTCTTCGGTTTCCGCCGAGCTGGGATCGCGATCGCATGCACATCGGTCGCCTTCGCGTGCAGCGATCGGAGTCCGACGCAGCCGCCAAACCCCAGCAGCATTCTCCTCGTCAGCGGCGATCAGCAACAGGCCGTGGTGGCAAATGCGCTGAACGAACCAATCGTCGTGCGGGTGCTCGACGAGAAGAATCAGGTTGAAGCCGGGGTGACGGTCAGCTTCGTGGCGGCGGAGGGGGCGGGTACCGTCCACCCCCAGGAAGCAAAGACGGATGCCGATGGTATTGCACGCACGATCTGGATCGTCGGCACGTCGACGCGCGTCGATCAGACGCTGCAGGCGAGAGTCGAGAATCGATTGGGGCCGGCGCTCGTTACGACGTTCCATGCCAAGGCTCTTCCCGGACCGGCGACAGCTCTCGCCATCGGGACTGAGCCAACGACCGCTACCGTCTCGGGGGCGCCCCTGTATGTGCAGCCGAGCGTGCTGCTCGTCGACAGGTATGGAAACGTGGTTCCGCTGAGCGGTGTGCGCGTTCTCGCCACGCTCGTTGGCCCGACTTCTGAGTCGCTCAGCGGCACGGTCACAGCCTTCACCAACGCTCATGGCGTGGCGCAGTTCGCGGGCCTAACGATTACGGGGCCGCCAGCCTCGGTGCTGCTAGCGTTCACCTCGCCGCCACTCTCGGCGCTGCTGTCGTCGCATATCGATCTGGTACCGTAGCGTTCACCGCGGCGACGGATGACAAAGTCGATGACATGGCGGCAGCTGCTCGCCGTGCTGGTCTTTCTGCCGGCGATCGTGTCGGGCCAGTCAGCGCCAAACATCGCATTCATCAACGGTCACTGGTTCGACGGAACGGGCTTTCGAGACCGCGCGATGTATTCCGAGGCGGGCGTTCTGCGCGGACGTCGCCGGGTTCGAATCGATTCCACCGTGGACCTGCACGGGCTGTTCGTTGTTCCGCCGTTCGGTGAAGCGCACAACCACAATGTCGAGTTCTTCGGCGTCGCGCGTGCGCAGGCGATTGTCGCCAGGTATCTGCACGACGGGGTATTCTATGATCAGAATCCGCTGACGATTCCGC
>Ga0070717_10002679_pt1 | contig 12549 bp, 13 predicted proteins | sample LARL113metaG_FD_71366 | JGI IMG/M metagenome (GOLD analysis project Ga0070717, IMG submission 71366) | Corn, switchgrass and miscanthus rhizosphere microbial communities from Kellogg Biological Station, Michigan, USA - LAR L11-3 metaG | ecosystem: Host-associated > Plants > Roots > Rhizosphere ...
CCCCCCGCCGTCTGGACGTTGGGGGGACCTCCGGTCCATCCCTTCGGGTCTGTTGACCACGTCCGGGATCTCAGGAAGACGGACTCACACGCTCGGGCGAAGCCCTTGCTTGCGGCAACCGTCCGGTTCTGTCTCATTCAGTGCGCGGCCGCGGAGGGCCGGACCTTGCCCTGGTACATCGTCTCGATCTGCTCACGGTAGCGCTCCTGGACGATCCGGCGCTTGACCTTCAGCGTGGGCGTCAGCTCGCCGCTCGTCTCGGTGAAGTCGTGCGGGAGGAGCTCGAAGTACTTGATCGTCTCCCAGCTGCCGAGGTCCCGGTTCACGCCGTCGATGGCGCGCTGGACGACCGTGCGCGCCCGCTCGTCCCGGCACAGCTCCTCCGGCGTGCCCGTGATGGCGTGCTCGACCTCGAGCGTCTTCCAGTCGGGCACGACCAGCGCCGTGACGTACGGCCGCTCGTCGCCGACCACGACCGCGCGCTCGATGGCCGGGTCCTGCATCAGCCGCGTCTCCATCGGGGCCGGCGCCACGTACTTGCCGCCCGCGGTCTTGAGCAGCTCCTTCTTGCGGTCGGTGATGCGCAGGAAGCCGCCGGCGTCCACCTCGCCGATGTCCCCGGTCCGCACCCAGCCGTCGTCGAGCGTCTCGGCCGTCGCCTCCGGGTTGTTGTAATAGCCGACCATGTTGCCCGGGCTCTTGACCAGGACCTCGCCGTCGTCCGCGATCCGGATCTCGACGCCGGGCAGCGGCGGGCCGACGGTCTCGAACTCGTGCCGCCGCTCCGTGTTGGAGGTCGCCCCGCTGGCGGTCTCGGTCATGCCCCAGCCGTTGAAGATCTTCACTCCGATGGCCCAGAAGAAGCTCTCCACCTCGGCCGACAGCGGCGCGCCGCCGCTGACGAAGAAGCGCAGGCGGCCGCCGGTCAGCCGCTTGCGGATCGGCGCCAGCACGACGCGGTCGGCGAGCGGGAACAGCGGGGCGGGCGCGCCGCGCAGCCGCCGCCGGCCCTGGGCGATCGCCCAGCGGAAGATCGCGCGCCGGTGGGCGGGCTGCTCGCGCACGATCGCCATCACCTGCTGGTGCATCTTCTCGTAGACCCGGGGCACCGAGACCATGACCGTCGGCCGGCACTCCTGCAGGTCGTCGACCAGCTTCGGGATGCCGCGCGCGATCCAGGCCGAGCCGCCCGCGGCCAGGCCCACGAACACGCCGTTGATGCGCTCGAACACATGCGAGTAGGGCAGGAACGAGAGCGACTCGTCCTCCTGTCCGATGTCGAACGCCTCCAGGCAGCTGTGCGCCATGTCCACGAAGCAGCGGTGGGGCAGCATGACGCCCTTGGGGAGCCCGGTCGTCCCGGAGGTGTAGACGAGCGTCGCCAGGTCGTCGGGGCTCACGGCGGCGGCCCGGGCCTCGACCTCGGCCAGCAGCTCCGGGTCGGCCGGGTCCGCCACCCAGCCGGGCAGGTCGGAGTCGAAGCCGACCAGCCGCTCGACCTGGAGCCGGTCCCGCAGGTCCTCGTCCACGAAGGCCACGCGGATGCCCGCGTCGGTGGCGATGGCCTGCGCGGTCCGGGCGGACGTGCTCGGGTAGATGGGGACGGTCACCGCCCCGGCGGCCTGGATCGCCAGGTCGCAGTACAGCCACTCGACGCGGTTCTCCGCCATGATCGCGACCCGGTCGCCGGCGCTGACGCCCTCGCCGACGAGGCGGGCCGCCACGCGCAGGGCGAGGTCGGCCGTCCGGTTCCAGCTCGCGCCTCGCCACCGCTCGCCGTCGTGGAAGCGCACGAGCGTGCGATCGCCGAACCGGGCCGACTGCCGGAAGAACAGCCCGCTGGTCGTTCGCTCGCTGAGCTTCTCAGGGTCCACGCTCGAAGCATACGTACGCCCGAGTACCCTGTCGGCTCGTGAAGGTGGGCGTGTTCGTGCAAACGTGCGACGCCGACGCTGGACGGATGTTCGGCGTCGATGAGGTCGTGCGGACGATCGAGCGGGCGGAGGAGCTCGGCTTCGAGTCCGCGTGGGTGATGGACCATCCGTTCATCGAGCGACCGGCCGGCCGGCTGACCGGTCACGAGCCGCTCGTGCTGCTGGCCTGCGCCGCCGCCCGGACGCGCCGGATCCGGCTCGGCACGCTGGTGGTCTGCCCCGCGTTCCGAACCGTCGGCCAGCTCGCCCGCGAGGCGGCCGCGCTCGCGGACGCGTCGGGCGGCCGCTTCATCCTCGGCCTGGGCTCGGGCTGGCACCAGCCGGAGTTCGACGCGTTCGAGTACCCGTTCGACCACCTGGTCGGCCGCTTCGAGGAGCAGCTGACGGCGGTCCGCGACCTGCTCGGCGGCGGCCGCGTGACCGCCGAGGGCCGCTATGTCCGACTGCGCGAGGCGGAGGTGATCGCGACCGCGCCGCCGCCCCCGATCTGGATCGCGGCCAAGGGCCCGCGCATGCTCCGGCTGACCGCCCGCTGCGCGGACGGCTGGAACCTGGCCTGGGGCGGGCCCGACCCGGGCTGGCTGGCCGAGCCGCTGGCCGGCCTGGCCCGGGAGCTGGACGAGGCCGGTCGGGAGCGCGGCTCGTTCACCGTGTCGGCCGGGATCTCGTGGGTGCCCGACGGCGACGGGGCCTCGGCGGAGCTGTCCCGGACGCTGGACGCGTACGGGGCCGCCGGCGTGGACCTCGCGATCCTGTCGCTGGCGGTGGGCCCGAGCCGCGCCACCCGTGCGGAGTACCTGGAGCGCGCGGCGGAGGTGCTGCCCCGGGACTAGGCGCCGACGAGAACGACTTCGAGGCCGGGGAAGGCGTCGAAGTCGCTGTCCTTCGTGTACAGCACCACGCCGTGCGCGTACGCGGTGGCCGCGATCCATGAGTCCTGGACCTTGGGCCGGCGACCAGCGCGGCGCGCGCCGGCCGTGAGCTCGGCGAACGCGGCAGCGACCGCATCGTCGATCGGCAACGGGACGAACTCGGATTCGACGAGCCGCAGCGTCGCCAGGCGCTCGGCCCGTACGGGCTCAGAGGATGCCATGTGCACGCCAAGCAGCAGCTCGCCGATCGTCACGATCGAAATGGACGCTTCGAGGGGCAGCGCGTCGGGGTCGAGACCCCGACGCTGCTCGTCAGCGATGAAGATCGAGGTGTCCAGGAGACCCTTCACAGGTCCTCGACGGTGTCGTCCAGCGCTTCGGCCAGGTCACGGCGCAGTCCTGGATCGGCCTGGACGAAACGCGCCATCAGGCGCTCCCGCGGCACCCAGGTGGACCGGCGTGGCAACGGCACGAGCTCGGCGACCGGGCGGCGGTCGACGGTGATCTGGACCCGCTCGCCGTCCTCGACGCGACGAAGGACATCTGCCGTGTGATTGCGAAGATCGCGAACGGAGACAGCGCTCATGCCTGGAACGTAGCACATGAGCTACGGCCGCCGCCGCCCGGTCAGCTGACCGTCTTGATCGTCAGCTCGACCGTGCCGGCCGGGACGTCCACCGAGATCCGCTCGCCCGCTCGCTTGCCGACCAGCGCGCGGCCCACCGGCGACTCCACCGAGATGTGGCCCGTACCAGGGTCCGCCTCGACGGCGCCGACCAGGTGGTACACGATCGTCTCGCCCTCCTCGTCCTCGACCTCGAGCGTCGAACCCGGCTCCGCGATGCCCGAGTTGCGGCCCTCGATGATCTGGGCGCGCCCGATCATCTCCTGCAGCTCGTAGATGCGGTCGTCGAGGCGCGCCACCTCTTCTTTCGCCTGTTCGAGCTCGGGGTTGTCTTCGACATCGCCCGGCTGCACGGCCTCCTTCATCCGTTCGAAGGCCTCGATTCGTCTCGCCTGCGCCCGTTCGAGGTCCTGCTTCAGCTTCAGCAGGCCTCCTTCCGTGAGCAGGACAGGTTCGGTCAGGTCCATGCCCCAGCCGATAATACGCCCGATGACCCGTAATCCAGACATGGGCGACGCACTTTTGATCGTCGATCCTCAGGTGGATTTTTGCCCAGGCGGCACGCTGGCGGTTCCGGGAGGCGACGGCATCTTTCCTGCGGTGAATCGGGCGGCACGAAAAGTGCCAGTGACGGTGGCGAGTCGGGACTGGCATCCCGCCGACCACATCTCGTTCCAGGCCCAGGGCGGACCCTGGCCCGTGCACTGCGTGGCGGGCACGCGTGGCGCCGAGTTCCACGGCGCGCTGGACACCGAGCCCATCGCGCACGTGTTCAGCAAGGGCGCCGATCCGCGCCAGGAGGCGTACTCGGCGTTCGACGGCACCGACCTGGCGGGCTGGCTGCGCGATCACCACGTCGGCCGGCTGTACGTCGGCGGCCTGGCGACCGACTACTGCGTCCGGGCGTCCGTCCTCGACGCCCGCCGGGAGGGCTTCGACGTCGTTGTGCTGGAGGACGCGATCGGCGCGGTGGACGTCGCGCCCGGCGACGGCGGGCGGGCGCTCGACGAGATGCGCGCGGCGGGCGCCGCGGTGGCCAGGAGCGACGACCTTGGCTGACGAGCAGAGCGCCGCCGAACGGATCAACATGGCCTGCTTCGAGCTCTCGAGGCAGGTCGGCGGGCTGGCGTGCAGCGTCCCCGAGGCCGCTCCGCTCGCGCGCACGCTGCTGCGCGTCGTCGGCCGTGTGGTCATCGACACCGGGGTCCCGGGCGCGGAGGCGGCGGTGTGGGAGAACACCGAGGTGATGGCGCTGCAGTGGATCCGCGAGGCGCTGGAGCCGCTCGGGTACGATGTCCGTCCCCGGCCCGACTCGGGCCGGCCCGAGGTGCCGGACGCCAGCTCGGAGTGGGTGTAGCGATGGCTGTGACGACCTGTCCGAACTGCGGGGCCCCGGTCCCGGCCGGGACCTGGACCTGCAAGTACTGCCACGTCAGCGTGGACCCGGCGCACGCGACCGTCCCCTCGCTGGCCGAGGTGGCCGGCGTGGTCGCGTCGAGCGGCAGCTCGCTCGAGCACTCCCTGCCCGGCCTGGTCGCGTCGCTCGAGGCGGCGCTGCCGGGCGACGTCACGGTCGAGCACGGGGGCGGCGGCCTCCTCCGCCGCGGTCCGCGGCGCATCGAATCGGTGACGGCCCGGGTCGGCGAGTACCGCTTCGCGCTGATCAGGCGCGGCGTCCACATGGTGCCCACGGTCGTCCACGAGGTGCGGGGCATCGTCCTCCGCACCGATACCGTGTCGCCGGGCGAGTGGCTCGTCCGGCTCGGCGACCAGCTGCGCGAGCTGGCCGCCCGCGCCGAGTCGGTCAGTCCGGCGCTGGCCCGGCTGCTCGGCTCCGACCGCTGATCGACATCCGTCAGGAGGAACCGCGATGGGCATCGACCCCACCACCCAGGCCAGCGCGCTGCCGGAGGCCGCGCGCCGCCGCCTCGACGACCTGAAGCAGCGCTCCGAGAGCGGTCACCGGCTCGCGACGACCGACTTCAGCGTGGACGAGTTCCTGCTCGTCCAGTCGCTCGGGTTCGAGCCGGTCGGGATGGTCGTGGGCAGCTCCGTCTACCACATGGGCTACCAGCGCGGCGGCTGGAACCAGAACCAGGAGCTGCAGGTGCTGACGGCGGCGATGTACAACGCCCGCGAGCTGGCGATGTCACGGATGCAGGCCGAGGCGCTGGCGCTGGGCGCGGCGGGCGTCGTCGGGGTCCGCCTGGACATCCGGTTCCTGCAGTGGGGCGAGCACATCGGCGAGTTCATCGCCATCGGGACGGCCGTGCGCCAGAAGGACGGCCAGGACTGGCGGGCGGACGGCGGGGTGCCGTTCACGTCCGACCTCTCCGGGCAGTCGTTCTACAAGCTGCTGACCGCCGGCTACCGGCCGCTGGGCCTGGTCCTCGGCAACTGCGTGTACCACGTGGCGCACCAGTCGTTCGGCCAGGTGCTCCGGCAGGCCGGCCAGAACGCGGAGGTGACCGTGTTCTCGCAGGCGCTGTACGAGGCGCGCGAGCTGGCGATGTCGCGCATGCAGGCCGAGGCCGAGCGCATGAACGCCACGACCGTGGTCGAGACCCGCCTCGACGTGGCCACGCACGTGTGGGAGTACCACGTGATGGAGTTCCTCTCCATCGGCACGGCGGTCCGGCCCATCACGGGCGACCTGAAGCCGATCTCGCCACAGCTCGTGCTGGGCGTGGGCGGTTAGCCTCGGCTAAGCCCCGGCGCGCTCCCGGAACCAGGCCACCGTGCCCTCCAGGCCGTCCTCCAGGGCGACCTGCGGGCGCCAGCCCAGCCGCTCGCCGATCAGCGTCGCGTCCAGCGCGGACGTGCGCTGGTCGCCGGCGCGCGCCGGCCCGTGCACCTCGGGCGCCGGGATCCCGATCATCTCGCGCACCAGCTCGAACACCCGGTTGACGTCCACCTGGCGGCCGGTCCCCACGTTGAAGTGGCCCGTCACGTCCTCCGCGTCGAGCGCGGCCAGGTTGGCGCGGACCACGTCGTCAACGTGGATGTAGTCGCGCGTGTACTTGCCGTCGCCGTTGATCACCGCCTGCTGGCCGGCGAGCAGCTTCAGGCAGAAGATGGCCACCACGCCGGCCTCGCCGTGCGGGTTCTGGCGGGGCCCGTAGACGTTCGCGTACCGCAGCGCGACGTAGCGGAGGCCGTGCTGGACGCCGTAGCAGTACAGGTAGTGCTCGAAGCTGAGCTTGGCGACGCCGTACGGCGACACCGGCCAGGCCGGGTACGTCTCGGGCGTGGGCAGGACGTCGGCGTCGCCGTACATGGCGCCGCCGGTGGAGGCGAACAGGAACCGGGCGCCGACCTCGCGGGCGACCTCCAGCAGGTGAAGCCCCCCGACCAGGTTCACGCCCGCGTCGAAGAGCGGCTCGCGGACGGAACGGCTGACGCTCATCTGCGCGGCGTGGTGGCAGATCACGTCCGGCCGCCACTCCCGGGCCAGCGCCGCCGCCTCGGGCTCGCGGATGTCGGCATTCCGGAACGTCGCGGCCGGGTTGACGTGCCCGCTCTCGCCCGTCGAGAGGTTGTCCAGCACGAGCACCTCGTCGCCGCGGCCGACGAGCGCATCCACGATGTGGGAGCCGATGAACCCAGCGCCTCCCGAGACCAGCACTTTCACGGGGATGAGAGTGTAGGAGACTGGCCTGGTGCAGACGCCGCGGACGATTCGGGCAGGCGCTACTCCCTCTTCTGGCGAACGCCCTGAGCGGCCCGGACCAGCAGCTTTCGCTCCAGCCGCTGGAGCCGCCACTCCAGGTCCGTCCGGAAGGGACTGTCCGCCGCCAGGTCCGCCAGCGCCTCGGTCACGACGTCCCGGGCTGACGCCAGGTCGCCCAGCGACCACTCCAGCAGGCGGGCCCGGGCGATCGCCAGCCGCGGCTCCCGCGTGGCGCGCCGCTCCACGCCGGCGAGCAGCCGCTCCGCCGCGCGGTGGCGGCGCCGGCGGGCCAGGCGCCGGGCCAGCAACAGCGCGGCGTGGGCCGACTCGGGCCCGTCGCCCAGCTCGGCGGCGTTCCGCAGCGCCCGCCAGCCGTCCGCCCGGCGGCCCGTTCGGAACAGGTACCGGCCCAGCGCCAGCCAGTCCGGGCCCTCCATCCACGGGTCCTGGCCCGACAGCCGGTGGAGCAGCCGCGAGTGGAGGTAGTACAGGCTGACGACGTCCTGCCGGTTGTGCTCGAGCGCCCTGGGCAGCAGCGGGCTCCAACCGTGCCGGAGGTAGCCGAGGTACGCCTCCGGCACCAGCGCGGAGGCCAGGTCATCCTCGCGCTCGAAGCCGAGCAGGCGCTCCTCGACCACCCGCAGCGTGCAGCGCTCCAGCCGGTACCGGAGCAGCGCCCGCGTGATGTTGAGCAGGTCCACGTGGGCCGGATGCTCCAGCTCGCCCGGCATGCGGGCCATCACCCAGCGCGTCCGAAGCAGCGGCAGGTCGAACCGGCTGCCGTTGTATGTGGCGACGCCCCCCGCCCGGGCCAGCTCCTCCTGGACCAGCGCCAGGAACGCCGGCTCGCCGGCCGGGTCCGCCAGGAACACCTGCGTCAGCTCCAGCCCGGCCTCGACCGGCCGGCACACGGCCGCCGCGAACACCTGGGTGCCGGTGCCGCCGGACAGGCCGGTGGTCTCGGTGTCCAGGTAGGCGTGCGGCACCGCCGGCGCGGGCCCCGGCAGCCGCCCGGGCGGGAGCACGTCGGCGTAGCGCCAGGCCGTGCCGTGCGCGGTCTCGACCGCCTCGAAGCCGGGCGGCACGATCCGCTCGATCGCCGGCCGCCGGGCCGGCGCCGGCGTCCGGCCTAGACTGGCAAGGCGGTCGCGGAGAGCAGACGGAGGCACGCTTCCTTGGCTCCGTCGACGCCGCCCAGGGGACCGATGCAGGACGGACAGCCCGCGACGCACGGGCACTCCCGCACCACCTCGGCGGCGTCGGCATGCAGCGTTGTGTGGAGTTCGTAGAGCCGCCGGGCATAGCCGACGCCGCCCGGATAGACCTCGTAGATCGTCACGGTGGGCCGGCGGGTCGAGGTCGAGCGGACCTCGCCCAGGGCGCCCAGGTCCCTGGGGTCACACATCAGGTGCAGGCTGGCCACCGTCCGCAGCGCGTGGGCCATCCCCTGCAGGCCGGCCTCCAGCGCCTCGCGGCCCAGCGCCACCCAGCGCTCCGGCTCCATCGACGTCCAGTAGGCGGTGGTGTGCAGCGTCTGCTCCGGCAGGCGGATGGGCCCGGCGCCGACGTTCTCGTGCGTGTGGAACCGGATCTTCTTGAACATCGTGGCGAGCGACGTGAGCTTGACCTCGCCGTGGCTGCGGTCGAGGTCGGGTGCCGGCTCGTGCTCGAACGTGTCCAGCACGTTGACCGAGACGCCCATGAGCGCGTCGGTGTAGTAGTCCACGTCCACCGGGCGCACGTACGCCTTCTTCTCCTCCCAGTCCAGCCGGTCCACGTGGTACTGGGCGCCGTCCTGGAGGTAGATCGCCTCCTCGTGGAGCATGACCTGGGCCGTGAACTGGTCCATCTCGCCGATGACCTCGGGGCGGGCGGGTGAGGTATCGACGATCACGACGTTGTCGGCGGCCAGCCGGCGCAGGGAGACGCCCTCTGCCGGGAACGCGTCCTGGGCCCAGAACGAGCGGCCGCCGGACCGGGTGACCACCCCGTCCTCCTCGAACATCTGGAGCAGCTCGCCCACGTCGGCCGTGCCGAACCGCTCGCCGTCCGCGAACGGCAGCTCGAAGAGCCCGGCCTGCAGGTGGCCGGCCAGGACGAGCAGGTTGTCCGGGTCGATCAGCGCCTCCTCGGGCGAGGCCTCCAGGAAGTACTCCGGGTGGCGGACGATGAACTGGTCGAGGGGCGCGCTCGATGCGACGAAGACGGCGATCGAGCCGGACCGCCGGCCGGCCCGGCCCAGCTGCTGCCACGTGGACGCGATCGTGCCCGGGTAGCCGACCATCACCGCCGCCTGCAGCGTGCCGATGTCGATGCCGAGCTCCAGCGCGTTGGTGCTGACCACCCCGTGCACCTCGCCCGACCGCAGCCCGGCCTCGATCTCGCGCCGGTGCAGCGGCAGGTAGCCGGAGCGGTAGCCGCGCACCCGCCGGCCGGCGTCCAGCCGCGGCAGCAGCGACTCGCGGAGGTAGCTGAGCATCACCTCGACCTGGAGGCGCGAGCGGCAGAACACGATCGTCTGCACGCCGCCGCGGATCCACGGCGCGGCGATGCGCTTGCCCTCCAGCAGCGAGCTGCGGCGGATGCCCAGGTCGCGGTTCAGCAGCGGGGGGTTGTAGAAGACGAGCCGGCGCTCGCCCTGGGGAGCGCCGCTGCGGTCGACCAGCGCCACCCCCTCCTCCTCCAGCAGGCGCTCCGCGAGCTCGCGGGGGTTGGCGATCGTGGCGGACGCGCAGATGAACCGCGGGTTGGAGCCGTAGAACTCGCAGATCCGCTTGAGCCGGCGGATCACGTTCGCGACCTGGCTGCCGAACAGCCCGCGATACGTGTGGAGCTCGTCGATCACCACGTGCTCCAGGCTGGAGAACAGCTTCCGCCAGCGCGTGTGGTGGGGCAGGACTCCGGTGTGGAGCATGTCCGGGTTCGTGAGCACGATGTGCCCGCCCTCCCGGATGGCCGTCCGCTGGCCGGCCGGCGTGTCGCCGTCGTACGTGCTGACCCGGACGTCGAGCGGCAGCGGCCCGGTCAGGGCGCCCAGCTCGGCCAGCTGGTCCTGGGCCAGCGCCTTGGTCGGGAACAGGTACAGTGCGCGGCTGCTCGGACGTTCGAGCAGCCGCTGCAGGATCGGCAGGTTGTAGCAGAGCGTCTTGCCGCTGGCCGTCGGGGTGACGACGGCGAGGTGGCGGCCGGCGCGGACGTGGGCGTACGCGTCGGCCTGGTGGGAGTACAGGCGCTCGACGCCGCGTCCCGCGAGGGCGGACACGAGCTCGGGCCGGAGGTCGGCGGGGAGCGGCGCGAACACCGCCTCGCGGGCCGGGACCACGTGGTCGAGGGTCACGTCGCCGGGGAGCTGGGTGGGGTCGAACGGTGGGACGGCTGCCATGACGCTGCCCAGGACGGTATCCGAACAAGTGTTTGAGCGTCAAGAGTGCACATGGTGAGGCGGCTTTGCTCTAGTAGCCTCGGGTGCGATGAAGGTCGCGATCGTCTCCGACGTACATGGCAACCTGGTGGCCCTCGAGGCCGTCCTCGCGGACCTGGAGCGGGTGCGTCCTGACCTGGTCGTGCACGGTGGCGACCTGGCGTTCAACGGGCCACGTCCGGCGGAGTGCGTGGACCGCATCCGCGAGCTGGGCTGGCCCGGCGTGATCGGCAACATGGACCGTGCGCTGGAGACGCACCGGCAGGAGCCGCGGGTGGGCTGGGCGGCCGAGCGCATCGGGCCCGAGCGGAACGCCTGGCTGCAGTCGCTGCCGATGGAGTGGCGAGACGAGAACGACGTGGCGCTGGTCCACGCCGTGCCCGGCGACCTCTGGAAGGGCATCCTGCCCGACACCGATGACGGCGAGCTGCGCGCGATCTACGGCCCGCTGGGCGCGCGGCTCGCGGTGTACTGCCACATCCACCGGCCGTACGTGCGGACGATCGGGGACCTGACGGTGGCCAACACCGGCAGCGTCGCCCTGCCGATGGACGGGATCACGCGGGCCTCGTACCTGCTGATCGAGGACGGCAAACCCGAGATTCGGCGCGTGGACCACGACGTGGAGCGGTCGGTGGCCGAGCTGGTCGCGTCGGACATGCCGGAGATGGACCTGGTGGCCAGCCTGTACCGCAACGCGAGGTGGCCCGACCGCCGCTGACGGGCCGGGGCTCCGCACGCGCCGTGCTTCCAGGCTCCGCCCTCATAGCCCGTCCCGGCTTGCCATGAGGTGGGCAGGCCGCTGGCACCCCGGCACCCATCGTCCAGGTCGTGACCGACCAGGACGATGGGACCCTGCCGGCTGGCGTCGGCCAGCACGCCGGGAGGCGGCGCGGCGCGATGCCCCTGCCACCTCCGAGGAGGGAAACGTTCAAAAGTCGACACTTGCACGCCTCCAGAGGTCGGGATGCGTTGAAGTTCCGACTCTTCAACCTGATCCCGGACGGATCCGGGACGGCAGCGGCACACCTGCGACCATCTCATGACCCGGTCCACTCCCGGCGTGCATTCCGACGCCAGCGGCCCGGGTCCCGGCGCCCGCGAGCTCTGCGAGCGGGTGCCGGGTGGCCGCGGTGTCAGCCACCCCCTCCTCATGGCAAGCCGGGACGGGCTCTGGGGGCGGAGCCTGGAAGCACGCGGCGGACGGAGCCCCGGCCGGTCAGTTGCCCCTGACGGGCGCTCGCCACCATCCGACGCCGGGCCGGGCCGCGGCCTCCCGCGTGGCGGCGATCGTCTCCGGCGCTACGGCATCGGGCACGGTGGCCGGGCCGGCGACCGGTTGAGCCGGACCGCCCGGATGCCGGTGCCGGCTACCGGTCGCGCGGTGGCAGCCGGCTCAGCGCTGGACCACCTCCCAACGCTGCCCGTCTCGCGTGTCCGTGACCCGCACGCCGAGCGCGGCCAGCTCGTCGCGCAGCCGGTCGGACGTGGCGTAGTCGCGGTCGGCGCGCGCCCGCTCGCGCTGCGACAGCAGCTCGGCCGCCCCCGCCGGCAGCTCGGCGGCGCCCTGGGCGCCGTCGACGCCGCGGCCCAGGTCCAGGCCGAGGACGCGGTCCCAGTCGAGCAGCAGCGACGCCCGGGCGCCCGGCGCCAGGTCGGAGTGGACGACCTCCGAGACCAGCGCCATGGCGCCGGGAAGGTCCAGGTCGTCCGCGATCGCGGCCCGGAAGCGCTCGTCGACGTCGCCCGCCGGCCCGTCCGGGCCGGCGCGCCAGTCGGCCACTCGGGCCCGGAGCTGGCGCAGCGCGCGGTCCGCCCCGGCGATCCCCTCGACCGAGAAGTTGAGCTTCGTCCGGTACTTGGCCTGCAGCGCCAGGTAGCGGAACGCGAGCGGGTCGAAGCCCTGCTCCTCCAGCTCGGTGATCCGGAAGAAGTTGCCGGACGACTTGGCCATGCGGGCGCCGGACAGCATCAGGTGCTCGCCGTGCATCCAGTAGCGGACGACCTCGTGGCCGAACGCGCCCTCC
>Ga0070717_10002680_pt1 | contig 12548 bp, 11 predicted proteins | sample LARL113metaG_FD_71366 | JGI IMG/M metagenome (GOLD analysis project Ga0070717, IMG submission 71366) | Corn, switchgrass and miscanthus rhizosphere microbial communities from Kellogg Biological Station, Michigan, USA - LAR L11-3 metaG | ecosystem: Host-associated > Plants > Roots > Rhizosphere ...
CTCCGCTCCGCCTCGGAGGACCTGGGCTGGGGCGCGGGCAGCGTCTCGCCGCTCCAGGGCATGCTGCTGCACCTGCTGGCCCGGGCCAGCGGGGCCCGGGCGATCCTGGAGATCGGCGCGCTGGGCGGCTACAGCACGATCTGGCTGGCCCGCGCGCTGCCGCCCGGCGGCCGGCTCGTCACCCTGGAGGCCGACCCGGAGCACGCCCGTGTGGCCGCGGCCAACGTGGCGCGGGCGGGGCTGGGCGATAGGGTCGAGGTGATCGCCGGCCGCGCGCTGGACACCCTGCCCGGGCTGGCCGGGCCGTTCGACCTGGTCTTCCTCGACGCCGACAAGGAGCACAACCGCGAGTACCTGGAGTGGGCCCTGCGGTTGTCCCGGCCGGGCACCCTGATCGTCGCCGACAACGTGGTCCGCGGCGGTGCCGTCCTCGACGCGGGCAGCGCCGACCCCTCGGTCCGCGGCGCGCGCCGCTTCAACGAGCTGCTGGCCGCCGACCCCCGGCTGACCGCGACCGCGATCCAGACGGTCGGCGAGAAGGGCTGGGACGGCTTCGCGCTGGCGCTCGTCACCGGGGACTGACCCTCGTCACATCGGCCCCGCCCCGGCCGCATGTCACATCGCACCGCCCACACACGTCAACGAGGCATGGAAGCACGACTGAAGAACCCGGCGACGATGCTGCCCGACGCCATGAAGGGCGTGCAGTACCTGTTGAAGGCGACCGGCGAAGGCGGCGTGCCACAGACGACGCTGGAGCTGGTCCACATGCGGGCCAGCCAGATCAACGGCTGCAGCGCCTGCGTGGAGTTTGCCGTGAAGACCGCCGAGAAGTCGGGCGAGGACCTGAGCCGGTTCGTCCGCCTGGCGGCCTGGCGCGAGTCCGACGCCTTCACGGACGCGGAGCGTGCCGCGATCGCGCTCGCCGAGGCCGAGACCCGGCTCGCCGACCGGCCCGACTCGGTCAGCGACGAGATCTGGGCCGAGGCCGCCCGGCACTACGACGAGAAGGGCCTGGCCGCGATCATCCTGATGATCGCGGTGACGAACATGTTCAACCGGGTGAACACGACGATCCGGGAGGTGGCGGCGACCGCTTCCTGGGCCGCCGCCTGACCCGCCCGGCGTCCGGGGCGGTCGCTCAGACCGCCCCGGACAGGTCGTACAGGCCGCTGGTGCCGCTCTCGGACGAGCTGACCAGCGTCCCGTGCTGCGTCACCCACGAGGTCGCGGCCTGCGAGCCGCCGTCCGGCCCGCCGCCACCACCGCCGACGAGGACGTAGCGGAGCTCGCCCGACCGGACCAGCGCCTGCAGCTTGCTGACGGTCATCGCCGGGTCGCTGCCGGAGAAGCCGCCCATCGCCAGCACCGGCTGCCCGGTCGCCAGCTCGATCGGGGCGGCCTGGTTCGCCGAGGCGACCGCCACCAGCCACGTGGCGCTGCCCCTGTTGCGCTCCAGGTAGGCGGTCAGCGTGCTGTTGGCGCCGCCGGCGCCGCCTGGCCCGCCGCCGGCGAACGTGGGCGCCCCGCCCCGCGTGGCAGCGCCGCCCCCGGCCGGGAACCCGTTCCCGCCGGGGAACCCGCCGCCGCGGACGAAGCCTCCCGGCGGCGCGCCGCCGGGAACGAACCGCGCCCCCGCGGGTGGGCCGCCGCCGCCGGGCCCACCGAACCCGCCCGTGGCCTGCGGCCCCGAGTTGGGGATCGAGCCCTGCTCGGCGTGGCCGACCGTGTCGATCGCGTACGCGGCCGGCCCGAACAGGACCGCAGCCAGGCCGACCGTGAGCGCCACCGCCGGCGCCCGGGCCGCGACCCGGGGCACGCCCGCCAGCACCTGTCGCGGCAGCAGCAGCACGACCGCCGCCGCCACCGCGAGCACCAGCTCGGCGGTGCCGAGGCCGGGCAGGAAGGACGGGGTGCGGGCCAGGAGCTGCGCGCCCCACCAGCCGGTCACCACCAGGCCGGCGGCGCCCACCACGGCCCCGACGTACGAGCGGTTCCGGAGCCGCCACACGTCCACCGCGCCGGCGCCGACCAGCCCGGCGATGCCGGGCGCCATCGCCACCGTGTAGTACGGGTGGAAGATGCCGGCGGCGAAGCTGAACACGACCGCGTGGGTCAGCAGCCAGCCGCCCCACAGGACGTAGCCGGCGCGGGCGAGGTCGGTGCGCGGGGAGCGCCGGTGCAGCCACAGCCCGGCGATCAGCGCGGCCGCGGCCAGCGGCAGCAGCCAGCTGATCTCGCCGGCGAGCTGGTCGTTGAACAGCCGGAGCAGGCCCGCCTGGCCGCCGAAGCCGCCGCCCCCGCCGCCGCCCGGGCCACCGGGGCCCCCGCCGAACGCGCGGCCGGCGCCGCGCGCAGCGCCGCCGACGAAGCTGCCGAACGCGCCGAACACCCGGCTGAACCCGTCGTAGCCGAAGATCAGGTTGAGGACGGAGTTGTCCGTGCTGCCGCCGATGAACGGCCGCTGGCTGGCGGGTACCAGGGTCACGATCGCCACCCACCAGCCGGAGCTGACGACCAGCACGCCGGCCGCCGCCAGCAGCTCGCCGATGCGCCGCGGCCACGTGCGCGGGCCGAGCAGCAGGTATGTCAGCACCATGGCCGGCAGCACGACGTACGCCTGCATGTACTTGGTCAGGAACGCGAGGCCGATGGCCGCGGCCGCCAGCAGCAGCCAGCGGGTGCGGCCGGTCTGGAGCGAGCGCACGAGCATCCACGCGGCCGCCACCATCAGGAAGGTCAGCAGCGCGTCGGGGTTGTTGAACCGGAACATGAGGACCGCGACGGGGGTCAGCGCCATGACGACGGCGGCCACCAGCCCGGCCACCGCGCCGGCCGTCCGGCGCACCACGTCCGCGACCAGCGCCACGCTGGCGACGCCGAGCAGCGCCTCGGGCAGCAGCATGCTCCACGTCGAGAAGCCGAAGATCCGGCCGGACAGCGCCATCAGCCAGAGCGCGGCCGGCGGCTTGTCCACGGTGATGAAGCTGCCGGCGTCGAGGGCGCCGAAGAAGAACGCCTTCCAGCTCCTGGTCGCGGCCAGCACGGCCGCCGAGTAGTAGCTGTTCGCGTAGCCGTTGCGGTCGAGCCCCCACACGTACAGCACGGTGGTCAGGACGAGGACGGCGAGGAAGGCGGGGCGGACCCAGGCGGGGTCCTGGGCCCGGCCCAGCACGAGGGACCGGAGCCGGGCTGCCACCCCGCCTCCCGCCGGTCGCGGGAGGGCAGGGGCGGGCGGGTACGTCGTGTCCATCAGGCTTGCCTCCTGGGGATCTCGATCACCTGGCCGATCCGCCGCCGCTCGAAGATGAGCGCCCGGAGCAGCGCGAACCGCGCCCCGGTGGCGACGGCGCCGGCGGCCAGGAGGACCACCAGCTCCGTCGTCCGGGTCGCGTCCGGCCGCAGGGCCAGCAGGAAGGTGAGGGAGAGGTTGGTGCAGACGAGGGCGAGGGCGAACGCGACCAGGCCGCCGAGGTGGTCGCCCGCCAGGCCGCCGCTGCCGCGCACGCCGAACGTGAAGCGGCGGTTCGCGGCCGTGTTGGCGACGGCCGTCACCACGAGGGCGATCGCGTTGGCCACCGGGGTCGGGGCGAGCGGCCGCAGGAGCAGGAACAGCAGCGCGTACGCCGCCGTGCTGATCGTCCCGATCGCGGCGAAGGTGGCGATCTGGCGCGCGAGGCCGGGCGCGGCCCGCTGGCTCAGGCGCCCGCGGAGGCCGCCCAGCGGGTCGGGGCCCAGCAGCCGGCGGGTCAGGCGGGCCACCCCGCGCAGGTCCTCCATCGCGGTGGCGACCACGTCCACGCGCGAGTCGGGGTCGTCCTTCCAGTCCACCGGGACCTCGTGGATGCGCATGCCGGCGCGCTCGGCCAGCACGAGCAGCTCGGTGTCGAAGAACCAGCGCCGGTTCTCGACCAGCGGCAGCAGGGCGCGGGCGACGTCGGCCCGGATCGCCTTGAAGCCGCACTGGGCGTCGCGGAAGCCGACCCCCAGCACCACGCGGAGCAGGAGGTTGTAGCAGCGCGAGATCACCTCGCGCCGGGGCCCCCGCACCACGCGGGCGCCGGGAGCGAGGCGGCTGCCGATCGCCAGGTCGCTGTGCCCGGAGAGGAGCGGGGCGACGAGCGGGAGCAGCGCGTCGAGGTCGGTGGAGAGGTCCACGTCGGTGTACGCGAGGACCATGGCGTCGCTGTCGAGCCAGGCCCGCGCCAGCGCGCCGCCCCGGCCCTTGGCCGGCAGGTGGATCGCGCGGACGTCCGCCAGCTCGCGCTCCAGCGCCTCGGCGATCGCCCACGTGCGGTCGGTGCTGCCGTTGTCCACGATCGTGACCCTCGCCGACACGGGGAAGTGGTCGCGGAGGTAGGCCCGCAGGCGCCGGACGGTGGCCTCCAGGTCTGCCTCCTCGTTGTAGACGGGGACGACGACGTCGACCGCGGGCGCGGTCGGGACCTCGTCCGATGAGAGGGCGGTCACGTGCATGGGCCTCAGGTTGGGGCCGGCGGCTTCAGCTCCCGTGAGACCGGGCTGGGAGTTTCCTGTGAGCGGCGGTCAGTCGCCGCGGACCGGCGCGCCGGTGCACGCCCGCAGCGTCGCCAGGTCCACGCCCGGGGCCAGGTCGATCGCCGTCAGGCCGTCCCCGTCCACCTGGAGGACCGCGAAGTTGGTGTAGACGCGGTCCACGCAGCGGGCCGCGGTCAGCGGGTACGTGCACTCCTCGACGACCTTGGGCCGGCCGCTCTTGTCCACGTGGGTCATCAGCACCCACACCTGGCGGGCGCCCGCGGCCAGGTCCATCGCCCCGCCCACGCTGCCCAGCCTCTGGCCGGCCACCCGCCAGTTGGCCAGGTCGCCGCGGGCCGAGACCTGCATGCCGCCCAGCACGGCGACGTCCAGCCGGCCGCCGCGGATGATCGTGAAGGAGACGGTGTGGTCGCAGATCGACGCGCCGAGCGCCAGCGTGCACGGGTTCTTGCCGGCGTCGATCAGGTCCGGGTCCTCCTGGCCCTGCGGCGGCGGCGGGCCCATGCCCACGATCCCGTTCTCGCTGTGGTGCATGACCTCGCGCTCGGGCGGGATGTGCGCGGTGACCAGCGTCGGCATGCCGATCCCGAGGTTGACGTACGCGCCGTCGGGGATGTCGCGGGCGAGCCGCGCGGCCATCTGGTCGGTGGTCCAGCCCGGCGCGGTCATGGCGCTCCTCCCACCTGGACGACCCGGTCCACGAAGATGCCGGGCGTGTGCACGTCGTCGGGGTCGATCGACCCGGGCGGCACGACCTCCGCGACCTCGGCGACCGTGTGCCGGGCCGCCATCGCCATCACCGGGTTGAAGTTGCGGGCGGAGAGGCGGTGGCGCAGATTGCCGAAGCGGTCGCCCCGGAACGCGGTGACCAGCGCCACGTCGCCCCGGAGCGGCTGCTCCAGGACGTGCAGCCGGCCCTCGATCTCGCGCGTCTCCTTGCCGGCCATCAGGTCGGTGCCGGCGCCGGTCGGTGTGTAGAAGCCGCCCAGCCCGGCCGCGGCGGCGCGCAGCCGCTCGGCCAGCGTGCCCTGGGGCACCAGTTCCAGCTCGCACTCGCCGCTCTCGTACGCGGCGGCGAAGTGGTGGTTGCCGGCCTGGGCCGGGAACGAGGCGCAGGCCTTGCGGACCAGGTGGTGCTTGAAGAGGAGCGCGAGGCCGGTCTCGCCGGTGCCGCAGTTGTTCGAGACGATCGTCAGGTCGCGGCGGCCGAGCCGGACCAGGGCCTCGATCAGGTGGACCGGGACGCCGACGTTGCCGAACCCGCCGACCAGGACGACGTCCCCGTCGCGGACACCGGCGACCGCCTCGTCCGCGGACGCGACGACCTTGTCGATCACGCGGTCATGGTACGGCCCGTCAGCCGCCGCGGCGGCCGTGGGCCGCGCGTGGCGGCGGGCTCCACGTCTCACGGCGGGGGCGCGGGTTCCGGCGCAGCGCCACCACGAGGGACGACGCCCGCGGCCACGAGTCGTCGCGCCGGCTCCAGAGGTCCAGGTCGCCGCGCTCCAGCAGTCGCCGCAGCTCCCACTTGATCCGGCCCCTGCCGCCGGCGACCGGCTCCCGCACGTCCGCCGCACCGTGCAGCAGCTCGATCTCGTCGTACCCGTTCTCGTACGCCTCCCGGACCCGGGTGACCGCGAACCGCACGGCCGTGAGGACGTCCAGCCCGTGCAGGTCCTCGACGCGGCGGCGCACGGTTCGAGCTTATCGCCTCCCCGAGCTCGCTCAAGAGTTGCGAGTGTCGCTGTTCGCTGGTAGATCATCTGGCACCGCCGTGGAAGGGGGAAGGCGGTGGCTTGCCCGCCAAGGGGCCTGTGCGAAGGGGGGAACGTACACATGCGCACACGTGCGTTGCTGTCGGCGTTGGGGGCCGCCGCGGCCACCCTGCTCTTCTCGGTCGGCGCGAGCGCGAGCGCGCCCGTGGCCGGGACCGCGCCGTCGTCGGCGAAGGTGTTCCGGCCCGTCGGGTTCCATCAGACGACGGGCGCGGCGGCCGCCGCGCCGGCCGCGTCGTCCCGGAACCTCCAGTACATGGGCGGCAGCGTCCTCGCTGTCCCCAAGGCGTTCATCATCTTCTGGGGTCCCGACTGGAACACCGGCTGGACCACCGGCGGGTTCACCAGCGGTCAGGCCCAGACGTACATCACGTCGTTCTTCGGCGGCGTCGGCGGCGGCAGCTGGATCAACAGCACGACCCAGTACTGCTCGGGCGTGGCCACCGGTTCCCAGACGTGCGGCTCCACCGGCCGCGTGACCAACCCGACCGCCCAGTTCGGCGGCTCGTGGGTGGACACCACGACGGTGCCGACCCGGCCGACCGACTCCCAGGTGCGCGCGGCCGCCCAGCGCGGCGCCTCGCACTTCGGCTACAGCGCCAACGCCCTGTACATGGTCTTCACGCCGCACAACAAGTCGATCAGCGGCTTCGGCACGCAGTTCTGCGCCTACCACGACAACACGAGCTTCAACGGCCAGCCGCTGGCGTACGCCAACATGCCGTACGCCCCGGACGCCGGCACGTCGTGCGGGCGGAACTTCGTGAACGGCTCGAACAGCTCGTTCGGCAACGGCTTCTTCGACGGCCTGAGCATCGTGGCCGGTCACGAGTACGCCGAGGCCGTGACCGACGCGTTCCCGAGCAACAGGATCGCCTGGCTCGACACCAGCGGCGAGGAGAACGGCGACAAGTGCGCCTGGAACACGGGCCCCGGCCCGCAGTCCGCCTCGACCAACGTCACCGAGGGGAGCCACTCGTTCGCCGTCCAGTCGCTGTGGTCGAACGCGGCCAACAGCGCCACCGGCGGCTGCGTCATCAACCGCATTTCATAAACGGTTCGTAAACGGGGGGCGGGCGCGTCCCGCTCCCCGTAGACTGCCCACTCGTGCGCCTCTGGACCGCCCTGGCGATCCTCTCCACGGTGGCGGTGCTGAGCCTGGGCGCGTACGCGGGCTGGAACCTCCGCGACCTGCCCCAGCCCGGCAGCGCGGCCGCGCTGGCGGGCATCGACCGCACGGTGGACATCTACGATCGCAGCGGCCAGCTGATCGCGCAGCGCGCGGCCGACGGGCAGTTCTCCATCTACACCCCGCTCTCCCAGATGGGCAGCTACGGGCCGGCCGCGACGCTGGCGGCCGAGGACCGCGGGTTCTACCACCACGCCGCGGTGGACATGCCGTCGCTGCTGCGGGCCGCCGCGACGGACGCGGTGAACGGCCGCGTCGTGGAGGGCGGCAGCACGATCACGCAGGAGCTGGTCAAGGTCCAGGTGGTCGGTTCCGAGCAGACGCTCGCCCGCAAGCTGCAGGAGGGCTTCCTCGCCTACGCGATGGAGCGCAGGTACTCGAAGGACGACATCCTCACGATGTACCTGAACCGGGTCTACTACGGGCACGGCGCGTACGGCCTGACGTCGGCCACCAAGGCCTTCTTCGGCAAGGACAGGTCGCCGGCCGATCTGACCCCCGCCCAGGCGGCGTTCCTGGCCGGGCTGCTCCAGGCGCCCAATGGCTACGACCCCAGCGTCAACTACGACGGCGCCCGGACGCGCGAGCTGTACGTGCTCGCCGGCATGCGCAGCATGGGCGTGCTGACGACGGCGCAGGAGCAGCAGGCGGAGCAGGAGAACGTCCACGCCGAGCTGAAGTTCGACCTCTCGTACCGCGCCGTGCGGGCGCCGCACTTCGTGGACTGGATCATGCAGCGGGCCGAGCGCGACATCGGCACTGCCGCGCTGCAGCAGGGCGGCCGCGTCTACACGACGCTCGACCTCGGCCTGCAGTCGCTGGCGGAGCAGGCGGTGGCGTCCGGCGTCAAGGACCTCGGCCACCTGGGCGTCAACAACGGGGCGCTGATGGCGGTCAGGCCGTCGACCGGTGAGGTCCTGGCCTGGGTCGGCTCGGCCAACTACGACGACGATGCGATCGGCGGCCAGTTCGACATCGTGACCGCGCAGCTCCAGCCCGGCTCGACGTTCAAGCCATACGTGTTCGAGGCGGCGCTGCGCGACCACCGGATCACGCTCTGCAGCACGGTGCAGGACAGGCCCACCGATTTCGGCGGCGGCTATCGCCCGCAGGACTACGACGGCAAGTTCCTGGGCGCGATGAGCGCCCAGCGCGCGCTCGTGCTGTCGCGCAACGTGCCGGCCATCCAGGTCGCGCAGCTCGAGGGCATGGACCGCGTGGACGCGCTGGCCAGGCAGATGGGAGTCGCCTCGCCGCTGGGCACGAACCTGGCCACCGCGATCGGCGCCAGCACCGTCAGCATCTACGACCAGGTGCAGGGCTACGCCGTGTTCGCCAACCAGGGCCGGAAGGTGCCGCTCATCGCCATCTCGCGCATCGAGGACCCGGCCGGCGACGTGCTGTTCGAGACCCGGCCGGGGACCCAGGGCGGCCAGCAGACGGTCCTCTCGCCGGCCCAGTCCTACCTGATCACGAACACGCTGCAGGACTACCAGCGGGTCTGGGGCCTGGGCTGGAACCGGCAGATGGCCGGCAAGTCGGGCACCACGGGCAGCCAGACGGGGGTCCATCCGGACGCCTGGATGATGGCCTACAACCCGGACATCGTGATCGGCGCCTGGGCCGGCAGCACCAACGACGAGGCGAAGAGCGCCGCCACGTCCGCCTACGGCACGGACGTGGGCAAGACGATCGAGGCCCGGTTCATCAACGGCCTGCCTCGCGACTACTCACACTGGTACTCGCGGCCCGGCGGCCTGGTCAGCGCCCACGGCGGGCAGCTGTTCCTGCCCGGCACGCAGACCCACCCCGGCTGCGCCGCCCCGCAGGGGTAGCGGCAATGCCGGTGAGTTAGAGTCCGCTTCGAGCCCGGACGAAGTCGTTGCCTGGGCGAACGGACCTTGCCGTACGGGCGCCACGTCTCGACCGGGCTGAGGGGTGGCAGACGTACGGCAAGGCACTGTCGTGAACCACTTGCCACCCAGAAGCAGCACAGTGCTAGCCCATTGGCCGTCCCCTCGGCGAGCTCCCGCAGCCAGACGACGCGACTCGTCCGCACCAGCCAGGCCGATCGCCCGACACGGCCTCAGCCCCCGGCCCGGAAGCAAGTGCCCTGCCGGCTCTAACTCACCGGCATGTGCGGGTAGCGGACCCGGGCCGCGACGGTCAGCGCGGCCAGCCCGACCCACGTCACCAGCGGCAGCACCGTTTCCGGGCGCGTCAGCGTGGCGCGGCCGAGCAGGAGCGTGGCGGCCATGTTGAGCCCCAGCCCGATGAGGATCGTGTGCTTGGCCTGGTGCGCGCCCCGGGCGAGCCGGAAGGCGCCGGCCAGCCCGATCACGCTGGCCAGGAGGTGGAGCGACTCCTCCAGGTCCGAGGTGTAGAGGCGCCATGGGGCCACGAAGAGGTCCACGATGAAGCTCAGCGTGGCACCGATCAGTCCGAGCGCGGCGAGGGTGCCGAGCAGGACCGCGACGAAGTGGGCGTCCAGCGCCCACCGGAACGACAGGCGCGGCCCGGGGCGGGCGGACGCCCGTCGCCTGATCACGGGCCGCAGCGGTCCCTGGTCCAGCCCCTGCATCTCTGATCTCATTCTGGAACCAACGACGATCGCTCCCTGGTCGCTCGCCCTCGCGCGGCCCTGGACCACCCCGGGGGGCAGTGCGATAAGCTTCGCCGACAACCGAGGTTGCCCCATGGCTGGCGAGGACGCAAGACCAGGGTGCGGTCGCTCATACTTCACGCTCCAGCCTTGCCTTCGTCTCTGCCCGGTCCGTGGCCGCCCCGCGAGCTGCGGCTCGACCCCCCAAATCGAAAACGGTAGGCAATTTCCATAGGAGACCTTGTGGGAGAGGGACATGAGCCCGGACGAAGTCACGACCGCTACTGCTGATCAGGAGACGAACGCGACACAGGCGAACACCCGCCGGCTGCTCTCCGGCGACGGCGCCTGGTGGTGGAACGGCCGCCGGTGGGTCCCCGCGACCACCGAGGACGGCCTCTGGAAATGGGACGGGTCCCGCTGGAAGGGTACCGTCGACCTCGAGGGCAAGCGGCCCGAGGATCTCGCCACCACGCTCGCGCTGCTCGCCGAGGATCGCTACGCGGAAGCGGGCGAGATCCTGGGCCAGCGCGCGGCGGAGTGGCAGCCGGAGGGCGGCCTGCGCGACCTGGTCGATCGGACTCGCGACTCCGGCAGCCGGCTCGGCCGCGTCTCGGAAGGCCTCAACGTCGCCGACGGCAACCGCGGCCTGCGGCGCCGGCTCGGGGCCACGATGGACGACCGCCGCCAGCTCGAGGAGGAGCGCGAGTCGATCCACTCCGAGTACCGGGCGCTCCTGGTCCGGCTGGGCCGCAGCGCGCCCCAGCCGAGCATCAAGGAGGCGGACGACACGCTGGCCGTCGCCCGCCTGCTCGACGAGCGCGCGGCGACCATGACCCACGGCCTGGCGGAGGTGGACGAGGCCGAGCGGATGCGCGCCGACGCCGCGGCCGCCGCCCAGCGCGAGCTGGCCGCCGCCGAGGACGCCCGCCTGCGCGCCCTGCAGGACGCGCGCCGGGCGGTCGAGTCGGCCGAGAAGGCGCACGCCTGGGCCGTGCACGAAGCCCGCGCCCGGATGCGCACCGTGCTGACGCCGGGGCCGGGCGAGCTGAAGGCCGGGCTGGGGCCGCTCCGCCTGCACGCCAACCTGCTGGAGACGCCGACCGGGCGGGTGCCGGCCGCGGGCGCGGCGGCGCACCTGGACACGGCGCAGGCGCTGTGGGCCGAGCACCGCGAGGCGCTGGCGGACCTGGTCCTGGTCGAGGCGCCCGAGTCGGAGGCGTTCCTGGAGGCGCTGACGGAGAGCTCGTCGGCGCTGTTCCTGCTGGTCGTCGGCCGGACCGGCACCGCGCTGTGGCCGTGCCCGCCGGGCCAGGAGAAGGCGGCCCACCGGTTCGCGACGGTCGTGTGCGACCACGCCCGCGAGGCGGGGCGCAACAAGCGCGATCGCGACGAGCGGGCGCGGCAGGCCGAGGCTGAGCTGGACCAGGTGACGCGCGACCGGTCCTCGATCGAGGCCGCGGAGACGGAGCTGGGCCGCGTCGAGAACGACCCGGGCCTGCTGGGCGCGATCGACGACGCCCGCGAGCGTCTGAACCGGGCCCGCGCCGACACCCCGGAGCTGATCGAGGCCCGCCGCAAGGTGCTGGAGCTGGCCCGCCGCCTCGTGGCACCCCCGGAGCCCCTGAAGGGCGCTCCCGCGTCCGCGTAGGACTACTAGTAGGCGATAGGAACCCTCCCCCTCGCGTGGGGGGGAGGGTGGTGGGCCGGGACGAGTGCCGCACATAATCGGCACATGAGCGACTGCTGCTCGCCCCGGGGCTACCGTCAGATCTTCAGCGAGCGGAACGCGCGCTCCGACGCCCGGCGCTACCGGCGCCGCGGCCTCGATGAGGTGTCCGCGCTCATCGTCCGGCTCGTGCGCGACCGCGGCGTCACCGACCGGACGCTGCTGGAGGTGGGGGGCGGCGTCGGCGCGATCGAGATCGAGCTTCTGAAGGCCGGCCTGTCCCGCGCCGTCAGCATCGAGCTGACCCCGACGTACGAGGGGGAGGCCAGCGCCCTGCTGCGCGAGCACGGGTTCGAGGACCGCGCCGAGCGCCAGGTGCTGGACTTCGCGCTGGCCGGCGGCGGCGTCGAGCCCGCCGACTTCGTCGTGTTGAACCGCGTCCTCTGCTGCTACCCGGACATGCCGCTGCTCGCCGGCGCCGCCGCCGATCACGCCCGGCGGGCGCTGGTGCTGAGCTTCCCCAACGACCGCTGGTGGACGCGCCTCGCGTTCACGCTGGTCAACGTCGCGCTGCGCGTGGCGCGCCGGCAGTTCCGGATCTTCCTGCATCCCCCCGCATCGATCGTGGCGACCGCGGAGCGGCACGGGCTGCGGCCGGCGTACAGCGAGCCGGGAAGGGTCTGGCACGTGGTGGCGCTGGAGCGAGCCGCGTAGACCGTGCGGATCGCCACCCATCGACTCCCGGGCCTGGTCCTCACCGACCACGAGTTCGCCGTTCCGCTCGACCACGCCAGC
>Ga0070717_10002682_pt1 | contig 12545 bp, 7 predicted proteins | sample LARL113metaG_FD_71366 | JGI IMG/M metagenome (GOLD analysis project Ga0070717, IMG submission 71366) | Corn, switchgrass and miscanthus rhizosphere microbial communities from Kellogg Biological Station, Michigan, USA - LAR L11-3 metaG | ecosystem: Host-associated > Plants > Roots > Rhizosphere ...
CGCAGCCGCCCGGCGTCCTCGATGGCCGCCCACCGCGCCTCGCCGCCGATCCGGACCTCGATCGCCCTCCGCGCGGCGTCCAGCTCGGCGAGCCAGCCTGCGGCCAGGCCGGGCTCGGCGCAGCGCTCGGCGACTTCCGCCGCGGACAGCGGGCCGATGAGGCGGAGCATGTCTGCCGCGGCTTCGATGTCGCGGCACCTCCGGTCGGGCGCTAGCCGCTGGAGCTGTGCCTCCGACTCCTCCACCACCGAGGCGTCGAGGAGCTCCCGCAGGTCCGCCTGGCCGAGCAGGTCCGCGAGCAGAGAAGAGTCCAGGGCGAGCGCCTGGGCGCGGCGCTCGGCCAGCGGCGAGTCGCCCTCGTACATGAACGCCCCGACGTAGCTGAACAGCAGCGACCGGGCGAACGGGGAGGGCACGGGCGTCTCCACCTCGACCAACCTGATCTTCCGGCCCGCCAGGTCCCGCATCAGGCCGGCCAGGGCAGGGACGTCGAAGGTGTCCTGCAGGCACTCCCGGACGGTCTCAAGCACGATCGGGAACGTGCTGTACTTCGACGCCACCGCGAGCAGCTGCGCCGAGCGCTGCCGTTGCTGCCACAGTGGGGACCGCCGCCCCGGCCGGCGCCGGGGCAGCAGTAGCGCCCGGGCGGCGCACTCCCGGAATCGGGACGCGAACAGCGCCGACCCGCCGAGCTCGGACGTGACCAGCGGCTCCACCTCGTCCGGCGCGAGCTCGGCGATGGCCGCCGACGGCGGCTCGTCGGTGTCGGGCACGCGCAGCACGATCCCGTCATTGGTGTGCATGGCCTGCACGTCCATGCCCTCGTAGCGCTCCCTGAGCCGGGCCGCGACGGCGAGCGCCCAGGGCGCGTGCACCCGCGCGCCATACGGGCTGTGCAGGACCAGCCGCCAGTCTCCGAGCTCGTCCCGGAACCGCTCCAGCACCAGCGTCCGGTCGTCGGGCAGGTATCCGGTCGCTTCCCGCTGGCCCTCCAGGTACCGGATCAGGTTCCCGGCCGCCAGATCATCAAGACCAGCCGAACGAAGCCGTACCGTGGCCTCGTCCGCGCTCATCCCGCCGAGTTCGCGGCAGAACGCCCCCACCGCGCGTCCCAGCTCCGCCGGCCGTCCCTGCATGTCGCCGTGCCAGAACGGGAGCCGGCCCGGCTGCCCGGGCGCGGGCGAGACGAGCACCTGGTCGGCCGTGATGTCCTCGATCCGCCAGGAGCTGGCGCCAAGCACGAACACGTCGCCCACCCGCGACTCGTAGACCATCTCCTCGTCGAGCTCGCCAACGCGGTGCGACTGCCTGCCCTGACGCTGCGCGGCGGCCAGGAACACGCCGAACAGTCCCCGGTCGGGGATCGTCCCGCCGCTGGTGACCGCGAGACGCTGAGCGCCCGGCCGGCCACGCAGGGTGCCTGACGTGCGGTCCCAGACCAGACGCGGGCGCAGCTCCGCGAACTCCTCGCTGGGATAGCGGCCCGCGAGCATGTCGAGGACCGCGTCGAGCACGCTCCTGGTCAGCCCGCTGAACGGGGCGGCCCGCCGGACCAGGGCCTCCACGTCCGCGACCTGCCAGTCGTCCATCGCCACCATGGCGACGATCTGCTGGGCAAGCACGTCGAGCGGGTTGCGGGGGATGCTCAGCTCCTCGATTTCCCCGTCGCGCATCCGCTGCGCAACCACCGTCGCCTGGACCAGGTCCCCCGGGTACTTCGGGAAGATCACGCTGCGGGACACGTCGCCGACGTGGTGCCCCGCCCGGCCGGTGCGCTGCAGCCCGCTCGCCACCGACGGCGCCGACTCGACCTGGATGACCAGGTCCACCGCGCCCATGTCGATGCCAAGTTCCAGGCTTGAGGTGGCGACCACGGCCGGCAGCCTGCCCGCCTTGAGCGCCTCCTCGATCTGGGCCCGTTCCTGCCGGGAGACCGAGCCGTGATGGGCGCGGGCCACCTCGGCCGGGGCACCAGACGCCGTGGGCGACTGCGCCATGACCTGGGCCGGGGGTCCGTGACCGGCCGCGGCTGCCGCGTGCGCCGCCAGCGCGGACTCTTCCTCCCTGGCCAGCGCCCTGTCCGCGGCGAGGTCGTTGAGTCGGCCGCAGAGCCGCTCCGCCAGCCCGCGCGAGTTCGCGAACACGATCGTGGACCGGTGCGCCTCGATCAGGTCGAGCACGCGCTCCTCGACATGCGGCCAGATGGACCGCTGTGCCGGGGGGCCGTCATCGCCTGGCCCGGTCGCCTCACCGGGCGGGCCAACGCCGCCGGTGGTGACCGCCGGCCGCTGCCGGGACACGGGCGGCGGGTCCGGGTCGCTCATGTCTTCGACCGGCACGACGATCCGCAGCTCGATGTGCTTCTCGTGCGGCGGGGCGGCGATCGTCACCGGGCGGGAGCCGCCGAGGAACGCAGCGACCTCCTCGGCCGGGCGCACGGTCGCCGAGAGCCCGATCCGCTGCGCGGGGCCGGGCCGGGGCGCAGCGGCCTCGGCGCCGCCGCGGAGCGCGTCCAGCCGTTCCAGCGACACAGCCAAGTGCGCGCCGCGCTTGTTGCCCGCCAGCGCGTGCACCTCGTCCACGATGACGGTGTCCACGCCGCGGAGGGTGTCGCGCGCCTTCGAGGTCAGGATTAGGAACAACGATTCCGGCGTGGTGATCAGGATGTCCGGCGGCTTGCTCGACAGCTTCCGCCGCTCGTCGGCGGCGGTGTCTCCGGTGCGCACGGCCACCCGGATGTCCGGCTCGGGCAGCCCGCTCCGGTTCGCGACCTGGCGGATCCCGGTCAGCGGGGCGCGCAGGTTCCGCTCGATGTCGACCGCGAGGGCCTTGAGCGGGGAGATGTAGAGCACCCGGCAGCGCAGTCTCGGGTCGGCCGGGAGAGGGCTGCCCGCGAGCCGGTCCAGCGCCCACAGGAACGCGGCCAGGGTCTTGCCCGAGCCGGTCGGCGCCACGACCAGCGTGTTGGCGCCGCTGGAGATGGACGCCCAGGCGCCCTCTTGCGCTGGGGTGGGCGCGCTGAACGCGCCGGTGAACCACTCCCGGGTGAGGGCGCTAAATACGCGCAGGGGATCCACGCCCACGCCAGCACGGCCGGCCGGGGGCGCGACCGGCAGCGCTGAGGACCTCGCGGGCATACCCCCATCCTGCCCTGCGCCACCGACATTCCGGGCCGTCTGGCCGGCCCCGGGGAACTCCGCCCGGCGGTCGGCGCGCTGGCGGCTCGCCGCTGCCTGGCCACCCTGAAGGCGCTTTAGATCCCGGCCTCCTGCGGCCGCGCGCGGACGGCGGGTGCCACGGAGACTCCGTTTGGAGCCAAATTGAAGTGGAGTCCCGGCCGCAACCGAAGATCGTGCCGCGCGGGGACCGGCGGCCTGAGCGTGCTGCGGACCGTGCGTGGCGATCGGAACGGTGACCACGATGACGGCGGCGTGAAGGGCGCTACCGTGCTTTTGTGAGACCTTCGCGGGGCATCGCCGCCGTCACCGCGGTGCTGGCGCTGGCGGCCTGCTCGGCTGGCCCGCCGAAGACGGGGCCGAGCGCCACGCGCGCGCCGAGGACCAGCCCCGCGCCGGTGCTCCCGGCGAGGACGCTGACCAGCCCCCGCTGCAGCATCGCTACAGCGCCCGCGCCGCGCCTGCCTGCGACGGACGTGACGATGTCCCGGGCCCCCGGCGACCCGTTCGGCGTGGTGGTGACGGCCGACGGGCGCTGGTCCTTTGTCTCTTCCCCGGGCGGCCCGGGTGGCGGCGGGATCGGCGTGTTCGCCAACGCGGGCACCGGCGCGCCCAGGCTGGTCCGGACGATCCCGGCACCGTCCGCGCTGGGCGTTGTGCTCACCCACGACGGCCGCTACCTCCTCGCCGCCTCAGGTTCCGGCGCCGCGGTGGTCAGCGTGCCGCAGGCCGAAGCCGGCGCTACGCACCGGGTCCTCGGCACGCTGAGCAGCCCGCGAATCGGGCGCTTTGGCGGCGGGGCAATCGAGGTGGCGGTCTCGCCCGATGACAGGTTCGCGTTCGTCAGCATCGAATATTCCGACGAGATAGCCGTCTTCAACCTCCAGCGCGCCGTGGCGGGCGGCTTCCGCACCTCCGGCTTTGTAGGGGAAATACCCATGGGAATCGCGCCCGTCGGGATGGCGGTGTCCCCGGATGGGCGCTGGCTGTATGCGACGAGCGAACTGGGATCGTCACGCGCGACACGGGGACCGGCCGTCCGCGGTCAGGGAACGCTGTCGGTCATCAGCCTGAGCAAGGCCGAGACCGACCCGGCCCACTCGGTCGTGGCGGTGGCCATGGCGGGCTGCGGCTCAGTGCGGGTGATCACCTCTGCGGACGGCAGCGTGGTGTGGGTAACGGCCCGCGAGAGTGACATGCTGCTTGGCTTCTCTGCGGCCAGGCTCCTGACCGATCCCTCTCATGCGCTAGCTGCCGAGGTCAGGGTGGGCGAGGCTCCGGTCGGGCTCGCTCTGGTCGGCGGTGGGCAGCGGATCGTCGTCGCCGACTCGAACCGGTTCGGCCTGAAGAGGGCGGCCGCTAACCTCGCGGTAGTCAACGTAGCGGCGGCCCTGGCTGGCAAGCCCGCGCTCGCCGGGTACCTCCCGGCCGGGGGGTTCCCGCGTCAGATGGCCCTGGAACCGGGCGGCCGCACGTTGCTAGTGACCAACTTCGCCTCTCAGCAGCTCGAGGCCGTGAACGTCACGGCCTTGCCATGACGCCGCGCGTCTTGGTTGCGGCCGGGCGCGGTACTGGGCGGCCGCCGGTACCCTGGCGCGGTGCGGCTAACGGCGTTCTGGGAGAGGATGCGGGCACAGTTCGGCGACGCCTACGCGGCGAGCGTGGCCAAGGACTACGCGCTCGCGGGCCTGGGCGGCCGGACCGTGGACCAGGCACTGGCCGAGGGGATCGATCCCAAGGCCGTGTGGCAGGCGGTGTGCGACGCGTTCGAGATACCGGAGAAGTCGCGCTGAAGCGGGCTGGTGGAGCGCCCGGCCGTCCCCCTCGTGGCCAGCCACTGCGGGCGCCTCGCCGGCGCGAGGTGGCGCAAGGCCGGCGAGGCGTCCCATGGGGCTTCTCCTGGCACGGCCCGGGACACGGCACTGGGAGAAGCCTCTACAAGTAGTGACGAATCTGAAGACCTGCTGGTTCAGTTGGGGCGCCGGGCCGCGCGCCGCAGCCCCCGGAACGGGCGGACCACCCGGGTGCCGTCGCCGCGTTCGATCAGCACGTTCCGCGGGCCACCGCCTGGACCCCACCAGGTGATGACCTCGACCGGCTGACCGCGTTCGTAGTAGATGCGCTGGCGGCCCATGGGCGGATCCTGCGCGACCCGGCCGTCCGGGCGCAATTCGAATATGGACGCTGGCCTGGGACGCCTCCGTGACGACAACGGCCGGGCACGTTAGCGCAGGTCGCCGGGAATTGGTCGAACATATGCGCGTGTCTGAGCGGTGTAGAGAACAGGCGTTCGGCTAGGGTGGTCACGCGGCCCGTTTGGCGGGCTGCGGCGCAGTCTCGATGGTGTTCACCGGCGCGGCGAGTTTTGTCAGTGGTGGCGCGTAGCGTCAACGCCGACAGCAAGCCCTCTTCCCAGCGGGAGTACCCATGGCAGGCATCGACAGGCCGGGCAGCAAGGTCGGCGACAGGGACAAGGCCCTGGAAACCGCCCTCGCCCAGATCGAGCGGCAGTTCGGCCGGGGCTCGATCATGCGGCTCGGCGACGAGGCCCGGGCGCCGATCGAGGTGATCCCCACCGGGGCGATCTCGCTGGACGTGGCGCTGGGCATCGGCGGCCTCCCGCGCGGCCGGGTCGTGGAGATCTACGGACCCGAAGGATCAGGGAAGACCACGCTGGCTCTCCAAGCGATCGCCAACGCCCAGAAAGCGGGCGGGATCGCGGCGTTCATCGACGCCGAGCACGCCCTCGACCCTGAGTACGCCAAGAACCTCGGGGTCGACACCGACGCGCTGCTGGTCTCCCAGCCCGACACCGGCGAGCAGGCGCTGGAGATCGCGGACATGCTGATCCGCTCGAGCGCCATCGACGTCATCGCCATCGACTCCGTCGCGGCGCTGGTGCCCAGGGCGGAGATCGAGGGCGAGATGGGAGACAGCCACGTTGGCCTGCAAGCCCGGCTCATGTCCCAGGCCATGCGCAAGCTGGCGGGTGCGCTGAACCAGACCAAGACCACCGCGATCTTCATCAACCAGCTGCGCGAGAAGGTAGGGGTTCTCTTCGGCAGTCCTGAGACGACCAGCGGTGGCCGGGCGCTCAAGTTCTATGCATCTGTCCGGCTCGACGTGCGGCGGATCGAGACGCTCAAGGATGGCACCGACGCGGTCGGCAGTCGTACCAAGGTCAAGGTCGTCAAGAACAAGTGCCTAGCCGAGGGCACCCGTGTCTTCGATCCGGTCACCGGCATCACCCACCGGATCGAGGAGATCGTTGATGGGCGCCTGCCAGTCCACACCGTCTCGACCGACAAGAGCGGCATGCTGGAAGCCCGGGAGGTCATGTCCTGGTTCGACCAGGGCGATCAAGACGTCATCGGGCTCAAGCTCCGCGGCACTGAACTGTGGGTTACGCCCGATCACAAGGTCTTGACCGAACACGGCTGGCGCGCCGCCACTGAGCTTGCCGTCGGGGACCGGCTGGCCAGGCCACGGGCTTACTCGGGGTTCGGCACATCTGAGCCTGTTCCGCCCGACCACGCCAGGCTGCTGGGGTATCTCATCGGTGACGGCTACGTGGGAGGCAGGACGCCGGTTCACTTCATCAATGTCGCCGAACCCCTGCACAGGGACGCGGCTCAAATCGCCAGCACTCTGGGATGCGAGGCGAAGCCAACGAGCCAGGAAATAGCAGTCGCTTACTCGCACCGGCCGGGCGAGAAGAATGGCGTTCTGGAACTCTGCCGCTGGGCAGGGGTCTACGGCTGCCTGGCACCAGCCAAGAAGATCCCTTCCGCTTTCTTCGCCTCGGATGTCTCGGCTGAGGTTGTCGGCAACCTGATCTTCGGCATCTTCGAGACAGACGGCTATGTCTCCCGGGAACAGACGGGCGGAATCCGAGTCGGCTTCGCCACGACCTCTGAACAGCTTGCCCAGCAGATTCACTGGCTGCTCCTGCGGTGGGGTATCGGAAGCAGCGTTCAGCAGCGGGATCCCCGTGCTCAGCGAGGTGGCCTGGTCAAAGGTCGGCGAATCTCGGGCAAGCACATCTCCTGGGAAGTAAGGGTCGCCGGTGTCGACAACGTCTCGGAGTTCACCCGTGCAATCCCCATGTGGGGGCCGCGCGGGCAGGTGCTGTCAAGTGAACTCGCAAAGCTCACTGGCCGTCATCGGGGATCCCAGCGAATCTACCTCGCCGATGAATCCACCAAGCCCGTGCTGGCCCACCTTGAGCAACTCGGGGTCAGCCCGGTGGTAGCCGCCCAGCTAGTCGGCAACGGAGCAGGGGATCCCCGGGGAGGGATGAAAGTCGTACTCGGCACCCCGCGGCTGCGCCGTGACCGCGTGAAGCGGCTGGCCGAAGCGCTTGACGACTCCTTCTTGCAAGACCTCCTGGCGGATCAGCTCTGGTTCTCCCGGATCACGCACATCCAGCCAATCCAACGTCGTCGCACCTTCGATATAGAGGTGGAGGGCCTCCACAACCTGGTGGCTGAGGATGTGGTGGTACAAAACTGCGCACCGCCATTCCGTTCGGCCGAATTCGATATTCTTTTCGGTCACGGAATTAGCCGGGAAGGCGGCCTGATCGACCTCGGGGTGGAGCAGTCGATCGTGCGCAAGTCTGGCGCCTGGTACACCTACGAGGGCGACCAGCTCGGGCAGGGCAAGGAGAACGCGCGGACCTTCCTGCGCGACAACCCCGATCTTGCCAACGAGATCGAGAAGAAGATCAAGGAGAAGCTCGGCGTGGGCGCGCGCCTGGACGCAGAGGCGGCAGAGGGGGCACCGCCGGCCGGGCCCGGCTTGCGCGCGGTACCCAGCGTAGCGGCGGACGCGGCTGGCGCCCGGACCATCAAGCAGGGCGAAACCCCTGGCGGTCAGGGATAAGAGCGTGCCGGGCAAGGCGAGGCCGCCTAAGCCCGGGTCTGACCAGGCGAAGGCGGCCGTCAGGAAGCGGACCGGCGGCTTGCGCGCGGTACCTGATGCGGCGCCGTCGGCTGGCGCAGCGCCGTCGGCGGATCCGACGGTGGCGGGCAAGCCGGACAAGGTGACCGCCAGGAAGCGGCGCGGCGGCCAGGAAGCAAGACCGGTTTCCGGGCTGTCGGCTGACGCAACGATGCAGGATGCGCCGGACAGGCCGAGCGCAGCAGAGTCGCGCGGCCGCGAAGCTGCGAGGCCCGGCTGGGCGGTGCCGGGCGTAACGGACCTGGCAGCCGCCGGAGAGCGCCCCGGTAGCGAAGGCGCGGCGGCGGGTTGGGTAGTGGCGGGTGTGGCGGACCGTGTGGTCGCCGGAGAACGGCCTGCGGGTGAGGGCCCGTTGCCGGACTGGGCCACGCCAGGCTGGGCGGTGCCAGACGAGACGCTGGCGCCGGACGACCTGGACATGGAGGGCGCCGGGTTGTGGCCGGGCGCTGAGGAAGCGATACGGGAGAGGCCTCCAGCGAGGGAGTGGTTCGGCGGCGAGGAGGCGGCGCGGGCGGCCTGCCTGAAGCTGCTCACGAGCGCCCCACGCACCCGGGCGCAGCTCGCTGCGGCGCTGCGCCGCCGCCGGGTTCCGGACGAGATCGCGGAGTCCGTGCTTGCCCGGTTCACCGAGGTGGGCCTGATCGACGACGCGGCGTTCGCCAGGGCGTGGGTCGAAAGCAGGCACCACAGCAGGGGCCTGGCACGGCGGGCGCTCGCGGCGGAGTTGCGCCAGCGCGGGGTCTCCGATGGGGAGGTACGGGCCGCCGTCGACTCGCTCGGAACCCAGGATGAGGTGGCGGCCGCCCAGCGGCTGGTGGCAAAGCGGATCGCGGCTACCCGGGGACGGCCGATCCCGGTTCGAGTCCGGCAGCTGCTGGCCATGCTTGCCCGCAAGGGGTACTCGGCCGGCCTTGCCGCTCGGGTGGTCCGCGAGGCGCTGGAACAAGAGGAGCCAGACAACCCGGACGACCGGCTCGATCTGGCGCGGTTTTGTGAGGATTCCGCCGCCGGCGACTGGTTGTGAGCGGGGGCTGGTGCGGGGAGTTACGGAAGCGTCACTATGCCGAACTTGCCCAAATTGTTATCAGCGCTTAACCTCACGGCAGCGAGGTGTTAGCCCATAACAGGCGGTTGTTCATACGACATGGTCGGCAACTGGTTGCGCCCAGTTGCTGGTAAGGACAGAGGATCCGGCCCGTTGCCGGTTCTGCCGAGGCGCTGACCAGCCAGGTTGGCTCTTCGTCCGGATTGGCTCGGCAAATGGCCACGGCCCGTGCGCGGGCACTATGGCCGGTGGGGAGACGGACAGGGCTCTACGTGGGTCCCGGGCACGGGACTCACGCGTGGGCTGGTTGGGTTGGCCCGCGCAGAGGGAACCGGTGCGGTGCCGGGCCCGGCGAGCGATCGTGCGCCAGGTCAGGTGCCGGGCCAAGGCCAGGTTCCCTTGCTGCTGGCATGCGGCCCGCCTGCCAGCGGCCGCCGCGGAAGCGCGGCGGCCGCCGGAAGGTTCTGGTGCACAGGCGCCGGAGAAGGTTGCGGCTCAGCCAGGCCGCTGCATTTCCGGGTCATCCGGAGTCCCGCCGGGTCCTGCTGGTTCTGCGTACGCCGGTTTCCGGGTCAGCCGGAGAGAGCCGGCAGTGCCGGGATCGCGGAGTTCCGTGGTCCCGGGTCACCGGGAGGCCACCAGGCCAGCCGGGATCGCCGGGAACCACGGTTTCCGGGTTACCCGGAGGCCCGTCGGTCCGGCCGGATCGCCGGAGGCCGCGGGCCCGGGTTACGGAAGGCCGCCTGTCCAGGGGCCGGCCGCTGGCGCCATCGGCGGCTAGGCCCGGCGACCGCGTCGGCTGGCCGCGAGCGGCCCGCCACCGCGGCCGCACCCGCCTGACGCGGGTCGGGACCGCACATGGCGCGCATGACTCCTCGCCACAGGGATCAGCCCTGGCGCTGCACGACGGAGCCAGGGGCGGCGAGCAGGATTGGGGTGCGCCATGAGCAACACAATCGCTGTTGTGATCGCAGTGATCGGCATCCTCGCACTGTTCGCCGCCGCCGGTGCGCTGTTTGTTGCGTTGCGCAAGTCCGGGAACCACCCGATCGCGGCGCGGCGCGAGGCCGCCGTGGCCGAGGGCACCCTCAGCCCGGAATTGAGCGCGGAGGCCGGGCGGCGGATCGCCGAGGCCGACCTTGTCGCCGAGCAGGCGCAACGACAGCTGGCAGAGGCCGGCCGGGCGGCCGATCAAGTCCGGGCCAGCGCCGAGTCCGACGCCGCGGCCATCATCCGGCGAGCCGAAGAGTCAGCCGAGAAGGCGGCCCATGCGCGGCGCGCCGCGGAGGAGCAGATCCAGGCCGGCAGGGAAGAAGCCGCCCAGCTACGCACCGACCTTGAGCGGCGGGAAGCGCGGCTCGCCGAGCGAGAGGACCGGCTGGACGACGAACTGCGCAAACTGGAGCAGCGCGCCGCGGGCATCGAGGAGGCCCGGGGCGAACTCGAGGCCCAGCGCGCCGAGCTTGCCCTTCTGGAAGACGAGCGCCGCAAGGTGCTGGAGCGGGCCGCCGGCCTCACCGCCGACCAGGCGAAGGCCGAACTCGTCGCCACCATCGAAAACCAGGCCAAGCGGGAAGCCGCCCTGATCGTCCGGGATACCGAGAGCCAGGCGCGCCGCGACGGGGACGCCCGGGCGAGGCGGATCGTCACCCTGGCGATTCAGCGGATCGCCAGCGAACAGACCAGCGAGTCCGTCGTATCCGTGCTGCATCTGCCCGGCGAGGAGATGAAGGGCCGGATTATCGGGCGCGAGGGCCGGAACATTCGCGCGTTCGAGTCGGTGACCGGGGTCAACCTGATCATCGACGACACTCCGGAGGCGGTCTTGCTGTCCTGCTTCGACCCGGTCCGGCGCGAGGTGGGCAGGCTCGCCCTGGAGCGGCTCGTGCTCGACGGCCGGATCCATCCGCAGCGAATCGAGGAAGCCTACGAACGCAGCAAGGCCGAGGTGGATCAGTTGTGCGTGCAGGCGGGCGAGGACGCGATGGTCGAGTTGGGCATCACCGACATGCACCCGGAACTGGTCACGCTGCTCGGCCAGTTGCGCTACCGCACGTCGTACGGCCAGAACGTGCTCGGCCACCTCGTCGAGTCCGCGCACATCGCCGCGATGATGGCCAGCGAGCTTGGCCTGGACCCGGCGCTCCTCAAGCGGTGTACGGTGCTCCACGACATCGGCAAGGCGCTGACCCACGAGGTGGAGGGCAGCCACGCCCTGATCGGCGCCGAGATCGCGCACAAGTATGGCGAGCCGGCCGACGTGGTCCATGCCATCGAGGCGCACCACAACGAGGTCGAGGTCAGGACGGTCGAGGCCGTCCTCACCCAGGCCGCGGACGCGATCAGCGGCAGCCGGCCCGGCGCCCGGCGCGAATCGCTGGAGGCCTACGTCAAGCGGCTCGAGCGCCTGGAGGAGATCGCGACGGCGCACGAGGGCGTGGACAAGGTGTTCGCGATGCAGGCGGGGCGCGAGATCCGGGTCATGGTCAAGCCGGACCGGGTCGACGACATGCAGGCTCAGGTCATTGCGCGGGATGTGGCGAAGCAGGTCGAGGAAGAGCTGACTTATCCGGGGCAGATCCGGGTCACCGTGGTCCGGGAGTCTCGGGCTACTGAGTTTGCTCGCTGAGGCATTGCAAAGCCTGACCGCCGAGTTCCCCCGAAAGGTGCGTGGGTTGGAGGGGTACCAGGATTGCGCGGCCCAGCGGTTCACAACGCTGGTCCGCGCAACCCCGGCACCCCCTGGACCCTGCTGCGGCGCTCAGAGTCCCACGGTCTTAGGCTCGCGACGGTTGTTCACTCTCCGTTGGCTCACGCGGCTCGGGGAGGGTGGCCCCGTCGCCCCCCTCAACGGGAGTTGGGGCAGGGGGTGGTTCCGGGGTGGGCGGGGTGCCAGAAGTGGTCAGGGTTAGTGGGGGGATGCCGGGCGGGGTGAAGCCTAGGACTTGGGCGTAGAAGGAGAGCTCGGATTCCAGGGCGGCGGTGATGGTTTCGGCACGGCGGAAGCCGTGGGACTCGCCTTCGAACTCCAGGAGGGCATGACGAATGCCGTGAGTGGCGAGCTGTTCCGCGATAGAGCGGGATTGGGAGGGGGGGACGATCTTGTCGTCCAGGCCCTGGAGAAGGAGCACGGGGGGAGTGTCGGGGGTGACGTGGCCGAGGGGGGATCGCTCGGCGTAGAGGGCTTCGAAACCGGGAAGCGGGCCGATCAGGCCGTCCAGGTAGTGGGATTCGAAGTCGTGAGTATTGGCGGCGAAGGCCCGCAGGTCCGTGACGCCGAAATAGGAGGTGGCGGCCTTGAAGAGGCGGCCGTCCGGGGCGTGTGTGGTGACCGCCGCCAGTGCGGTCCAGCCGCCGGCCGA
>Ga0070717_10002683_pt1 | contig 12545 bp, 8 predicted proteins | sample LARL113metaG_FD_71366 | JGI IMG/M metagenome (GOLD analysis project Ga0070717, IMG submission 71366) | Corn, switchgrass and miscanthus rhizosphere microbial communities from Kellogg Biological Station, Michigan, USA - LAR L11-3 metaG | ecosystem: Host-associated > Plants > Roots > Rhizosphere ...
TCGCCTGATGAATGCCATCGCGCAGGAGCCCAAAGCCAGCGCTGCCAGCCGTGTTCCATGGTGGTCGGTTCCTCGGTCGTCTGTTCTTGGATGGATCGCAACCGCGGCGTTGGTTGCGCTTGTCGCTGTGCTGTGGAATCAAAATTCTCACCTGCGCTCGAACGCTGTCAAGCTCACCGCGTTCGCCGAGCAGCAAAAATTGCTGGCGGATAAGTCCGCTCGCATCGCCGACATTCTCAATGCCAGCGACGCGCAGCACGTGGTCGTGCTTCCCGTCAATTACAAAACTCCTCCTCCCGAAGGCAAAGCCATTTACTCGCGCCAGCGCGGCGGACTTATTTTTATGGCCAGTAATCTCAATCCTCTGCCTGCGCAAAAAGCGTATGAGCTCTGGCTCATCCCCATGCAAGGCGCTCCCATGCCCGCCGGAGTCTTCAAGCCTGACACTTACGGCAGCGCCATGGTGGTCAATCCTCCGCTGCCCGCCGGAGTCGAAGCCAAAGCCTTCGCCATCACCATCGAACCCGAGCAGGGCTCGACCATTCCCACCATGCCGATTTTGATGATGGGTTCAGGGGGATAACATCACTGCTCAGTTTCAAGAAATTGGTGGGCGTTGCGAGCGAAATGGACCTCACGTGGGTCTTTTATTTTTGATAACAAAGGTGTACATTCTTTTCACTCCTGGCAGCTAGGAGCATCTTCCCCGAATACTACAGGTCGCAATCCACAGGAAAGGGAGAAGTGTGACCGCGCCTAATAGAGTGATTCTCGTCGTATCTCTGCTGTTTGTGTCAGGCACCCTCGTGACCCAGCCAAAGCCGGTCGACCCGGTGCTCTCCAGCATGCGGCAGGAAGTCGATCGCTCCATGCGGAATTTCAAAAATGCTCAGCCTCCGCCGTATTTTCTCTCTTACCAGATCACCGATAACCGTGCGGTGAATGTGTCCGCGTCATTCGGGACCCTGACTTCAAGCTCCGATCAGACGACGCGGGTGCTAGACGTAGATATTCGGGTGGGAGACTTCAAACTCGATAGCACCCACCCCCTGCGTGAAGAGACAGAGTCATCGACTGAGCAGCTAACCGATCGCTTGGAGGCCCCCAAGGTACCGCTGGAGGACGATCCGCTGGCCCTGCGGTCGGCCCTGTGGCAAGCGACCGAGCAGCACTATCGTGGCGCTGTGCAGCGGTTTCAGCAGGTGCAGGCCAACGTGCAGGTCAAGGTCGCACCAGAAGACCAGTCCTCTGATTTTTCGCATGAGAATCCGGAAACATATTCGGAGCCTATTGCCGACTTCTCTGTGGACAAGCAGGCTTGGGAGAAGAAGCTGCGAGATCTGACGAAGCCGTTTGCCGAGCACAAAGAAATTCTTGAGTCTGAGGCCAACTTTAGCGCCGAGATCGAGACGCGGCGTTATGTCAACAGCGACGGAACGCAGGTGCGAATGTCGTCGCCGTTTTATCGCCTGAGTATCTCAGCGACGGCCAAAGCGGACGATGGAATGGAATTGCCGCTTTATCAGACGTACATGTCTTTCCGTCCGGACGGTTTGCCGGACCAAGCCGCCCTTGCGGCAGATGTGCAGAAGATGCTCGGCACTCTCCTGCAGCTGATTAAGGCGCCACTCGCCGAGCCTTATACTGGCCCGGCTATCCTTTCGGGTCGAGCCAGCGCTGTCTTTTTCCATGAGATTTTCGGACACCGCGTCGAAGGCCAGCGACAGAAGAATGAAGACGAAGCGCAGACCTTCAAGAAAAAGGTCAATCAGCCGGTGCTTCCGGATTTTCTTTCCGTCTATTCCGACCCGACTCAAAAAAAACTGGGTACCACCGAACTCGTGGGATATTACCCGTTTGATGACGAAGGTGTTCGTGCTCACCGGGTCACCATTGTCCAGAACGGGGTACTTAAAGAGTTCCTCATGTCCCGCACCCCCATCAGTGGTTTTGACCACTCGAATGGACACGGGCGCCGCCAACAGGGTTATCCAGTAGTGGCCCGTCAATCGAACCTCATCGTCGAAGCTTCCAAATCGGTTTCGCGGGCAGAATTAAAGAAGATGCTGGTCGAACAGATTAAGTCGGCCGGCAAATCCTACGGGCTTTTCTTCGATGACATTGAAGGCGGATTCACGTTCACCCAGCGGGTGATTCCGAATGCATTTAACGTTCGCCCTACCGTCGTCTACCGGATTTATCCTGATGGGCGCGAGGAACTGGTTCGCGGTGTGGACTTGATCGGGACACCACTTACTTCTTTCAGCAAAATCGTATCAGCCGACAATGAAGTTGCTATCTTCAACGGAGTTTGCGGAGCAGAATCCGGCTGGGTGCCGGTATCAGCCAGCGCACCCGGCCTGCTGATCTCGCAAATTGAAGTTCAAAGGAAAGAAAAATCGCAGGAGCGCGCCCCACTCCTGCCGCCACCACCAGTTTCTCCCGAGGGCAAATAAACATGCAAAGCTGGAAAGCACTGATGCCCTGCAAATGGATATTGCTTGGGCTATTCATGGTCTCGTCCCTTGCTCAGGGACAGGACGACACCGTAATGCGGGCTATGAAGGACGAGTTGGCCCGGTCCATGGGGCAGCTGCAGCTTCAGAAAATGGAGAAGCCCTATTTCCTCGCCTATCGCGCCCAGGACATGGTGCAGCAGGAAATCTCCGCCACGTTAGGCAGTCTTACAACGTCCAGCGGAGATCCTTTTCGCAATCGTATGCTGGGGGTCGAGCTCAGGGTGGGCGACTACACCCTTGATAACAGTAATTTCTTTTCCCTGCAGCGGCTTCGCGGCGGTGCTGGGGGCATGCTTGGAGGCATTGAACAAGGCTCGCTTGACGACAACTACGCACAGATTCGTCGTGAGTTTTGGATAGCTACCGACAGACAATACAAACGTGCTCTAGAGGACCTCTCAGCCAAGAAAGCCGCCTTGAAAATGCGTAACGGTGGCGAAACTGTCGCCGACTTCAGTAAAGAGCTGACGGTCAATATTACGGGGTCATCGATGGCCATCCCTTTGCGTCCCTGTGACATGGAATCATTTGCGCGCGAGCTCTCTGCTGTATTTCGTACCGTCCCTGAGATCGACCGCTCATCCGTCACCGTCAATTGCCGAAATATTTACACGCGGTATGTGAACAGTGAGGGCACGTCCTTTACGCGCTCTGAGCCGCTGATCAAAGTGCAGGTAAGCGCGAGGACGCATGCCGCCGACGGACTGCCCATTTCCAACACTTTTACCGTGTACGGACACAGTGTTGCAGATCTCTCGTCTAAGGGAGATCTCCTCAAGCGCGTCCAGCAAATGTCGGCTCTCATGCGGAAACTGCGCTCCGCCGATTATCCGGAGAACTACAACGGGCCGGTCTTGTTCGAAGGTCCAGCTGCCGGTGAAGTTTTCTTGCAACAGCTAGGACCGCGTCTGGCGGCCTCTCGCACTCCCGTCAGCGACAATCCTCAATTCGAGATGTTCTTCAATCAAATGCTTGATCGCATGATCGGAACTTCGTTTCAGGACAAGCTTGGCGCTCGCATCATGCCGCAATTTATTTCTGTGCGCGACGATCCAACTCAGACCACGTTCAATGGAGCCAGCCTCATGGGAAGTTCTCCCGTCGACGACGACGGTGTAAAGACGCGCGAAACTGTGCTTATCGAGCATGGCATTCTCAAGACCCTGCTGAACGCCCGCACTCCAGTTCGCGGTGTTCTGCAAAGCAGCGGCAGCCGCCACGGTTGGGGAGCCATACCCAGCAATCTTTTTGTGAAGTCGGAAAAGACTCTTCCAGAGGATGAACTCCGGAAAGAACTGCTTCGTCGGGCCAAAGAGAGGGGACTCGACTATGCGATCGTAATTCGACGCGTCGGAGGTGGATCAGAAGCCTCCTTCATGGAAATGGCAAGAGAGATGGCACAGGCAGGCAGCTCCGGGTCGCTCTCGGAAGTTTTCAAACTCTACGCCGACGGCCACGAAGAACCTTTGCGCGGGGTTCACATTACCGAATTGCCCGCGGAATCGTTCAAAGAAATCATAGCCACCGGAGACACTCCGTCGCTTTACAGCGATGAACTAGTTCCGCGCGTTGGCTCGTTGTTCACTATGGGGATATCCGCCGCGGGCGAACTGCCTGTCGTCTCTTGCGTGAGCCCATCCCTGCTGTTCGAAGAAGTTTCTCTGTCGAAGACGCCAGGGCCGTTCCCCGCCAAACCGGTTTCGCCTTCGCCCTTAGCAGAGAAGTAAGGATTCGCCTTTGGGACCAAAGCGGGCGTCGCAAAGACTAAAAGGCCGCCTTTCGGCGGCCTTCGGTCTTGTTGACTAAACTGGCAACTGGCGGGCGAGGGCGCTCCGCCCTACACTAACGCACCCGCCCTACACTACTTAATCTCCCGCGACGGGCTCGGCGACTTCGGGCTTCGACTCTTGAGCGTGATGGCCGTTGCCATTCGGCTTCACTAGAGCGCCGAGTGGAATGAATCCGTTCTCGGATGCGACCGGCTTTTCCTTGAGTACGACTTCGCGGTAGAGCGAAGCCATGCGGGCGTTGTAAGCCGCGTCATTTTTCTGAGGACGGCGCGCTTCCTTCGGCGCTCCAAGGGTATCGGCTGAAGCCTTCTGTTTTGCATCCCGCGCCCGCTTCTTCTCTTCACCCGCGTTCTTGGCGATGCCGAGCTTGTCGAGATCGTGTTGCTCTTCCTGCGTAACGATTCCATCGCGCAGATAGAGCGAGTGCTCCTTTGACTCCATACCGACGTTCTTGCCGCCGGCAAAAATCTCGTGCCGTCCGTGCTCCTCGTACCACTTGGTGAGCGTGGCCGTCATGTGCATCTTCTCTATAATGTTCCGCCAGCCCACTCCCGTGTTGTACGCGCAGAAGGAAATCTCGCCTTCCTGCGTGGCGTACGGAATGATGCACTGCTCGGTGCGCCGGAAATCGTAATTGAACAGGTCCTGGAACCACATGCCGGCAATAAACAGGAAGTTCCAGCGGTCTTGCCGGCGCTTCATGACATCCTCAATGCTGCGATCCGGACCAACCTTGCCATAGTTCTTTCCGGTCACGTTGTAGTTCTTGTCGAACTTCGAAAGCAGGTCCGTCATCTTGAAATGCGTTGGCGACTTAAACGGATCGTAATTCTTCATCAGGCACAATGCCATTCCAAATCCCGTCAGGAATTTGCCGCGCGATGCATCGTTGACCTTGGCAATATCCTTCGCCAGTTGGTCTCCATGCAGAAACGCCGTGACCGGCACCGCTTCCTTCGTTTCTTTATCGATCATCACCGCCATGCCTGTACCGCAATTCGGGTGACAACCGCATGAGAGTTGTCCCCAGTCGTTTTTGAGGTCGTTGACGTGCATCAGGTCGGCCCAATCGCTGAAGGTGGACATGAAGCTGATGGGGAACCAGTCGCGAGCAGGCTCGCCGAGGCCGGTTTGTCCCTTCACGTCGTGGGCGAGGTGAGAGAGCGTGTAGCGCTGCGCCTTGCGGCGATCGTCGGTGATAGCTTCGTCGCGTCCGGTGAAGCTTACCGGCTGGAATGACAGGAAGCCGATCTTCTTCGGATTGTCGAGCGCGAACTGAATGATGCGTCCGACTTGCTCGTTGTTGATGCCGTTGACGATGGTCACGACCGGAACGATTTCGACTCCGGCGCGGTGCAGATTGTCGATGGCCTTGAGTTTTACGTCGAACAGGTTGCCGACTTTGCGATGCGCGTTGGCTGCGTTGCCGATTCCGTCGAATTGCAGATATGCATAACGCAATCCGGCTTCGGCAGCCTGTTGCGCAAACTCGAAGCTCTTGGCGAATTCAATTCCGTTGGTCGCGGCCTGCACTGAGTTGTATCCAACTTTGCGGGCGTAGCGGACGGCGTCCAGGAAATATGGCGACAGTGTTGGCTCGCCGCCGGAGAATTGCACGCTCATCTGACGGCGCGGCTTGATGGTGATGGCGTTGTCGAGCATCTGCTTGATTTCTTCCCACTGCAATTCGTGGACGAAGCCGACCTGGTTTGCGTCCATGAAGCAGGGGTCGCACATCATATTGCAGCGGTTGGTGAGGTCGATGGTGAGCACCGAGCCGCGTCCGTACTTCACCGTGGACGAGCCGTGCTTGTGCAGCTTTTCATCGTTGTGGGCGCGAATGTCGCGGCCGGGGAAGACGTCTTCAAGGTGCTTGGAAAATTCGGTGTCAATCGACATCAGGTCTTCAAAGCGGCCGTGTTTCGGGCACTCTTTCACCATCATGATCTTCCCGTCCATCTCAACGATGGTGGCTTTGATCTCGCCGACTTTTTCGTTGATCAGAACTTCGTGGGGCAGATGGCCGTCGAGAATTTGCTGACGGATTTCGGGCACGCACTTGGGGCACAGCGAGTCAGTCGCGCGCGGCCAGCCGAGCGGCGGCTTCGACTTCTGATACGACTTGAGCAGAGGCTTGTCAGACCATTTGGGGGTTGGCGACGGATTTGGCTTGATGCGATTCATGCGATCGAATACAGCCCAAATGCCCCTGGCTCCTAATGTGACTGCCTTCTCAACGTACTTAATCGGCTTGTGCATTGCGTGCTTACCTTTCGAACTGCGGAGATCGAATCGTCGTCCGTCGCACGTCGACCGTCGTACGCAAACCCTGGGCAGCAGCGATAAGGTTTAGCGAACGAGGTACTACGTGAGACGTATGACGCTTTTCAGCAGTTCTATCCTATTGAGCTGACAAGCAGATGACACGGTTTTGACAATGAGCGGTTAAAAATGGCCATTAAGCGGGTGAAACTCGCAGTGGGTGGAGCTAAGTGATTGAGGGGATTAGGGGTTCTGCGGCGAGCCGCACGGGGCCACAAAGCGTGGGGCAGACCGGTGAAAGACGCGACCTGCCTCTAGTATCCCGGAGGCTGCTGCCCCTGACACGGCCTACTGGATCGAGTCCACGTGCTTATTTCAGAGATGCTCAATGGGTTCTGCGTCTCCTCAGTTATACCGCTGGAAATAACCTGGATCAGATTCGGATCTGGATTTCTTTCGGCTGGAACTATTCGGCGGATTGGTATCCCGGCATTCGTCAAAGCGGTTGCGACAGTTCTTATATCCTGATCGCGAACGCTGCAGCCATAGCTCAAGGTGTCGACGGGCTTGTCGGCCAGCGCAGGATTTGCTTGTTTGACTCGTTCCTCGACGTCGTAACCGAGCGTCTTCAGCGCATCTGTGACCTGCCCCGCCACTGCCAACCTGTAAACGACAACCTTCGGCCGCTCCCCAGGGCTCTGTTGCTGGACAAACTTGATTGCGAGTTGTTGAACGTCATTCTTCTTTTGCAACTCTTGCAATCTAATGGTCTGCTGCCGAATTTCTTCTGAGAGCCGAAGATATTCTCTGCCTTCACGGGCCGCAAGAACAGAAAGCAGGACGAACAGCGCCAGCGGAATGGCGGTGAACACCCACGCGAAGCGCCGGAGCCTTTCGTTGCGATGCAGGTAGTCCTGCAACAAAGCATCAACGGGCTGATTGGGAGATCCCACTTAGACAGCTCCTGTGATGGACCGTAGCATTGCATCAACCGCGTCAGCGATGCGTTTGCACGGTGGGTCCTCCGCAGCATGGCGACCACATTCCCGCATCAGCCCCTCCATAACCGTAAGGGCACGCGCTCGCTGCAGGTGCTTGGGCACCAGCGGAAACACAAGACCATTGGCAAGAAGTCCGGAGAGGGAAGTGAGATTGTTGTTTTTGATGACGAACACTGACAGACAGACGGTCAGGGCGACGCTCACAGTTAGAACGATCCCATAAATCCAGCAACAGGTTGCGACGTACTTCTTATCCGCGTCGATAAGAGTTTGAATTGTGCCAGTGCAGTCGCAGGGCATCGGCAGAAAATGTTAGCAAAGAAAGGGACAGACGACACAGATTTTTCTGCAACATGCTGGTCGTCGGGGACAAAGAAGCCGAAGCTGACAAAGTGAACGTGCGCACGAGAGGGAAAGAGAGGACGGAAGACATGAGCGCGGAGGAGTTTGAGGAGAAGATCAAGCGGTTGATTGCGGAGAAGAAATCGGCGCTTTAACGACTACTTCGGTCCGTGCTTGGGGGCGAATTTTACGTCCATGTAGGAATAAGTTTGTAACATCTCTTGCAGGAGTGGTATTGCTCCGTCGAGTCCTTTTTGGGTTTTAGAACTGACAACTTCAAGCGCAATTACCTTTTCTTCGTCAATGTAGGCGATCGCTTCAGACGACCCCTTGTTTACGCCGTGAAAGTAGCGCAGTTTGGCAACGCGCTTATTTTTCAGCGAAAGATCTGCCGCATCCTCGTAAGTCATTCCGGGATTATGGTCCCGAAATTCGGAGAGGTCGTATTCCATGAGTTCCTTTAAGTTCGCTTGGTCAGGGCCTTTGGCCGCGATGTTCGGATAGATCACAGTTTCGGCCTCGTCGAAAGTTGATCCTGAGGGATAGAACACACAACAAATTCTCATTTGCTGTCCGGTTTCGTGGTCTGCGATCCAACCCTTCGGCCCTTGTATCAGAAAAGCACCGCCTTCCCCATAGACAATGACGCCCGCTCCACTGCTGGATTGGTTCTGTGAGCCAGTATTGTTTTGCCCTTCAAGAGGGGGTACAAGAGTTCCAAGAATCAAGAGTAGAGCGGCCAGCTTCATAGGGAGATGCCTATGCGAAGCGTACTATGTACGAGCCCTCAGATAAAGTTACCGAAGCGCGACCGCAGGGAGAACAGCAGGTTCCCGTTCGACTCCTTCCCTTCGGTCAGTCGCTCAGGGCAAGCTCTCGACTCCACAGAATGATAGACGAGCAAATCATCCCTGCTCCGCTCGGAATGACAAGTAAAGGGCGGCGCGAAGGGCGATGGCGCCGCCGCAATCTGATACTCTTTCTGCCGTCAATCCACTTTGGGTTGTCGGCTTATGAACCGTTTGCGAGTCACGCTCATCGGCGTAAGCGCGGCCGTCTGTTTCTGCGCTTCTCCCGCCCGCGCCGCCGACCAATATCCCGTCACTTACGAGCGCAACGTCGCCGTCAAAATGCGCGATGGCGTCACGCTGCGTGCCGACATTTACCGTCCCACCGCCGACGGCAAGTTTCCCGTCCTCCTGCAACGCACGCCCTACAACAAAGATAATGAGTTTGATTTCGGCTTGAAGGGCGCCTCCAGTGGATTCGTCGTGATTGTCGAAGACGTTCGCGGCCGCTACGCCTCCGAAGGCCAGTGGTACACATTCAAAAACGAACCCAACGACGGATACGACTCGGTCGAATGGGCCGCCGCGCTTCCTTATTCAGACGGTAAGGTCGGAATGTTCGGCGGGTCGTACGTCGGAGCAACCCAGATGCTTGCGGCGATCGCGCACCCGCCGCATCTCGCCGGAATTTGTCCCGTGGTCACCGCCAGTAATTACCACTCGAACTGGGTCTATCAGGGTGGGGCCTTCGAGCAATGGTTTGACCAGAACTGGACTTCCGGTCTGGCGCTGAACACCTTAGAGCGCCAGGTCGCAAACAACACTAACGCTCTGCAAGGGATTTCGACTTTTCCCCTGGCTAACTATTCGCTTTTCAATCTTGATAAACATTCCCATCCAGCTTCGAGCGCCGCGCTCGCACCTTATTATCTCGACTGGCTGGCGCATCCCAACTACGACGATTACTGGAAAGCAATCTCCATCGAAGAGCATTTCAGCGACATCAGTGTTCCCGCTTTGCACGTCCCCGCCTGGTATGACCTTTTTCTTGGCGGCTCATTACGCAACTACGAGGGAATCAAAACGCACGGAGCCACAGAGCAAGCCCGCCGCGGCCAGCGTCTGCTGGTGGTTGTTGGCGGCCACGCCGGCAACGGACCCAAGATCGGAGACGTAGACTTCGGCGCAGCCTCGAAGATCGACGAAGACGAAATAATCTTGCACTGGTACGAATACCTGTTCAAAGGCATGCAGAATGAATTAGCATCCGCCAAGCCAGTGAGAATTTTTGTGATGGGCGCAAACCAATGGCGCGACGAAGACGATTGGCCGCTGGCTAGAGCACACAATACGAAATATTTCCTGCACTCCAGTGGGAGAGCAAATTCACTTAGCGGCAACGGCAGTCTTTCAATCACCGCGCCTGCTAAGGAATCGTCGGATCAATATGTCTACGATCCGGCGAATCCCACACCAACCGTGGGAGGCCCTCTGTGTTGCGATTCGAACCACTTACCGCCTGGACCGCGCGACCAGCGCGCCGTTGAGGTTCGCGATGACGTCTTGGTCTATTCGACCGCGCCCATGTCAGAAGATACGGAAGTCACCGGCCCGGTCACTGTCGAACTCTATGCCAAGTCTTCCGCCGTAGATACTGACTTCACCGCCAAGTTGATTGACGTCTGGCCCGACGGCTTCGCGCAGAATCTTACCGAAGGAGTCCTGCGCGCCCGTTATCGTGACTCGCAGGAAACGCCGTCGTTGATAACGCCCGGCCAAATATACAAATTCAACATTGACGTGTGGGCCACCAGCAATGTTTTCAAAAAGGGACATGTGTTGCGCCTGGAAATTTCCAGCAGCAACTTTCCGCGTTTTAACCGCAACCTGAACACCGGACGCGATCGCTATTTGAATCCTGGGGTGGACATAAGCTCAGAGCAACCATTCAGGTCCGCTACGAATGTCATCTATCACGATGCCGGACATCCTTCGGCGCTGATTCTGCCGATTGTTTCTGAGCGCTAGGCTCGGAAATAGCGCCACATCCTGCGTGACCTTCGTAATCCGAACTCAGGCCCCTATTCTGAGACAATTTAGGCCTGTTCGGTTCCGAGGCCTATGTCATCTTCCAGCAGTATTCCCGGCAATAATCCGAATCCAATAGCAGGAGCAGGCACCGCTACTGCAGCCACTGTCGCGCCAGCTCGTGCTCCGCAAGCGAGTGTCCCAGCGCCGACGCCAACCAGAGTTGCGGCTCCTGTTCAAGGTGCCGCTGCTCCGGCGCCCGCTCCTGCCGCAACGCCCGCTCCGTTTTCTGTGCCAGGGCTGTTGGCCGCGATGGTGAAAAGCGCGCCCAAGATCAGCGACCTGTTCTTCTCGCCGGGCAAGCCACCGATGGTTGAGGTGAACAGCAAGTTATCTCCAGTCGGAGCGCGCGTGCTCACGCCGGACGATACCCGCCACATCGCTTCTGAGCTGATCGCCAATAACAAACATGCGCTCGACAATCTCAAAGAACAGGGATCGTGCGACGTGTCCTACAGCCTGGCTGGTTCATCGCGATTTCGCGTGAACGTTTTCATGCAGCGCGGCAGTTGTGCTGTGGTTATGCGCGTTATTCCATCGAATATCCCGAGCTTTGCCGAACTCAATTTGCCTGAGGAACTGCGGCACATATCCGGGCTGCGCAATGGGATCGTGCTGGTGACCGGACCGACCGGTTCTGGCAAGTCCTCGACGCTTGCGGCGATCGTTGATCTCATTAACAAGCAGCAGTCGTTTCACATTCTCACCATTGAAGACCCGATCGAGTTTCTGCACCCGCATCAGAATTGCATTGTTCATCAGCGCGAGTTGCATAGCGACACCACTAGCTTCGCGCTGGCATTGCGGGCGGCACTGCGACAGGCGCCGAAAGTAATTCTGGTCGGAGAAATGCGCGACCGCGAAACCATCGAGATCGCCATGGAAGCCGCCGAAACCGGCCATCTGGTGATGTCGACGCTGCACACCATCGACGCGTCCAAGACGGTCGAACGCGTGGTCGGCGTGTTTCCGCTGGCTGAGCAACATGCTATTCGGAACCGCTTGGCGAAAAGTTTTCGCTATATCGTTTCGCAGCGACTCATTCCGCGCATGGATACAAGCGGTCGGGTGGCTGCGATCGAAATTTTAAAATCTACTCTGCGCACTCGCGAGTACGTCGAAAAGGGCGAGGGCGAAGGCAAGACCCTTCTGGATGCCATGCGCGTGGGGACCACCGAAGGCATGCAATATTTCGACGGCGAGATTGAAAAACTGATCCGCGCCGGAACCATTGATTACGAAACCGGCATGGCTTACGCCACTAACGCCGGGAATCTGCGGCTCGAACTCGCAGATTTTTCTCCGCCGGAAAAGTCTGCCGAGATCACCGCTTAGGTCAAACGACCTCTCGTTCACGCGAAACATGTGCCAGCACCTTAAACTGATAACCGTGCTGATCGGCGTCATTTCAGATACACATGGCCTGCTGCGGCCGGAAGCTCTTGCTGCGTTGCAGGGGTCAGACCGCATCATTCACGCCGGGGATATTGGCGATCCGGCTATTCTCGATAGATTGGCAGAGATTGCACCGGTCACGGCTGTACGCGGCAACGTCGATCGCGAGGCGTGGGCGAAAAGTATTGCTGAAACCGAGTTGTTGGAAGTGGATGGCGCGTCCATTTACATCCTGCACATTCTCGAGAATCTGGATCTGCAGCCGAAAGCCGCCGGAATTCAAGCCGTGATCTATGGCCACAGCCATGTTCCTAAGCAAGAACTGAAAGATGGCGTGCTGTACTTCAATCCAGGCAGCGC
>Ga0070717_10002686_pt1 | contig 12534 bp, 7 predicted proteins | sample LARL113metaG_FD_71366 | JGI IMG/M metagenome (GOLD analysis project Ga0070717, IMG submission 71366) | Corn, switchgrass and miscanthus rhizosphere microbial communities from Kellogg Biological Station, Michigan, USA - LAR L11-3 metaG | ecosystem: Host-associated > Plants > Roots > Rhizosphere ...
ATGACGATAAATCGAAGGAGCTGCGGAAGGAATATTTGGCCCACGTCCAGAAGATGTTCGAGCTCTTGGGCGATAAGCCGGATGCTGCTACGGCCGAAGCACAAGCTGTCATGAAGATCGAGACTGCACTTGCGAAAGGATCGCTCACTCGCGTGGAGCGCCGCGATCCAACCAAGCTGTATCACAAACTGAGCCGCGAGGAGTTGCAAGCGCTTAGCCCGTCGTTCCACTGGAGCGAGTATTTCACCCATGTGGGTTTGGGTTCAATGCAGTCACTCAATGTGGTGACGCCGGATTTCTTCAAGGCTCTGAATACTGAACTCGAGAGGGAAGACTTGGCGAACTGGAAAGCATATTTGCGATGGCATCTAGTGCATGCGAATGCGCCGTTTCTGTCATCCGCGTTCGTCAATGCAGATTTTGATTTTTTCGACAAGACCCTGCAGGGCACGCAGGAGCTTGAGCCTCGGTGGAAGCGCTGCGTTACCCCGGTCGACAATCAACTGGGCGAGGCTTTGGGTCAAGCCTACGTGGAACGCATGTTCAGCCCGGAAGCTAAGCAGCGCGCGGTTAGAATTGTGAAGCAGATCGAAGCCGCCATGCAGCAGGACATCACTAGTCTCCCCTGGATGAGCCCCGCCACGAAACAGCATGCGCTGGAGAAGCTGCAGGCGATCGCCAACAAAATTGGCTATCCAGATAAGTGGCGAGACTACAGTACGCTGAAAATCGACCGCAATGATGAACTGGGCAACGTGCTACGTGGGCGGGAATTTGAATTTCAGCGCCAACTGGCGAAGATCGGTAAACCCGTAGATCGCGGCGAGTGGCAGATGAGTCCTCCCACGGTGAATGCCTACTATGATGCGCAGATGAACGATATTAATTTCCCTGCCGGTATCTTGCAGCCGCCGCTATTCAGCGCTGAGTCCGATGACGCACCGAATTACGGTAACACTGGCGGCACCATCGGGCACGAATTGACTCACGGCTTCGACGATGAAGGCCGCCAATTTGACGCCCAGGGCAATCTGCGCGACTGGTGGACGCCCGAGGACGCAAAACAGTTTGAACAGCGGGCCAGTTGCATTTCCAATCAGTATTCGCAGTACGTGGTCGTTGATGACGTCAAGATCAATGGGCAACTGACACTCGGTGAGGATGTGGCCGATCTGGGCGGGCTGATGCTGGCTTATATGGCCTGGAAGGATGAGACAAAGAATCAGAAGCTTGAGCCGCTCGAAGGATTCACACCCGAGCAGCGGTTCTTCATCGCGTATGGCCAAAGCTGGTGTGGAAACACGCGTGATGAAACCAAGCGGCTGCGCGCGACAGTTGATCCGCACTCACCGGACAAGTACCGGACCAACGGCGTGGTTTCGAATACGCCTGAATTCCAGGAGGCGTTTCACTGTAAGGCAGGTGCGCCTATGGTGCGGGAGAATCGCTGCCGAGTATGGTAGACGGGCCATTTTTTAGAACGTCGAATGAAAACTTACCCGTAATCCCCCGTGTGTGAATGACTCCACTGTTCTATACCAGCACAGATTTATGCAACTATTATCAGTACAGCACCGCTACTTGCTAATCTGTTATCATCCGCAACATGGCAACCGTAGCACGCGCCGAATCTCCCCTTTACCTGCAAATTGCCGAAAGCATGACGCAGCAAGTCGCCCGCGGAGCGCTGCGTCCTGGCGATCGCGTTCCTTCGCTTCGCCGGCTTAGCCGACAAAGACGCGTCAGTATGTCAACGGCTCTACAGGCGTACTTGTGGCTGGAGAGCCGCGGCTATTTGGAGGCGCGACCGCAATCCGGCTTCTATGTACGGACTCCGTTTTCCGCGCTGATTCCCGAGCCTCAGTTTGAATCTCCCAAAACACAGCCGAAGACGGTAACCACGAACGCGATCCTGGCGGAACTGATGGAGTCCGCGAACAACCCGGCGAATATTCCGTTAGGCGCGGGATGCGCCAGCCCGGAGCTGTATCCCAACCGGCGTTTGAATTTGATTTTGCGCCGCATCGTGCGCCGCGAGCCCGAGCACAGCGCGCGCTACGATTTTCCGCCCGGGGTAGAGGCGCTGCGGCGGCAGATTGCCCGCCGCTCGCCGGATATGGGCTGCAACTTCTCGCCGCGCGAGATAACCGTGACCTGCGGCGCCCTCGAAGCTCTTAGCCTAAGCCTTCGAGCCGTCGCGAAGCCCGGCGATGTGATCGCCATGGAGAGTCCGACATATTTCGGCATTCTGGAGAGTGCGGCGTCGCTAGGCATGAAGGTTATCGAGATTCCCACGAATCCCCAATCTGGCATGGATCTGAACCAGCTCGAGGCGGCCATCCGCAAGCATCGCGTGAAGGCCTGCGTGGTTATGACCAACTCGCATAATCCTCTCGGCTATGTGTTGCCGGATCGTTACAAGAAAGCACTGGCGGATGTCACGGCGCGCTGGAATGTTCCTCTGATCGAGGATGACACCTACGGCGATCTCGCGCACCAGGATTTACGTCCGCGCACAGCAAAGTCGTTCGATCGCAATGGCCTGGTGATTCTTTATTCGTCGTTCTCAAAAATTCTCTCGCCGGGATACCGGATAGGGTGGGTGGTGGCGGGCCGTTTTCGCGAGGAAGTGGAGCGGCTGAAGCTGCTGACTTCCGTGGCCAGCCCTTCGTTGCCGCAGAGTGTAATTGCGGAATTCTTGGCGACTGGCGGCTATGATCGTTACCTCAAACGGCTGCGCACACGATTGGCGGGCCAAGTGGAGAGCGTTCGCCAGGCGATCGCAAAATATTTCCCTCAAGGCACCCGCATAAGCCGCCCCGCGGGCGGATATATGCTGTGGATTGAGTTCCCGCCGCGAATCAATGCCCTCAAGCTCTATCGTGCCGCGCTGGCGGAAAACATCAGCATCCTGCCCGGAACGATCTTCTCAGGAACTGGACAGTACAAGAATCACATTCGGATTAATTGTGGGCATGTTTGGTCCGAAATTTATGATCGGGCGCTGTTGACGTTGGGTCGGTTGTGCGAGAAGGCTCAACCGGCACGATCGGTTTGATATCACGCCGCAATAAGCAGCGCTGCTTTGTCAGGTTTGTCCCCGAATTGCTAACTGTACTCCCCAGTTTTTCACTTTCCTGAATCTGTTCGGCCTAGCGGCCCCATACTAGGATTCGGGTCATGAACGCCTCAGCTTATTTGCAGCCAATCACAAAGACAGAACAAGGACTCGATCCACAAGACTGGTCAGAACTGCGGCAACTCGGCCACCGGATGGTGGAGGACATGATCGACCATCTTGCCAGTGTCACCCAGCGCCCGGTGTGGCAGGAGATGCCAGCAGAAGTGCGTCGGCGGTTTCAAAGTGATCCTCCACTGGATGGCGAAGGAGCGGAGAAAGCCTATCGGGACTTTCAGCAATACGTGCTGCCTTACGCGGAGGGCAATCTTCATCCGCGATTCTGGGCGTGGGTAATCGGCGCAGGCTCGGGCCTCGGCATGCTAGCAGATATGCTCGCCGCGGGAATCAATCCCAATCTGGGCAGCGGAGATCACGCACCGGCTCTCGTCGAGCGGCAGGTGATCGATTGGATGAAGCAGGCCCTCGGTTTCCCCGCCGAATCGAGCGGCTTATTGGTGACCGGCGCTTCTATGGCGAACATCATCGGCTTGGCGGTGGCCCGCCATGTCAAGGCCGGCATCAATGTGAAGGAGAACGGATTGTTCGCTTCCCCAGCTCGAACGATGTTTTATGGTTCGAACGAGACCCATAATTCCATCGTCAAGGGACTTCAGTTGCTGGGATTTGGCAAACAATCTTTTTGTCCGATCGAGGTTAGCGCAGACTTCAAGATCAAGATTGCCGCCTTGCAGGATGCGATTTGGCGTCATAAAAAAGATGAGGGCCTGAAGCCAGTTTGCGTGGTCGGCAATGCAGGTACGGTGAACACGGGTGCAGTCGATGACCTGGCTGCGCTAGCCGATCTGTGTGCCGAACATGGCTTGTGGTTCCACGTAGATGGCGCGATTGGCGCTCCTCTCGCTATCTCCGACAAGCTGCAGCCGATGCTTCGCGGAATGGAGCGCGCCGATTCGCTGGCATTTGATCTACATAAATGGATGCAGATGCCCTACGACGTAGGCTGCGTATTGGTGCGTGACGAGGCCCAGCATCGTGAAGCATTCAGCGAAGGGGCGGGTTATCTTTCGCGCATGCCACGCGGGCTCTGCTCGGGAGAACGCTGGTTCTCCGATTATGGTCCGGAACTGTCGCGCGGTTTACGCGCGCTGAAAGTGTGGATGTGCCTCAAACAGCACGGCCTGCGAAAATACGGAGAATTATTCGAACAAAATATTGAGCAGGCCGATTATCTTGCCGGACTGGTCGAATCCAGCCGCGAACTTGAGCTGGTCGCTCGCGGTGAGCTGAATATCGTTTGCCTTCGTTATAGGGGCAGAGTCCGCGATGAGCAGGTGCTCAATTCCGTCAATCGCGAACTGCTGATGCGCTTGCAGGAACAAGGAATCGCCGCGCCATCAGTGGCTATTCTCGGCGGGAGGTTTGCGATCCGAGTATCAATCTGCAACCATCGCAGCCGGAGAGAAGACCTCGACCTATTCGTGCGCGAGATGCTACGCATCGGCCGTGAAATCGAGAAATTTCCGGCGTGAATATCGACTCAAGCGGCTTTCGGCTAAGACGGGGAGCCTTGCGCTCCCCGTTTTCACCACGCCGGAAAATCTGGATTACCTTTCAACCGTGAAAGGCAGGCCAGGCAGTACATCGGTTTTCTCGACCTTAATCGACTTCAGGGTCTGAGGATTAAGTCCCAAGGCCTGCAGTATCGTCGGCGCGACCTGCGAGGTTGCCACCGGAGTCTTCACCACGCCGGCGTGCAGCCTCGGGTTCGAGACGATCAGGCCAACGTTTGTGTCGCCGAAGCTGAAACCACCGTGCTCGGCATTTTTCTTTTTCGAGCCGGTATAGATGGTGCCATATATGGGCTGCACGATGATATCGGGCGTGCGGCTGTCGCTTGCGGGGTTGTTGAACTTGAGCTTAAGCTCCGACCCGGCCATCACCTCATCGATGAAAAGCGCATTGGCATTGGTGTTCAGGTAAGCCGCAACCGCGGAAGTCTGGCTCTGGTCCTGCAACCAGATCAGCGCGATGTCGTCGTCCTGAACGAAACCGCACGAGCCGGTGCTGCAGGCAGCGGCATTCGCGATGGCGGCCGCGGCGGGATTCGTGCCAGCATCGGGAAGGGCCGCAACCAAATCCGCGAAGTGACCCGGCTTGTTTGTCTTCACTGGATTGATTGGCGACTGCCCGTGCTTGGCGCTGACGATGAACAAGGTTGAGTCATAGATGCCCTGGTCTTTAAGCGCTTGGATCATGCTGCCCAGGGCTTGGTCGGTCCTCTGCAGACCATAAGCGAGAACTTCGGTCGGCGCCCCGGAGCCATCCAGGTAACCGCCGGGCTTGCCGGTAAGGGGATCGTTCTTACAACTGCCATCAGAATTGTCGCTAGACAGCTTCTGCCCCACGCTCACTGCCTGGAAATTCATACCAAACAGGGTCGGAACCCCGGGCCCCGGAGTTCCGTCACGTCTCAGGCCATGAATTTCGTTGATGATCGCGTTGACTTTTAGCTGATCGTTTTGGGCCGTGCAAACCACGCTCACGGTCGCATCGAATCCATTGACGTTAGTGATTTCCGGCGTGTAAAGATCGTCCACGCCCGTACCCGACGGACCGTTGACCAGATCGTAGGCAGGATGCTTGTCGGCCCAAGCGGTGTGTCCGCCTGAGGCCTCGACCACTTCAAAGATGGTGTTGGTCCGCAGCGCGCTGTGGGGATACAGCGGCACGCAATTCCCATGCGCATCCAGCACGCGCGGCAGCTTGGTCGGATCGATCACGTTTTGCGAGACGTTCGCCGAGTTATATAGATCGATGCTTTCGTCAAAGACCATCATGTTCCCCGGAGAACCTGCGCACGTGGTGTTTGTGGGATCGAAGATGGTTCGATCGTAGCTCACGTCATAGAACAATCCATGGCTGATGGGTGAGCCGCCGGTCACGAGAGCCAAAAGGCCTGGGAAGGAGTCCGATAGCGCCGGTGTGCGTGCGCTGGAATACGTTATGCCATGGCCCGACAGCTCGGCCAGGGCGGAGTTGGGATAGCTCTGGACAAAATTCGCCACATCCAGGGCGTGTAACCCGTCAACGCTGATCAGCAGGACGTGGCGGATGTTATCGCGTTCATTGATATGAGAGGCCGCTGATGCTGGCACAAGCGCTGCAAGCATAAGAGCGCCGGCCAAGGCCACTGCGAATCTATTCTTCATGGAAGGATGCCTCCAGAGAGAGTTCCACGCCCCAAAGTTGGCCAGCATAGCGGGTCTTCGCATCAATGCAGGTTAATGGGAGATGAATAGTTGGTGAAATCGATGTTACAGTGCGGCAAAGCAATGAGTTCCGGTTTCCAGTGCGCCGGTTGCGGAGAGTGGAACGAGACCACCGTCGACGATTCCGCTGGAAGATCGCAGACTTACGTAGAAGACTGCCAGATCTGTTGCCGGCCAAACGTATTGCGCTTGGAATGGGACGAGCATGCGCAGGAATACTTGATCCATTCCGAGTTGGAATAGCGTGGCGTTATAGTAGTGGCGACTTCAAATTGCGGAGAACAAGAATGGGCACAAGCTACACCTCGCCGGGGCGGATGGTTTCGCACAATATGGTCACCACACAATTCGAGCTGGATGGTTTTCGCGTGTTGCGAACTTTGGGCGTAGTGCGGGGAATCGTGGTGCGTTCAAGGTCGATTTTCGGAACCATCGGCGCCGGGCTACAAACGATCCTTGGCGGCAACATCACTCTCCTGACGAATTTATGCGAGAAGACCCGCGCGGAGGCTTTCGATCTGATGTTACAGCACGCTGCGGAACTGGGCGGCAATGCAGTTGTCGGCGCGCGTTATGACGCGACCGAGGTCATGCAGGGAGTGACCGAAGTCCTGGCGTACGGAACTGCGGTAGTGGTCGAACCCATGAAATAGAGAACCTCACTCAGCAGAATGTCCAACGTCGGATTTGTATAAGACCCACGCAGGATTACCCGAATCGTCGTGGTAAGATCCTCGCGACCTCAGATACAGATTTTCATATATCCTGCCTCGCTCTCCTTCCATGCCACGTATTCCCAGTTTGAGACAGATCCCTGTTTCCATTCAAAACAAGCAAGATAGCGTCTATTGGCACTTTGGTCCCATACGTGACTTAAGGCATTTCTTACCCAGGGAAACAAGCCAGAAAAATGGGTTGACTCAGTTTGACGAGGGAGGCAGGCAAAATGCGGCGCCTACTAAGTTTTGCTATGTTCGCGGTATCGTTCGTCCTGGTGCTCTTCTTCTCGGTTGCAGCATGTGCGCAGACATTTCGCGGCGCTATCAATGGCAACGTCACTGACCCGTCCGGTGCGGTGGTTGCGGGTGCCAGTGTAAAAGCTACCAACAACGGCACCGGCGTCACACTCACCACGGTAACGACCAGCGATGGCCAGTTCGCCTTTCAGGACATTCCACTGGGTAGCTACAAAGTCGCCGTTACCGCCAGTGGATTTTCGCCGGTCACGGTCGACAAGGTACAGGTGACTGCGGGCGTCATCTACACTCTGCCGGTGAAACTCACAGTAGGGCGGGAGGCAACCGTAGTTGAGGTTTCCGCGGCCGCGCTCGCGGTAGATACCACCACGGCGACCCAGAACACGACAATTCCCGCCGATGTCGTCCAGAACGTGCCGCTGAATGGGCGGGACTTCACGCAGTTAATCGGGGTCTCACCAGGCTACGGAGGCTATTCCGGGGGCGGATTCGGCTCACTCAATGGGACCCGTCCAAACCAGATTAATTGGCAGATCGACGGCGTGGACAATAACGACTTTTGGCATAACGTCCCCGCGGTCAATCAGGGTGGCGTTTCTGGCATTGCCGGCATCATTCTGCCGATTGACTCTATTGACGAATTCTCCGCGCAGACAGAGTCCGGCCCAGAGGCGGGACGCAATGCCGGTGGCACGGTGAATCTGGTCGTCAAGTCCGGCAGCAACGCCCTGCACGGCTCCGTCTACTACTTCAACCGGAATGAGTTTTATGGAGCGGCCTCGCCCTTCTTTGTTAAGTCAAAAACTGTCCCGAAGTCCCCTCCGCTGCGGAACCAGAACTACGGACTCTCCGTTGGCGGCCCCATCATCAAGGACAAAACATTTTACTTCGTTGGCTTTGAGAAGCAGCAGTACCTGATTGGCCTATCGGGCTTGGCTACCGAACCTTCCGCGAAATGGGTGGCAGCAGCTGGCGCGTTGTTGGCTGGAAATGGGGTTCCCGTGAGTCAGACTTCCTGCAACCTGCTCGGCCCAGGCCTCATTAGCTTGCTCCCCGCCGGCGCTACATGCACCCCGACGACCACGGCGGGCCTCTGGCCAACGTCCGGACCCGGTTCGATAGCAGGTCTTGACCCAAAACTTAACAACTTCTTTAGTCCGGTCGCGTCCACCGGCTACAGTTATAACGGCATCGTCAAGCTTGACCACAACTTCTCCGAAAAGCATCATCTCTCAGCCCGATGGTTCGGGGGGCAGGGAAACCAGATTGCTCCTCTTGGTGGAAGCCCCGCCCTTGGGACGGCCAGCTCGAATTTAAAGTACTATTTTGAAGTTGCTCCCATACACGTATACAACTATTCGGTCGTGTTGAACTCCGCGTTTTCGCCGCGCCTGACGAATCAGGTGCTCGCTGGCGTCAACTATTTCAACCAGGTCTTCCACGACTTCAACAACAGCTTCGATACAAAAGCAATGGGCCTTTTCCTCAGCCCGGACGCGACCATTAAGGGACAGCCCATTCCGGGCGCTCCAAACATTAAGATCTCTGGGTTTGAGCAAGTTGGACTTACGCCCCCTGAAGGCCGCAACGACATTACCGGCCACTTGACGGACATCGTTTCCTACAATACCGGCGGGCACCAGTTGCGCTTCGGGGCCGAGTTCCGCCAGGCGCGGGTGAATGAGTTCTATCACCGCCGCGGGACAGGAAAGTTCGTCTTTGACGGAACCGCGGGACCTACTGGCATCGGCTGGCCCACGGGCACGGATCCCACCACAGCAGCTCTGGCCGACTTTCTCGCCGGCGACGTTTCGAGTTGCATGGTACCGGTCGGTACGCCCGCCAAGTCTCAGTGCGGCTCAACGATCGCCGTAGGCAATCCCGAACGCTTCGTCAGAGTGAACGCCTTCAATGCATATTTGCAGGATTCCTGGCAGGTTACCCATAGGCTGAACCTGAATTTCGGCATGCGCTACGAGTATTTCGGCCCGCTGCATAGCGACAAGAAGGACCTCCCGGTCTTTATCCCGGGGAAAGGTCTGCTCGTTCAGGGAGCCGGTCTTGATTCCGTTTTCCCGCCCGACAGAAATAACTTCGCTCCGCGAGTCGGGTTCGCTTATCAACCAACAACAAGAGGAGACCTCGTAGTGCGCGGCAACTTTGGCGTCTTTTATGACCAGATCAATATGAATCCGTTCTTGGATTTCCGCCCGCCCATCACCGCCGCGCAGGGTTTGGAGGGCAACCCGATAGGTGCGTCTCCCGTTTCCACCTACAGCCTAGATGGGTACAACTGGGACACCGCTCAGGCAAACGGCGCATCAATCTTTCCCGGTGTCGTATCCTGCACCGATCCCAATTGCACAGGTAATCCGAATTTTAACGTCTTCGGCGTTAGCCAAAACTTCCGCACGCCCTACTTCTATAACTACAGCCTGCAGGTCGAAAAGGGCCTCGGTAACGCCGCCGTCTTCCAGGTTGGGTACGTGGGCAGCCAGGGGCGGAAGCTCAATCTTGTGTCGAACATTAACCAGACCACAGCCGCCCACCCGACCCCTTCTTTTCCGAACTTCGGCTCCATACTCCAACTCAACAGCACCGGCACGTCAAACTACAACTCTCTCCAGAGTACCCTCAGGATTAGGTCGTGGCACAGGTTGACATCGCAGTTCGCCTACACGTGGGCACATTCTCTGGATGAAATCAGTGAGTACCGAGCCGTAATCTTAGATGACGCCTTCAACCCCAAGCTAGACTATGGCAGCAGTGATTACGACACTCGCCACCTCTTTACCGCGAATATCGCATATGATTTGCCCAACGCTTCGTGGGCCACAGGATGGTCAAAGTGGCTCGTCAACAACTGGCAAGTAAGCAGTTTGTGGACCTTCCATTCCGGGCAGCCGTCCGATGAGGTACGCTTGGGTCTTGACGTCATCGGCGACCCATTCGCGGGGGTTTCTCACAAATTCTCGGCGGCGAATGGAGGAACGCAATGGTGGAACCCGGCTGCATTTGCCTTTCCGGCGTCAGGCATTGGCAACCTTTCTCGCAACAGGTTCGTCGGCCCCGGCTATGGAACTGTGGACTTGTCGGTCTTTAAGAACATCCCGATTACCGAGCGGGTCAAAATCCGGTTGCAGGCCGATATGTTTAACCTCCTTAACCGGATTAATCTTTCCCAAGGACCCGGAGCCGTGGGCAGTAGTTGCGGGACGTCAACCCCGGGTGCCCCCTGCAACACAAGCGCTAGCTTCGGTCTGGTTAGTGATACCGCAGGCGACTTCTTCGGCGCTCCTGGCATCGGGGCTGGCGAGGCCTTCAATATGCAGCTAGCGGCGAAGATTATCTTTTAGCGATTTTGATCGTTTCTTCAAGGCGGACGCGCCCGTTGCGTCCGCTTTTTTTCATGCCGAAGTCACTGCTCGAATTGGCACGGTTGATGATCGCCGCCGATGGACGAACGCATCAACCGGTCCCCCCACGTGGCTGGACAACGACCTGCTACCCTGACGATTAATTAGGAGGAGACCACGACTCCAGCTCTGACTCATACGGTGCTGAATTGGCTGTGGGCTGCGGCTGGCCTGTATTGGATTCTCAGTGCCCGCGCCGCAAGCCGGAACCCTTCGGAGTCAGGAGAGCCGCACGTGCATCGCGTCCTGCGGCTGCTCATCCTGGCGCTGACGTTTGTGCTCTTGTTGTCTCCGTCGCTGGTCGCGCTAGGGCCGCTCGTAAGGCGTTTTGTTCCCGATCGTCCCGCCATTCGAGATCTGGGGGTTGCGCTGGCGGGTTTCGCCATTTTCCTGATGATCTGGGCGCGGCGGCATCTCGGCCATTACTGGAGTGACAAGGTTGAGATCAAAACGAACCACCAACTCATCAGCACAGGCCCGTATGCGAGCCTTCGCCATCCCATCTACACGGGCATGCTGCTGGGAATAGCAGGCACCGCGTTGGCCGTAGGAGAATGGCGCGGGCTTGTCGCCTTTGTTTTGCTGCTGACGAATTACGTGATCAAGGCGAGGAAAGAGGAACGCATTCTGCGCCAGAAGTTCGGACCTGAATTTCAAGAATATCAGCGCAGAACAGGATTCCTGATCCCTCGGATACGCCTGCCGTAACTCACGTGCCGTTGAGCCTCGCCAGTTTTCCACAGAAATTTCAAAACAAAGATTCAGCAAAACGCCGGCGTATGCCGTCAGGAACCAAGTCTCTAAACCCAATCCCTAGTGGTCACCAAATCGGTAAGCCACAATTTATCGTACTCTGCCCAGCTACCCTGATTTCCCTTCAACAACCCGTAACTTTCCTATTGACAGCAAACCGTTTAGGCGTAGGATGTGGGCAGAAGTGGCATAAAGTGGTCGAATCGATAGAGGTTGTGGGCGGAAGTAAGACCCGAGGCGCCAGTGGAATTCAAGGCTGAAACGCCCAAAACGAGCCCAGAAAAACCTGAAACGACCCAAATTGCTGCCGCTTTTACCTCCCTCGTTTTTGTGGCAGTCGCTGCCACTAGGTTTAAAGCCCCGATAAAGGGCAGAACCAATGTTTCGCGGCAATCACCCAACTCGCGTGGACGAAAAAGGACGCCTCAAGGTCCCCGCGGAGTTCAAGCGGGTGATCGACGAGAAGTACGGCACGCAATTCTATATCACAAGCTTGGACGGAAAAATTGCCCAAGTGTATCCCTTCGAGGAGTGGGAGCGGATCGAGCAAAAGCTGGCGGGGCTCTCCACCTTCAATCCTACGAAGAAAAAGTTCCTGGACCGGGTGAACTACTGGGGTCAACAGGTGGAAATGGACGGCCAGGGTCGGCTGCTGATGCCCCAGTTGTTGCGCGACTCGGCGCAGATCAAGGGCGAAGTGGCCGTGACCGGAAATCTCACGCACCTGCTGATCCGCAACCTGGAGCAGTATCGCAAGGAGATCGAGGAGCAACCGTTCACGCCTGAGGATGAGAAGACGCTCGACGATCTGGGCATCTAGTGGGCGAGGGTTTAACAGACACCCCCGAGGGGGTTGGGCGTGGTGGGGCACACGTTCCGGTTCTTTTAAAAGAAGCGATCGACTTTTTAGCCGTCCGGCGTGGCGGGACCTATATCGACGCCACGGTGGGCCTTGGCGGGCACAGCTTAGAAATCGC
>Ga0070717_10002687_pt1 | contig 12534 bp, 13 predicted proteins | sample LARL113metaG_FD_71366 | JGI IMG/M metagenome (GOLD analysis project Ga0070717, IMG submission 71366) | Corn, switchgrass and miscanthus rhizosphere microbial communities from Kellogg Biological Station, Michigan, USA - LAR L11-3 metaG | ecosystem: Host-associated > Plants > Roots > Rhizosphere ...
ACGTGGTTCAGCACCGACCCCAGCGAGTAGCTGGTGTCCTCGCGCGTGGCGGCGTCCTCGACCGCCTCCGAGATGGCGATGCCGAGGCTGCCCAGCGACTCGGGGTCGCGCTCGCGGATGCTGCGGCCGGCGTTGGTGTCGGGCGACGGGCTGGCGACCACCTGCGCGCCCCAGGTCTCCATCATCACCCGCCGGTAGGGCTTCTGCTGGTAGGAGATGTTGACCATGTAGACCTTGCACTCGAGGCCGAAGGCCTGGCAGGCGAAGGCCAGCGCGCTGCCCCACTGCCCGGCGCCGGTCTCGGTGGCCAGGCGCGTGCGGCCGGCGCGGGCGTTGTAGAAGGCCTGCGCGACGGCGGTGTTGGGCTTGTGCGACCCGGCCGGCGACCCGCCCTCGTACTTGTAGTAGATGCGCGATCCGGTGCCGATCTCCCGCTCCAGCCGCTTGGCGCGGTGCAGCGGCGTCGGCCGCCACAGCGACAGCACGTCCAGCACCTCGTCGGGGATCGGGATCTCGCGGTCGGTGGAGACCTCCTGCAGGATCAGGTCCATCGGGAACAGCGGTGCCAGGTCGTCGGGGCCGATCGGCTGTCCGGTGCCCGGGTGCAGCGGCGGCTGCGGCGGGTGGGGGACATCCGCGAGCACGTTGTACCAGCTGCGCGGAATCTCGCTGTCAGGCAGAACGATCTTCGTGTCGGCCACGAGACGCATCCTTTCCAAGAGGCTACGGGCGCCAAGGATACCGCGGCGCGTGGTACAAACCGTTTTGCACCGGCCCGGCGCCGGACCATTCTCAAAGGAGCGAATGCATGATCCTGAGCCTCGGAGATTTTCTCTGGTCGCTGCTGGTGATCTTCTTCATGGTGATTTATTTCATGATGCTGTTCCAGGTGATCGTCGACATCTTCCGCCGGCACGACGCGTCGGGAGGCAAGAAGGCGCTGTGGCTGATCTTCCTGCTGTGCGTCCCGCTGGTGGGCCTGCTCGCCTACATGATCACCAACTCCGAGTCGATGGCCGAGCGAAACGTGCAGAGCGTGCGCCAGTCGCAGGCCGAGTTCGACAGCTACGTCCAGACCGTCGCCACATCCGGTGGCTCGGCCTCAGAGATCGCGAAGGCCAAGGAGCTGCTCGACAGCGGCGCCATCAACCAGACCGAGTTCGAGGCGCTCAAGGCCAAGGCGCTGGCGTAGATGATTGATCCCGGGGGCGCCGCCGCCTTGGCGGCGCCCCCGCGGTTCACTCGTCAGCCGGGCGCGCCCGCGCCCTGCATGCGCTTCACGGCTTCGGTCATGTGCCGCGACACCTGTTCCAGCGGCTCGGTGGGGCTGAACTGGAGGAACTCCGTGCCGGCCGTGACCTTGGGGATGTGCCCCGGCGGCAGGTAGAAGGCGTCGCCCGTCTCGACAACCTGCTCGCCCTCGTCGGTCACGTATGTCATGCGGCCCGAGATCACATAGCCCCAGTGCGGGCAGGAGCACTGGTCGCCGGGCAGCCCCTTCAGCAGCGGCGTGCCGTCCACGTCGGCCTTGAACGTGATGAAGTTGATGGTGTACCCGTCGCCGTCCTGGTGGCGGTCCGTGACCGGGCCATGGTCCTCGACGTGCTCCGCGCTGTCTCGTGACACCTTCAGCATCTCGCCCTCCTTAGGCTGGTCTGAAACCCAGTCTAGGACCGGGCCGCGCGGCCCGCCTGAGGCGTTTGCCCCATCTTGCCGGCGCCGGTGCCGGGCGCCATCTGCTGCTCGGGGAGCAGCCCGTGCTGCATCGCGAACAGGGCCGCCCCGGCCCGGTTGGTGGCGCCGATCTTGGCGTAGATGTGCTCGGCGTGGTTGCCCACGGTCTTCGGCGAGATCACGAGCTGGGCCGCGATCTGCTTGTTGGTGAAGCCGCGCGCCAGCAGCCGCAGCACCTCGACCTCGCGCGGGGTGAGGCCGGCCGCGCCGCTGCGGCGGCCGGGGATGCGATGCCCGGCCGCGGCCAGCACGGCGTCCACCGCCTCGGCGTCGAGCCGCCCCGCCCTGACCTCGGCGCGCAGCTCGGAGGCGGCCAGGTCGGCCGGCAGCGGCGGTCGGTAGGGGCGCGGCTCGCGCATCGCCTGGTAGGCGTCGGCTGCGCCCAGCACCCGGGCCGGCTGCGAGATCGCGGTGCCGGACAGGCCGCGCGGGTAGCCGGAGCCGTCCAGCCGCTCACGCAGCTGCACGGCGATCGCACCCAGCGGGGCCAGCGACCGCGACTGCTGCAGCATGCGCTCGGTCAGGTAGGGATGCATACGCACCCGCTCCCACTCGCCTGCGCCCAGCGCCGCCGGCTTGTCCCAGATCGCGTTGGAGATGCCGAGCCGGCCCAGCCCGTGCACCAGGCCCGCGCGCCGCAGCGTGGTCACGTCGGCCTCCGGCATGCCCATCCGGCGCCCGGCGTCGCCGGCCAGGTCGGCCACCGCCCCCGCGTGCCCGAGGCTGTAGGGCGACTTCAGGTCGACGAAGTTCGCGACCGCCCGCAGCGCCTCGTCCAGCTGGTCGGCGCCGACCGCCACGGCCAGCGCCGGCTCGGCGTCGATCACCGCGTCCCAGGTGCCGACGTCGTCCAGTCCCGACAGGATCATCTCGCCCTCGTCGGAGATCACCTCCGACAGCGCGGGGTCGAACTGCTTGCCCTGGCGGCTGCGCGCCACGTCGCGGGCGGCGTCCACACCGCCCATCCGATACGCCACCTCGACGTAGTCGGAGATGCCGGACAGGCGCGCCGCCACCGGCACGTCCGTGCCCGACCGGCCTCCCGGCCAGCCATGGCCGTCCCACTGCTCGTATGCGCACCCGACCGCCTCCTGCACTGCGTCGGACAGGCCCAGCTGCTGCGCCAGCGAGACCGCCAGGGCGGCGTGGTGGTTGATCATCTCGTTCACCTCGCGGCGGCCGGAGAGCGCGAACTCGAGCCCGATCCGGAAGCGGTGCAGCGGCGGGTTGCCCGATCCGATCATGCGCATGCTGGCGGCGGCCATCGGACGCCCGGGGCCGTGCTCGTACTTGATCGACTTGAGAGCGATGTCATCGCCGAACCACTTGGCCTGCTCGTGGGCATCGGTGTGGCAGCCGACGCCGACCAGCAGCGCGGTGTAGTAGACGACCGCGCGCGTCTCCTCGTCGAGGCCGATCCGCTCGGCCAGGCGCAGCGCGATCAGGCACTGGCGCAGGACGTGCTCCATCGGCTGGCCGAAGCCGAGGTCGATGCCCAGCGAGAGCGAGGCCACCAGCTCCGCCAGGCGCACCGGCTGGCGATCTGCGTGTGACGCCATGCGCCCGATTGTATGGCTCAGCGGGCGGCGGCGGCCAGCGCTGCGAGGTCGCTGACCTGCGCGGCGGGCGGCGGCGCGATGTGCACGGGCGCGCCGAAGTGCGAGAGCTTCATGGTCATGTCCATCGACGACTGCGCCACCGGCATCGGCACCGACATGTGCATCTGGCGGACGTAGCCGTCCGCGTCCACCCACACGTCCACGGGGTAGCTGGTGGTGCCGCTCTCCTGGAGCAGGTTGCGGTAGGTCGAGCGCACGGCCTTGCGCTGCCCGGCCGGAGCGCGCGCGACCATCACCCGCATCGCCCTGGAGAGGTCGATGTCGGCGTGGTAGTGGGTGGTGGCGACGCCGTCGACCGTCGCGTGGCCCAGGTTCACGACGGTGGGGGAGGTGGCGTCGAGATAGGTCAGCACCTGGGTGGGATCGCTGTTGCTGGAGTTCATCAGCGCGGCGAAGTCGATGCCCTGCTGCTTGCCGAGCCGCTCGAGGTCGAGCTTCAGCCACGGGCGCGCGTTCGGGATCGACCGCGTCAGCAACGGGCTGCGCATGTAGATGGTGGTGCCGAGGATGCGCTCGTCCATGCTGATGGTGGTTCCGGCCGTCGGCACCGTCATCGACAGGTGCATCGCGCCCGCCGCCGGGGTGCGGAGCCGGAACTGGCCGGTGCCGTGCATGGTGATCGTGCCCTGCTCGGTCGACATGGTCATGTCCATCGCGACGCGGGCGCTGCCGGCGTGTCGCGTGTGGGTGGCCGCGGCGGTCAGCACCAGGTTCTTGACCGGGGTGATGCCGGTTGCCGCCGAGTGAGTCGAGGAGGCCTGGCCGCATCCGGTCAGCGCCAGCGCGGCCAGCACGACGCCGGCGATACGAATCATGGGCATGCTCACACCATAAGTGCGAGTGTCTATGCCGTAAAGAGGGGCGGCGTCACAGGCCGGCGACGGCCGGCAGCACCTCGCTGCCGACGATCTCGATCGGTGCGATCTCGTGCATGTCGGCGAGCTGGCCGTGGGCGACGTCGACGCCCAGCTCCGACAGCCGGCCCAGCTCCTCGATCGTCTGCGCGACGCGCTCGCCGTTCTTCCCGACGTCCATCCGGTAGCTGACCGTCTTTTCGATCTCGTCGTAGTCGCGTCCCTCGGTCTCGCAGTGACGCCGCAGCACATCCAGCTTGTGGGCCAGCTCCGGCCCGGCGAACAGGTTGCAGGACTGGGCGTAGCGGGCCACCAGCCGCAGCGTCTTTCGCTCGCCTCCGCCGCCGATCAGGATCGGCGGGTGGGGGCGGCGCAGCGACTGCGGCGAGTTGAGGGTGCGGGCCAGCTGGTAGTGGCGGCCCGCATAGGGCTGCTCGGAGCCGCTCCACATCTGCAGGCAGATCTGGATCGCCTCCTCCAGGCGCTCGAAGCGCTCGGCGATGGGCGGGAACGGCAGCGCCAGCCCCAGCGACTCCTCCTCGTTCCAGGCGGCGCCGATGCCGAGCATGGCCCGCCCCTGGGACAGCACGTCGAGCGTGGTCACCATCTTGGCGAGCAGGCCCGGCGGCCGGTAGACGACGCCGGTCACCAGCGTCAGCAGCTGCACGCGGCTGGTGAGAGCGGCCATGTAGCCCAGCGCCGTGTAGGGCTCGAGCATCTCCTGCTCCGGCGGGCCGTTCACGTGGATCTGCCAGACGTGGTCCATCACGCTGATGCGGTCGTAGCCGGCCTCCTCGCCGGCGACCACGATCCTGCGCAGGTCGTCGGCCAGGATCGACGGTCCGCCCGGGTAGGTGAACCGGGCAACGTGCAGTCCGAGCTTCATCCCTGCTCCTCGTCGTCGTCGGGCTCGCCGTCGTAGTAGTCGAGCGACTCGATGCGCCCGATCACGCCCAGCCCGCGCCAGGAGATCTTGTTGGATCGGGCGTACCAGCACATGTCGTTGGGCTTGCGCGTGCCGTAGATCAGCATCGTCAGGCCGTTCGGCCCGGCCCGGAACGAGTGCGCCACGCGCGTCCCGGGCGGGCGCACGACCACGTGGCCGGCCCGGACCGGCACGTCCTCGCGGACGCTGCCTGAGGACGCCGCCCGCGGTGACGGCCACAGGCCCAGCGTGCCGTCCCCCTCCAGTATGACGAACGCCTCCTCCTCCTCGGAGTGGCAGTGCGGGGGCGCGCCGATCGCGCCCGGGAACAGCCGCTCCCAGTAGAAGCCGGCCAGCTGCGAGCGCTCGTCGGTGGCCAGCAGCGCGGAGTCGCGCCGCTTCGTGACGTCGCGCTCGGCCTCGTCGATGTTGATGATGTTCGGCGGGCGCGGGGCCGGGTCGCCGACCGCGAGCGGCGGCCCCGCGGCCTCGACGTCCCACGGGTCGTCCACCCGCCCCTCGACCCAGGGCCATCCGATCCGCACGGCGCCGGAGCGCGGCAGCCAGCCGAACTCGGTGGGATGGCGCGTGCCGAACACCAGGCAGTCCAGCCCGCCGGGGCCGGCGATGAACGTGTGCTCCATCTCGTCGGCGCGGTGGATCACGCAGTCGCCGGCACGCACCTCGTGCACCTGGTCGTCCTGCCAGGCCAGGCCGGCCCCGCCCAGCACGTAGTAGATCTCCTCGGAGGCGCCGTGGGAGTGGGGCGGGGTGGGCATGCTGCCGGGGGCAACCCGCATCCGGTTGACGCCGATGCCGACCGCGCCGGCCGCCTTTCCGAGCTGCTGCCAGGTGGCGTCCATCTCGCCCTTGGCGGCGCGATGCTGCTCGATGTCGTCCCAGTGCACGATCCCCACGAGCGGCACTCTACCCGCGCAATTCGGTCCCAGGGTGCGAGCCGATCTTGGATCCAAACTCGATTATGCTGGCTCCATACACCGACCCAAGGAGGCCGCTGTGAGCGCCACCGATCAGCTGCTGGAGAATGCACAGTCCTACGCCGCCGGCTTCGACAAGGCAGACCTGCCGCTGACTCCCGCCCGCCGGGTGGCGATCGTTGCCTGCATGGACGCGCGCCTCAACCCCTACGCGCTGCTGGGGCTGAGCGAGGGCGACGCCCACATCATCCGAAACGCCGGCGGCGCGGTGACGCCCGACGTGATCCGCTCGCTCGCGATCTCCCAGCGGCTGCTGGCCACCGAGGAGATCGTGCTGATCCATCACACGGGCTGCGGCATGCTCACCTTCACCGACGACGAGTTCCGCGGCGCGGTGGAGAAGGACACGGGCATTCGCCCGGAGTGGGCCGCCGAGGCCTTCTCCGACCTCGACGCAGACGTGCGCCAGTCGATCGCCCGCATCAAGGCCAGCCCGTTCATCCCGCGCACCGACGCCGTGCGGGGCTTCGTCTACGAGGTCGAGACCGGGAAGCTGCGCGAGGTCTCGTGATGGCTCTGGATCAGGCCCGCCGCCGGTGCGGCGTGGTCGGGCGGCGGGCCTGATCAGACCTGCAGGTCAGTCGAGGTGGATGACGTCCCTGCTGACGTTGTCGCTGATCGACGTGCTGAGCACCTCACCGGACGCGCCCCGGAAGGTGCCGGTGCCGCCGGTGATGGCGATGTGACCGGTGCTGCCGTTGGGCTGGTTCGCCGGCAGCAGTGCGCTGCCGCTGATCGTGCCGCCGAACAGCTTGAAGGTGCCCTGGCACTGCAGCTTGCTGTGGAGCATCAGCGTGCAGATCGCGTTCAGCGTGCCGACCTTGTGGCCGTGCTGGCGCAGGTTCGCGCTGAATATGAACTCGTCCCCCGGTGCCCCCTTCTCGGTGTGGCTGATGCTGATGAACTTGCCGCCGGAGTCGACCTCGGTCACGCGGATCGTGCGACCCTGGCTCGAGCTGCCGGCGCGAGCCAGCGAGACGCCGCCGATCGCCGCAGCGATCAGGCCGGCCACGCACGCGGTCAGCACAAGCCGGCCGACCGTGGTGTTGAACATCCTCATGGAGCTCTCCCATCTGATACGTGTGTAACACGCCGCGCTGGCAGTCTGCCTCGATCGGGGGATATGTCAAGAGGCGGCGGGGTGCGCGTGTCAGGCAGGTGACACGGTGCGGCGGCTGCCGGCCCGGATGCGCTCGTCGATGGCGTCGCCGTGCGCGTCGATCAGGTCGTCGACCATGGCGCAGATGGCCTCGGGTGAGAGCGTGCCGGCCGCGTTGGGATCGAGCAGCGCGGCGTGATAGACGTGCTGGCGGCTGCCGTCCAGAGCTGCCCGCACGGTCAGCTCGCAGACGTTCGCGAACGTGCGGTTGAGCGCGGCCAGCTGCGGCGGCAGCGCCCCCACGGCGGTGGGCTGGACGCCGGCACGGTCGGCCAGGCAGGGCACCTCGACGCAGCAGCCGTGCGGCAGGTTGGGGATCAGGCCGTCGTTCCGGACGTTGCCGTAGATGCTGCGCGGCTCCCCGGTCACCTGGGAGTGGATGATCAGCGAGGCGTACTCGAGGCTGCGCTCGATCTGAAACGGCCGGCCCGCGGCCAGCTGGGCGCGCATCTGGTCGTACAGCTCGAGGTTCTCCTCGCTGCGGTGCACGTACTCGTCGACCGGCACCCGGAACCGCTCGATCATGTCGTCGCTGCGCAGGAAGTAGGGCAGGTACTCGGCCGAGTGCTCGCTGGACTCGGTCGGGAACCGGCCGAAGCGGCGGTAGATCTCGACCCGCACCCGGCGCAGCAGCTCGGGGTCGCGGTCGATGGCGGCGTCCAGCAGCGGGTACAGATCCTCGCCGTCGCGCTCGAAGCGCAGGATCCACGACTGGTGGTTGATGCCCGCGCCCAGGTAGGTGACCTCGTCGTAGGGCACCCCGGCGGCCTCGGCCAGCTGGCGGGTCGTGTGCTGCACGGAGTGGCAGAGGCCGACGATGCGGGTCTGCGGGCTCCCCTCGTAGGTGGCCCAGCACAGCATCGCCATCGGGTTGGTGTAGTTCAGCAGCCAGGCGTCCGGGCACAGCTCGGACATGTCGGCGGCGATGCCCAGCATCACCGGGATCGTGCGCAGCGAGCGGAAGATGCCGCCGATCCCGAGCGTGTCTCCGATCGTCTGCCGCAGGCCGTGGCGTTTGGGGATCTCGAAGTCGATCAGCGTTGCCTCGTGGCCGCCGACCTGGATCATGTTGATCACGTGGTCGCAGCCGTCGAGCGCCGCACGGCGGTCGAGGTGGGCCTCGATCGTGGCGTGGGCGCCGAGCGCCTGGTTCGTCCAGCGCGCCATCGCCTCGCCCGTCGCCAGCCGCTCGGGGTCGATGTCGTGCAGCGCGATGGTGGCGTCGGCGAGCTCGGGGAAGCTGAGGATGTCGCCGAGCAGGTCGCGGGTGAACTCGACGCTGCCCGCGCCGACGAAGGCGATACGGGTCATGCGCGAAAGTGTTTCAGGTTTGATAGAACCGAGCAAGAATGTTCACGACCGCCGAGCAGCGCGCCATCGACCAGCTGTCCACCGAGAGCGGCCGGCTGGCGGTCGTGGCGGCCGATCAACGCACCAAGCTGGTCGAGGCGCTGCAGGCGGCGGGGCTGGAAAGCCGCATGGACTTCATGCGCGCGTACAAGCTCGACCTGGTCTCCGCGCTGGCGCCGGTGGCGCCGGCGATGCTGCTGGATCCCGAGATCGCGCTGCCGCACGTGACCGACGCGGGGGCGCTGCCGGCCCACACCGGGCTGCTGGTGTCGCTCGAGCGCAGCGGCTCGCGGCGCACGCCCGAGGGGCTGCGGAGCGCCGAGCTGCTGCCCGGGGTGGGCGCCGACGGCGTGCGCCGGCTGGGCGGCACCGGGGCGAAGCTGCTGCTGCGTCTGCGGGCGGACCGCGAGGACGGCGGCGGCGCGAACGCGGCGGTGCTGCGCGAGGCGGTCGCGGACTGCGCCGCGCACCACCTGCTGCTGGTTGTGGAGGTGCTGGTTTACCGGCTGGACGACGAGGACGAGGGCGCGTACGAGGCGGCGCGCGGCGACCTGATCCGGGAGGCGGCGCTGCTGGCCGAGTCGTGCGGCGCCCGCTACCTGAAGCTCGAGTACCCGGGCGACGAGCGGGCCTGCCAGCGTGTGACCGACGCGCTGTCGGTGCCCTGGGCGCTGCTCTCGGCGGGCGTGGATCACGAGACGTTCATGGTGCAGCTGCGCGCGGCGCTGGCGGGCGGGGCGGCGGGGTTCATCGCGGGCCGTTCGATCTGGAAGGAGTCGGTGGCGATGCGCGGCGAGGAGCGCCGTGCGTTCCTGGGCGGCAAGGCGCGGCGCCGGCTCGATCAGCTGCTTGCGATCGCCGGCTAGGGCGGCCTGAGGGATACTGGCGGCCGTGCTGGATCTGCTGGTGATCGGCGACTGCAACCCCGACCTGGTGGTGGCCGGCGCCGACGTGGTGCCCGAGTTCGGCCAGCGCGAGAAGCTGGTCGAGACCGGGCGGCTGCTGGTGGGTGGGTCGGCCTCGATCTTCGCCTGCGGCGCCGCCCGGCTGGGGCTGGCGGTGGCGCTGGTGGCGGCGGTGGGCGACGACGCGTTCGGCTCGTTCATGCTGGACGCGGTTGGGGAGCGCGGAGTCGATACGTCGGGCTGCCGGGTCGTTGCCGGCGCTGACACCGGGCTCACGGTCGCGCTGGTGCGCGACGGCGACCGCGCGATGCTGACTGCGCCGGGAGCGATCCCGCTGCTGACGGCCGAGATGGTGCCGCCGGCGCTGGTGGCCTCCGCCCGGCACGTGCACGTCGCCTCCTACCACCTGCTGGACGGGCTGCGACCGGGCCTGCGGGCGCTGGTGGCCGCCGCGCACGCGGCGGGTGCGACGGTGTCGGTGAACCCGCAGGGAGAGGTGGGCGGCGACAGCGGGGCCGAGCTGCGCGCACTGGTGCCGGCGGTCGACCTGCTGCTGCTGAACGAGCGGGAGCACGAGTCGCTGGGCAGGGTGGAAGGCCCGCTGGTGGTGGTGAAGCACGGTGCCGGCGGTGCCGAGGCGCACACCGCGACGGGCGTGGTGCGCGCTGCCGGGCACGGGGTCGAGGTGGTCGACACGACCGGTGCCGGCGACAGCTTCGACGCGGGATTCCTGGCGGCGTGGCTGGCCGGGGAGCCGCTGGAGCGGGCGCTGGCGATGGGCAACGCCTGCGGGGCGTTGTCGACGCGGGCACTGGGAGGCATCACGGCGCAGGCGACGATGGACGAGGCGAGGGCGGCGGCGTGATCGTGTGCCTGGCGGCGAACCCGTCGATCGACCGGCTGTTCGAGGTCGACCGGCTGACGCCGGGCGGCATCCACCGTCCCACCGAGTTCGCGCAGGTTGCGGGAGGCAAGGGGTTGAACGTGGCGCGGGCGGCGTCCGCGCTGGGCGCACGGGTGCGGGCGGTGGCGCTGCTGGGCGGGCACGCGGGGCGCTGGATCGCCGAACAGTGCGAGCGCGAGGGCGTCGAGCTGGCGGCAGCCTGGGCGCAGGCGGAAACGCGATCGTCGCTGTCCGTGGCCGGGGCCGACGAAGGGCTGACGGAGTTCTACGAGCATGGTGGGGCGGTCTCGCTCGATGAGTGGAGCGACTTCGCGGAGCTGGCCGCGCGGCACCTGCCCCAGGCTGAATGGGCGACGATCTCGGGGTCGCTGCCGCCGGGGGCGCCGGCCGACGGCTACGTGCCGCTGATCAGGGTTGCCCGCAGCGCGTTCGACAGCAGCGAGGAGGGCATCGCCGCCCGGCCGGCGCTGGTGAAGGTGAACGCCGCGGAGGCCGAGCGGCTGACCGGCGTGACCGATGCGCTCGAGGCGGCGCGGACACTGCACGAGGCCGGCGGCGGCGCGGCGATCGTGACCCGCGGCCGCGCCGGCGCGGTGATGGTCGCCCCGGACGGAAGCGCGGTATCCGGCGTCGCGGACGCCAGCGGCCGCTACCCGGTGGGAAGCGGCGACGCCTTCCTGGCCGGGCTGGTGGTCGCGCTCGACGCCGGCGCGGGCTGGGACGACGCGCTGCGCGCGGCGATCGGCGCGGGCGCGGCCAACGCCGAGCAGCCCGGCGCGGGCCGGCTCGACCCCGAGCGGGTGTGGACGATCGCGGACTCGGTACGCCTGACGCCCGCCACCTGACCCGTCACGCAACCGTCACGGCCGCGAAACGTCACAGAGCGCCGCGCCGGCCCCCCGATCGCAACGGTTCGGTCACGACCGATCACGGCCGGCGCCGCGAGTACCCACGACGGCCGAGTCGGGCTCCGACCCCTTTACAATTGGTTTGGCTCAACCATGCGAGCGCCCTGTAACGGCCCGTCACGGAGCTGTCACGGGACCTCAACGCCGGCCGATGCGGTGTTTGACACCCCTCGGGCGCGCACCGGCGTCACGGCAGCGTCACGGCAGCCGTGCGAATCGGCGCGCCGGGCTACTTGAGGCCGGTCGAGGCCAGCGACTGCACGAACCAGCGCTGGCCGATGATGAACACCAGCAGCATCGGCGCCAGCGCCATCACGTTGCCCGCCATCAACAGCGTCCAGTTCGTCTGGTGCGCGCCCTGGAACTGCGCCAGGCCCAGCTGCACCGTGCTCTGGTTGGTCGACGTGATCACGATCAGCGGCCACAGGAAGTCGTTCCACGTCCACAGGAAGGTCACAATCGCGAGCGTTGCCAGGGCGGGCATCGACAGCGGCAGCACCACCCGCACCAGCACGCCCAGGCGCGAGCACCCGTCCATCCGCGCCGCCTCCTCGAGCTCGATCGGCAGCGTCCGGAAAAACTGCCGCAGCAGGAAGATCCCGAACGGCGTGACCAGGTTGGGCACGATCAGCGCGGGCAGCGAGTTCACCAGCCCCAGCTTCTGGACGATCAAAAACGTCGGGATCATCGTCACCTGGAACGGCACCATCAGCGTCGCCAAGAGCGCCACGAACAGCACGTCGCGGCCGAAGAAGCGCATCCGGGCGAACGCGTAGCCGGCCAGGCTGCAGAACACCAGGTTGCCGGCCACCGCCGACAACGTCACGATCATGCTGTTCGCGAAGAAGCGCCCGAACGGCGCCGCGTTCCAGGCGTCCGGGTAGTTCTCCCAGTGGATGCCGGACGGGATCAGCACGGGCGGGAAGTGCCGCGACTCGGGCAGCGTCTGGATCGAGGTCAGGAGCATCCAGCCCAGCGGCAGCAGCATCAGCGCGGCGATCGGCATCAGCGCCAGATGGCGGGGGCTGAACGGCAGCGGCCACCTCATGAGCCGTAGTGCACCCTGCGGTTGCCGAGCCACAGCTGCAGCAGCGAGAACACCAGCGTGATCGCAAACAGCACCTCGGCGATCGCCGCCGCGTACCCGGCGTGGAAGAACTCGAACGCCTGGCTGTAGA
>Ga0070717_10002688_pt1 | contig 12534 bp, 6 predicted proteins | sample LARL113metaG_FD_71366 | JGI IMG/M metagenome (GOLD analysis project Ga0070717, IMG submission 71366) | Corn, switchgrass and miscanthus rhizosphere microbial communities from Kellogg Biological Station, Michigan, USA - LAR L11-3 metaG | ecosystem: Host-associated > Plants > Roots > Rhizosphere ...
CGGCGTCTCGATGTCGACCAGCTCCAGCGGCAGGTCGCGGGTGACCTCATAGCAGAGCAGCATCCCGATTTCGTTCAGAAGCTCGCGAAAGCCCTTGATCGAGCGATCCTTCTCGCGCATCAGCGAGAGCTTGTGCTGCACCAGGGGGTGGCTGACGAGATTTACAGTTTGGGCGACCATGTCAATCGCTCTACACCCTTCCGCGCCGTTTCGCCAGATAGGTGCGGGAGGGTGGCCCAGCCTCTGTCGCGGATCAGTGCAGGATCGTCATCGGCTGCGTCAGACCGCGTTTTGGGAGCGCGGCGGTTGGACGTAGGGCCGGAAGGTGGATTTTTCGGTACCGCAATCGGGGCAGCGCCAATTTTCCGGGATGTCCGCAAACGGCGTACCCGGCGCGATCGACTGCCCGGGAAGTCCGGCGGATGGCTCGTAGATGAAATAGCAGCCGCCGCAGATGAATGTCTTCCGGGTCGATGGGCGGATATAGACGGGCGGTCGCGCGACACCGTCTGTCTCAAGACGCGCCGGCGGCGCGACCTGATCGCCCACGCTGATGCTGCCGCCTTCGCGCGTCTTCAGGTAGACGCCGAGCTCCTTGTGTCCGAACGCTGCGCTCAGCGAGCCCGGAATATCGAGATCGCGCCGTCCGGTCTCGGGATCGACATTGGTGGCGCCGCAACGGCCGTTGCGCCGGTCGACGCGAAACAGCGCGCCCCCGATTCGGATGTCGCTGCCGACCCAATCGAATTCCTCCCAGGGTCTTGCCCCATCGATGTAGAGATTGGCGCGAAAGCGCAACGGATCGATCTTGGTGCCCCATTGCGCCTCGAGGCTGCGCACCGTCGCCAGATTGATCAGCGAAATGACGTCGTCCGGCTTGTCCATGAAATGGCCATCTTGCGAGCGAACGAGGGTTGGCGCGCTGCGCAGCGACGGCACGAGCTGCCAAACGATCTCCTCGACCTTGGCGCGGTCCACTTCGTCCTCAAGATTGGCTGCGATGAGCTGGCGGTTGCCCTGCATGATCGTCAGCTTCAGCGTGTCGACATCCAGGGCGGTCTTGACCCGCGCCAATGCTTCTTCAAGCATCAGCATCACGAACAGGCCCTTCTTGCCCCATTTGGGATTAGCCGTATCGAACGGCGCCCCGGGACGAACAAACGCGAAGATGCGGTCGTGCGGGAACGGTTTTTTGGCCTGCAGTTCGACGTGCGGCAACGGCTGAGCGCTCAATCCCTTGATCGGATAGCGATAGATATGTTTCAGGACGGACATTTGCGCGGTGCCTTCTCGTGCGGTGAGCGCTACCGAAAATGCACGACGCGGCGTGGATCGGCGTAGAGCCAGTGGTTGGCGATATCGTAGAGCCAGATATTGCTTCGAGGAGTTGCGGGCTGCGGGCGGAGCAAACTGGTCCGAGAACAAGGCTGTCATGTCCGTTGCCGGATCGTCGATGGCGTCGTCGATTGCATCCGATAGCCGCGCGATCCCCTTCTCGATCTGCTTCGGCGATAGCGCCGCATAGCCGAGAACGATGGCGCGGCTTGTCAGCGCGGTGCGTTTGCGGAAATGCACCCGCGCCGCGGCGAGCGAGTAGACGCCGACCCGCGCGCGGTGGGCGAGGGTTTCGACGGTCACGGCATCGGGAATTCCCGGCGGCAGGTGCCAGAGGACGTGCAGGCCGCCGGAATAGCCGTCGATGACGACGTCGCCGAAATTGCGCTGGAGCGCGGCAACGAGATGGTCGCGGTTTTCCTTGTAGTGCGAGCGAACGCGGAACAGGTGGGTGGCATAGCTGCCGCTGTGCATGAAGTCGGCGAGGGTTGCCTGCTCGAGCCATGGATTGCCGCTGTTGAGCAGCGATTTCTCGGTACAGACGGCTTCAGCAATATGTTCAGGCACCACGATGTAGCCGAGGCGCAATCCGGCGCCCAGGGATTTGGAGAAGGTTCCCGCATAAATGGTGCAGTCGGGCGCGAGCGCGGCCAAGGGAGGCAGATGTGATCCCTGGTAGCGAATGTCGCAATCATAGTCGTCCTCGATGATGTAGCAGCCATATCGCCGCGCCCAGTCGATGATCGCGGTGCGGCGTTCCGCCGACAGCGTCGCACCGGTCGGATATTGGTGCGAAGGCGTCGTATAGAGCAGCGATGCGGTGCGCTGCGGCAACTCGTCCGGGATCAATCCGTCCTGGTCGACGGCCACGCTCGCTATCTCCGCACCTGCGGCTTCGAACGCGGCAGCGGCGCCCTGATAGCAGGGATCTTCGATCACGCTGAGCGCGCCGCGCGCCAGAAATAGCCGCGCGGCCAAGGTAAGGCCCTCCTGGATTCCGGATACGATCACGATGCGACTTGGATCGGCGACGATGCCGCGTGCGGCCGCCAGATGATTGGCGATGGCGGTCCGCAGCGCCGGCAGGCCGGCAGGGTCGCCATATTGGGTAAGACCGGCCCCGCCGCCGTGCGACAGATTCCGCTGCAACAGCCGCCGCCAGGTTTTCAGCGGAAACAGCTCCGCGCTGTGGCGACCTGGAAAGAAGTCATAGAGCAACCGGTTGCGGACGGCGAGCAGCGATCCCTTCTCGCGCTGGTAACGCAGCGGCATCGGCATGCGCGTCCGCAACCCGAGATCGGGTGGATCGCAGAGGGGGTGCATCGGCGCGGTGGTGCGCGGCAACTGTTCGGCGACATAAATTCCAGAGGCCGGGCGGGATTCGACAATCCCTTCCATCAGCAACAGGTCATAGGCGCGAACAACGGTGTTGCGCGAGATCGCCAACTGCTCCGAGAGCTGCCGCGAGGACGGCAGCCGTGTCCCCGGCCCGATCCGTATGCAGCGGATCGCCTCGCGGATCTGGTCGACGATCTGCGTGGTCAGCGATTCCTGACGGGACCGGTCGAGGAGGACGGATATCAGCATGAGGGCCGCGCTGGTGTTACGATCGACGGAGCAAGGGTTGGGCCAGTTATGGGTCCAGTGCATCGATCTTGGCGGAATTACCGGCAATGTCAGTTGATTTCTCGCTCCTTTCCGACTGGCTCCTTCGCTTTGCCACCAACTGGACTCATCCAGTCGACCCCTTCCGAGAGAATGCCCAGGGGCCAAGCAGGTCCTGCCCGAAACGGTTCATTGCCGTCCATCTGGTGGCTATCTCCTGGGCAATTTGTGAAGTCACGCGGCGGCGGTGAGGTTGGCTGATGGTGCCAACGCATTTTCGACCGGCGGCTCTCGTTGCCGTTGTTGGCGCCGTGCGAGCGTCGTCACACTGACTGAACGCAGTGGGAGCCACATCGCGACGCTCCCGGCAACCGAACCCAAAGGAGAACCTATGAGCACCGCCCGACTCCGCTGGCTGTCCGCCGCGGCCTCCGTTCTCGCGATCGTTGGCTCCGCCGTGAGCAGCGCACGCGCCGAAGACACGATCAAGATCGGAATCCTGCATTCGCTGTCGGGGACGATGGCGATTAGCGAAACAATCCTGAAAGACCTGATGCTGATGGAGGTCGCCGACGTCAATGCCAAGGGCGGATTGCTCGGCAAGAAGATCGAGCCGGTGGTGGTCGATCCCGCGTCGAACTGGCCGCTGTTTGCCGAAAAGGCACGCGAACTGATCACGCGTGACAAGGTCGCCGCCGTGTTCGGCTGCTGGACCTCGGTGTCGCGCAAATCGGTGCTACCGGTGTTCGAGGAGCTCAACGGATTATTGTTCTATCCGCTGGAATACGAAGGAGAGGAAGCCTCCTACAACATCTTCTATGGCAGCTCCGTGCCCGACAACAAGGCGGTTCCGGCGGTCGAGTATCTTATGAGCAAGGACGGCGGCGAGGTGAAGCGCTTCGTGCTGGAAGGCACGGACTATGTCTACCCGCGCACCAGCAACAAGATCATTCGCGCCTTCCTCAAGACCAAGGGCGTGAAGGACGAAGACATCATGGAGAACTACACGCCGTTCGGATTCTCCGACTGGCAGACCGAGGTGGCGGCGATCAAGAAATTCGGCTCCGCCGGCAGGAAGACAGCAGTGATCTCGACCGTCAATGGCGACGCCAACGTGCCGTTCTACAAGGAGCTTGGCAACCAGGGCGTCAAGGCCACCGACATTCCGGTGATAGCGTTCTCGGTCGGCGAGGAGGAGCTTGCGGGTCTCGACACCAAGCCGCTGGTCGGGCATCTCGCGGCCTGGAGCTATTTCCAGTCAGTGAATACGCCGGAGAACAAGGCCTTCATCGCCAAGTGGCGCGCCTACACGGCCAACCCCAAGCGCGTCACCAACGATCCGATGGAGTCGGCCTACATCCTGTTCCACATGTGGGTGCAGGCGGTGCAGCAGGCCGGCACGACGGATGTGGATTCGGTTCGTCAGGCGATGATCGGCCAGAAGGTCAGGTCGCCGTCCGGTTTCGAGGTCGTGATGGGGAGTAACCACCATATGGCCAAGCCGGTTATGATCGGCGAAATCCAGGCCGACGGGCAGTTCAGCATCGTCTACAAGAGCAAGGCTCTGCCACCCAGGGCATGGAGTCCATATGTCGAGGCCAACAAGGGCAAGGTCGCCGATTGGTCGTGGCCGTGGGTATGCGGCGGCTGCACGTCGCCGCGCTTCGCAGCGAACTGATCTCGCTTGCTGCAAGTCTCGGTGCAAATCCGGTTACGGCGACTATGTCGGCGTAACCGGACAATCGGCCGAGACCACGAAATCGAGGCCGGCTCTTCCCGCGTCAAATCCGCTTCTACGCCGCGCGCAACTCCGGGCTCTTGCGCGAACCGTCGAGCCAGCCTGCGACCCGCGCGATCAGGCTGCCCTGCTGGCCCGGCTGGTGATCGGGCACGAACGGATCGGTGTAGCACCTGGCGCCGGCGGCTTTGGCGATACGCGCGACGGCCTCGGTCATGGCCGGCGCACCGCAGGTGTAGACCACGTCGTCCGGCGTCAGCGGCGGCAGGTGCTCGGTCGGCCGGCCGGTTCGGAACGCCGGAGAGACTTTCTGCGGTTCCGATACGACCGGGATGATGGTGACGTTGGGAAACGCCGCCAGCCTGCACAATGCGCTGTGCATGTAGAATGACTGCAGCGTTCGGGCCGCGACCACGAACACCAGTTCGCGCTTCGGCCATTCCGTGATCGCCGCGACCGCGATTGCCCACATCGGCGCGAACCCGGTGCCGCTGGCAACCAGCAGCGTGCGTCCGTGATGTTTGGGCCTGAGAAAGGCGGTGCCGAACGGCCCGTCCAGTTTGACCCGATGTCCGACCCGGATCTTGTCGCCCAGCGCTGACGAGACCAGGCCGTTGGGCAGGCGCCGAATGTGGAAATCCAGAAAGCGTTTGTCTGGGCCGCCTTGCAAGGGAAAGGTCGGGCTGTAACTTCGCGCCGGGAAGCCGCGGAATTGCACCTTGCAATACTGGCCGGGAAAGTGGCGAAGGGGCCGCGGCAGTTCGAGGCATACCCCGACCACGTCCGGCGCCAGGCGGACCAGATCCGCCACGCGCGCCGACACCGAAACCTGATCCGGCACGGGTTCGATCACGAGCTTGAGGTCCGAGACGACCCGCGCCTGGCAGGCGTAGATCATGTCGCTGCCCTCTTCGGTGCCGCCAAAGACCTTGCCGTCGACGAGGCGTACCCGGCAGGTGCCGCAAACTCCGCTTCGGCAATCATGGGGAAGCTCAACGCCGTGCATGATCGCGCCGTCGAGCAGCAGATCACCGCAGTTGGCGTGGAACGTCTCCTTGTTCAGGGTCACCTTGCAAACCTTACTCATTTACTCTACCTCTACGCGAATTGGCCGTACGTGACGTGTGTGTCTGATCTGATTGTGGTCGAACACCGCGACCCGCATGAAAACGCCGGTTTTTATCGGTATGTCGTATTGACTGTGCGTATCGAGGCGGCGGACCACCTCGAGCGCCCAATGTCCAGAAGCCCAGCGGGCCGCGCAACGGACGTCGGCGCGATCGCCGGTGAATTCGCCGGCGATGATGACGCCCGGAATGACCGTGCCGACGGGAATGTTCTTATCCAGCTCGGACGTATACGGTGTCGATTCCGCTTCCGTCATGAACCAGCGCGCTCCGTCGCTCTCGCCGACATTGGGATCGAGCGAGATCTGCCCCATCGCTGTAACGGTTGCCGCGAGATCGTTCGGCAGCCGGCGTGGCGTGACCACCTGGTTGCCCTCATTGCCCATGGCAGCGTCGGGCGACCACACGAAGTTTTCGGAATAGCTGGCAGTACCCGGGTCCGGTGCGAATCCGCCGCGGTAGGGAACGACATTGCGCACCTGCATCGGGGTCGGATCCGCGGGCGGGCCGAAATGGTCGTCATCCATCCATCCAGTGGGGCTGGTGCTGGTCGCCTTCCACTCCCACACATCGGCGTAGACGCCTGCTGCCGTCGTGTAGTGCAGACCTCGGCCGGTCATGGTGGCGGGCGCGTCCGGCAAAGGCTGCGGGCTCGCATGGAAGGTGCGGTCGCCCGCAAGGTCGACATCCAGAGTCGTCAGCAGGACGGAAAACTTGTCCTCGCTGTAGTCGTGCTCGTCGCCCTTCTCATAGCCGTTGTGGAGCACGTGCCATCCGTCGGCTTGCTTGATCAGCGGCAGTTGCTTCAACGAGCGCGTCGGGTCCTCCCATGTGAACAGAAAATAGGCCCAGGTGTCGTCGTGCACCGCGCGGATATCGATCCTGGATTCGCCCTTGCCGTCGAGATTTCCACCTTGATTGGTCATCACGGAGAAAGGCCGGGCGGTTCGCCAGACTGGATCGGAGGTATCGCCATCAATGATCGGCGCATCGGTGTTGACGATGCGGTGGATCTGCAAGGTATCGGGGACGAACCAATCCGCCGCGACGATCGCGGAAGCGCCGGTAATCGCTACCGCCGCAGCGACGACGAAGGGATTGGACTGCAGTGTCATGTTTCTCCTTTTTTTTGCAGGTCGCCGCGGTCCCGATCCGAACTGTGGCGGTGGCGGCCCTGCGGGTGCTCGACGCGGTTCCGGTCGATCATGCGGGCGACGCGGCTCCTGCCGAAGATAGGGGGCATCCTCGAACGACGGAGCCGGCTGGAGCGGTGCTTTGGTAGCGTTATGAGGTTGCGCCGTTGTTTGCGCAGAGCTCGTCTGCTCCGACCGCTCACGCTCAACCAGCATGGTCAAGAGCTCCACGGCATCGAGCCGCGGCGGGGGCGGCGGCAGCGGCTGTGGCCGGAATATCCGGAGCAGCTGCGACGATCCGCCGATGCTGAAGTGAACCATGACGTGGACGCCGACAAAGGCGGTGACCGCCCAGGTCGCGTACCAATGCACGAGCATGATGTCGTCGTTCGCAGCCAATCCGAAAAAGAGCAAGCCGCCGCTGCCGATCAGCAGCGCCATGGCGATGAAGAAACCCCATGTCAGAAGCACGCTGAGCGAACCGAGTCTCGCGGTCCTCCGGCCGAACAACCCGCGCAGCCGAACCTTGTCCAGCTGCACGCGGCGGCTCAACCCCGAACGGGTCACGTAGATCGCATAGGCGAGCGCGACCACGACCAGGACCACCGCCGCTTCCATGTGCGGCACCCAGACGTTGGCGCTCGGCAACAAGAAGTCGAGCCTGTTGATCCAGGTGCGGTCCGGCGCCTCCGTTGCGATGCGCAGCCCAGTCACGAAGGCGACGACCGTCGCGCTGACGAGCAGCCAGTGCAGGATGATGGTACCATAATCGGTCTTGCGACGTCTCACTTGCGCCCCCCTTGCCCGGGGCGATCACAACGGTCGGCATCGCGCATGCGTGCCGATCTTGTGCGAATTGCACGTGCGGAATTGAGTTGCGTGCCAAATCCATTTGGCTTCGGCCACGCGATCCCCCGCAAGGATCCATTTCTACTGTTACACAAACTACCTGTCCCCACATGTCGACCCGCCGGAAGTCGGCGAACGGAAGTCTTCTCCTTATTGTGAATGCCCTCCGCTGCGGATCGGTTGTACAGACAGCAAACTCCCCAGCTGACTGAACTGATCGACCGAACTCGCGAGCAGGAACGGGATTCGTTCGCTGGTCATGACGATGGCGCCGGTGTTGCGCGGTTTGTGAAGCGAATTGTTTCTCCTTGGGTTCGCTGAGAAAAACGCAAAAACGGATCGGCATAACCGAGTGCGCGTGAAAGATTGTTTAGCTTCGTGGCGTCTTTCGGCCGACACGGCGGCCAATGAGTGCAGAAGCAAGGTGATAGCCGGACGTTTCTATGACGCGGGGTCTCAGTCACCCGCACGACCACGCGCAAGTGTCGAGAGCATCTATAGAAATCGTCGCGGCGGGGGGTGCCCCAATGCGCTGCACAAATATTTTGCGCCGCGGTTCCACGCGATAAAGAACCCGTCTTCCGACATTTCATTCCCGGTCGATTTAAAGAAATCGAAGCCCGTCCAATTCCTGCCGGAAAATGGTCGGTATCGGCTGCCAATCAGATTTCCGATCAGCGGTGTAGGCTCATCAGGGAGATATACGGGATGAGTATTGTACAGGATCGCGCGGATGCGTTTTCTGCCGCCGGTCCACATAGTCAACCATCGTCGACGGCGAACGACGATCCTGTATCGCATGGGCTGCGCGAGAGCGGGCGGCGGATGATCGGTATCGCGGTCTTCAGCGGCGTGATCAACATTTTGATGCTGTCCGGCTCGGTCTACATGTTGCAGGTCTATGACCGGGTGATTCCGAGCCGCAACATCGCGACCTTGTTCGGCCTCTCGCTGATGGTGCTGTTTGCCTATCTGATGCAGGGCTATTTCGACGCCTTGCGTGCCCGCATGCTGAGCCGGGTCGCGACCCTGTTCGATGCCGGCCTGCAGAACTCCATCCATAACGCGCTCGCGACCCTGCCGCTGCGCGGCGTGCGGCCCATGCTGATGCAGCAGCCGCTGCGCGATCTCGATACCGTCCGCGCCTTCATGTCCAGCATGGGGCCGACGGCGTTCCTGGACATGCCCTGGATTCCGCTTTTTCTCATCGGCCTGTTTCTGTTTCATCCGGTCATCGGCTTCACCGCGGTGATCGGCACGATTTCGATCGTGGCGATGACGCTGGTGACCGATCGCATGTCGCGTGGTGCTGCCAAGGCCGCCAGTGACACCAGCGCGCAGCGCCAGGTGTTGGCGGATGCCACGCAGCGCAACGCCGAGGTGATCCGCGCGCTCGGCATGACCGAGCGGTTCGGCCTGCGCTGGTCGCAGGTCAATGAGCGCTACCTGCGGGAAAACATTCGTTCCACCGACGTGTATGCCAATTTCGGCTCGGGTGCGAAGGTACTGCGCTATGTGTTGCAGTCGGGGATGCTGGGCATCGGTGCCTATCTCGTAGTTGCCGACAAGGCGTCGGGCGGGATCATGATCGCCTCGTCGATCCTGATGGGCCGGGCCCTGGCGCCGATCGAAGTCGCGCTCGGGACCTGGAAGCAGCTCGTTGCCGCACGCCAGGGCATCACGCGCCTGCGCGACATCTGCAAGGCGACGGCGAAACCGGTGACGCCGCCGGTGGCGCTGCCGCGTCCGTGCCGCGAACTCTCCGTGGAGGCTCTTACCGTCATGGCACCGGGCACCGACAAGCCGATCGTGTCCGATATTTCGTTTTCGCTGAAGGCAGGCACGGGATTGGCGCTGCTGGGCGCGAGCGCGTCGGGAAAGACCTCGCTTTCGAAGGCGCTGGTGGGGATCTGGCCGGCCAAGCACGGCGTCGTGCGGCTTGACGGCGCCGCGATCGACCAATGGGACAGCGCGGATCTCGGGCGCCATATCGGCTACCTGCCTCAGGATGTGGCCCTGTTCGACGGCACGGTTGCGGAAAACATCTGCCGCTTCGACCAGCACGCCAGTTCCGACGCGATCCTGAAGGCGGCGCAGATCGCGGGCGTGCACGACCTCGTTCTGCGCCTGCCGGACGGATATTCGACGCGGATCGGCCAGGGCGGCATGTCGCTCTCGGCGGGGCAGCGCCAGCGCGTGGGCTTGGCGCGCGCCGTGTTCGGCGACCCGTTCCTGATCGTGCTCGATGAGCCGAACGCCAATCTCGATGCCGACGGCGAGAACGCGCTCTGCCGCGCGATTCAGATCATGCGTCAGAACAAGAGCATCGTCATTGTCATATCGCATCGCCCGAGCGCGCTGGCTGCCTTGAATATGGCGATGGTGCTGTATGAGGGCAAATCGATTGCATTCGGCTCGTGTCAGGAAATCTTTGCGCGCGTTGGTGCGTCCGCAGGCCGGCCCGCGCCCGCGCAGTCGATACCCAACGCGAAGACCCAGCCGACAATAGGGAACGCAAAGACGGGGGGGCAGCCGACCATAGGTAACACAAGGACGGTGGCGCAGCCGGCAATGGGCAATGCGAAGGCGGTTGGCCGTGCGCCGTTCGTGCAGGGGGTCAAGGCATGATACGACCGCGCGTAACCCGACCATTCGACGAATCCGCGCCGCGCGGGATCGACGATGCCGATGACGGTAGTGGAGTGGGACCGCAGGGCGCCGCCCTTATTCTCGAACTGCAACGCCTTCAGGACGCTTTCGACGGCGAAACCTCGCGCAGGCCGCGGGCTCGCGGTCCGTCGCGCGAGGACTTGGGAGGGGATCCGCGCCGGCGGAACGGATCGCAGAAGAAGCGCAAGCGAAAGAGCAAGGTTGAGCAGGCGATCGACATCTGTCTTCAGCCGTTCCGGCCGAAGGCGTCTGCACCCCCTCAGGGGCGCAGGGATCCCGTGCTCCGGGCTCCCGCCAGCGCTCCACCGCTACGTCGACGGAGCCCGCCGATCGCTCCTGACCAACCTCCGCCGATGAACCCGGCGGGGCGTAGACCGGCAATGCCAGGACCTGGAATGTCGGGACCGGAAATGTCGGGACCGGCAATGCGCGCGATACCCGGACCGGCGACCCGCGGATCGACAATGCCAGGACCCGCAATCGGCGGACCGACCATGTCGAGACCGGCAACGCGCAGATCGACAATGCCCGGTCCGTCGCTGCGCGGACCGGACCAATTGCAACCGTCGATGCTCCCCGGTCCGCGCGATGCGGCGTCGCCGCGTGCGGAAACGCGTCTCGGAGAGGTGATCGAAACGTGCCGCACCGGTCTGACGACCGGCGTCCGCTTCCTCCTGCACGGCGGCGATCCGGACCCTGCTGCGACCGACGCGCAGGGCGAGAGCATGACGTCGCGGATCGGACGGGCGTTCGAGTACGAATTGCGCGCCGGGCTTCGCGTTCTCATTGTTGCGGGCGTGTTGGGCGGCGGCTGGTTCGTCTTCATGCCGCTGGCAGGCGCCGTCGTGGTGCCGGGCAATCTTGTCGTTCAATCCAACGTCAAGCAGATTCAGCATCCCACCGGCGGGGTTGTCGCCGACATCAAGGTGCAAAATGGCACGCGGGTAAGCGCCGGCGATCTTTTGGTGCGCCTCGATGCCACCCAGGCGCAAGCCAGCCTTCAGGTCGTGAGCAAACAGCTCGACGAGGTACGGGCACGGATGGCGCGGCTGGTTGCCGAGCGTGACGGCTTTGCCGAAATCCAATTTCCCGCCGAATTGTCGGCCCGCTCTGGCATCGACGACATCAAGAGCCTGCTGGATTCCGAAGTGTCGCTGTTCAAGGCTCGATCCGGCGCGCGCCAGAGCCAGAAGGACCTGCTGCAAAGCCAGATCGGTCAGCTCAGCCAGCAGATTTCGGGATTTGAGTCGCAGCTGGATTCCAAGGCGAGACAACTGGACCTGATCAAGGGCGAGCTCACCGGCGTCCAGGATCTGTATGACAAGCACCTGGTACCGCTGACAAGGCTCACGACGCTCCAGCGCGAATCGGCGCAAATCGACGGCGAGCGCGGTCAATTGACCTCGTCCATCGCCGAGACCAAATCGAAGATCGACTCGTCCCAGCTTTCGATCGTCCGGATCGATCAGGACTTTCGTGCCGAAGTGGTGAAGGACCTCAACGAGGCGCAAGCCAAGGAGGCCGAACTCGCCGAGCACAGCATCGCGGCGCGCGATCAGCTTGACCGGATCGAAATCCATGCACCGACCTCCGGCGTGGTCAATCAGCTTTCCATCCACACCATTGGCGGCGTGGTAAAGGCGGGCGAAACCGTCATGGAAATCGTCCCGGATTCGGATGATCTGCAGATTGAGGCGCGGGTGCAGCCGAACGACATCGACCATGTGAAAACCGGCCAGCAGGCGTTCGTCCGCTTCTCGGCCTTCAATTCGCGTACGACACCGCAGCTCAAAGGCACGGTATCCTATGTGTCGGCCGATACCGGCCATGATGCGGAGACGCACTCGGCCTTTTTCACGGTCAGGGTCGTGCTGCCCGAGGAAGAGCGCCGGCGGCTGAACGGCCAGCAACTGGTCGCTGGCATGCCTGCCGAGGTCTTCATGCAGACCGGCAGCCGGACGATGATGAATTATCTCTTCGAGCCGATCACGGACCAGCTGCGGCGCGCGTTCGTCGAGCAGTGAGCGGCACTCGGCAAGCTAGTTCCGCTGTCGCACGTCAAGGGCGCCGGCAGAAT
>Ga0070717_10002689_pt1 | contig 12529 bp, 11 predicted proteins | sample LARL113metaG_FD_71366 | JGI IMG/M metagenome (GOLD analysis project Ga0070717, IMG submission 71366) | Corn, switchgrass and miscanthus rhizosphere microbial communities from Kellogg Biological Station, Michigan, USA - LAR L11-3 metaG | ecosystem: Host-associated > Plants > Roots > Rhizosphere ...
GGCGCGTCCGGGGGCGTGGGCCGGGCCACCGCGCACGCCTTCGCCAAGCGCGGCGCGCGCATCGCCCTGCTGGCGCGCGGCGAGAAGGGCCTTCAGGAGTGCCGGGACGAGGTCGAGGCGCTCGGCGGCCGGGCGCTGTGCGTGCCCACCGACGTCGCCGACCACGAGCAGGTGGAGGCCGCCGCCGCGCGGGCCGAAAGCGAGCTCGGGGAGATCGACGTATGGGTCAACGATGCGATGTCCACGGTCTTTGCGACGTTTGCCGATGTCAAGCCCGAGGAGTTCAAGCGCGCCACCGAGGTCACCTACCTGGGCGCGGTCTACGGGACGATGTCGGCCCTGCGGCGGATGCGGGCGCGCAACGCCGGGACGATCGTGCAGGTCGGCTCCGCGCTCTCCTACCGGGCGATTCCCCTTCAGTCCGCCTACTGCGGGGCCAAGTTCGGCATCCGCGGGTTCACCGACTCGATCCGCGTCGAGCTGCGCCACGAGGGCAGCGCCGTCCACATCACGATGGTCCAGCTGCCCGGGGTCAACACGCCGCAGTTCAACTGGTGTCGCTCCAAGCTGCCCGACCATCCCCAGCCGGTCCCGCCCATCTACCAACCTGAGATCCCCGCCGAGGCGATCTACTGGGCCGCCCATCACCGCCGCCGGGAGCTGTGGGTGGGCTACAGCACCCTGCAGGCGATCATCGGCACCAAGCTCTCGGCGCTGGCGGGAGACATCTACCTGGCCCGCACCGGCTTCTCCGGCCAGCAGATGCAGGACCGGCCCGTCCCCCCCGACCGGCCCGACAATCTGTTCGAGCCCGTGCCCGACAAGGCCGCCACGCACGGCATCTTCGACGAGCAGGCCAAGACCCGGAGCCCGCAGCTGTGGCTGTCCATCCACCGCCGGGCCATCGCCGGCGCGAGCGTGGCGGCGGCGGCCGCCGCCGGCGCGGCCGTCGGGGCGCTGCGGCGATGAGTGCTGCGACGGTGCAGATCGACGAGGTCCGCAGCGCCGCCTTCCGTATCCCGACCGAGCAACCCGAGTCCGACGGGACGCTTGAATGGGACGCCGTCACCGTGGTGGTGGCCGAGGCCGACGCCGGCGGCCAGACCGGCCTGGGCTACACCTACACCGACGCCGCCGCGGCGCAGGTGGTCGCGGGCACGCTCGCCGGAGCCGTCCAGGGACACGACGCCATGGCCACCGGCACCGCATGGTGGTCCATGGTCCGCGCCATCCGCAACCTCGGCTGGCCTGGGATCAGCGCCACCGCCATCTCCGCCGTCGACGTCGCCCTGTGGGACCTGAAGGCCAAGCTCCTGGACGTGTGCGTGGCCGATCTGCTCGGCCGCGCGCGCGACACGGTCCCGGTCTACGGCTCCGGCGGACTGACCTCCTACTCGCAGAGCGAGCTGTGCGAGCAGCTGGCCGGCTGGGTGTCGGATGGGATACCGCGCGTCAAGATGAAGGTCGGGCGCGATCCCGACGCTGATCCGGCGCGGGTCCGGGCCGCCCGCGAGGCGATCGGCGACGACGCCGAGCTGTTCGTCGACGCCAACGGCGCGTACTCGCGCAAGGAGGCGCTCGCGCTCGCCGAGACCTACCGGCAGGAGGCCGGCGTGAGCTGGTTCGAGGAGCCGGTCTCCTCCGAGGATCTCGACGGCCTGCGCCAGATCCGCTCGCGCGCGCCCGCGGGCATGGCGGTGACCGCCGGCGAATACGGCTATGAGCCTGCCTACTTCCGGCGGATGCTCGACGCCGAGGCCGTCGACGTGCTGCAGGCCGACGTCACGCGCACCTGCGGGATCACCGGCTTGCAGGCGGTGGGTGCGCTGTGCACCGCCTACGAGGTCCCCTTCTCGGCCCACTGCGCCCCCCAGATCCACGCCCACGCCGGGTGCGCCATCGGCGCCTTGCGCCACTGCGAGTACTTCCACACCCACGCGCGCGCCGAGCGCATCCTCTTCGACGGCGTCCTGGACCCCGTCGACGGCGCGCTGGAGCCCGACGCCTCCCGCCCCGGCCTGGGCATCGAGCTCAAGAGGGCCGACGCGGACCGCTACCGCGTGTGAGACGAGCCGACCTCGCCGGACTGTCCGACGTCGGGGTCCCCCACGTCCTGCGGGAGTACGCGCTCATCGCCGACGGCGAGCGCGGCGCGCTGGTGGGGCCGCGCGGCGATATCTGCTGGATGTGCTTTCCCCGCTGGCACTCGGACGCGTGCTTCGCCACCCTCATCGGCGGGCAGGGGACCTACGCCGTCACGCCGCTGAGCCGCTTCGTGTGGGGCGGCTATTACGAGCACGGGCTCATCTGGTGCGATCGGTGGGTCACCCACGAGGGCACCGTGGAATGCCGAGAGGCCCTGGCCCTGCCGTCGAGCCCCGGGCGCGCCGTCATCCTGCGTCAGCTCCGGGTGTGTGAGGGCAGCGCGCGCGTCCGGGTCACGCTCGACGCGCGAGGCGGGTTCGGCCAGGAGCGGATGTCGCGCCTGCGCCGCGACGACGATGGGCGCTGGACGGCGCGCATCGGCGAGACGCGGATGACCTGGGTGGGCGCCGGCGACGCCGAGCGGATCTCCGATGGCGGCGGGGGCAAGCCGCTCGTGACGGTGTTGGAGCTGTCTGAGGGCGAGACCCATGACCTGATGCTGGTGCTCGACGCCGCCGGCGGCGGCGACCCGCCGCCGGAGCCAGACGCGGCGTGGAGCGCCACCGAAGCGGAGTGGTCGGCGCGCCTGCCCGATCTGGAGTCCGCGACCGCCCCGCGCGACGCGCGCCACGCCTACGCCGTGCTCTCGGGGCTCACCAGCGCCGGCGGCGGCATGGTGGCCGCCGCCACCATGTCCCTCCCCGAGCGCGCCCGGGAGGGCCGCAATTACGACTATCGCTACGTGTGGATCCGCGACCAGTGCTTCACGGGCCAGGCCGTCGCCCGGGCCGGTCCGGTGGGGCTGCTCGACGACGCGGTGCGCTTTGTCACCGAACGGCTGCTCGCCGACGGCGACCACCTCGTCCCCGCCTACACCATCGACGGGGGCGCGGTTCCCGACGAGCGGGCCCTGGACCTCCCCGGCTACCCCGGCGGCGCGGACATCGTCGGCAACTGGGTCAACCGCCAGTTCCAGCTCGACGCCTTCGGCGAGTCGCTCGCGCTGTTCGCCGAGGCCGCCGCGCACGACCGGCTGGACGCCGACGCCTGGCGAGCCGCCGAGGTCGCCGCGGCCGCCATCAACACGCATTGGCGTGAGCCCGACGCGGGGATCTGGGAGCTTGACCCCGACGCCTGGACGCACAGCCGTCTCATCTGTGCCGCCGGGCTGCGGCGCATCAGCGCCTACCAGTCCGAAGGGCGCGCCGCCAAGTGGCTGGCCCTGGCCGACACCATCGTCGCCGACACCGCGCGTCACGCCGTGCACCGCGACGGCCACTGGCAACGATCCCGTGATGACGATCGCGTCGACGCCGCCCTGCTGCTGCCCGCCATCCGCGGCGGGATCCCGGCCGACGATCCCCGCACGGTGGCCACGCTGACCGCGGTCGCCGAGCAGCTCACCGAGGACGGGTACTGCTACCGCTACCGCCCCGACGAGCGCCCGCTGGGCGAATCGGAGGGGGCCTTTGTCATGTGCGGCTTTCTCATGGCCCTCGCCTACGCCCAGCAGGGCGACGCGGTGCGCGCCGCCCACTGGTTCGAGCGCAACCGCACCGCCTGCGGACCCGCCGGACTCCTATCGGAGGAGTTCGACGTGACCCAGCGTCAGATGCGCGGCAACCTTCCCCAGGCCTTCGTCCACGCGCTGCTGCTGCAGTGCGCGCTCACTGAGCCCGCGGTGCGCTGACCCCCGGCGCGGTCAGCGGCCGCCGGCCGCCGTGGGCGCTCGTGCCTTCGCGCGCGAGCGGATGTCCTCCTCGGCGCTCTCCTGGATCGCCTCCACCTCCTCGGCGACCTGCAGGGCGCGGCACCAGCGACGGGTCACGACGTAGAGGATCGCCGGGATCACCCAGATCGCGATCCGGAACACGAACAGCTGAACGTTGTAGCTGAGACCCCACAGCACAAAGATCCGGTCCGCGGCGCCGAAGGCGAAGATGAGGAACACCCATGAGAGGAAGGCGACCCCGAACGCGGTGCGTCCCGGCGCGTCGCGCGGCCGGTCGGCGAGGTTGTGCACGCCGCGGTCGCCCGTGAGCCGGCGCTCGGCGAAGGGGACGGCGAGCAACACCCCGAGCACCACCAGGGGGAACAGCACCCCGCCCCAGAACGGATTGGGGATCAGCGTGTAGTGCCCGATGGTGACGTCAAACCCCGGCATCAGGCGCAGGGCGCCGATCAGCCATCCCAGGTACCAGTCGGGCTGCGCGCCGTTGGTGCCCAGCCACGGCTCATAGGGTCCCCACTGCCAGATCGGGTTGATCTGGATCAGGCCGCCGAGCAGGAACAGCAGCCCCGCGACGAACAGCATCAAAGCCAGGGAGCGCGGCGCCTGCCCTGGGAACAGCGGCACCCCGACGATGCGCTTCTGGGTGTGGCGGACGCTCTCGCGAAACTGGGTGTGGTGGCGCGCCATGACCAGCACCAGATGCACGCCGATGAGCGTGGCCAAGAGCACCGGGACCAGAAAGACGTGGGCGATGTACATGCGCGACCAGAGGTGCGGGTTGCCGGGGAAGGGCGCGCCGAAGATGGCCAGCATCGCCGGACCGCCGATCACCGGGATCGACAGTCCCACGCCGTAGCCGATGGCCAGCCCCATGCCCGAGAGCAGGTCGTCGACCAGCGAGTAGCCCATGTAGCCCTCGAGCAGCGCGGTGAACAGCAGCAGCAGCCCGACGATCCACGTCAGCTCGCGCGGCTTGCGGAAGGCGCCGGTGAAGAACACCCGCATGAGATGCATGAGGATCGCCGCCACGAACACGTCCGCCGCCCAATGATGGGTCTGGCGGATGAGCAGGCCGCCCTTGTACGTGAGCGAGATGTCGAGCACCGACTTGAAGGCGTCGCTCATTCGCACCCCGTCCAGGGGTGTGTATGAGCCGTGATAGATCGTCTTGGCCGTGCTGGGATCGAAGAACAGCGCGAGGTAGATGCCGGTGGCGATCAGCACCAGGAACGCGTAGAGCGCCACCTCGCCCAGCAGGAACGACCAGTGGTCGGGGAACAGGTAGCGCATGAACTTGCGCATCTGCGGCGCCGCCGCAGTGCGCTCGTCGATGAAGCGGACGGGCTCGACGAAGGGGTCGGTCATGCGTTCGTCGGGCGCTCCCGGACGTTGAGCCACGACGGGCCCACGCGCGCCGAGAAGTTCCCGGCGGCGCGCAGGTGGCGGTCTGAGTCGATCATCAGCGGCAGCTGCGGCAGCGCGCGCCCCGCCGGGCCGTAGGTCACCGTACCTCCGGTGAACGGGTCAAACGTCGAGTAGTGACATGGGCACACCAGCGCCGGAGACGGCTGCACCGCCGGGAACTTGGGGTTGCGGTACAACGCCACCGCGCAGCCGGCGTGCGGGCAGATCTTGGAGTAGGCCATGATCCCTTCCGGCGCCCAGTCAGACCGGCCCTCCGGCAGGTGCAGCTTGTCGGGGTCCAGCCGGATCACCACCAGCGACGACGCGAGCAGCTCCTTGTCCGCCCCCTCGGCAAAGGCGGTGTAGTAGCTCTGATGCAGGATCTCGTCGGCGCGCAGCGGCCTCCCCTGGTCATCGACCAGGCGCACGCCGTGACGCCATGGCGTCAGGTCGAGCGGCGTGGTGTCCCACACCGGCCCCAGTGACAGCGCCGGCGTGAGGGCGGCGAGTCCCAGCGTGCCCCCCGCGGCCGCGCCGGCCCCGACGAGCAGGCGCTTGCGGGTGATCCGCGACCCGCTCTCGTGCACGATCTGCGCCACCTCCTCCTGCTGCTCGGGGTGCGCGGAGGGATAGTCGTCCTCGAGCTCCTCGGTGACCACCAGCCGCTTGGCCACCACGGCCAGTGCTCCGCCGATGCACAGCAGGCTCAGCCCGAGGCAGATGCCCAGCAGCGAGTTGGACATGCCCTTGGGACTGAACTCGGCGTACACCACGATGAAGCCGAGCGCGAACACCACGGCGAGGCCCAGGAGGACCAGGACGAGGTTCTCGGCCGAGCGCTCGGGCGTGCCCGCGGGCACGATCCGGGTCGGCTCCTGCGCCGAGCTCTCAGGCGGCGGGTGTCGTCGCAGGACGCGACCGACGATGAACGCGAACAACCATTGCCAGAGCTTCACGGGCGGCGCATCCTCCTTCCAACGGCCAGACAGGACAGCAGCAGCAGCGGGGCGGCGATCCACCAGGTGACGAGTCCCTCGGGGATGGGACCGAGGTTGCCAATCCCCCACCCGCCGCGGTTGGGCGGATGCCGCGTGCTCAGGACGTACTTGATGATCGAGTTCAGCTGCGCGTCGGAGATCTGGCTGGGCGAGAAGCGCGGCATCAGGTAGGGCCCGATGCGCACCGCCTCGGCGATCTGGGTCGCCTTGACCGTCTGCAGCGGCGGGACCATCGCACCGGTGACAAAGCCGCCTCGGGCCAGCTCCTGATGGCAGCCGGCGCAGTGCTCGGTGAACAGCTGCGTGCCCTCCGCGATCGACCCCGACGCCGGGTTGGGCGCGGGGATCGACGGGCCGGGACCGAGCGACGCCACATAGCTCACGAGCGACTTGATCTCCTTGTCGGTGAAGAGGACGCGATCGGGTCCCGGCTGATCGTGCGGGCTCGACAGCGGCATGTATCCGGTGCGTAGGTAGAAATCGGCGGCCAGCTCGCCCACGCCATGGAGCGGCGGGCCCTGCCCCAGGATGCCGCCGGCGCCGGGCCGCGGCGACGCGATCCCCGACCCGGCGATGCCGTGACAGCTCGCGCAGTTGCCCGCGTACAGCTGTGCGCCCAGGTCGCGGCTCGGTCTGAGCGGCTCGGTGGTGGGCCGCACGATGCCGCTCTGCGGCTGCGCGATGGCGGTGGCGCAGATCGCCGCCCCCATCGCGAGCCACGCGGCGAGGGCAGTGCTGAGAAGGCGTCGCCGGCCGCTCATGCTTGCTGGCACAGGCGCAGGAACGGCGCGCCGATCGCGGTCATGATCATGATGGACAGCGCCAGCACGTTGACGAGCAGGCCGGTCGTGGCCAGGAAGTTGATGCGACCGACCGGCGGGGGGGTCCCCTTGCCCAGGCGCTCGGTCTCCGCCGCGTGATCGACGTCGCGGGTCTGCCGGTACAGGCGCACGCAGACGGCGATCGAGGCCAGGCCGACCACGATGCCGGCGATGGCAAGCCCGGATTGCCACCTCTGGACCGGAAGGTCCCAACGGCCCGGCGGCGCGTTGCACTGGGCAAAGGTGAAGGCCAGGCCGGCGACGAACTGCGCCGCCCACGCCACGGCGCCGCCCAGGACGCCGAACCACACCAGCACTGTGGACGGGTGGCGGGTCACAGCGACGGCGAGAGGACGGTGAACAGGACGGCGACCGTGATGCCGACCACCACGTACCAGTAGAGGGCCAGCCCGCGGACGCCGATCAGCCAGTAGTTGGTCAGGCCGTGGCGCGCCACCTTGTACAGGACAGCCCCGTTGAGCAGCAGCCCCAACAGGACGTGGGCGTGGTCAGCGAACAGCAGGGTGAAGTAGATCGATCCGTAGGCGGTGCCCTGCGGGGTGAAGTCGAGGAGGTCGTGCCGGATGAGGAGGACCTGCGTGGCCAGGTAGGCGATCTGGATGACGAACGCCGCCACGATCCAGCGCACCGCGCTCCACCGCCGCCCGCGCCGCGCCGCCGCGGCGCCCAGCACCATCAGCGGGACGGTCCCCACCAGCACCGCCGTCGAGATCGCGGGACCCGGGATCTCGGGCGGTGTGATGCCCGCCGGCGGCCACCGGTGAGAGCCGAAGTTCAGATAGAAGTAGCTGCCGATCAGCGTCCCGAACAGAGTCGCCTCCGAGCACAGGAACAGGGCCATGCCCCACCAGCCGCTGGGCTGGGCGGCCCGGCTGCGGTCCACCGCCGCCGCGGCGCGCGATCGCTCCGCGTGCGCCGAGCGCGGGACCTGACCGGCGGCGTCGGTCATGCCTGCTCCTCGTTCTGGTGCCACCCCAGCAGGGTCAGCCCGCCCACCACGAGGAACCCGAATGCGATCCAGTAGTGCTGCATGACGAGCATGGCGAAGACCCCGGTGAGGGCGAGCGCGGTCAGCGGCGGCCACGGCGAATGCGAGGGCATCGAGAGGATCTCGTCCAGCTGGGCGTCCTGGACGGTGGTCGCCGGCGTCGCGTGCTCCAGATTGAGCAGCCCCTCCCCGCGCTCCAGGCGCTGGTTGTCGCGCTCGCGATCCTCCTTGTCCCACATGGGATAGGGGCTGCGCACGGTGGGGATGACCGCGAAGTTGTAGGGCGGCGGCGGTGAGCTGGTGGCCCACTCCAGCGTGTCGCCCTCGAAGGGCGGGTCCGTCCGTGGGCCGCGGAAGTAGCTGATGGCGAGGTTGGCCACGATGAGGATCAGTCCCGCCGCCAACAGGTAGCTGCCGATCGACTCGATGAAGTTGAGCAACGTCCACCCCATGTCCGGCGGATAGGTGTAGTTGCGCCGCGGCATGCCGAGGATGCCGACGATGTGCATGGGGAAGAAGGTGATGAACGTCCCGGCGAAGGTCAGCCAGAAGCTGACCTTGCCCGTGAGCTCGTGGTAGACCCGTCCCGTCACCTTTGGGAACCAGAAGTACATCCCGCCGAGGATCGGGAACACCGCGGCGCCGAAGATGACGAAGTGGAAGTGGGCGATGATGTAGTAGCTGTCGTGCACCTGCTGGTCGAACGGGATCGCCGCCACTGTGATCCCCGAGAGGCCGCCGATGATGAAATAGACGATGAAGCCGATGATGAACAGCAGCGGCGTCTGGAAGTCCGGGGTGCCGGTGACGATGGTGGCGATCCAGGCGAACAGCTGGATCGCCGAGGGGATGACGATGATGAGGCTGGCGGCGGCGAAGTAGACCGTGGTCAGGGTGGAGAACCCGACGGTGAACATGTGGTGCACCCACACGCCGAAGCCCAGGAACGCCACCAGGATCTCGGCCAGCGCGACCAGCGGGAAGAACACCATGCGGCGGTGCACGAACGCCGGGATGATCGAGGTCGCTATCCCGAACGCGGGCAGGATGATGATGTAGACCTCGGGGTGGCCGAAGATCCAGAACAGGTTCTGCCACAGCAGAGGCGCACCCCCGAACGCCGCGTCGTAGAAGTGGAAGCCGAGCTGGCGGTCGAGCTCGAGGAACAGCGCCGCGACGCTCAGTGAGGGCAGCGCGAACAGCAGGGCGAACGCCACCGCCAGAAACGCGAAGCAGAACAGCGGCATCCGGTTGAGCGACATGCCCGGCGCGCGGAGCTTGAAGATCGTCACGATGAAGTTGATCGAGGCGATCGTGCTCGAGATGCCGTTGAAGATCAGCCCGTAGCCGTAGTAGTCGATGTTGTTGCCCGGATCGAACTGCTTGGATGCCAGCGGCACGTAGTCGAACCAGCCGGCGTTGGGCGCGTGGCCCTGCAGCAGCGCGGCGTACATGAACAGGCCCGAGCCCAGGAAGATCCAGAACGACAGAGCGTTGAGACGGGGGAACGCCATGTCGCGCGCCCCGATCATGAGCGGGATGAGGTAGTTCCCGAACGCGCCCGTGGTCATCGGGATCACGAACAGGAAGATCATCGTGATCCCGTGCATCGTGAACACCTCGTCGTAGGCCTGCGGCGAGAGCACGTGCCCGTTGGGCCCGATGAGCTGGCTGCGGATGAGCAGGGCCTCCACCCCGCCGGCGCCGAAGAAGGCCAGCGTGGTGAAGAAGTACATGATCCCGATCCGCTTGTGATCGGTGGTGGTCAGCCAGCCCAGGACGCCGGGGCGCTCGGTCCACAGGCGATCCAGCTCGTCGGTGTACTGCTTGGCGCGGGGCGAGACGGTGGTGGCCATCAGTGGATCACTACCTCAGCTGCTCCAGGTAGGCGACCAGCTGGGCGATCTGCGGCTCGCTCAGCCCCAGGTCGGGCATGCGGTCGCCGGGCTTGATCTTCTGCGGGTTGCGGATCCACGCCGCCAGCCACTTGGGCGTGTTGGGAATCTCGTCGGAGGCCAGCGACGTCCGCGAGGCGACGTGGGTGAGGTTGGGCCCCACCGTGCCCCGCGCGGGGGTGCCCGCGATGGTGTGGCAGCTCGCGCACTGCGCGTTCATGAACAACCGTTGGCCGGCGGCCGCCTGGGCGCCCTGCGGCGTCGCCCCCGGGCGCTCCTGTCCCGCCAGCCATGCCCGGAACCGGTCGGGGCGCTGGGCAAACACCTTCAGGGACATGTTGGCGTGCTGGAGCCCGCAGAACTGCGAGCACTGCCCCCGGTACACCCCCGGGGTCGAGGCGTAGAGCAGCACCCGGTTGCGCATCCCCGGGACCATGTCGATCTTGCGGTTGAGCGCCGGGACCCAGAAGCTGTGGATGACGTCGGCCGATGTCGCCACCACGTTGACTCGAGTGTTGGCGGGGATGTGGATCTCGTTGGCGGTGATCGCGCGGCCGCCGTCGTAGCGCACCTCCCACCACCACTGATGGCCGATGACGTCGATGGTCATCCTCGTGGTGCGCGGGTTCGGCGGCGCGGTCTGGCCGACCAGGTAGACGTCCGAGACCCCGAACAGGCCGATGAGCGCGACCAGCGGGACCACGATCCCGAAGACGAGGACCATGCCCTGGGCGAGGTCCTCGCGCTCGCCCACGAACGGGAGCCCGGGGCGCTCGCGCCGGAACCACGCGACGGCGAGCATGGCCACGGCGCCCAGGAAGACCACGGTGGCGGCGGCCAGCATCCACCACCACAACAGCGCGATGTCATGCGCCGGCTTGCTGCGGGTGCTGAGGATCGACTGCTTGCCGCAACCGCCGAGGCCGAGCGCCATCGCCACCAGCGCCACAACCCGCGCCCTGGCGCTTGCCCGCAGCCACGGGCGAATGTATCGCGGCTCACCGCCCGGCGCGGGCGGCTCGACCGAGGGGTGACGGGCCGGCGAGCTTGACAAGGCGCAGCCTGACTACCCAGGCCGACACCACCCACACAAACGCGGGGCGCGGGTCGTACGCCAACGGACGCTCAGCGCGTCAACCCGAGGAGTGCTGGTCGGTGTCCCCCACGGGAGTGGGATCGTCCTCGGCGGGCATGCCGGGCAGCTTGCCGCGGGTGGGGCTGTCGGCTCCCCCCTCCGCGCCCGGCTCGTCCGGATCATCTTCCGGGGCCTTCCCGCGTCCCTGGCGCTCGTCGTCGAGCTCGTGCTCCTGGCGATCGGCTGACTGTTGGTTGTCGTGAGATGGCATGGGCTACGCGGCTACCCGGGCGCACGTGGCCGAAACCTTCGTCCAGCGGGCATGTTTCCTGGAGGACGGCAGGGGTAACCGGCCCTCCATGTGGCTTTTCTGGTTCGTTCTCCCTCTGGCGATCGTGATGGTGGTCGGCGGACTGCTGGCCGGCGGCATCTTCACCATCGTGTTCCTCCCGCTGGCGCTGATCGTCATCGCCGGAGCCGTCGTCTCGACGCTCTACGGCCTTTCTGACCGGCGTCGTACGCTGCCCAGCGACCAGTCCACCGCGACGGACCTCGGCACCGGGCCCGCCGCGACGCGGGCGCCGAGCACCCCCGGTGAGCTCACCGACGCGCGCCGCCAGGCCCAGTAGCGCTCACCCGCCCACGGTCGCGGGCAGCACGACTCCCAGCCTCCGCATCCCGCGCCTGCCCGCGGGGGTCAGCTCGAGCTGCCTGGGCTGCGCACCCGGCCGGACCCAGCCGCGCTCGCTCAGCGACACCGCCAGGCGCGCTCCGAGCTCGCCCCCCAGGTGCGGGCGCCCGACGCGGCTGTCCAGGCAGGCAAACGCCAGCATGCGGCGTGACGGCCTCTCCGCGATGTCGACGCCCAGGGCCGCGAACTCACGGGGTGCGGCCGCCCCCAGCTGAAGCTCGCCCTCGCCCGCGCGTTCGATGAGCGCTCCGCGGGCCACGAGATGCTCCAGCAGCCCCACCCCCACCTGCCCGGCCAGGTGGTCGTAGCAGGTCGACGCCGCGGGAGGGACGGGCGCAAGCCGTAGCGGGCCCCCGCGCAGGCCGTTGAGCATGGCGAAGATCTCACGCAGCCCGGGCTCGGCCAGCGCGTAGATGGTCAGACGTCCGTGACGTTGCGTGCTGACGAGTCCGGCGTCGCGCAAACGGCGCAGGTGATTGGCCAGCTGGGTCGGCGCCACGTCCAGCGCCGCCGCCAGCTCACTCGCCGACGCGGGTCCCCGTTCCAGGCGCTCGAGGGCGGCGAACCGGGTCTCATCGGCGAGCTCGATGAGGAGCTGAACGCGGGCGTCCTCGCTGCGGACCATGCCGGAATCATACATCGATGTTTCAGGTATTCGTGAATGGTGCATTAACGATTCAGGTGATCCTGAACTGTCATTGCCATGATCGCCCGTAGTCTCGGCCTCGACGAGCTGCCGTACCGCATGCGTCCGCTGGC
>Ga0070717_10002690_pt1 | contig 12527 bp, 10 predicted proteins | sample LARL113metaG_FD_71366 | JGI IMG/M metagenome (GOLD analysis project Ga0070717, IMG submission 71366) | Corn, switchgrass and miscanthus rhizosphere microbial communities from Kellogg Biological Station, Michigan, USA - LAR L11-3 metaG | ecosystem: Host-associated > Plants > Roots > Rhizosphere ...
CCGCCGGCTACAGGTATCGTTTTCATTCGGACGGATTTGGATGGCACACGCGTGCCGGCGAGTTGGCAGTTTGTGGAGCGAGTGAGTTACGCGACCAGCCTGATGCATCCCAAAGGCATTTTCATCTCCACCACCGAACATCTTCTCAGCGTGTTGTATGGGATGGGCATCGACAACGTGTTCATCGAATTAAACAATCTGGAATTACCGATTCTAGATGGCAGCGGCCTTCCATTCATCCAGCTTTTGAAGAGCGCGGGCCGGAAAGAATCGCGCCGTCCGCGACGCTATATGAAAATCGTGCGGGAGGTCCGCGTTGAATCGGGCGGAAAATCGGTGGCGATCCTGCCGTCCGACACGTTCGAGCTGCGCTGCCACAGCTATTTTGATCATCCGCTGGTAGGCGAGCAGAGTTTGGAATTGGAAATTACGCCGGAGCGCTATGCGCGAGAGATCGCGCCGGCGCGCACGTTCGGGTTCGAATACGAGCTGGACCAGATGCGGGACATGGGCCTGATTCGGGGAGCGACACTCGAGAACGCCATCTGTTTTACGCGCAAGGGCGTCCTGAATCGAGGCGGCTTGCGCTTCCGGGACGAATGCTGCCGCCACAAGGCGCTGGATTTAATCGGCGACCTGGCCCTGATCGGACGTCCGCTGCTAGGATGTGTGGTGGCGAAGAAGGCCGGGCACGCCATGCATGTGGCACTCGTAAAAAAAGTCATGTCGGACGCATCGCTCTACGAGATCGTCACGCGAGAGCGCACACCCGCTCGCGCGCCAGAGGCGGTTGCCGCGCTAATGTCGTAGCTGTTGCGCTGGCTGCCAAACGCTCTAACCTTTTTTCGACTGGGTTCTTCGCCCATCCTGGTCTGGCTTTTATTCCAGCAGAGTTATCGCGCCGCCTTGCTGCTGACGCTCGTAGCGGGCCTTACCGATTGGTTCGATGGATATGCGGCCAGACGGCTAGGAACCGGCGGCGGCACCGCGGGCATCGGCGTCCTGTTCGATCCTCTGGCCGACAAGGCGCTGCTCGTTACATTGTTTGTCGCGTTAGGCGTGCTCCGGCTGATTCCGTTCTGGATGTTGGCGCTCGCGATTGGCCGCGACCTTATCATTGTGGTCGGAGCGCTCTTATTGCGGATTTTTCGAGGTAAGCAGCGCTTCGTGCCTTCCACACTCGGCAAAGTCAGTACGTTTTTCCAAATCGTGTTGGTTCTGCTGGTTCTGCTCGAGGCGGCTTTCCCGTACCAACTTTTTCAATGGCTCAGCTACCTCGCTCTTTTGCTGGCCGCCATTTTCACGGCGCTGAGCGGATTGAGTTATATACGGCTTGGCATATCTATAGCGCGCCGAAGGATTGACGGGACTCGGGGCGGGGAGTAGCCTGTAAACATGGAGCCGGGCGTCGAAATATTTGTGCCAGCGCGTGTCTATGCGCGCGTGGGCTGGGCGACCCTCGCGGGCTCCTTGCTCTGCGCGCTGGCTGCGTTTCGCGAGCCGCTCGCGCTGATTCCCGCTCTGGCATTCGCAGGCGGTGCCGCCGCGCTGTGCTGGCTGGCCGCGCGGCCTCCGATTCGCATCGGCGAAACGCAGTTGAACGTAGGCGAACGCGCCATTGCGTGGCGGGAGATTCGTGAAGTCAATCGCAGCCGTTTTGTTTCGCCGCTTGTGCTGCGGCTGAAGCTTACCAATTCAAGGCAGAAGGTGCTGGTCTACCCCGGGGAACCGGAGCAAGTGCAGCGCCTGCTGATCGAACTCCGCCGTAATTCCCAGTTGGCGACCTTCGATGGCGTGACCTATCGCGATTACTGGACCTGGTGCACGTTGAATGCGCCGCAGGGCCACAATCCTTTGCTCGAGCAGCCGGTACGAATGTTCAGCACGGAGGACGAGGCGGAAGTGGAGCGGCTCTACCAAAAATTGAAATCGGTGGGACGGCTGGACGCCCGCACTCCGGAGGCTTCCTCGGGTCCCGACGAAGACTAGCGCGTCACCCGCACGCCCCGTTCGCCCATGCTAAGAACGTTATCGACTCTTTGGCCCCACGTGCGCCGTTACCGAAAAGGGCTGGCGCTGGGCATCGGCGCGCTCCTGATGAAAGATGCGCTGCTGGCGGCGCTCCCGCTCGTTATCAAGAACGGGATCGATTCGCTGATGGGGGGATTTCGCCTCAGCCTGGTACTTCAGTTTGCCGGGCTCTTGATCGGTTTGTCAGCGTTCAAGGGCTTGTTCCAGTACTGGATGCGGGTCATCATCATCGGAATCTCGCGTGATATCGAATTCGATCTGCGCAACGATCTGTTTCACCATCTGGTTGCCCTCTCGCAGGATTTTTACGGCCGGTACCGCACGGGCGACATCATGGCGCGCAGCACCAACGATTTGAACGCGGTGCGCATGATGCTCGGACCGGGAATCATGTATTGGACCGAAACCAGCGTCACGTTGATTCTCTCGGTTGCGGTGATGCTGCATACGGATGTGCACTTGACGTTGATGGCGCTCGCGCCGGCGCCGCTGGTGTCGATCGCCGTCATCGTATTCGGACGCCGTATTCATGCGCGCTTCGAACATATACAAAAAATGTTTTCCGATATCAGCAGCCGGGTGCAGGAGAATCTGGCCGGCGTTCGCGTGGTGCGCGCCTACGCGCAGGAGGAAGCGGAGGTAGCGGAATTCGAGCGTTTGAATCTCGACTATGTTCGCGAAAACATCGGATTGGCGCGCATCCAGGGGCTTTTCATGCCGCTGCTGCAGGCTTTGATCGGCTTCACGTTTTTGCTGGTGCTATGGACCGGCGGGCGGCAGTTGTTGCAAGGCCGCATCAGCATGGGGGCCTTCGTGATGTTCAACACCTATATGGGCATGCTGATTTGGCCCATGATCGCGTTCGGCTGGGTGGTGAACCTGATGCAGCGCGGCACGGCATCGCTCGATCGCATCAATCAAATACTCGACGAGCGCCCGTCGATCGCGAGTCCGGCAGGCGCGCCGGCGATGGCAAGCGAGCATTCGGCGGAGATTCGGTTCCGCGATGTTTTCATGACATTCAGCCAACGCCGCGATGCGGTCGCCGGCGTAAACCTTACGATCGCCGCCGGGGAAACGGTTGCGGTTGTGGGCCACACAGGCAGCGGCAAGACCACGCTGGTCAACCTTGTCCCGCGATTGTTCGATCCAACGTCGGGGACAGTCGAAGTCGGGGGAGTGGATGTGCGGCGCTATGATCCCGAAGAGTTGCGGCATCAGATCGGGTTCATTCCACAAGAGACGTTCCTGTTCAGCGCGACCCTGGCCGAAAATATCGCCTGGGGCGTGGCTAACACGAGCCCGGACGAGATTCGCCGGGCAGCGGAAGTAGCGGGCCTCGCGAGCGATATAGAATCTTTTCCCAAGGGATTGGATACGATGATCGGGGAGCGCGGATTGACACTTTCGGGCGGACAGAAGCAGCGCGCCGCGATTGCGCGGGCGATTCTCCGCGAACCGCGTATCCTGATTCTGGACGATGCGCTTTCGAGCGTCGACACGTTGACGGAAGAAAAAATCCTGAATGGATTGGCGAGCGTAATGCGCGAGCGCACGACGATTCTCATTTCTCATCGCGTGTCCACGGTGCGGAACGCCAACCGGATTATCGTGCTCGATCACGGCAGTGTGGTAGAAGTTGGTACGCACGAGGAACTGCAACGGCGCGGCGGATACTACGCCGAGCTTTATCAAAAGCAACTGCTCGAAGAGGAACTGGAGGCAATCTGATCATGTTTGATGCAACTCGGCGAAGCTTTCTCGTAAAAGGCGCAGTCGCGCCCTTGGCAAGCGCCGCGGCTCTTTCCATTACCGGCGGCAAACTCGCCGCGCAGGAGTATCGCATGGGCGGGGCCGATCTGAAACTAGGGATCGCGTCCTACTCATTCCGGAAATTCTCGCGCGAGAAGGCAATCGAGATGACGAAGGAATTGGGGACGCCTTACCTCAACGTCAAAGACTTCCATCTGAAGCTGGACAGCACACCCGAAGAGATCGACGCAGCCAAAAAAGAATTTGCGGATGCGGGCATTACGCTGGTTGGCTGCGGTAACGTCAGCTTCAACAAGGACGACGAGGCGGATATCCGCGCGAAATTCGAATACGCCAAGCGCGCCGGGTTCCCGCTGATTGTTTGCGCGCCTACCGCCGTGACGCTTCCGAAACTCGAAAAGTTCGTTAAGGAATACAACATCAAGATCGCGGTGCACAATCACGGACCGGAGGACAAGCATTTTCCAACGCCGCAAAGCGTGCTGAAGGTGGTCAAGAATATGGATCCGCGCTGCGGCCTGTGCATGGATATCGGACACACTTCGCGAACAGGAGTGGACATTGTGGAATCGATTATCGAAGCCGGCCCACGGCTGCTCGATATGCATACTAAGGACTTGGCCGACCCGATGGCGAAGGACAGCCAAGTGCCCGTCGGCGATGGCAAGCTGCCGATTCCGCGTATTTTTGCCCAATTGGTCAAGATGAAGTACAACGGCTGCGTCAATCTGGAGTACGAGGTCCAAGCCGACAGTCCGTTGCCCGGCATGATGAAGAGTTTCGCTTATATGCGCGGGGTGCTGGCGGGAATCCAGACCGCCAAGTATTCGGCCTAAAAGAGTTCGGCTCGCTTAGCTGCATTAATGTAACGCCGCGTCTGGAATCTCGAGCAGCGTTCGAGTCCCTTGTCCCGGCGTACTCTCGATTGCAAACCGGTAGTGTACTCCGAACAGCACGCGCAGACGCTCATTCACGTTGCTGACGCCAATGCCGGATTCGAACAGCGTTCCAAGTTTCGATTCCGGAATTCCGATGCCGTCGTCCTCGATCAGGATGTGCAGGCGCGTGCCTTCAAGCTCGGTGCGAAGCCGGATCGTTCCGCCGTCGAGCTTGCCAGCGAGACCGTGCCGGATGGAGTTTTCGACAATGGGCTGGAGAATCATGCTCGGCACCAGGCGGTCCAGCGTGTCGGGGCCGATCTCCTTCTGAAAGCGGAGTTTTTCGCCGAAGCGCACCATTTCGATCGCGAGATAGTCGTCGATAAACGAAATCTCTTCGCGAAGCGGGGAATAATTTTCAGTTTTGCGGAGCAGCCGGCGCATGATTTTCGACAGCCGATAGATCATATTGCGAGCGTTGTTCGGATCGAGCCGGACCAGCGTAGAAATCGAATTCAAGGTGTTGAAAAGAAAATGCGGATTGATCTGGTTTGTAAGGGCGGCAAGACGCGCTTCAGTGAGACGGGCGCGCTGCATCTCAACCAGCCGCTCGGCGCGAAAACTGCTCCAGACGCGAATCGGTAGCGAGACCGCGAATAGTGTGGTCGCGGCGGATGCGACAAAAAGCCAGAAATTCAGCGGTTCTCCGTCAAACATAAAGAATGTATTGCGATGGACGAATTGCGCGTGGACTCCCCAGCGAAGCAGTTCCGTCAAGGCGACGAGAGCGTTGCAGGCGACATTGAAGGCGGCCAATTCGACGACGCGGCGCTGGATGGCCGTGCGGTTCAGCCGCAGCGCCTGCCGCAAAAAGCGATAGAGATTCAGGTCGACAAACGGCGAAAAATACCAGATGTCTTCTTTTCGTGGCGCTAAGTCGTGCATCAGCGCGCCGATCAATCCAGCCGCCGAAAAAAGCGGCATAGACATCAATTTGCCGGCGAACATGTCGGGCAGCGATACGCAAATTCCGGTGATGAGCCCGCTGACATAACCGCCCAGCATTCCGGCGATAAGCGCGCCCTCGAGCGCCAAATCGACTGCTTGATACGTATGGTGGCTTAGAATGCGGACTCCGGCGCTGGCGCCAAACAAAACCGAGAAAATAAAGGCAAGCTGAATACGATCGCCGACCGAGCGCTCGTCGCGCAACAGGATCTTCTGAATGCGTTGAAACCGCATCAGGATGCTTGCGATCGAAGCCGAAACTGCCACTTTGATTAGCAGCGCGGCCAACTGTTGTTCGTTGAGCATGAACGGCTTCTATAATAGTTGGTAACATCGTCTCCCTGAGCTTCAAACTAAATAAGATCGCTGAAGCGGACTTTCCCACCCGTTTCGGAGGATTCCGCATATTCGGCTTCGAAGGCGTGCGGGAAATCGAAACGGAAGAGGCCGTAGTACTCAAGCTGGGCGATCCAAGTCCGGCGCGAGGGCCGCTGCTCGTTCGCATTCATTCCGAGTGCCTGACGGGCGACGTATTTCACAGCCTGCGCTGCGATTGCCGTTCGCAGCTCGAGTTGGCGCTCGATCAGATTGTGGCGGAAGGGCGCGGGCTGCTGATTTATGAGCATCAGGAGGGCCGGGGTATCGGACTTCTAAACAAGCTGCGCGCGTATGAGCTGCAAGACGGAGGGCTGGATACCGTTGAGGCCAACGAGCGGCTCGGCTTCGAAGCGGACCTGCGCGACTATGCGCTGCCCGCAGCGATTCTGCAATATTTCGGCGTGAAAGAAGTGCGGCTGCTATCGAACAACCCGGATAAGGTTGCGGCGCTCGAAAGCGCCGGCATCCGGGTGGTGGAGCGAGCGCCGCTGGTGGTTCCGCCGCTCGAGACAACCGCCGAATACCTCAAGACCAAGCGCGATAAATTGGGGCACCTGTTTTAACCAGCGCGGCAGCCAAGCAGTGCTTGGTCAACGCCGCCAAGAAATCGCCAAGCCTCGCGCAGTGCGTTGCCGGGCGAATACATTAGATAGCGCTACCATGAGGAAGACTCGGACATGAGCCTGGAAGATGTAGCCAAGCGGGCGAGAGTGTCGTCCGCGACGGTTTCGCGCGTGCTCAACAATCTCGACGTAGTGAAGAGCTCCACACGCGCGCGCGTGATGAAGGCAATCGCCGAGCTCAACTATCATCCTAATCTGCACGCGCGCACATTGGCCGGAGGGCAGAGCCGCACCCTCGGCATCGTCGTGTCGAACATGGAGAACCCGTTCTTCTTCGACGTGTTTCAAGCTCTTGAATCGGATGCCCATGCGCATGGCTATGAAGTGGTGGCGGCCAACACCGGTTATGAGGCCGAGCGGCTGGTTTCAAGTATTCGCCTGATGATGGGCCGCCGGGTTGCCGGTCTGGCCGTGATCGTTTCGGAAATGGATGCGGCCTTGAAGGCCGAGCTGGCGCAAGGGGATATGCCGGTGGTGTTCTATGACGTCGGCACGCCGGGCAAGAACAGCACCAACATACGCGTGCAGTATCGCAAGGGAATCGAGAAAATCGTTCAGTATCTCCATAATTTAGGGCATACACGCATGGCTTTTATCGGCCACCATGCAAAGCTTGCTCCGCTCGATGAGCGCAAGAAAGCGTTTCTCGAAACGGTGAAGCGCTACTCGCCGCACCTGGAAATTACAAGTGAAGCCGACGCGGATGGTCCGGAAGGCGGAAGAAAAGCAGCGCGCCAGCTTCTGGCCTCCGGTTTCAGGCCAACCGCCATCATTTGCGTGAACGATTTCATGGCCATCGGGGTGTTGCGCGAACTTCGCGATCAGGGCCTGCACGTTCCGCGGGACGTCTCGGTAACAGGCTTCGACAACATCAAGCTTTCGGAATTTTGCTTCCCGGCTCTCACGACCGTTCACATTCCACGCGAGTGCATTGGCCACAACGTCTTTCAAAGCCTGGTCCCGAATTCCGAGCGTCCGGCCGAGCCGAATCGCGAGATTTTGATCGACCCGGAATTTCTCGTGCGGGATTCTACCGGTGTTGCGCCCGACGCTTGACGCCTAGACTTATTTGCAGCCCGGCGCGGCTTCGAACCATCGACACTAAAGATATGGAATTCAGACAACTGGGCCGTTCCGGATTCGCCGTTCCCGCGTTAAGCCTGGGCACAGGCACGTTTGGCGGAGGAAACGACTTTTTCAAAGCGTGGGGATCGAATGACGTGGCCGAGGCGACGCGCCTCGTGGACATCTCGCTGGACGCCGGGCTGAACATGTTCGATACGGCGGACACGTATTCGAATGGCGCGGCCGAAGAGATTCTGGGAAGGGCCATCCACGGGCGGCGCGATCGCGTGATTATCTCCAGCAAAGCCGGTTTCCGTTCCGGGGAAGAACCGAATGCCATAGGCTCTTCGCGCCAGCATCTGATCCGGGCCGTGGAAGGCAGCCTGAAGCGGTTACAAACCGACTACATCGACCTGTTTCAAATTCATACGTTCGACGCCTTGACGCCGGTGGAGCAGACGCTGGCCACGTTGGACCACTTGGTCGAGAGTGGCAAAATTCGGTACATCGGCTGCTCGAATTTTTCCGGCTGGCATCTCATGAAGTCGTTGGCGGCTTCGGAACGTTACGGCTACAGCCGCTATGTGGCGCATCAGGCTTACTATTCATTGATCGGCCGGGACTACGAATGGGAGTTGATGCCATTGGGCATTGAACAAGGCGTGGGCGCGGTAGTGTGGAGCCCGCTCGGTTGGGGCCGTTTGACCGGAAAGCTCCGGCGTGGCGCGCCGCCGCCGGCCGTCAGCCGTCTGCAATCCCAGGCCGTGGTGGACAAGGGCCCTGTCATCTCGGATCATTATCTCTTCAAAGTGGTGGATGCGGTCGACGAAGTAGCGAAGGAAACAGGCAAGAGCGTTCCGCAAATTGCCTTGAACTGGCTGCTGCAGCGGCCCACCGTCGCGAACGTAATCGTCGGCGCCCGTAACGAGGAGCAATTGCGGCAGAATTTGGGCGCGGTGGGTTGGAACCTTACGCCCGAGCAGGTTGCGAAACTCGATGCCGCGAGTGCGGTTACACCGGCTTATCCTTATTGGCACCAGCGCCTGAGTCCCGAGCGCGTTCCCCTGCCGGTTTAGATCTCGTACGCCTCTCAAAGAGTGCCCATGCCGCCATCAACCTGGAGTTCGGCGCCCACTGTAAATGCGGATTCATCCGAAGCCAGGAAAACGACCGCGTTGGCGATTTCACTGGGCGTTCCAAAGCGCCCAGCCGGAACCTGGCTCTGAATGGAAGCGGACACCGCTTTGAGATCGCTTTCCGAGAGGCCGAGTTTGCCGTAAAGAGGTGTCGAGATTGGCCCTGGACTCACAGCATTCACGCGGATGCCGCGCGCGATCAGCTCGCCGGAAAGCGTACGCGTCAACGAAAGTAGCGCGGCCTTCGTCGCTCCGTAGACGCTCGTGTTCGGCATGCCGATGTGGGCGTTCACGGAAGTGTTGAGCACAACGGACGCGGGATTTGCGAAGACAGGCAACAGCGCCTGGATGAGAAAATACGGTCCCTTGAAATTGAGTGCCATTGAACGGTCGAACCCGGCCTCGTCCCACTGCTCGATCGGCCGCAAGTCGGCAATGCCGGCATTCGCGAATAGAATATCGAGTCCTCCAAACGCTTGACGAACGGCCTCCGCAACTTTCTTCTGCGCCGCTATCTCGCTCGCGTCGGAGGCGATGACCAGCACGTTCTCTCCGAGCTCTCTGCGGGCCGCATCCAGAGTTGCGGGATTCTTGCCGGTGATGGCGAGCCGCGCTCCTTCGGCAACAAAGCGCCGGGCGGTTTCGAGGCCGATGCCGGTTGTGCCGCCCGTAATCAAGGCACGCTTGTCTTGGAGTCTGGTCATATCCGCATATGATACTCATGTGAATCGCCGCAACTTCTTGCGCAGCTCCGCCGCATGCGCTTCCACCGTTTTCGCCGCCCCGGCCAAAAAGCCTCCGGTCATCGACAGCCACATTCACCTGTATGATGTTTCCCGTCCACAAGGCGTCCCCTGGCCCCCCAAAGATAGTTCGATCTACCAGAGCTCGCTGCCCAATGGATACCGGAAGCTCGCCGCGCCATATGGCGTTGTAGGCGCAATTGCCATTGAGTGTAGCCCCTGGCCAGCCGATAACGAGTGGGTCTTATCCATCGCGGCCAAAGAACCGATTATCGTGGGCACAATCGGAAACCTGGAACCCGGCGCGGCGGATTTTGGGCAGCGCTTGGAACAGCTTCACAGGAACCCTCTTTTCCGCGGCATTCGCTACGGGAACCTCTGGGGCCGCGATCTCGGTAATGAGATCTCAAAGCCGGAATTTATTGCGGGCCTCAAGCTGCTGTCGAACGCGGGGCTGGTGCTCGACACAGCGAATCCTACGCCAGCGCTCATGCGGGCCGTTGTGCGGGTGACCGATCAGGTTCAGAATCTCAGAATTGTTCTGGATCATTTGCCCGAGTTGGCTCTCGCCGGCGATTCCGATCTGCGATTGCTCGCTGCGCGGCCGAATGTCTTCGCCAAGATCTCTGGGATCGTGCGGCGTTCCGGCGGCCGCGTGCCGCTCGACGTGAACTTCTATCGCGACCGGCTAGATCACATCTGGGAAATATTCGGCCCGGACCGGTTGCTGTACGGCAGCGATTGGCCGAACAGCAAACAATTGGCGTCGTACGCCGACATTTTCAAACTCTCGCAAGACTTCCTCTCATCGAAGGATTCCGCCGCCGTCGAAAAGATCTACTGGAAAAATTCGCTGAAGGCGTACCGTTGGATACACCGCGATGCAAACCAGCCGTCTTAGGGTATTGCAGCCGCTTCGGCGCTTCCCGTATACAGCGCGTTGAACAGCAGCTTGAATGTGCCGTGGCTCTGGCCGCGAAACGTAACTTCCGGGCCCAGCAGAAACAGCTTGCCCCGGCCGAGCGAGACTTCCGCCACAGCCGTGCCGCCATCCAGGTACTGCTGGCCCCACGCCCATCCACTCACAAGCGGCTTCGCGCCGGTAAACCAGGCCACCGCGGAAACGCCTCGTAACGGTGCGTCTGGGCGCAGCTTGAATACCGGACTGTTGTCGAAGAAAACGATCGCTTGTTTCGGCATTCCATAGGCGAGCGGGTTGTTGTTATCGATGTCAACCTTGAGCAGCGAGCCGGGAATATAGTACTTTTCGCGCGGCGCCGTGATATATTTTTCCACCGGAACATCGAGCCACTCCGCCATACGAATAGAGCCGCTCCCGATGGAGACGACCGCTCCGCCGGCCTCGATGAATCTCTTAAGTTGCGGCAGCGTTCTGCCGTCCGTGATGTGGCCCAGCCACGGACGATATTTTTCCGGGATCGTATCGGGCGCCGGTTGCGCGGTATCGGGAGAGCCCACGTCCGGAAATACCAGCACGTCGAAACGGTCTTTCAAGCCGCCGGCGTCGAGCATCCGCGGATACACAACCTCAAATGGAAACTCGTACTGCTCGAAGAGCCACCGATCCCAACCGGACGCGATCGAGCCGCCGTACTGATCGTATAAGCCAATGCGAATCGGCTTCAGCTTAAGAGCCTGTTCGGCCGGCGCCTTTTGCAAAGCATGCGCGACGATTCCGTACTGCGTTGCGACGCGCTCGAGAATTTTCCGCGCGGTCGGCGATTCCGGTATCCACACCGCACCCGTTCCCAGATCCTGGCCGTCGATCGAGCGTGCTTTCGCCAGCCAATACACCGGGCAATCCGCTTTCAGCAGGCGATTGATCGCTACGAAGGAATCGTTCGTGCGGTGGCTGATCAGATAGCCCGCCGGTTTGGCCGTTCCCAGGACCGCGCCTGGAGTAATCGGCGCCACGGCATCCACCGTTACGAAGGGCCCGTCAAAGCCGTCGCGAAGGCTATCGAACTCGATGCCCATCTGGAGCGCGAGGGTCCAGCCGGCGCTGTCGTAGGGCGGAACCGGCGGCCCGTCCGGATAGAGAAGGTCGTTCGGATGAACCTGCGGCTCGAACATGTCCATCACATGCGGGCGGAATGCCTGATCGGTCTTCACGACATACGATCCGGCCGGGTACGTTTTGCCCTTCACCTCGAACTCCGCCGCGGCCTTCCGGACACGTATTCCGGTCTTAATGAGAGCGTTCACGAACTTGGTGGCGGTGGCAAAATCGGGTTGATCCGACGGGATGATATAGCCGCGCGGGTCGCGATGACCTGGGTCCCGCAAGACAGATTTGTAGAGTTCCGGGGGCAGCGTGGCGCCGCCCAGACCACCTGCGCGCAAGTTCGGCGGCAATTCCGTCGATCGTCTTGCCGGCGCTGCGGCGCGCAGCGCTTCGATGCGATCGGGCGTAATGGTCCAGTGATCTTCACTGCCGTTTTGGATGGAGTTCCGCCCCATCCGGTAGAAGTCATAGAGCAGCGTTTCGCGGTAACGCGAGGCGTAGTCGAGCACGGCGCGATTATTGCTCATCTCGTACTCGATGGATTGCCGGTAGTGCCACATCACGGGCGCAACCGGCAGCGGCCAATCGCCAGTGGGCAACTGCTTGTCCGCCACCAACGGTATCCGGATCGGCGTGGGATTGCCGACGATCTCCGTGAGTAGCCCGATCATGTTATGGAAATAGGCGATCGTGCGCAGCCCGCCGTTCCACCAGGTTGAATAATTCGCGCCGGAACGCTGCGCGGATCCGCCTAAGCCCTGGGCCACAAGGCGCTGGTGCATCGCGGTCCCCACTGCTTCCACGTCGAGCGGGATGAGCGGATCGAAATGGTAATTGAAGGGATCGCGAAACGGCGGCATGAAAAT
>Ga0070717_10002691_pt1 | contig 12526 bp, 12 predicted proteins | sample LARL113metaG_FD_71366 | JGI IMG/M metagenome (GOLD analysis project Ga0070717, IMG submission 71366) | Corn, switchgrass and miscanthus rhizosphere microbial communities from Kellogg Biological Station, Michigan, USA - LAR L11-3 metaG | ecosystem: Host-associated > Plants > Roots > Rhizosphere ...
GCGATCGGCTGGACCGTGCCGACCTCGTTGTTCGCCCACATGACGGTGGCCAGCGCCACGCTGTCCGGGTCGGCGATGATGGCGTCCATCAGCACCTCCGGGCGGAGCAGGGCGGTGGCGTCCACCGGGAGCCAGACCGCCTCAGCCTGCTCATGGCTGGCCAGCCATCCCGCCGAGTCGAGCACCGCGTGGTGTTCCACCGCCGTCGCCAGCACCCGCCGTCGCGCGGGCCCGGCGGCGCGCCGGGCCAAGTACAGGCCCTTCACGGCCAGGTTGTCGGCCTCGGTCCCGCCGCTGGTGAAGATCACTTCGCTGGGCCGGGCGCCAACCGCCTCAGCGATCTGCTCGCGGGACTCCTCCACGACACGGCGGGCCCTGCGGCCCGCGTTGTGCAGGGATGACGGGTTGCCGACTTGGGCCAGTTCCTCGGTCATCGCGGCAATCGCGGCCGGCAGCATCGGCGTGGTCGCCGCGTGGTCCAGGTACACCACGCAGTTCTGGACTGACCACGGGTGCCCGCCCGCGCTCTCGATGTACCTCATGACGGCCTTCAGCCTAGTGCACCATCTGCGCAAGTTCTGTGGTGTGCTTACCGGTCCTCGCTGTGCGGCCAGCACCTCCCCGGCCAGTCCCCGGAGCGCGCCCGCACCGGATCCGTCTCGCGGAAGGCGCCCGGCCCGAGAGCGTGGCTTTAGGACCCGGCGCGCTTCTCGATCTCCTCGGTGAGCTGCGGCACCACGGTGAACAGGTCGCCGACCACCCCGAAATCGGCCAGGTCGAAGATGGGCGCCTCGGGATCCTTGTTGATCACCATGATGGTCTTGGAGGTCTGCATGCCGGCCCGGTGCTGGATCGCGCCGGAGATGCCCACCGCCAGGTAGAGCTGGGGCGAGACGGTCTTGCCGGTCTGGCCCACCTGGAACTGGTGCGGGTACCAGCCTGCGTCGGTGGCGGCGCGGGACGCGCCGACGGCCGCGCCGACCGAGTCGGCGAGCTTCTCTATGAGCGCGAAGTTCTCCGCGCCACCGACGCCGCGGCCACCCGAGACGACGATAGCCGCCTCGGTGAGTTCCGGGCGCTCCCCGCGCTCCTGCACCACCCGCTCGGTGATGTGCGCCGCCTTGGCGGCGTCCGTCAGTTCCACGGCGACCGGCTCCAGTTCGGCCGGGCCCGGTGCCGGCTCGGGAGCGGCGGAGTTCGGCCGTACCGCGACGATCGGCGTTCCGGTGCGCACCCTCGACTGGACGATGATCGCCCCGCCGAAGATGGACTGCTCGGCGACCAGGCCCGCGCCGTCCTCACCGGCGGCCAGGCCCACCGCATCGGTGATCACGCCGGAACCGGTCTTGACCGCCAGCCGCCCGGCGACCTCCTTGCCCTCGGGCGTCGCGGCCATGAGCACCGCCGCGGGCGACTTCGCGGCCACCAGCGCCGCGAGCACCTCGGCCTTGGGCGCCACGACATAGTCATCGAGGCCGTCGCCGTCGGCGACGTAGACCCGGACCGCGCCGAACTCGGCCAGCCGTTCCCGGCCCGCCTCCGCGCCAGGGCCGAACCAGACCGCGGCGGGCTCGCCGAACCGGCGTGCGAGGGTGAGCAACTCACCCGTGACCTTCTTGACCGTCTCGCCCGAGTGCTCGGCGAGGACGAGGATCTCAGCCATAGACGCCGGCCTCTCTTAGATGAACTTCTGCGCGGCGAGGAACTCGGCTGCCTTCACGCCGCCGTCGCCTTCGTCCTTGACGACCGTGCCCGCCTGGCGGGGCGGACGCTTCGCGAAGCTGACCACCTCCGTCGTGGCCGAGGCCAGGCCCACCTGGCCCGGGTCGATCCCGGCGTCGGCCAGGCTCAGCGTCTCGACCGGCTTCTTCTTCGCCGCCATGATCCCCTTGAAGGACGGGTACCGCGGCTCGTTGATCTTCTCCACCACGCTGATCACCGCCGGCAGTGCCGCCTCAACCGTGTCGTAGCCGTAGTCCGCCTGCCGGTGGATCCGGATCGCGGTCCCGTCGACCTCAACCTTGCTGGCCAGGGAGAGCTGCGGGACACCGAGCCGCTCGGCCAGCATGGCGGGCAGCACTCCCATCCGGGCATCCGTCGACTCCGAGCCCAGGATCACCAGGTCGAACCCGATCCTGCCGAGCACCTGGGCGAGCGCCAGGGAGGTCTGCAGCGCGTCGGACCCGGCGAGCCCGTCATCGATAAGGTGCACCGCCTTGTCAGCGCCCATGGACAGCGCCTTGCGGATGGACTCGCTGACCTTCTCCGGGCCCATGGACAGGATCGTCACCTCGCCGCCGTGGGCCTCGGCCAGGCGGAGCCCTTCCTCGATCGCATACTCGTCAAGCTCGTTGATCACCCCGTCCACGGAGGCCCGGTCGAGGCGCGAGTCATCCGGCCGCAACGTGCGTTCTGCCCACGTGTCGGGCACCTGCTTGACACACACAACGATATTCATGACCGGCTGCCGACCTCCTGCCCTCGCGTCCTCTGCCCGGACCCAGCAGAGCACAACAAGACTCCCAAACGGTTTCCACCAGCACTGCCTCGGGGTCCCCGGGGCTCGCCGGATATGTTACTCATTAGTAGCATACCGTGCTTCATCCAAGCCGCTCCGCGGGGTCATTACGCGAGCTCCGCCGCGGGGTCATTACGCGAGCTTCGCCGCAGGGTCATTACGCGCGCTCCGCCGCAGGGTCATTACGCGAGCTTCGCCGCAGCGTCCACGACGTTGGCCAGGAGCATGGCGCGGGTCATCGGGCCGACGCCGCCGGGCATCGGCGCGAGGAAGCCGGCCACCTCCGCCACGCCTGCGGCGACGTCACCGGTGAGCCCGGCATCGGTCCGGGTGATCCCCACGTCGAGGACGGCGGCCCCAGGCCTGATCATGTCCGCGGTCAGCAGCCCAGGCTGCCCGGCGGCCACGACCACGATGTCGGCCTGCCGGGTGTGCGCGGCCAGGTCCTTCGTGCCGGTATGGCAGAGGGTGACCGTCGCGTTCTCGCTGCGCCGGGTCAGTAGCAGGCCCAGCGACCGGCCGACCGTGATGCCACGGCCGATCACCGTGACGTCCGCGCCCGCGATTGGCACGTCGAACCGGCGCAGCAGTTCCACGATCCCGCGCGGCGTGCACGGCAGCGGCCCGGGCTCACCGAGCACCAGCCGGCCGAGATTGAGCGGGTGCAGGCCGTCGGCGTCCTTCGCCGGATCGATCCGGTGCAGCACCCGGGTGGCGTCCAGCCCGGCGGGCAGCGGCAACTGGACCAGGTAGCCGGTGCAGGCGGGGTCCGAATTCAGCTCGTCAACGACCGCCTCGACCTGCTCCTGGGTCGCGTCGGCGGGCAGGTCGCGGCGGATGCTCGCGATCCCGACCTCGGCGCAGTCCCGGTGCTTGCCGTTGACGTAGGCCCGGCTGCCCGGGTCGTCGCCGACCAGCACCGTGCCGAGCCCGGGGACCACCCCGCGGCGAGCCAGGACGGCGACGCGTTCGGCGATCTCACCCCTGATCGTGGCGGCCGTCGCCCGGCCATCCAGGATGCGCGCGGTCATCGCGGTCCCGGCGCCGCGGCGGCCGCCCTGGCGCGCTCGCTCATGTTCCGCTCCTCAGTCCAGGCGGCACCGCGCCCCGGCGGCTCGCTCATGGTGTGCTCTCCAGTCCCTGGTTCACAGCCGAGTCCGGGCGCGAAGAAATCAGTGGAAGAAATGGCGCACGCCGGTGAAGTACAAGGTGATCCCGGCCTCTGCCGCGGCCGCGACGACCAGTTCGTCACGCACGGAGCCGCCGGGTTCCACGATGGCCGTGACCCCCGCCTCGGCCAGTACCTCCAGTCCGTCGGGGAACGGGAAGTACGCGTCGCTGGCCGCGACCGCGCCGCTCGCTCGCTGGCCGGCCCGGGTGACCGCCAGCCGGGCCGCGTCCACCCGGTTCACCTGGCCCATGCCGACGCCCACCGTTGCGCCCCCTGAAGCGAGCAGGATGGCGTTGGACTTGACCGCCCGGCAGGCGCGCCAGGCGAAGGCCAGGTCCGCGAGGACAGCGCCGGACGCTGGCGGGCCGGCCTTCAGCGCCCAGTGCTCCGGGTCATCTCCCGGGGCATCCACCCGATCCGGTGTCTGAAGCAGCATGCCGCCGTCCACCTGACGCCATTCGGCGTCCGCAGCAGCGGCCTGCCCTGGTGAATGTTCCATCGCCGGGGTTGTAACCCGTGCAATGTCACATTCACCGGCATCGGTGCCGCCTTGACCGGAGCCAGCCACCGCGACCGCCGGTGGCGGACACGCCAGAAGGCGCAGGTTCTTCCTCGTGGTCAGCAGGTCGAGTGCATCCGGGTCGAAACCGGGCGCGATGACCACCTCGGTGAAGATCTCCGCGATCTGGCGCGCCAGTTCCGCGGTCACCGGGCCGTTCGCGGCGATCACCCCGCCGAACGCCGAAACCGGGTCGCTGGCGTGCGCCTTGCGGTGCGCATCGGCCAGGTCGACGCCCACCGCGATGCCGCAGGGATTGGAGTGCTTGATGATCGCGATGCACGGCTCGGCGAAGTCAAATGCCGCACGCCAGGCGGCCGCGGCATCGACGTAGTTGTTGTACGACATCGCCTTGCCGTGCAACTGGGTTCCGGCAGTGATCCCGGTGCCCTCACCTGCGGTGGCAGCCGCACTGCCCTTGAGGTAGAGGGCGGCCCGCTGGTGCGGGTTCTCCCCATAGCGGAGCACATCGCGCCTGGTCCACACCGCACCGGTCACGTCCGGCCAGCCGGTCTCGCGTGCGGTCTCGTCCGGTGCGTAGGCGGACGCGAACCAGGAGGCGACGGCACAGTCGTAGGCGGCGGTATGCGCGTAGGCGCGGGCCGCGAACCTGCGCCGTGCCTCCAGCGTGAATCCGCCGTCCGCCGCTGCCTCCAGGACTGCCCCGTACATCAGCGGGTCGGTGATGACCGCGACGTGCTGGTGGTTCTTCGCCGCAGCCCGGACCATGGCCGGGCCGCCGATGTCGATCTGCTCGACGCACTCCTCCGGGGGGGCGTCGGCGGCCACTGCGGCCTCGAACGGGTACAGGTTGGACACGAGCACCTCGAACGGCGCGATACCCAGATCGCTGAGCTGGGCCTGGTGGGCGGGCCGGCTCAGGTCGGCGAGCAGGCCGGCGTGCACCGCTGGGTGCAGGGTCTTCACCCGCCCGTCCAGGCATTCAGGGAACCCGGTCACATCCTCGACCCGGGTCACCGGCACGCCCGCCGCGGTGACCGCGGCCGCCGTGCTGCCGGTGCTGACGATCTCGACGCCAGCGGCGTGCAGCCCGCGGGCCAGATCCACCAGCCCGGTCTTGTCGTAAACGCTGATCAGCGCCCGCCTGATCGCCACCTTCGTCACCGGCCGACCCTCGCCTTCCTGCCTTGGACGGACCATCCCTCGCGGACCATCCGGCCCACCGTCTCCACCAGCAGGGAACGTTCGGCCACTTTCACCCTCTCATGCAGCGTCGCCACGTCATCGTCGTCATGCACAGGCACGGCCGCCTGCGCGATCACGGGGCCGGTGTCGGTGCCCTCGTCCACCAGGAAGACCGTGCACCCGGTCACCTTCACCCCGTACCCTAGGGCGTCCCGCACACCGTGCATGCCAGGGAAGGCCGGCAGCAAGGCTGGGTGGGTGTTGATGAAGCGGCCACCGAAACAGCCGAGGAACGACGGGCCCACGATCTTCATGAAGCCCGCCGAGACAATCAGGTCGGGCTCGAAAGCCGCGCAGGATTCGGTGAGTGCCACGTCCCAGTCCGCCCGGGACGGGAAATCCTTGACCCGGTGGGTGAACGCCGGGATTCCTGCGCGCTCCGCGCGGTCCAGTGCCTCGATGCCGTAGCGGTCCGCACCGACCGCCACGACCGCCGCGCCGTACGCCTGATCAGCAGACGCGTCGAGCAGGGCCTGCAGGTTGGTTCCGGCACCCGATACCAGAACGACCAGGCGTGCGGGCATGCGGCCACGATAACGTCGCGGCGCTCCGCTGATGGCCAGAGCCCGCAATGCTCGATGCAAGACTCGCTGCAATATACCTGGTCAGAAGGGGTAAAGCCGGCTGATAGTAGGCCAATGCCGGCTCACTGTAAAGACACACCTGTAGTCCATGTTTCGCCAGATCAACCTCTCCCGCCGGCCGGCCGACAATCCCGGCCTGGCACGTCACTGTGGAACTGGGCCGCCTATGCGTCCGGCCGGGGTCCGCATCTTCGGCCGGCCGCACGGGCGCAGGGCCGCGCGAGCGGAAGGACAGGCCGATGGAAGCGAGCGGAATAACGGGACCGATAGGCAGGGTCCCTGTTCACGGGAGGATCAACGATCCGGGGAATGCCGACAGGGACCGGTGGTCATGATGTGTGCTCGTCGTATCTGCGGCTGCACGCTGCGCAACAACAACCTCGTGCGGCTTATCCTCGTCGCCTTCGCCGTCATCGTGCTGGCCGGCGGGACGGCGACGGCCATCCAGGACGTGCTCAACGCAATCCTCATCGCCGCATCGGTGCTGGTGGCCGCGGCAGTGGCTTTCTTCGCGATTCAGGTGCATATATCCAGGAAGCAGGCCATTCAAGCGAGGCGGCCAGTGCGTCCCAAGCCAGTGCGTCTCCAACCAGTGCGTCCCCAGCCAGCGCGGCCCCGGCCATTGCCAGCCGTGACGGCTCCCAGTCCTGCCCCCGCCATCGCGGCGCCGCCGCAGAAAGCGGCCCAGGCCCCCGCCGACGGCTCAGGCCGCCACGCTCGTCGGCGAGAAGGAGGACCCGGCGAGCTAGCCGACTCGCGAGCGCCTGGTGGGGGGACGCGGCTGAGCGTGCCGTCATAACGCCGCAGACCGTCAGGGCGGGCATGCCTCGGGCTGCCCTGCAACAGGAGAGTTGCCTGGCCACGCTGGCCCGGTGGATCTCGATGGGCCTAGATACCGGTATAAGCCGGACTAAGATGTTGTGTCTGGATCTGCTAGCTGCCAGCCACCCCCGGCGAGCCCCCTGGAGAACTGCCGATGGCCCCCCCGCATCCCGCACCTCCAGATCCCGCGCCGTCTCACGCCAAGGAATCAGGCACCGAGCAATCAGGGGCCGAGCCGGGTGCGGCTGAGCCGGCCGCGGCTGAGCCGGCTGCGTCCACGCCGGCCGCCACGCCGCCAGCGGCGATCCCGGCGCGGCCGAAGGCCAAATCCCTGCCGCCGGCTGGCGCAGCCACCCGGCAGCGCGCGACCGCGGCGCTCTTCCTGGCGCTGCTGAGCCTGTTTGGCTTGCTCGGGCTCAACAATCTTCAGCGTGGCATCTACATCGCGGCCTTCACCCTGGTGGCGGGCGCGCTGGGGGTCTGGCTCGGCAGCACCTCGATCTCCCGGGCCAGGCACGGCGGCACCATGCCACCGAGATCATCGGTCACTGCGATCGCGATCGGCGCCATCGGGGTGCTGCTGAGCGGTCTCCTGCTGGCCGGGTTCGCGGCCTTCGGCAAGCAGGTGGCGACCTACACCCAGTGCCTCAGCGGCGCGAACACCATCGCGGCCCAGCAGGCCTGCAAGGACCAGTTGGTGCACGCGGTCGAGGGCCGGACATCCGGCAGATAGCCAGGCACGGTCACGTAGCCAGGCACGGTCACGGCAGGGACGCGGGACCGGGAGGCGGCGGGGAGGTGCCATGTTCCCCGTCCTCGTCATCGGCCCAGGGATCCACGTAAATCCGGTGCCCGCTGTCGTCCGCACCCTCGTCCACCACGTCGCCTGGACCCTCCGCCCAGGCCGCCGCGCCATCGAACCCACCTGCCGCGGCCGGCTCCCGGCGCAGCCACAGCCAGTTCACTATGCCCGCGGTGACCGCTGCGGCCACGCCCACCTCCAGCGTGGTGACCAGGGCCGTCTGCCAGCCTGATGGACCCACCGCGGCGAGCCGCCCGCTGCCGAGCGGGCCGCCGGCGAACGCCGCGAGCACACCTATCGCACAGCCGGTCACCACCCCGCACCCGAACCCCCACAGCGGCGCGATCTCGATCGACAGGGTCGGCGCGATCCGCACGGTCAGCAGTCCCCCGAACGCGCCCGCCAGGTACGGCACGCTGAGCACCGCGACGGACGCCCACGGGGGCACGGCGGAATGCGCCCCTGATGGCAGCGCGGCCAGCATCGGCAGCATCGGCAAGGACCCGAGCGCGGACCCCGTCGGCGCCACCACCGTGCCAGTCCCGAAGGCGAACCCAGGGCCCAGGGCGAAGCAGGCCGCCCAGACGATCGCGTTGGGCACGTAGCCGACCTGGATCAGCAGCAGCAGCACCGCGCCCACGGCACCCGGGGCGAGCGCGCTGTTCACCGCCCTGAAACTGCCCAGGCTGGTTGCGAGCGAAGCACCCGCGAGTATCGCCCCCGCTCCGATGAGAACGGCCAGGGCGCCAACCGATCCCAGCAGCAGGCCGCGCGGCCGTGGCGGCAGCAGCCGCACCAGCCGCCCCCAGGGGGCGAGAGCGTGCGCGCCGCCGAGCCCGCCCGCCACCAGTGCCAGCAGGAACCCGGCCATCACGGCCTCCGGCAATGACGGGGCGGCCAGTGACGACCGGCTGGCCAGCGCGAGCGCGCCAGCGAGTAGAGCGTAGGGCACGGCCAGAGCCAGCGCGGCGTAGCCGACCTCGGCGAGCCTGGACACCTTGCCCTTGCCTACCATCCAGCGGCCGGCGCGCCAGAGCAGCGCTCCAGGCAGCAGGACGAGGCCAAGTGGGAGCATGCCGATCCGCCCCGCGCCGTGCAGGGCAAAGCCGACATGATGGCCGACCAGCCAGAGCGCCGCTGCGGTACGCAGCACCCCGGGCAGGCCCAGGCCGGCATGTGGCGCCGCGATCCAGCCCGCGAGCACCAGGAGGGTGAGCACCACGAGCCCGCTGCCAGCGGCCGCCCCGGCCGCCATCGCCCCGGTGATGACCAGGGGGCGCCCGCCCCCCGGTGATGACAGGGTGCCGCCGCCGCCACCGGTGCGTTCGGCAGGCAGGGCGGAAGCGGTCACAATGCCCAATCCTGGCAACCCGAAGCCCCGCCCAGGTGGAGGCGCGCCGCCCGGGGCCTCCGCCGCCCGGCTTAACGGGCCAGCATTACCTCGCGGGCCAGGCGGGCGGTCCCGCTGGGTGTCCGCCCTACCCGGACCCCCACCTTCTCCAGCGCCTCTTTCTTGGCCTGGGCGGTGCCCGCGGACCCGGAGATGATCGCTCCCGCGTGGCCCATGGTCTTTCCCTCGGGTGCGGTGAACCCGGCCACATAGGCGATCACCGGCTTGCTGACGTGTTCCTCGACATAGGCCGCGGCACGTTCCTCGGCATCGCCGCCGATCTCCCCGATCATCACGATCGCGTCGGTCTCCTGATCTGCCTCGAAGGCCGCGAGGCAGTCGATGTGTGTCGTCCCGATCACCGGATCACCGCCGATCCCGACGGCGGTGGAGAACCCGATGTCACGCAGTTCGTACATCATCTGGTACGTCAGGGTGCCCGACTTGGATACCAGCCCGAGCCGGCCCTCGGCGCTGATGTCGGCCGGGATGATCCCGGCGTTCGACTTGCCGGGTGAGGCGATCCCCGGGCAGTTCGGCCCGACGATCCGGGTGGTGTGCCCGAGAGCGCCCGCGTACGCCCAGAACGTGGCGGTGTCGTGCACCGGGATGCCCTCAGTGATCACGATGACGAGTGGCACCCGCGCGTCAATGGCCTCGATCACTGCTGCCTTGGTGCCAGCGGGCGGGACGAACACCACCGAGACATCGGCACCGGTGGCCGCCACCGTGTCGGCGACCGTGCCGAACACGGGCACCGCGGTGCCGCCGAGGTCGACCGTCTGGCCGGCCTTGCGCGGGTTGGTGCCGCCGACGACCTTTGTGCCGGCACGCAGCATCCTGCGCCCGTGCTTGGTGCCCTCCGAGCCGGTGATGCCCTGGATCATGACCCGGCTCTCGCCGGTCAGGAAGATCGCCATTTCATGCTCCTGTCGCGGGCGCGCCGGCCCGGTGCGGCGTGTCAGCCTGCCCAGTGGCGGCGAGGTGCGCGGCGCGGCGCGCCGCGTCGTCCATGGTCGCGACCTGCTCGACCACGGCGAGGCCCGCTTCATCTAGGATGCGCCGTCCCTCGGCCGCGTTGTTACCGTCCAGGCGCACCACGATCGGGTGCCCCACCTGCTCGCCGCGAGCACCGAGCATCCCGATCGCCGAAACGATGCCGTTCGCGACCTCGTCGCATGAGGTGATGCCGCCGAACACGTTGACGAGGACGCTGCGGACCGATACGTCGGACAGCACGATCTCCAGGCCGTTGGCCATCACCTCGGCGGAGGCGCCGCCGCCGATGTCGAGAAAGTTGGCCGGCTTGACCCCGCCGAACTCCTCGCCGGCCTGGGCCACCACGTCCAGGGTGGACATGACCAGCCCGGCCCCGTTGCCGATGATCCCCACCTGGCCGTCGAGCTTCACGTAGTTGAGGTGCTTGGCCTGGGCCCGCGCCTCCAGCGCGTCGGCGGCTTGCGGATCGGCGAACCGGGCATGCTCCTGCCGGAAGGCCGCGTTGTCGTCCAGGGTGACCTTGCCGTCCACGGCGAGTACATGACCCTGCTCGGTCAGCGCCAGGGGATTGACCTCGACCAGCGTGGCGTCCTCGTCGGCGAACACCGACCAGAGCCGCTCGGCGAGGACGGTGGCCTCTGCCGCCGCCTCCGGTGGCAGGCCGCCGGCCTCGATGATCTCGGCCGCCTTCGCCGAGTCCACCCCGGACAGTGGATCGATCGGGATCCGGGCCACCGCGCCCGGGTTGGTGTGCGCGACCTCCTCGATCTCCACGCCGCCTTGCACCGAGCAGATGGCCACGAAAGACCGGGCCGACCGGTCGAGCAGGAACGACAGGTAGTACTCCTGCGCGATGTCGCTGGCCGCCGCGATGAGGACCTTGTGGACCGTGTGGCCCTTGATGTCCATGCCGAGGATCTGGCGTGCCTTCTCCTGCGCCTCTTGCGGCCCATTGGCCAGCTTGACGCCGCCCGCCTTCCCCCGGCCGCCCACCTTCACCTGGGCCTTCACGACGACCAGGGGCGCGCCGGTGGCCGCGAAGCCCGCCGCGATGTCACGGGCCTCCTCGGGCGTAGCCGCGACCTGGCCGGGCTGCACCGCCACCCCGTACTCCGCGAAAAGCTCCTTGGCCTGATACTCATACAGATCCACGTGCGTCCGTCCTCGGGTCCGGATGGATTCCGCAGGCAGCCTATCCGTGGGCGCCCGGGATGCTCGCCTCGGGCTCGCCGAGCGTCGAGCGGACCCAGGCCACGATGTCGTGCGTGGACGCGCCGGGGGTGAAGATCCTCGCCACGCCCATCGCCTCTAGTTCGGTGATGTCCGCCTCGGGGACGATGCCGCCCCCGAACACCGTGATATCCGTGGCGCCCCGCTCCGCCAGCAGTTCCAGCACCCGGGTGAACTGGGTCATGTGCGCACCGGACAGGATCGACAGCCCGATCGCGTCGGCATCCTCCTGGATCGCGGCCGCGACTATCTGCTCGGGCGTCTGGTGCAGTCCCGTATAGATGACTTCGACACCGGCGTCCCGCAGCGCCCGAGCCACCACCTTGGCCCCCCGGTCATGCCCATCAAGGCCGGGCTTGGCGATGACAACCCGGATGGCGCCCATGCCTGCCTCCTTCCGGAGCGGTTCTGGTCTTCTACGCAGGGTAGCGCCCGCCACGGCTGGCACAATTCACCACATGGAACTGACTGTGCCGGCCGACGGGGGCGAAATCTGGGCGGACGATAGCGGCGGCCCGGGCACGCCGATCGTCCTGCTGCATCCCGGCTGGGGTGACTCCAGCATCTGGCTCCCCCTGATGAGCCGGCTCGCCGGTAACTACCGCATCATCAGGTACGACGTCCACGGCTTCGGCCGCTCCCCAGCGCCGCAGGCTCCGTTCACGCACCTCGGTGCCCTGACCGCCGTCCTCGACCACCTCGACGTGCCGCAGGCCACCTTGGTGGGCCACAGCGGCGGCGGCGGGACCGCGATAGGCCTCGCGCTCGCCAGCCCGCGCCAGGTATCCGCACTCGTCCTGCTGGCTCCCGGCGTGCAGGACTACCCGTGGTCCCAAGATGATCCCTACGTCGCTGAATTCGGCAAGCTCGCCGCCGCGGATGACCGTGGCGGGCTCGTCGAGCTGGGCTTGCGGACCTGGGCCGCCGCGGACACCGGGCCCGACGCGCGGGCGCAGGTCAGCGGGGCCGTGAGGGCGATGTTCCAGCTGGGCGGCTTCGAGCGGCCGGACCCGCCCGCCTACGACCGGCTCGGCGAGATCACCGCCCCGGCCGTGGTCGCACTCGGCGACCGGGAGTACCCGATGGTCACCCGCTGCGCGGAGAGCATCGCCGACCGCATCCCCGGCTGCCACCGGGTCCCGGTCCCCGGCGCCGATCACATGCTGCCCCTGCGCGCGCCTGACCTGATAGCCGACCTCATACGCGAACACGCCCCCTGACCCCCTACCCGGCCGCGCCGCCCGG
>Ga0070717_10002692_pt1 | contig 12524 bp, 12 predicted proteins | sample LARL113metaG_FD_71366 | JGI IMG/M metagenome (GOLD analysis project Ga0070717, IMG submission 71366) | Corn, switchgrass and miscanthus rhizosphere microbial communities from Kellogg Biological Station, Michigan, USA - LAR L11-3 metaG | ecosystem: Host-associated > Plants > Roots > Rhizosphere ...
CACGACTTCAGGAGTGACCATGACCGGCTCTTCCACCCAGGGAATCAAGACCGTGCTGCACCCCGTGTCCGACCTGGCGACGGCCAAGGCGGTATACGCCGCCCTGCTCGGCGGCCCGCCGCAGACCGATGAGTCCTACTACGTCGGCTTCGAGGCCGCGGGCCAGCACATCGGGCTGGTGCCGCGCCGCGGACCGCAGGGCATGACCTCACCGGTGGCCTACTGGCATGTGCCGGACATCGAGGCGAAGCTGGCCGAGGTGACCGCTGCCGGTGCCACCGTGAAGGAGCCCGCGCACGACGTCGGTGGCGGCCGCCTGGTGGCCACCGTCACCGACCCCGATGGCAACGTCCTCGGGCTGCTTCAGGACCGATGAGCGCCGACCCCCGCTCCCGCCACCAGCGCCGTCGCGACACCGAGCATCGGCTCACCCACGACATCGATGTCTGGGTGGCCAGTGCCTCGGCGGACGGTGCGCCGTATCTGGTACCACTGTCCTTCGACTGGGACGGCGAAGCGCTGCTAGTGGCCACGCCGACGGACAGCCCCACCGGCAGGAACCTGGCTGCCGCCCGGGCCGTTCGGCTGGGCCTGGGCCTCACCCGCGACGTGTCCATGATCGAGGGCGAAGTGGAGGTCCTCGAGATCGACGCGCTGCCGCAGGAGCGGGGTGACCGGTTCGCCGCGCACACCGGCTTCGATCCGCGCGCGCTGGCCACGCCGTACCGCTGGTTCCGCATCTCCCCGCGCCGCATCCAGGCTTGGCGCGAGGTGAACGAGCTGCCCGACCGCGAGCTGATGCGCGACGGCCGCTGGCTGGCCTGACGCCTCGGCCGGGCGCGCCGCGTGGTCACGGCCCAGCGGCTCCACGGGCCGAAGCGAAGGAGAACCAGACGTACTCCTCGAAGCTGGTCAGATCGAGCCAGGCGACGCCGACGGAGACCGCGAAGGCGGCCCCGCCTAACAATGGAGACACGATGAGCATGGCCACGAGGACGGACACGCAGGCGCCTGCGCAGCACGTTGGCGACAGCCACGATCTGATCCGCGTGCACGGCGCGCGCGTGAACAACCTCAAGGACCTCAGCGTCGAGATCCCGAAGCGCCGGCTGACGGTGTTCACCGGCGTCTCCGGCTCGGGCAAGAGCTCGCTGGTGTTCAGCACGATCGCCGCGGAGTCGCAGCGGCTGATCAACGAGACTTACAGCGCCTTCGTGCAGGGCTTCATGCCGACGCTAGCGCGGCCCGAGGTCGACGTACTCGAAGGGCTGACCACCGCGATCATCGTCGACCAGCAACGGATGGGTGCCGACCCCCGCTCCACGGTCGGCACCGCCACCGACGCCAACGCGATGCTGCGCATCCTCTTCAGCCGGCTCGGGCAGCCGCACATCGGCTCGCCCCAGGCGTTCTCCTTCAACGTGGCCTCGATCAGTGGAGCGGGTGCGGTCACCCTTGAACGCGCCGGACGGACCGTGAAGGAGCGTCGCAGCTTCAGCATCACCGGCGGCATGTGCCCGCGCTGCGAAGGCCGGGGCACGGTCACCGATCTCGACCTGACCCAGCTCTTCGACGACTCCAAGTCGCTCAACGAGGGTGCACTCACCATCCCCGGCTACAAGGCGGGCGGCTGGAACTACCGGCTCTACAGCGCGTCGGGCTTCTTCGACCCGGACAAGCCGATCCGTCAGTACACCAAGAAGGAGCTTCACGACTTCCTCCACCGCGAGCCGACCAGGATGAAGATCGCGGGCATCAACATGACCTACGAGGGGCTGATCCCGCGGGTCCAGAAGTCGATGCTCGCCAAGGACAAAGAGGGGATGCAGCCGCACATCCGGGCGTTCGTGGAGCGGGCGGTCACCTTCACCGCGTGCCCAGAGTGCGGTGGCACCCGGCTCAGCGAGGCGGCCCGTTCCTCGCGGATCAGTGGCATCAACATCGCCGAGGCGTGCGCGATGCAGATCAGCGACCTGGCCGACTGGGTCCGCGGCCTCGATGAGCCGTCGGTGGCGCCGCTGCTCGCCAAGCTGCAGCAGACTCTCGACTCGTTCACGGAAATCGGGCTGGGCTACCTCTCGCTCGACCGGCCGGCGGGCACGCTGTCGGGCGGCGAGGCACAGCGCGTCAAGATGGTCCGCCAGCTCGGCTCCTCGCTCACCGACGTCACCTACGTCTTCGATGAGCCGACGGTCGGGCTGCACCCCCATGACATCCAGCGGATGAACGACCTGCTGCTGCTACTACGGGACAAGGGCAACACGGTGCTCGTCGTGGAGCACAAGCCGGAGACGATCGCGATCGCCGACCACGTCGTCGACCTCGGCCCCGGCGCCGGCACGGCGGGCGGCACCGTCTGCTTCGAGGGCACCGTCGAGGGCCTGCGGGCCAGTGGCACCATCACTGGCCGCCATCTCGGCGACCGGGCCGCCCTCAAGGACACGGTGCGGACGCCCACCGGCGCGCTGGAGATCCGCGGCGCGACAGCGCACAATCTGCGCGACGTCGACGTCGACATCCCGCTCGGGGTGCTTGTCGTCGTCACCGGCGTGGCCGGCTCCGGCAAGAGCTCGCTCGTGCACGGGTCGATCCCCGCCGGCGCGGGTGTGGTGTCGGTCGACCAGGCACCAATCAAGGGCTCGCGGCGCAGCAACCCGGCGACGTACTCCGGACTGCTCGACCCAATCCGCAATGCGTTCGCGAAGGCCAACGGCGTGAAGCCGGCGCTGTTCAGCGCCAACTCCGAGGGCGCCTGCCCCAGATGCAACGGCGCCGGCGTCATCTATACCGACCTGGCGACGATGGCCGGCGTCACCACCACCTGCGAGGAGTGCGAGGGGAAGCGGTTCGAGGCATCGGTGCTGGACCACCACCTCGGCGGCCGCGACATCAGCGAGGTGCTCGCGATGCCGGTGACCGAGGCCGGGGAGTTCTTCGGCGCCGGCGAGGCGCGCATTCCTGCCGCGCACGCCATCCTCGGCCGGCTCGCCGACGTCGGGCTCGGCTACCTCAGCCTCGGCCAGCCGCTCACTACGCTGTCCGGCGGCGAGCGGCAGCGGCTCAAGCTGGCCACCCACCTGGCCGAGAAGGGCGGCGTCTACCTCCTCGACGAGCCGACCACCGGCCTGCACCTCGCCGACGTCGAGCAACTGCTCGGCCTGCTCGGTCGGCTCGTCGACTCCGGCAAGTCGGTCATCGTCATCGCGCACCACCAGGCGGTCATGGCACACGCCGACTGGATCATCGACCTCGGCCCTGGCGCCGGCCACGACGGCGGCCGGATCGTCTTCGAGGGCACACCCGCCGACCTCGTCGCCGCCCGCTCCACCCTCACCGGCGAGCACCTCGCGGCCTACGTTGGCACCTGACCGAGGCCCACGCGGACACCGTGAGACGAGTTCTCTCATCTGTTTCGACTCGTCTCACTCGTCAAGCGATGACAGTCGTTATGTCAGCTTGAGGGGTTCGAGTCCCCAGCCGGACTCAGTTCATCGGCGACAGCTGTACCGGACCGCTGAGCCTGGCTCTGTACTTGGCCGCCCGCTGGCGCAAGTCCTCGGCAGCCTCTGGCCTGGCCGCGTGGTCGCTGTAGAGCTCCAGACCGCGTTCAGCCCACCAGCGACACCTGGCGCGAACCGGGCCGGAGTTCGTGTCGGTGGTGTCGTTCTCGCCGTCAACGGAAGCCGAAGCCCCAGGGGGGCGCTTCTGGCCGGAACGGGCGGGCTGGGACGGCATCAGCGAGTGCCTGGTATCCCGCCGGGGTCAGGTGCAGATGGTCGCCGCTGTCGAATGACGGCAGGATCTGCCGCGGGTTAGCCGGGTCGCGCACAGCCCGGTCGAAATCGAGGACAGCGTCGAACTTGTGACTGGTGCGGATCCACTGGTTGACGGTCTGCCGGGCCGCCTCGCGCAGTCCCTGCGGATCGTCATACCCAGCGTTGCCCCCGAACGGGGTGATCGTCGCGCCGAACACCCGGATGCCCAGGGCGTGGGCCCGGGTGATGATCTGCTGATAGGCCGCGATCAGATCGGCTGCGGCCTGCTTCTGGGCAGCTTCGGTCGAGTCGGCCGTGCCAATGTCGTTCACGCCTTCGAAGACGATCAGCCACTTGACGCCGCTTTGGGCGAGCACGTCGCGATCCAGGCGGGCCAGGACATTGGGGCCCAGGCCGTCGTTCAGCACCCGGTTCCCGCCGAGACCCTGATTCAGCACCGCCACGCCGGAAGTGTCCGGGATGGACTGCAACCGGGTGAACAACTGGTCCGGCCAACGGTCGTTCCCATTGGTCGTGGAGCCCCTGCCATCGGTCAGCGAATCGCCCACGATGGCGACCGCGTCAGTAGCGGGCCTGGACCACACTTCGGCGCCGCTCAGAAAATACCAATGGGCGACAGAAGCAGCCCCGGCCATGTTTTCGTCGCCGACGTGGTTTCCCGCCACCATGTAGGAGGTGGTCCTGGAACCGGGGTGCGAGGTGATGTCATTAGAAGCCTGGCCCGCGGCCAGGTACATGGTCACCGTGAGGTTGGACCCGGGGGCCAGGGCAAAGTCCAGCGGGTCAGAGACCGCCTGAGCCCCCGTGGGAATGTCCACGCCGGCCTGGCCGTCGAAGGTCACCGGCTGAGAGGTCCCTGGCTGGATCGCGCTGACCCCGGCCTGCCCATCGACGGGGAGGGCCACAGAGACGGCGGTAATGGGGAGGTCCGCACCTCCGTAGGCGTTGGAGAAGCGCAGCCTCATCTGCTGGCCGCCGAGCGTCACGTGGATGGTCTGTCGGATCGTGCTGTCGGCGAAGACCAGGTTGTCCTGAGTGAAAGGCGGGGGCGGCATGTTGCCGGGCTCCGTCAACTGGGGCGCGGCCACCCAGGTGTCGATCCAGTGCCCGTTCATCTGCGGCGAGACTTCGCCGCCGGGCGGGCGGGACGGGCTGGGCATGCCCGCTGCCTGGACCCCGGCAGCGAACGAACCCACCGCGACGGCAGCCGCGAGGGCTCCTGCCGTGGCCAGCCGGAGGGCTGATGATGTCCTTGCTAGTCCCCGCAGTAACCGGCCCACCGCGGGCAGCGGCCATGCCTTTCCGTGCGTCCGCAGGCAGGCCCGTTCCCCGGGCAACGCATAATGCCGCGAAGGCCATCGGCCGGAACTCTTCATCGCATCACCAGCATGGTCACCGGGAACTCCACGCAGACAGCCGGAGCAGCGCTGACCTGCAGTACTGGTCAGGCCGCCAACGTTCGTGGTCACAGGCAAACGTCGAAACGTTTCGGAGAATGTATCTAAGTTTCGGGGGCAACGTACGCCGGACTCCCGTGGCCGTCAAGGCGCTGCCCGGGACCCATGGGACGGGCCTCGTCAGCAGGCCAGCCCACCTGACTCGGCGTCCACCTGCGCTTTTCGGACCTGCTTGGGCAGCGTCTCCATGTGGCGATGCCCAGGTTCTTGGCATCACGCAGATCTTCGGCCAGCCGGCCGACCGCAAGGCGGTCTCGATGAAAGGCGAGGACCGATCGCAGGGGTTGATCGCAGAGGCTGAAGGCAGGGGTTGAAGGTAGATGGCAGGAGAGTTATGGTGCGAATGTTTCGGAGACTCTTCGAAAGTTTCGATCATCGACAATTGCCCCCGCCGTCGACGCCCGCGGAGATCGTCATGGCCGGATTACCTTCCCTCCCGCCGACCGGACCGCTTGCCTACGAGCTTGGCCGGAGGATGTTCCTCAAGGTTGCCGCGACGCTGACCGCTGGAGTCTCGGCCGGGCTGGTCATGGGGGAGAAGGCGCTCGCGGCGCAGCGGGGACTCGGCGCTGATCCGGGGGCGTACCTCACCACCATGCCGGGACCAGGACGGTTTCCGCTGGTGGCGGGCAGGAAGCCCGCACCGCTCGTGGTCAGCAGCAGCGATTATCCCGGCGTGATCCGGGTGGTGAAAGATCTGCAAGCGGATATCAAGGCGGTCACCGGGGCTGAGCCGGCTGTGTCGGCCGATCAGATACCCGCGCAGCCCGAGATCGTGCTGATCGGCACCATCGGCAAGAGCCCTCTTATCAACGATCTGGTTTCCGCCGGGAAGCTGGACGTCACCGGGATAGCGGGAAAGTGGGAGACGTCGCTGGAGCAGGTGGTGGAGAACGCTGCCCGGCGTCCGCAGCGCATTCGTGATCGCCGGCAGCGATCAGCGTGGAACGATCTACGCCACCTACGATGTCTCGAAAGGGATTGGGGTGTCCCCCTGGTACTGGTGGGACGATGTTCCGCCGAGGCATGCGGACGAACTCTATGTTCTCCCCGGGCGCCACACCCAGGGCACACCGGCGGTGAAGTACCGCGGCTTCTTCATCAACGACGAGAATCCAAACCTCGGTACCTGGGCACCCGCCTTCTTCGGTTCTGGCCTGGCTGCCGGGTACCCGGGCGGGTTCAACAGCAAGTTCTACTCGAAGATCTTCGAGACCATGCTGCGGCTCAGGGCGAACTACCTGTGGCCGGCGGTCTGGGGAAGAGCGTTCGCCGAGGATGATCCGCAGAACCATGCGACGGCCAAGACCTACGGCATCGTGATGGGGACCTCACATGAGGCGCCGATGATGCGCGGCATCGAGGAGTGGAACCGGCATGCCGTCCCGGCCGTCCGGGACAGCAACGGGAACATCATCACGCCAGGACACGACCCTTATGGCGGCACCGGGGAGTGGAGTTTCCTGCGCAACGCCGACGCGATCGAGGCGTACTGGACGGACGGCATCCACCGGATGGTGGACCAGGCTTTCGAGGGCGTCGTCACCCTCGGCATGCGAGGCAATGGCGATACCGGCCTGCCGGACGGCAACGGTATCGGCCTGATGCAGAACATCATCGCCAGCGAGCGGCAGATCCTGGCCGGCGTTACGGGTGCGGACCTGACCACGATTCCGCAGGTCTGGACGCTCTATAAGGAAGTCCAGCGCTACTGGGAGGAGGGCCTGCGGCCACCGGACGATGTGATGGTGGTGTTCACCGACGACAACTGGGGCAACATCCGCAAGCTGCCCGACCAGAGCCTGCCGCCGCGCAGCGGCGGCTACGGGCTGTATTACCACTTCGACTATGTCGGCGGCGGCAGGAACTACAAGTGGGTGGACAGCAGCCTTATCGCCAATACGTGGGAGCAGCTAAACCAGGCTATCAGCCACGGCGCCTCCCGGCTTTGGGTAGCCAATGTCGGAGATATGAAAGGCAACGAACTCGCGCTGCAGTTCTTCCTCGACTACGCATGGAACCCGGACCGCTGGCCGGCCGAGTCGCTTCCTGAGTGGGAGCAAAAGTACGTTGCGCAGAGCTTCGGCCCAGAGCAGGCAGCAGCAATAGCGAGCGTTCTGCATACGTACGGCAAGCTTCAGTCGCGCCGCAAGCCGGAGTTGCTGAACCGGCAGATCAATCTCGATCCCACCAAAAACCCCGCCACGGACCCGTCCGCGGTTATTTACAATGATCAGGCCAGCCCATTCAGCATGATCGACTATCAGGAAATGGACAAGGTCACCGCCGAATGGCAACATCTGGCCGGCCAGGCTGAGCGGATCGGCCGGTCACTCCCGGCCGCCTACCAGGACGCCTACTACGAGATAGTGCTCTACGCGGTGAAGGCGACCGCCAACCTGTACGCGCTGCGCCACGCGGAGTTCATGAACATCCTCTATGCCACGCAAGGGCGCGCGGCCACCAATTATCTCGCTGCTATCGCCGAGGCCAGGTTCACTGACGACCTGGCGATGATGAACTATTACAACACGTCACTCGCCGACGGCAAATGGCATAATTTCGAACTCCAGCCGCACATCGACTACGGAGACGTGGCCAGGTACGGGCCGAACGCGCCATGGCAGGAACCCGAGCTGAATAACGTGGCCATCCCTGACGTCATCTTCCCCGCCGTGCAGCGGATTCAACTGCCGGCCGAGGCGGAACTCGGCGTCGCCATCGACGGATCCAGCAACTGGTGGCCGGGCGAGCAAACCCCGGCAGTGCTGCCCGTTTTCAGCCCTTATCAGGCCCAGCCCGCGCAGTACATCGACGTCTTCAACCGTGGCCAGGCCCCGTTTGAGTATGAGGTCCGGCCAGGTGCCCCGTGGGTGCACGCCACGCCAGCCCAGGGCGGCATCCAGGTGCAGGCGCGTGTCACCGTGCGCGTCGACTGGTCCCGCACGCCCAAGGGGAGGAGCCAGGTGCCTATCACGATCTCCGGACCTGGCGGCCGCACCGTGGTGGTTCAGGCACTCATCGATAACCCTGGCGCGCCGCGGTCGCAACTGGCCGGTTTTGTCGAGGCCAATGGCTATGTCTCGATGGAGGCGGACCATTTCACGAGGGCGGACGATTCCGGGACGGTGTCCTGGCTGCGGATAGCGGACATCGGCCGGACAGGTGCTGGCATGACGCCCTCCCCGGCCACAGCCGCCAGCCAGGTTCCGGGCGGTGCCAGTCCGCGCCTCGAGTACACGATGAGCTTGTTCACTACGGGCCAGGTAACCGTCTGGGCGTACCTCTCACCGAGAAACAACGTTCTCCCGACCGACGGGCTGAAGTATGCCGTCTCCATCGACGGTGACACGCCACAGATCGTGAATATCACGACGGCAACCGGAGCTGACGATACGGCGATGAACCGGCAATGGGAAAGAAATACCTCCGATAACGTCAACCGCACGGCCACGACACATGTCATCGCCGCATCTGGGGTGCACGTCCTGAAGTTCTGGATGGTCGACCCGACCGTGGTGTTGCAGAAGCTGGTCGTCGATACCGGTGGCCTGAAGCCAAGCTATTTCGGGCCACCGGAAAGCATGCAAATCCCGGGTCGTTGACTAGTACGGCAGCGGCCATTCGCTACCTGACCAGGGGATCTCGATGCGGCAGGCCAGTCGTGTTCGCTGGTGGTACCAGTGTGACCGGGCTTGGTGGCTGCGCTCTGCAGACCGCTTCGCCCCGCCGTGCTCAGGCCCAGGTCAATGCCCGAACGGCGGCGGGCAGTGCCTAGCCGGCGTTGGCCGCCAGGTCTTCATAGGCAGGCTGGAGCTCGTCCCACCGCGCGGCGGCGTCGCAGCGCTCCCGCCCGGCGAGGTGGGCGGCGAGATCTTCGACATGGACCTGCACTCCGGCCCCGTAGGCGGCGAGCAGGTCCAGGGGCATGCCCCGTTCCTCGACGACCAGGATGGTCTGGCCGCCGTCGGCGGCCAGCGTGGCCTCGATGACTTTGATGTCCGGCTGGCCCAGGCCATGGGCCAGCAGCAGCCGCCGCGGGGGCTCGCACGCTTCCACGCGCCCGGTGCCTTCCGATCCGCTGGCAAAAAAGCGAAAGCGGTACTCACCGCCCAGGCGGAGGTCGCCCTCGACCTCGCCGATCCAGCGGGCCAGACGCAGGGGATCCGTCAGCGCCGACCACACGTCGCCGATATCGGTGTCGAAGCGGTCCTGCATGCGCACGACGCCCTTGCCATCTGCTGATCGCAGGCTGCCCAGGATGCGGGTATTGCTGGTCATCTGGTGCTCCTTCGTTCGCGTTTCCCCCGGGCCACCTCGGTGTGCAGGGCATCGAGCCGCTGCTCCCACAAGGCCCGGTACCGGCCCAGCCACTCATCGATCTCGGCGAGCGGTTCGGGGCGAAGACTGTAGACCCGCCGCTGCGCTTCCTGGCGGACCTCGACCAGTCCCGCCTCCCGCAGCACCCGCAGGTGCCGCGATACCCCCGGGCGGGCAATCGGCAGCGGCGCCGCCAGCTCGCCCGCGGTGGCCGGACCGCCGGTCAAGGTCTCCAGCATGGCCCGCCGGCTCTCGTCCGCCAGTGCCCGCAGGACAGCTTCCATGGGCGTGAATGTACCGAGGTTGTTACGTAACTGTCAAGGTACATAAGCGAGCGCACGTGCGCCAGCCACACCAGCGAACCGGATGCGGGCGCTCCGCCGCAGGTCACAACCCGAATGGAATTACCGGGATTCTCTGCGATGAGGTCGCCGCGACCTCAGAAGGCGCCATTTCTGACCGGAACCTCGCTCACGATCGTGGCCGCTGTTTGATCCCCGCCGCGAGCAGGTCGACTACCTCAGCGATGCGGGCTGCACGGACGTCCGGCCGGCGGTTGGTCGCATCGATCCAGCGGAGGTACGCCTTGCGGTAGAACTGTGCCAACGTATCGAAGAACGCGCCCGCGGCCGGGTTGGCCGCGAGCGCCGCGGCGATATCGTCAGCAAGATCGCCGCGTTGCGGGCCTTCCGGGGCCAGCTCGAGGGTCACGTCATCGCCGATCGCGACGCCCGTGTCGCGTAGCCACATCGGGGTCACGGTCAACGCCCATCCGCTGCCGCCCGGCAAGAGCCTCCCGCGGACGTGCCTCCCGTCGATCGTGCCGCCGATGGGATGGTTGGCCTTGGCACCCCACGTCTCGTCCGGGTCGAACGGCACCGTGATGACCGCGCCGCCACCGGGACCGGCGACGATGACGGCGCGGAACCGCTGAATGCGCATAACCCTCATCGTGGCACGACGATGGCCACGCCGGACGCTCAGATCTCGGGCCACGCCGACGGTGCGAACTGTCCGCCGGGCGTCACCTCATCCCGCCTGCGTGAGCTAGCCGGGCTTGGCGCGGCAACTGTCCATCTGGGGTGGTCCTGTTCGTCGTGATGGTGACCGGCGCTGGCGGCGCGGGCTGCCGCACATTGCCGATCCCGCGCAGCCCGCAAGACGACCAGGAAAAGGGATGTGGAGACAATGATCCTCTATCAGCTGTATGAGGCCGAGCGGGCCAAGACAGACGCCGAACTCCGGGAGGCCGCTGCGGTGCAGGGTCAGATCGCCGCCGCGCTGTCGCGGCTTCGCGCAGACGTCAGCCGGCCCGCGCGCGCCCTGGGCTTCCTCCTCAGCGAGATGATGGAGGGGCTATGAAGTACATGCTGACGATCTGGGCCGACGAGTCCGCCGAGGTGACGCCGGAAGAACGTGCGGCCGCGCTGACGGCCACCACCTCATGGGTGGACGAAATGACGCGCCGCGGGGTCCTCCTGCACGGCGGTCCTCTTCGTTCGGTCAGCGAGGCCAAGACCGTGCGGGTGTATGACGGTGAGGTGCTCGTCGCTGACGGGCCCTTCGCCGAGACGAAGGAGCAGATCGGCGGCTATGCCGTGGTTGAGTGCGCGGACCTGGATGCGGCGATCGCCGTGGCCGCCGCGCATCCGGTCGCCAGGACCGCCACGATCGAGGTCAGGCCCTTCTGGGAGGACGCGCCCTGGGACAGCAAGTAACGACGGAGGGTATTGCCACTGGCTCCACGGCCGGTTCCCTGCAACAGCGGTAACGCAGCCCGCCTGCGGTGAGCATCACCAGCCCGCTGGCCGGCACGAAGGTTCAGGCTTCGTGGGCGACCCGCTCAGCTAGGAAGTCTTCCCAGGTCCGGTGACCCACTGCTCGCTCGGGAGCCAGATTCGCGCCGGCCCGTATCGCGCGGGCCGCCCTTCCCGGAAGCCGGACCGGCACCATCATCCGGTGCTTACGGCGAGCCCGCAGGTATCCGCGGAGCAGATCGGCCATGGCGTACACGCGCGGCCCGGCTATGTCGGGCACCAGGCCGGCCGGCTGGCCGAGGGTGAGCTCCACCAGCCGGGCGGCCACCTCGCCGGCGTCGACCGGCTGGAACCGGAATCCGGCCGGCACTGGTATCACCGGCAGCTTGGCCATCTGCCGTGCTGTCATCAGGGACAGTTCATGGAACTGGGTGGCGCGCAGCGTCGTCCACGGCAAGCCGGAATCGGCCACCACCCGCTCTGCGGCCAGCTTGGCCGCGAAGTAGCCGAACATGGCGCGGTCGACGCCGCTGACGACCGGGATCCGGTCGACGCCGACGACCGAGATGTAGACCAGGTGCGGCGTCCCGGCCCGGGCGGCTGCCCGTACCAGGTTCCGGGTCTTTACCTCATCGCCCTTGGCGCTGCCCGCGCAGTGCACGATGATCTCGGCTCCCTCTACCGCGGCGTCGATCCCCTCGCCCTTCGAGAGGTCGCCGGCCACGTACTCGATACCGTCCGCGGCCTCGCCTGTGTGCCTGCTGAGCACCCGTACGTCGTGGCCCGCCTCCCGCAGCCGCGAGACGACGAGGCGCCCGAGCGTGCCCGTGCCGCCAGTGACTAGGATGCGTGCCATCATCGCCCCTCCTCCTTAACCTGGCTGGTTTGCGGAAGAACGATCAGGAACGTGTTCTGCGGCAATCCCCCTCGCCCGCCTGCCTTCGCGAGCGCCTGAAGCGGCTCGAATGCGCCGGGCACGCGCATTGCAGTGTTGTGCATGTGAGTCTTCATCGTGTCTCCTTGTCACATCGGTCGTGTTGCGCGGGTCATGTGATATGACACCGTGCACTCATGACACCTGGCGACGGAAGGATGTGACGGATGGACGAGCACGAGTGGCTGGCGGAGCGCTTCGAGGAGCACCGTGCCCACCTCCGGGCGGTGGCCTACCGGATGTTGGGCTCGCTCACCGAGGCCGACGACGCCGTCCAGGA
>Ga0070717_10002696_pt1 | contig 12513 bp, 12 predicted proteins | sample LARL113metaG_FD_71366 | JGI IMG/M metagenome (GOLD analysis project Ga0070717, IMG submission 71366) | Corn, switchgrass and miscanthus rhizosphere microbial communities from Kellogg Biological Station, Michigan, USA - LAR L11-3 metaG | ecosystem: Host-associated > Plants > Roots > Rhizosphere ...
GGTCGAGCTCGACGAAAGAGCCCGGATCGCAGAGCTTCAGCGCGCGCTCGCGGGCCAGGAGCCGGCCCTCGTCGCGGCGGCGCGCAACGGCCTTCTCGCTGCCGGCGTGGAGCGCCTCGCCGCGCAGCTCCTCGAGCCACTCCAGCTTGCCCGCCGTCGTCTCGTGCCTCTCAGCCACCGTCGCGGAGCCTAACGTTCGCGCTCGTGAGGCAACGCCTGCCCCCTGCTTTGCGCGTGCGCGGATTCGCCTTCCTCTGGACGGCGCTGCTCACGAACGGCTTCGCGACGCAGATGATGGTCGTCGCGATCGGGTGGCAGGTCTACTCGATCCGGCACAAGCCTCTCGACCTCGGACTCGTCGGGCTGGCCGAGTTCCTGCCGCTGCCGCTGCTCGCGCTGCCGGCGGGACAGCTCGCGGACAATGTCTCACGGCGAACCGTCGCCCTCGTCGCGGCAGGGCTGCAGGTCCTGATCGCCTTCGTTCTGCTCGGAATCACCGCCATCGGGCCGCATTCGATCTGGCCCTTCCTCGGCGTCGGGCTGCTCGCCGGGATCACCTCGGCCATCGGCACGCCCGCGCAGCGCTCGTTGACGCCGGAGCTCGTCCCGTCCGAGCTGCTCGCCGGCGCGATCGCGCTCCGCAGCGTGGCGAGCCAGATCGGCGTCGTAGCCGGACCGGCGGTCGGTGGCCTGATCTTCGCGATCCAACCGCTCGCGGTCTACGCGCTCGCGGGCGCGATGCTCATCGCCGCAGGCGCTGCCATGCTCGGGATGCCTGCCATACCGTCGCGGAGGGGCGAGGAGCGGGTCGACCGCGACAGCTTGATCGCCGGAATCCGTTTCATCAGGAGCACGCGAGTCGTGCTCGGAGCGATCCTGCTCGATCTCGTCGCCGTCTTCTTCGGCGACCCCATCGCGCTCGCGCCCGTGTTCGCGAAGACGATTCTCGACGGCGGGCCCGTCGTGCTCGGCCTGCTGCGAGCGGCGCCGTCGGTCGGCGCGCTCCTGGCAGGCCTCCTCATCGCGCGCCGTCCGCTGCCGTTCCCGGCCGGGCGGACGCTGCTCGTCGTCGTCGCGATCTTCGGCGCCGCGACGATCGTCTTCGGACTATCCCGCTCGCTTCCGCTGTCGCTCGCGATGCTCGCGATCACCGGCTTCGTGGACATGTTCAGCATGAACATCCGCTCGACCACCGTCACAATGCTGACGCCGATCGAGCTCCAGGGCCGCGTGAGCTCGGTGGAGTGGGTCTTCATCAGCGGCTCGAATGAGCTCGGCGCGTTCGAGTCCGGCGTCATGGCGTCACTGCTCGGAGCGACACGTGCAGTCGTCCTCGGCGGCGCACTGATGATCGGTTTCGCAGCGAGCTGGCCGCGGTTCTTCCCAGCCCTGGCGCGACTCGGGCGTCTCGAAGAGCTCGAGCCTGAGCCGACGTAGGATCGGCCTGTGGCGGAATCCCTCGATCGGTCGACGATCTGGCCGTACGACGAGCAGGGCGAAGCTCGCGAGTTCCATTACCAGCGCTTCAGCAGCCCGACCGTGGCGGCCGCCGAGGCCGCGCTCGGCGAGCTCGACGGCGGGACGGCGCTTCTCTTCCCTTCGGGCGCCGGAGCGACCACCGCTCTCGTCCTGTCGCTGCTCGAGCCCGGCGACACGATCGCGCTCGCACGCGGTGGGTACTACGGAACCGGCGTCACGTTCGCCACGCTCGCGGCATGGGGACTGCGCTTCGTCGAGTTCGACCAGACCGGGCCGCCACCCGATGGCGTACAGCTCGTCTGGCTCGAGGCTCCGGCGAATCCGTACCTCACGATGCCCGATCTCGAGGCGGCGATCGCCTGTCCGGCTCCGGTCGTGGTCGACGCGACCGTGGCGACGCCGGTGCACCTGCGGCCGCTGGAGCACGGCGCCCACTTCGTGCTGCACAGCGCGACGAAGTACCTCGTCGGCCACGACGACGCCCTGCTCGGCGCCGTCGTCTGCCGCGAGGCGGCCGCGGCCGAGGAGCTGCGCAGCTTCCGCAGCCGCACCGGAATCGTCGCGTCGCCGGATGCGGCCTGGCTGCTCCTGCGGAGCCTGAAGACCCTCGACTTCCGCGTGCGACGCCAGACCGAGACAGCTGCCTTCCTCGCCGAGCGCCTGCGCGCACACCCCGCGGTCGAGATCGTCCGCTATCCCGGGCTTGGGGGGCTGCTCTCCTTCGACGTCGCCGACGCCGAGACGGCTCGGGAGGTCGAGACGTCGACCCGTGTGATCGTCAACGCCACCTCGCTCGGCGGCGTGACGAGCCTGATCGAGAGCCGGCGCCGCTGGGAGGGCGAGCGCGTGCCGCCCGGGCTGCTGCGGCTCAGCGTGGGCCTCGAGGATCCCGAGCTTCTCTGGAGCGATCTCGAGCAGGCGCTCGCGGCCGCGCCGGGATAGCGGACCCCTACTCGCTCGCGAGCCCGTCGATCCAGCGCTCGAGATGGCGTGTCTGGCGGGCGAGGATGGTCGGATCGCGGAACGTGTTGGCGAGAAGCGCTGCGCCCTGGATGCCCGCGAAAAGGGCCACTGCCAGGTCGCGGGCGTCGCGCTTGCCGAGCAGTCGCAACTGGCTCTCGGCCCAGTCGACGATGAGCCCCATCACCGCGGCTGCGTCACGATCATGGCCGCCCTCCGCCTTGTCGATCTCGGCGCAGAGCGTCCCCATGGGACAGCCGTGCCGCGCGACGAGCTCGCTCATGTCCGCCCAGTTCCGGGCCAGCGCCTTGAGCCGCGCCTGCGGCGAGCGGTGCCGTTCGAATGCCTCGATCAGCCGCTCGGCCTGCCCCCGGTAGCCGTCGAGGACGGCTCCGAGCAGCTCGTCCTTGCTCTTGAAGTAGTAGTAGACGTTGCCGAGCGGGACATCGGCGCGCTCTGCGACCTCGGCCAGCGTGGTGCGGTGGACGCCTTGCTCGTGGAACAGGTCTCTCGCTCCGGCCACCAGACGCTCCCGCTTGCCGGAAGCCTTCTCCGAAGTTGAGTTAGCCATCTCACTCATGAGAGTAGCCGGTCCTGGTAGCGTCCTCGAAGTTAGTCAGCCAACTAACTTGGAGGACCGGAATGATGTCAGCGCAGACGGCTCAGCAGGAAGCTCCAGCCCAGCCTTCTTTTCTCGCGACGCGCCAGGGGAAGCTGACGCTCGCGTTTCTCTGCATGGTCGGGTTCCTCGACTTCGTCGACGCTTCGATCGTCAACGTCGCGCTGCCCACGATTCGGCACGACCTCCATTTCTCGGTCCAGAACCTGCAATGGGTGCTGAGCGGCTACCTCCTCACCTACGGCGGCTTCATGCTCCTGGGGGGACGCGCCGCCGACCTGCTCGGCCGCCGACGAATCCTCGTGTCCGGCATGGTCGTGTTCGCACTGTCCTCCCTCGCCGGCGGGCTCGCGACCGACGCGACCATGTTGATCGGAGCTCGTCTCGTGCAGGGGCTCGGCGCCGCGATGATGCTGCCGGCAACCCTCTCGATCCTGACCACGACCTTCCACGAGGGCAAAGACCGCAACACGGCGCTCGGTGCCTGGGGCGCGATCGCCGGGCTGGCCTCCGCGGTGGGAGTGTTTCTCGGCGGCCTGCTGACCGAGGACGTCGGCTGGCGCTGGGTTCTCTGGGTCAACCTGCCCGTCTGCGCGATCCTCCTCGTCGCCACCTTCCGCGTCGTCAGCGGCGACCGGCCGGTCGGGCGGGTGAGGCACTTCGACGCACTCGGGGCGGTACTCGTGACCGGCGGGATGCTTCTCCTGATCTTCACGCTCGTGAAGGCACCGACCGTCGGCTGGGCCTCCACGCGGACGGTGGCCGGCCTGTCCGTCGCGGTGCTGCTGCAACTCCTGTTCGTCCTCAACGAACGCCGTAGCGCGAATCCGCTGGTCCCGCTTTCGATCTTCCGCATCAAGGGGCTGGCCGCGGCCGATGCGACGCAGGTGATCGCGATGGCCGGCTTCTACTCGATGTTCTTCTTCATCACCCTGTACATGCAGAACGTCCTGGGCTTCTCCCAGCTCCAGGCGGGCACCGCGTACCTCCCGGTCACGGCCGGAGTCGTCATCTCATCGGGGATCGCCTCACAACTCTTTGGCCGGCTCGGCACCCGCCCGATCATCGTCGCCGGCGCCCTCATCTCGGCCGGAGCCGTCTTCTGGCTCTCGCGCATCCCGGTCGACGGCTCCTACCTCGCCGATCTGCTGCCAGGTCTCGCGATCATGTCCTTCGGGCTTGGCTTCGTGTTCGTCGGCGTCAATACCGCCGCCAACGCAGGCGTTCCCTCGGACAAGGCGGGACTCGCCGCCGCCCTGGTCAACACCTCCACCTGGCTCGGCGGCGCACTCGGCCTCGCGATCTTCTCCGTCATCGCCACCACCCGCACCCAGCACCTGCTGAGCGCCCACGCGAATCAGCCCTACGCGCTCACCTCGGGCTTCCGCGACGCACTCGTGGCCTGCAGCATCTTCCTCGCCGCTGCCGCCCTGATCGCGCTTCGGGCCACCAACACCCGAGGCGAAACGGCCGCGACGGACGCAGCTCCCGCACTCGAGGCGGCCTGACGATGACCGGAGCGAGCCACAGCGCGCCTCCGTGAAGCGAAGCCGGAGGTCGGACTCGAACCGACGACCGCCTGATTACAAATCAGGTGCTCTACCAGCTGAGCTACTCCGGCGCGGCGACCAGCGTAGCGACCCCTAGAGCAGGACTTCGCGACCCTTTTGGTGCGAGAGGATCTTGCGCTTGACGCGCTGCAACGCGTTGTCGATCGTCTTCGTGTCGCAGCCCAACTCTTCGGCCATGTCCTCGTAGGACGAGCCCTCGAGGTAGAGGCGCAACGCGTCCGACTCCAACGGTGAGAGGCCCGACCCGAGGTTGAAGACGAGGCTCTGCAGCTCCTCGGTCGAGATCACGACGAGCGGCGGCTCGTGGACGGCCGGACCCGGCAATGCGTCGCCAAGCGTGCACTCACCCTCGCCGTCCTGCCCCGCCGGCGTGTGGCTGAACGAGACGTACGTGTTGAGCGGCGCGTGCTTGAAGCGGGTCGCGGTCTTGATCGCGGTGATGATCTGGCGCGTGACACAGAGCTCGGCAAAGCTGCGGAACGACGTCTCCTTGTCGGCGCGGAAATCACGCACCGCCTTGTAGAGGCCGATCAGCCCCTCCTGGAGAAGATCGTCGTTGTCGCCGCCGGCGAGGAAATACGAGCTCGCCTTGAGGCGGACGAAGCCTGTGTAACGGCGGATGAGTGCGTCCATCGCGACGCTGTCGCCGTTTCGGGCCTTGATGACGAGCTGAAGATCCTCTAGCTCTCGTTGAGCTTTTTGCGGCGAACGTGCTGTCGCAGCGCGAGCAGCCATGGCGCCTCCCGGCCTCTCGAGGGTGAAGTCTCACCCTGTGGTCGAGGCGAAGATAGCAAGTGGTCCAAGGTTTTACAAGTCCAATTGCTATGGACCCAGCTTGCCTTGGACCCAGGAAGCTAGCGCGCTCTAGCTCTCGCCGCGGCGTAACCGCTCGAGCTCGGCGAGCGTGTCGGGATCAAGCCGGTCACGCAGGTCGCCACGAACCGCAGGCGGCTGGCTCGGACGCGACAGCTCGCCGAGGAACGTCTGAGACGTCAGCTTCCGCACCTCGACGCCCGTCGCGCCGCGGATCTCGGCGTCGGAGGAGACGACCGCGACTTGCTCCTGATTTCGGTGCTCGGCAGCGAGGCGCTCGAGCAGCGCATCCGCATCCTCGGCCCAACGAACCTCGAGCGGGCCGCGCCGCTCGGTCGAGCCCTGGCCGTCGAAGACGAGAATCCCTCGCGCGCCTTGCGCAGCCACCCAGCTCGCGAGCAGATCTCGGAGCGCGTCCGGCGACTCGAAGCCGCCGGCGTGCAGCAGGTTGAAGCCGTCGAACAGGTAGAGCGTCGGCTCAGCCATCGCGCTGGCGTCGAGCCTCGTAGAGAAGAAGCGCTGCGGCGACGCTGACGTTGAGCGACTCGACACGGCCCAGTTGCGGGATCGACACCTCGAGGTCGCACGTGCGGCGCACGAGCGGACGCAGGCCTTTCCCCTCGGCCCCGAACACGAAGGCGAGGCCGCCGGAGAGATCTGCTTTCCACATCGGCGTTCCCGACTCGCCCACCGCGCCCGCGACCCAGAGATTGCCGCTCTTGATCTCCGCGAGATAGCGGGCGAGGTTCGGCACGACCGCAACCGGAAGGTGCTCCACCGCCCCGGCGGAGGAGCGGCAGACCGCAGCCGTGACGCTCGCAGAGCCGTGCGCCGGGACGACGACGCCGGTCGCAGCAGCTCCCTCGGCGCTCCGGATCACGGCGCCGAGATTCCGCGGGTCGCTGACCTGGTCGAGGCACGCGAGAAGCGGCGCTTCGCCGGCTGCGAGCTCGAACGCGTCGGCGTAGCGAAACGGCTCGCACCAGGCGACGACTCCCTGGTGGTCGCGCGTGCCTGCGCCCTCGGACAGGTCGCGCTCGAGCTTCGTCTGCACCCGCGGACGCTCGACCTCGCGCAGCCACGCCTCGCTCCGCACGGCGCGCTCGCTCGCCCAGAGCTCGAGCACCTCCCGCGGACCGCGCAGAGCTTCGCGCACCGGACGACGCCCGTAGACGAGCTCCCGCGTCACGACCGACGAACGAGCCGGTAGCCGGGAGGCTCGGCGACGTCGCGCACTTCCCAGCCCTCGGCCGCGATCTCGTCGCGCAGGCGATCCGCGCCGGAGAAGTCCTTCGCAGCGCGCGCATCGCGCCGCTGCTCGGCCAGCGCCGCGATCTCCGCCGGCGCCACCTCGACCTCGGCGAGCGAGCCGAGCCCGAACAGGCCGAGCCCCCAGCGCAGCGATGCCCACTCCTCTCGGTCGCGCCATGCATGGAAGAGCGCAAGCGCCTCCGGCGTGTTGAAGTCCTCGTCGAGCACGGCGGCGAGCTCCTCCTCGAGGATCGACTCGCCCGCCTCGTCTCCGGGCCGTTCGTCGAGGAAGAAGTTGCGGAACGCATCGACCTGCGCCTTCGCCTGCACGAGCGTCTCGTCGGAGAAGTCGATCGGCTTGCGCCAGTGCCCCGACATGAAGAAGAGCAGGATCACCTCGCGGCCCCAGGTGTCGAGCACGTTGCGGATCGACGTGTCGTTGCCTAGCGACTTCGACATCTTCTCGCCGGCGAAGCCGAGCATCCCGTTGTGCGTCCAGATGTGCGCGAACTCGTGACCCAGCGCCAGTGACTGCGCGAGCTCGTTCTCGTGGTGAGGGAAGACGAGATCGAGGCCGCCTCCGTGAATCTCGAACACGGGCCCGAACACGTTCTCCGCCATCACCGAGCACTCGATGTGCCAGCCCGGACGACCTGGCCCCCACGGCGAGTCCCAGGACGTGTCCTCGCCCGGCTTCGTCGCCTTCCAGAGCGCGAAGTCGTGAGGCGTGCGCTTGAGCGTGCTGTCCTCCTCCGGCTCCATGTTCTCGATCTTCTGCCGGGACAGGCGCCCGTAGCCGGCGTCGGAGGAGACGCTGAAGTAGACGTCGCCGCCCGCCTCGTACGCGTGGTCTCCTTCGACGAGCTTCTCGATGAAGGCGACGATCGACGGGACCGACTCGGTCGCCTTCGGCAACGCGTCGGGCATCCCGAGGCCGAGGTCGCCGGTGTCCTCGAGGTACCACTCCGTCGCCTGGGCTGCGAGCTCCGCGCTTCGCCCCGGCGCGGCGTCGTAGATCTTGTCGTTGATGTCCGTGATGTTGTGGACGAGCGTCGCGTCGTAGCCGCGCCGGCGCAGCCAGGCGCGCAGCCACATCCCGAGCACGAACGGCCGCGCGTTGCCGATGTGCGCGCGCTGGTAGACGGTCGGCCCGCAGAAGTACATGCGGATCGGCCCGGGCGGCTCGGGCAGCTCCTCGAGCTCACGGCTGAGAGTGCTGTAGAGGCGCATCGTTTCTAGCCTACGTGGCTCGCCGCAGCAGCTCTTCCCGCGGGAGAGCCGCGATCACGGCGGCGAGCTCGGGGCCGCGTTCGGCTCCGGTGAGGGCGAGGCGGACAGCCTTCAGGTTGCCGCCGACCGCCTTCAGCTCGCGCAGGATCGCCCGCGGCTCGAGCCCGGCCTCGACGAGCTCGCGGAAGCGCGCGAGGGTCTCGGGCGAGTCGACTTCGACGGCCGCCGGCTCGAGCACGAGCTCCGCGTAACCTCGCGCTTCGACCAGATCCCGCGCGCCGCGCAGCACCGGCGCGGCCGAGACCGGCACGCCGACGCGTGCCGCGAGCTCGTCGTCGCTCAGCGCCGCGAGGGTCTCGGTGGACAGCCTCCGCAGCCGCGCCGGATCGAGATGGACGTCGTGACGCGGCAATCCGAGCTCCTCGAGATACGCGCGCACAGCTTCGGCCGGAATCCCCTCCTCGCGGAGCGACTCGACGGTCGCGCCCGGCGCCCGTTTCGCGAGCTTGCGTCCGTCCTCGCCGAGGATCAGCCCGTGGTGGACGAACTCCGGCGGTGTCGCCCCGAGCGCCCCGAACAGCCGCCGGTGTAGCGCCTCGTTCGGGCGGTGGTCGTTGCCGCGCACGACGTGCGTGATGCCGAAGTCGATGTCGTCGACCACGGATGCGAGGTGATAGGTGGGCGAGCCATCCTGGCGCAGGAGAGTGAGCCCGTCGAAGCGGTCGCCCAACGGAGCTCCGGCCTCGCGGTGGCGCTCCGCCCGCTCGCTCTGCCGCACCGGCCCCTCGTCCCACACGATCCCGAGCCACTCGAGGTCGCGGAGAATCGCATCCTCGCCGCCGGGCACGTTGCGCGCCGAGTCGGTGTCGTCGATCCGCAGCAGCATCCAGTCGCCCAGCCGGCGGTTTCCAACCGCGCTCAGCGCATTGCCGACGTGGAGCGAGCCCGTCGGGCTCGGCGCAAATCGGACACGGATCGGCATTCGCCGAGTGTAAGGTTCCGCCCGCGATGGAGTCCTGGCGCGCAACTGTGCTTCGCCAAAACGGCTAGTCCGCCGCTTTCCGCTCAAGCGTCTTGGGGAAGCGGCGAGACGCGACGCGTTCTCGCCCCGAAAACGGAGGTGTACGTCGCGATGCCGATGCCACATCGCACCCAGCAACAGCTGATCAAGCGCCGACTCGTGGGCAAAGAAGGCGCCGAGCGGATCCGCGAGCTACGCGCGATCCTCACCGAGTTGCCCGGTTACCGAAACGGGCCGTACGCCGACCTGCGGAAGTGGGTCGAGGGCGAGATCGACTCCGCGCGCACGCGGAAGAAGGTCGTCCGCCGCGACTCGATCGCCGTGCGGCGGGAGGGCGCGGCACAGATCGCGCTCGTCGGACCACCGAACGCCGGCAAGTCCTCGCTTCTGCAGGCGCTCTCCGCGATCCAGATTCGCACCGGCGACTACGCGTTCACGACGACGCGGCCGGTCGCGGCGACGACGCGTCTCGGCGGAGTGCTCGTCCAACTGGTTGAGATCCCGGGCCTGATCGAGGGAGCGGCCGACGACCGCGGCGGCGGTCGTGCGCTACTCGGTGTGCTTCGGAACGCGGACGCGATCGCGTGGTGTCACGCCTGCGACCGTCCCCTCTCCGAGCTCGAGACGATCCGCGCCGAGGTGGCCGCCGCAGGAATCGAGCTGCCCGGCCTCCTGGCCGCGACCAAGGCCGACGAGGCGTCGCCGCCCGTGCATCCAGCGCTGGAGGTCGTGCCGGTGTCGGTGCTCGACGACGCCAGTGTCGAGCGACTGCGCGACGAGCTCTGGGCGCTCACGGGACTCCTCCGCATCCACCTGCGCGACGGCGGCGATCCGGTCGCGTTGGAACCGCCGGCGACCGTGCTCGACGTTGCCGACACGATCCACCACGACCTGCGCGAGCGCTGCACGGGCGCCAGGGTGTGGGGACGGTCGGCCCGGTTCCCAGGGCAGCAGGTCGGGCGGGACTACGAGCTGAGCGACGGCGACACGGTGGAGATCCTGGATCGCTAGGAGGTTTGCCTTTCGAGCGCGCCGGAAGATCGGGATGGGTGGGCGATGTCGTCGTCATCACCGGTGCGAGCGGCGGGGTCGGCCGCGCGACCGCGCGCCGGTTCGCGCAGGACGGCGCCAAGATCGCGCTCCTCGCGCGCGGCGAAGCCGGGCTCGAAGGAGCAGCGCGCGAGATCGAGGAACGGGGCGGGAAAGCCCTGATCCTCCCCACCGACGTCGCCGACGCCGGCCAGGTCGAGGCGGCGGCGCAGGCCGCGGAGGACGAGCTCGGCCCGATCGACATCTGGATCAACGATGCGATGGCGACGATCTACGCGGAGTTCCTCGACGTCGAGCCGGACGAGTACCGGCGCGCGACCGACGTCACGTACCACGGCATGGTCTGGGGGACGCGAGCCGCGCTGAAGCGGATGTCCGAGCGCAACCGCGGCGCGATCGTGCAGGTCGGGTCGGCGCTCGCGTTCCGCGGCATCCCGCTCCAGGCTCCCTACTGCGGCGCGAAGCACGCCTGCAAGGGCTTCACCGAATCCGTGCTCACAGAGATCAAGCATCACGGCTGGGACGTCCATCTCACCTCGGTTCACCTCGCGGCGTTCAACACGACCCAGTTCACCTGGGGCCGGACGAAATTGCCGAAGCAGACGCAACCGGTTCCGCCGATCTACCAGCCGGAGGTGGCGGCCGACGCGATCCACTGGGCTGCGTACAACCGGCGGCGCCAGGTCTACGTCGGCTTCCCGACCGTGCTCAACGTCCTCGGCGAGCGAATGGCTCCCTGGTTCCTCGACTGGTACCTCGCGAAGACCGGCTACGGCTCGCAGATGACGAAACAGCCCCTCCACGGCGGCCCCGGTCACGACAACCTCTTCAAGCCGGTCGACGGCGACGAGGATCGCGGCTCGCACGGGCCGTTCGACGAGGAAGCGCACGCGCACAGCTTCCAGACGACGCTCACGAAGCACCGGCGGCTCGCCGGCTCGCTCGCAGCCGGCGTCGGCGCGGCCGCGACCGGTGCGGCGCTACTGCGAAAGCGCTAGACGCAGCTCGGCGGCAGCCGAGCCGAAACGGCCGGGATGCTCCTCCTCGAGCACCGCGCCGAGCGCGCGCACCTCCGGCCGGTTGAGAGTCGCGCGTCCCGATCTGAGCGCCGCATTCAGCAGCAGGGAGAGGTCGCGGTGGCGGCTCGAGACGCCGGCGCGAGCGGCAGCCGCCGCAGCGAGCGCGGCGACCAGGCCGTGCGCCACGGAGACGACGTGACCCGCGAGGTCGACCTCGACCATCACCTCCTGCTCCATGGGTGCTTTATGACCGCTATCTCGCAGGGCTGAACGCGTAGAGCTTGCCCCAGCCGACCACGTAGAGCTGCTTTCCATCGGTGACGACAGGCGTGAAGGCTCCGTCGGGGTACGTCCAGACCTGTTTGCCGGTGAGGGCGTCGAGCCCGTACGTGCGCCGCTTGAGGGTCGAGAAGTAGACGATGCCGTCGACCACGGACGCCGAGCCCGAGATCGGCCCGTTCGCGTGGAACTTCCAGAGCACTGCTCCCGTCGCCGCGTCGAGCGCGTAGAACGTGTGGTCGTAGGAGCCGACGAAGATTCGGTGGCGCCAGACTGCGGGCGAGCCGTAGACGAAGCCGCCGGTCTTGTACGACCAGCGCAGCTTCCCGCTTTGCTCGCCGTACGAGTAGATGTGTCCGTCGGTCGAGCCGAGATAGACACGCGAGTAGGCGACGGAGGGAGTCGAGTAGAACTGGCCGTGGCCCCCGAGCCAGTCACGGTTCGACTGGGCGCGCCAGATGAGCTTGCCGTCGCTCGCCCGCAATGCGTAAAGGCGGCCGTCGTAGGCGCCGAAGAAGACGCGGCCGCGGTCGTACGCGATCGCACCTTTCACGTCTCCGCCCGCCTGGTATGTCCAGATCGCGCTTCCATCGAGGCTGCGCAGGGCATAGACGCGGCCCGCGTAGTCACCGATGTAGAGCCGGTTGCCGACGATGAGCGGCGATGTCTCGGACGCCGCTGCGAGGGTCTTGCGCCAGCGAACGGTGTGTGACCGGCCAGCAGCGACGGCGAGCAGCTCACCGGTTCCGGGCTGTGCCGGAGAGCAGGGCGACTTGTTCAGGAACGTCTCGAAGACCGTCCCGCGGCCGAGACGGTTGACCGCCGGCGAGGCCGCTTCGCAACGCCCGACGTGGAGCGTCCAGAGGCGGCGCCCGTTTGCCGCAGAGACGGCGATCAGGTTCCCGTTGAGGCTCGCGTAGTACAGGTAGTGGAAGCCGAGCGCCGGCGGAAACTCGACCAGCGAGGTGCCGCCCGTCACCCAGACGCGCTTGAACGGCGGCCCGAGCTTTCCGACGCCGACGTGCAGATGCTGAGGCACGCCGCCGAACATCGGTGAGACGAGCGAGGTCGTGCTCGGCTGCGGCGCAGCGACGGTCTGGGTCGGGTCGAACTCGGCAGTCGTGCCCCGCACGCTGCCACCGAAGCGATGCGTCGACTCGTAGTACGCGGCCCCGATCGCGCCTCCGAGCAGGATCAAGGCGACTAACAAGATGGCCGCAC